>Ga0182015_10001943_pt1 | contig 26171 bp, 27 predicted proteins | sample 712P3MmetaG_FD_120478 | JGI IMG/M metagenome (GOLD analysis project Ga0182015, IMG submission 120478) | Permafrost microbial communities from Stordalen Mire, Sweden - 712P3M metaG | ecosystem: Environmental > Terrestrial > Soil > Wetlands > Permafrost | place: Sweden: Stordalen | collected...
GCCCGGCATGTTGCGATAAGGATGCGCCTCGAATGCGGTGGCAAGCAGTGCCTCAAACAACTGGCCTTGCGGGCTGGATTCCACGCGCATGCGGCGCTCCTCCCGAACCACATCGCGCTCCTTGTAGAATTCGCGAAACACCGGATCGTAGAAGCGCTGCGACTCCAGCAGGAACCAAAGTTCCAGACGGTTGCGGGGGAAATTGTAGAAGTAGTTGGTGGCGTCTTCACCCGTGCCCGCGTTCAAACCCACGCCGCCGTTCTCTTCGATCAGCTCGGGATACGCGTTCGGGATCACATAGCTGTCAGCCTTCTCCATGGCGGCTTTCAGCGTCTGCTGCAGATCGGCCAATTGTTTTGGATCGGCCTTCAATCCCTTGTTGCGCTCGGCGTCGTACTGATCGTAAATGTGTTCGACCTCATCCATGGCCTTGCGCTCGAGCGGATAGTTCTTGGTGCCAATGGTCTCGGTTCCCTTGAACGCCATGTGCTCGAACATGTGAGCGATGCCGGTTTCGCCGCCCGGATCGTCCACCGAGCCCGCGTTCACGTAAGAGTGAAAGGACACCACCGGCGCCTCGTGCCGCTCGAAAACGATGAAGTGCAATCCGTTGGCGAGCGTGAATTCAGTGATGCGTTTTTCGAAATCCTTCAACGACTGCGCCGCTAGCAGGAGCGGGCACAGGAACAGTATCGTGGAGCGGAAAGTGGGGGATCTCATGCGGCTTCTACTATTGTAACGAGTGGGAACGGCGCTGCGTTTCAACTGGAAACTGGCGGGATTTCGGGTGACCAAATGGCGGCGAGCGCGCGCTGGAAATTTCCGCCCAGAATCAGCGCGATGTCTGCGCTCGAGTACTTCCGGCGAACCAGGCCCTCGGTGAGATCGAAGATTTTCTTGGAGTAGTCAATGCCATCCAGGTCGAATCTCTTGCGGGGACGAATGCGGGCATCGCGCCCGTCAAGATCCACGTCGCTGCCAATGCCCACGTGCTCCACGCCCACCAATCCGGCCACGTGATCGATGTGATCCAGAACATTTTCGATGGTGGCGCTGCCGGACGCCTGCACAAAATTGCGGACCATGGTGATTCCGATCACTCCACCTTTTGAGGCGAGCAAGCGCAGGGCGTCGTCAGTCTTGCAGCGGGCGCTGCCGGGAACCAGGGCGCGGCAGTTGGAATGAGTGACCAACACGGGCTTCACGGAAACATTGAGAGCGTCGAGCGTGGTCCGATCGCTGCAGTGTGAAACATCCACGGCCATTCCCAGCGCGTTCATCCGGGCGATGACGCGCGCCCCGTATTCGCTTAAGCCCGGATCGCGTGGATCGGTGGAGCCTCCGCCGATTTCGTTGTCGTCATAGGTGAGTTGTGAAACCCGCTGGCCGAGACGGTAGAAACTATCAACGTCGTCCACCGTGCGGAAATGCCGGGAGTTTTGCTGGCCGATCATGATCCCGATCCTGCCGCTTGACTTGGCCAGTTCGAAATCGGCGGTGCAATCCACGCGCAAGAACTCGCTCGCATGGGAGGCGATGAATTTATTCCACCCGGTGATGTCGCGCATTGAACTCGCGTACACATCGCGGCCAGTGAAGCCGACCGCAGGATGAAATATCGTGATTCCCGACGCTCTCAGCTTCTGAAAGTCCTGCGGCGCAAAGCCGCGCGGTTCCGCTTCCCAGGAACAAAGCTTGGGGTAATCGAGCGTCAGCAAGCCCAGCATGTCGATCACTGTGGAGCGCTGGACCAAGTCCAAGGTCAGCGTGGAATACGCAGCTTCGCTCTGAGCAAAAAGGCAGAAATGCCCTCGTTGAATCAGTGGCGCGGCAACAGCTAGCGCGGCGCCCTTCAGCAAAGCACGGCGGGAAACCACAAAATTACGGAAACCTGAGTGTACCACGCGCGGCTTGTCAACGGCCGGGCATCCGAAGTATCCTTCGGACGGTAATCCGATCGCATGGAACCAATCTCTGCAAAGAGCCTGGCCTCGCCCAAGGGCCTGGACCCGCCGCCGAGCTCGCGCGCAGAGATCCTGCGCCAGCTCCGCGAAAGGATCGTGGGCTTCGCGGCATCCAGAATGCAGAGGGATGCCGCCGAGGACCTGGCGCAGGAAGTACTGATCCTGCTGCACGAAAAGTACGGACACCTGGACCGGTTGGAAGATCTGCTCCCGCTCTCGCTCAAAATCGTCCGTTTCAAAATGCTGGCTTACCGCAGGAAGGTACGGCGGCACGGCGAGTATGCGCAAGTATCCGTGGATGAAATTCAGATTCCGGATGGCGGCGCCGACCCGCTCACGGCGATGGAGCAACGCGAGACCCGCGAACGGCTGATGGCGGCCATCGCGGCGATGGGCGAACGTTGCCGCAAATTGCTGGCGCTGAAGTTGGAAGGGAAGAGTTTCGCTGAAATTCAGATCGCCTTTGGCGTGAGCTCCATCAACACGATCTACACTTGGGATTTTCGCTGCCGCCAGAACTTGATCGAGAGCATGGATGCGGCTCGGGAGAAGAGCACTCCGGAGAAGACCGGATGACGCAGCAAGAAATCCGCAAACTGCTCGGCGGCTACGCGGCCAACACGCTCACAGAACGCGAGCGAACGGCGCTGTTTGAGGCGGCGCTGGAAGACCAGGATTTATTCAACGCGCTCCACAACGAAGAGGAGCTGCGCGAGTTGCTGGCCGATCCAGTATCGCGCGAACAGATTCGACAAGCGCTGGAACCCGTGGCCGCCGGACGTCGGCGGGCTTTTTGGATGCAACCTTGGCTCATCGGCGCGGCCAGTCTCACCGTAGCGGCGGTGATCGCGATTGCAATCGTGACGTGGCATCGCGAGCCTGCGCGAGAAGCTCTGGCCGTCCGAAGCGTGCCCAACCAGGTTGTTCAAAACCCCGTCGAGCCCAAACCGGCGGCGCCGCAGCCGGGGCCCAGGATCCCGGCTCCGGAGCGAAAGCATGCGGCTCGCCTAGCGGCACGCTCGGCTGAACTCGCCGCCCAGCCCGCGGCGGGTCTGGTGCTCTCCCAAGCGATAGCGAAGGAGGAGCCCGCGACCGACATCGCCAATGCGCCTCTCTACCAAGGACCGCTGGTGCGATACTCGGTGCTGCGCAGCGGGCCTTCGGGCGACGCGGTTCGCATTGAAGTTGTGAGTGAGCTGGCTGGCCGTCTGGCGCTGTATCGAGTGGACGCCGCGGGCCAGTGGCAGCGCGTGTTTCCGGCGAACGGCCCGGAGGTCCCTATAGCAGCGAACACCGCCTACCAAATCCCGAACGATCCTATCGCAATCCGCGGCAATCAGGACAAGTTCAGGCTGGTGATCACGCCGGCCTCCGGGCCGACGCCTAGAGCTGGGCTGGCGGCGGGGGCATTGAATGCGCCGCGTGCCCCTTTGGTAGTCCAGATCACGATTGGGCCGAATTAAGAAGCTGTCTCTAATCGTTCGAGAAGAACAAAAATCCGGCCGGCCGCTTCGGCGTTTCCTCCGAAACGAAGCTCGTTATACGCGCTGGTGAGATCCTCCACCAGCAGGGACAGCTCGGGCTCCTGCACCACGCGAGCGAACTCGCACGGAGTCAGCCAAGCGGGCTTTTCAATTCCCCGCCGCCGCAATGCCTTCAGCATGCGTTGGTAGAGCAGCGTTGCATCCGAAGCCTCGGCTGATCCGCGCAGGACCTTCAGCATCCGCCGCCGCGCTCGCCACCAGCGCCATCCGTCACGGCCCAGAAACCTGGTCATGAGCAAAAGCACGAGCACTCCCAGCGCCGCAAATCCGAACCGGCCCGAGAAAACCTTCAGTGCGCTTGCGATCCCAGTCGCCCAGATCCACGGACTTTCAGGCCAGTTCAGTCCCATGTGCCGCCCCGATTCGCCGACTCTGGAAGCGAGCTGTAGTTGCCGGTCCAGGTTGTAGTTGAGCACCCAGTCCTGCCAGAACACGTCGACAGCATCGGCGTAAAAGCCGAGGCGCGTCCACGCCGAGAGCCGCTGGCCTTGCGGATCGGGCGGCGTGGGATCGAACGTCACCCAACCGCGACCCGGCAACCACGCCTCCACCCAGCTATGCGCGTCGGAGGTGCGGATCAGTTGCGAGCCGCTGATCGGGTTGTAGACTCCGCTCTGGAAACCGGTCACCACGCGCGAAGGAATCTGAAGCGTCCGCAGCATCACCGCCATGGAGGAAGCAAAGTACTCGCAGTGTCCCTTCTTGCGGTGGAACAGAAAGAACGCCAGCGGATCGTCCGGTTCAGCCGGCGGAAGCTCCAGTGTGTATTGGAAGTGGCTCCTAAGATAGTTTCCGACCAACTGCGCTTGCCGGATGGGCGACGTTTCGCCGGCAACGATATTTTCCGCCAACTCCCGGATGCGCGGATCGGTGCGCGCCGGCAATTGCAGATAGGTTTTTCGCGCCTCCGCGGGCAAGGGCGCGATCTTGGTTTGGCCCCCCGCGGAAGGCATCTCCAGCCGGCTGTAAACCTGATACGCGACGGTTCGCGAATCGTTGAACTGCGCGCTGTAGTTGCCAAACGGGCGGCGGACTACCAGCGAGTCGATCCGTATGTATTGCGGTGTACCAGCGAAAAACAAAGCGTCCTGCGCCAAATCGTTCAAGTAGACCGCATAGGAGATGTAGCGTCCCTTTCCGTCGTCCGGCGCTTCCTCGTCCAGGCGCAACAACCCACCGCGATCCGGCTGCAGGATCTGCGGGGGTGCCCGGCGATTGAACCACGCGCGCCCATCAAACTCGGCCAGCGCGGCGCCGCGCCATTTGAGCGCCAGCGAGCGGTCTTCCGGGTGGTCCATGCGCACATGCATTACCAGCACGTTCTCCTTCTTGACTTTGCCGATTTCGCCCAGCATCACATGATTCGAAAAGCCTACCAGGTGATAGCCGTGCGATACAAAATGCTGGAAAGCGGCGCGGGCGGTGCGAGGCAGAAAGAAGAACAGGCCGGCCGTGATCACCAGGATCGAAAATGAAACGCACAGTACGACAGCGATCAGCCGCGCGGGCACGCCGACGCCGGTTTGCCTGGCGCCGGGCTGAGCACGGTCCCGCGACTGGCGAATCTCGCTGCTGGCAAAGGTGGCCACGCCCAGCACCAGGAAGAGCAGCAGGAAAACGAAAAAGTTGAAGCTGGCCGAAACAATACATGCGGCTAGCAGTTCCAGAAACGCGATCACTTTGAGGAACAGATAGTCGCGATTCGATCGCCCCGTCAAGATCTTTACCACTGCCACAAAGAAGACCAAATGAATCGCCGCTGGGATGAAAGCGCGTGATAGGAAAAAATAATCGATCGGGTAGAAGCCGATGTACGCCAGCGTGAGCACCGTGACGATGACTGGGGGCGGTTCGAAATGCACGACGCCGGCTACCATCAGCGCGCGGATGATGAGCGCGGCCGAGGTCAGGGCAAGTGTGGGCACGTCTAAATAGCCCGAGCCCGCGACGGCCAAGAAGCCGCTAGCCAGCAGTCCCAACAACGAAAGCTCGAAGAATTGGTCCACCGGTGACAGTACGCCAGCAGAGCCGCGATGCATAATCATATTCTACGTCCGGTCGATTGTTATCATGGAACCCATGGAGCACAATTGAGCCCAGCAGCACCTGCATCCGAAGTGCACGTTCCCGATCCCGCGAAACGGCGACTGGCCATCTTCATCGTGCTGGCCTGCACATTGCTGGTCGCCATGGCGCAGTATTTGATCAAGCTGGGCGCCAATCGGCTGTCGCATGCCGGGCTGGTGGCCACGGCGATCGGAATTTTCACCATTCCGACGCTTTTTGCGGGATATTGCCTGTACGGCGTGTTCACCGTGCTGTTCGTGTATGCGTTGCGCCATGGCGAGCTATCGATTCTGTATCCGTTGATCGCGCTGAGCTACGTGTGGGTGACCATTACGGGCGTGGTTGCGTTCCATGAGGTGATGAATCCGCTGCGGGTGACGGGGCTGGTGGTGATCGTGGTCGGAGTCGCGGTGCTGGGCTGGGGCGGGGGCGGCGCGAAGTGACCACTCCAGTTTCATCGATGGTCGTGGTCCTGATCGGGGCCGTGATCGGATCGGTTGGCTCGGTATTTCTCAAGTCCGGCGCGCATGCGGTGAACCGGAATTGGACGAGCATCGCTTTCAATTGGCGGCTTGCGATCGGGATCGTGACGTATCTGATTTCGTCGGTGCTCTTCGTGAAGGGCATGTCGAACGGCGAACTCTCGGTGTTGTTTCCGTTGGTCTCGCTGGGCTACGTTTGCACGCTGGTCTGGTCGCGCCTGTTCTTCCACGAAGTGATCACGAAGGTGAAGCTGGCAGGCGTCGGGCTGATTCTGATTGGGATCACGTTCCTCGGCCTGGGCGGCCGCTAGAATCCCGGTTCGATGGCCGGCAGGCTACTTTTCCACTAGCCGGTTATACTTCTTCAACACCTGCCGCAATCCCTCATGCGGCAGCGCGTCCACTTTGTGTCCATCCACGCCGACCATCGTCTCCGCCCCCACCATGGCGTTGATGATGGCCTCTTCGGTGGCTTGAACCGCACCCTCGAACACCGGATCGAGAGCGTCGTTCGGCAACATGGACACGTTGGTAGCGCCGGTTGCGGCAGCCGCGCCCGGATTCACAGTGGAGAAGGCGATGAAAATATCGCCGGATCCGTTGCCGGACACCGACCCGGTTCGCCCGAGCCCCAGCGTGGCGCGGCGTGCCAGACGCTTGGCCTGGTGCGGCAGCAAGGGCGCATTGGTCGCCAGCACGATGATGATGGATCCGGTGTCTTCCCGGTAAGGCGCTCCCAGGCTGGCGAACGGTGGTGGCGTGGCTCCAATCTCCTGGCCCACCGGCAGTCCACCGATGCGCAACTGGCTGCGTCTACCGCAATTGCATTGCACCAAAACACCGACGACATAATTCGCGGAACCCACGGTCACCACACGCGACGACGTTCCGATGCCGCCTTTGAACCCATAGCAAACCATGCCGGTGCCGCCACCCACGTTGCCTTCCGCCACCGGGCCTGCATTGGCGGCTTCCAGGGCCGCCGCGACATCGTCGGGCTTCACATGAAATCCGTTGATGTCGTTCAGAAAGCCGTCGTAGGTTTCCGCCACGATCGGATAAGTGTAGAAGCCGCCCGGGAACACGTTCGTCCCGGGACCCCGTTTGTTCTGCACCAACCAGGCGAGATAGGCGTCCCGAACCACGCCCACGCTGTGGGTGTTGGTGATCATCACCGGGCCATCCAGGAAACCCGACTCCTCTAGCCAATGCGTGCCAGTCATGTCGCCGTTGCCGTTTTGCGAGAAGAAGCCTCCAAAAACCGGATCGGACGACTGCTTGCCACGCGGCCAAACGGCCGTCACGCCGGTGCGGATATTGGTTCCCGATATCAACGTCCGGTGCCCAACCTGGATGTCGGGGACATCGACGATCGCGTTCAGGGGTCCAGGCGTGCCTTCCAGCGGAACGCCCAGATCGCGGGCACGGGGCTTATTCTGAGCCGGCGTGCTCTGACCCAGCAAGGAAAGCGCGCTCATGGCAAAGGCGGATATCAGGATCGAATTCTTGAAAACGTCACGCATGGTTTCGAACATTATACGTCTTCCGCCAGCGGGCTCTCTCGGTTGACCAAATGCCGATGCATTCCCTCGGCCGCTCGACGCCCCTCGGCGATGGCCCAGACAACCAGGGATTGGCCGCGCCGCAGATCGCCCGCCGCAAAGACGCCGGGCACATTGGTTGCGTAGCTCGAGTCGGTAGCGACATTTCCGCGCGCATCCAGAGCCACGCCCAGTTGCTCGATCAAGCCGCTCTGCACCGGGCCGGTGAAGCCCATCGCGAGCAATACCAGGCCAGCGTCCAAGGTGAATTCGGTGCCGGGGATCGGCTCGAACTTCGGCGCGGGACCCACGCGAATCCCGTGCAGCTTATTCACTCGCCCGTTCTCATCGCCCGTGAACGAAGTGGTGGCCATGCTCCACTCTCGAACGCCGCCCTCTTCGTGCGAACTCTCCACGCGCAGTTGCAGTGGCCACAACGGCCAAGGCGTTTGCGGCGCGCGGTCGTTGGGCGGCACGGGCATGATCTCGAACTGATGGATGGAGGCCGCCTTCTGGCGATGCGAAGTGCCCAGGCAATCGGCGCCCGTGTCGCCTCCGCCAATGATGACGACGCTTTTGCCAGTGGCCAGAATCTGTCCGGAGACGTCGTCGCCCTCGCAGACTTTGTTTTGCTGCGGCAGAAACTCCATAGCGAAATGGATGCCGTTCAATTCACGGCCCGGCACCGGCAGATCGCGCGGTTGCTCGGCGCCCCCGGCCAGTAGAATGGCGTCGAAGTCCTTTTGCAGCGCGGCTCCGGTGATGGTCCGTCCGACATGCACGTTGGTTCGAAACTCAACGCCTTCGGCGATCATCTGCTTCAGACGGCGGTCCAGCACCCGCTTCTCCATCTTGAACTCGGGGATGCCGTAGCGCAGCAGTCCGCCGATGCGGTCGGCTTTTTCGAACACTGTGACAGAGTGCCCGGCCCGATTCAATTGCTGCGCCGCGGCCAATCCGGCCGGACCCGACCCCACCACGGCCACGCGTTTGCCGGTGCGCCGCGCGGGCGGCTCCGGTTGTATCCAGCCTTCGCTAAACGCGTGTTCGATGATGGTCTTTTCGATCACCTTGATGGTGACCGGCGGTTCGCTGATGCCCAGCACGCAAGCAGCTTCGCAGGGCGCTGGACAGATACGCCCGGTGAATTCCGGAAAATTGTTGGTGGCGTGCAACACGCGGATGGCCGCGCGCCAGCGATCCCGGTAGACCAGATCGTTCCAATCGGGAATGATGTTGTTCAGCGGGCACCCAGTATGGCAAAACGGCACTCCGCAATCCATGCAGCGCGCGCCCTGCGTGCGGACTTTGTCCTCGGAAAAATCCTGGTAGACTTCGAACCAATCGCTGACCCGCTCCGCTACCGGCCGGCGCTGGGGTGCTTCCCGGCTGTATTCGACGAAGCCGGTGACTTTACCCATGCGCAGCCTCTTGGTGCTTGAGGCTGGCGGCAGCCGGAACTACTTGTGGTGGTTGTGGATGCGCCGCCTCGGCTTTCGCCGGCTGATACCTGGGGATGCCCAGCACGCGCTTGTATTCGTGCGGAAACACTTTGACGAACTTCGGCAACATCTCTTCCCAATTTTCCAGAATCCATTTCCCGCGCGGGCTGGCGGTTGCCTCGACGTGCCTGCTGATGAGGTTTTCGAGCGCCTGCATGTCCGCCGGATCAGTGACGGGCTCCAAATCCACGCTGGCCTGATTGCATAGGACGCCGGCAAACTCGCCAGTCTCATCCAGCACGAACGCGATGCCGCCGTTCATGCCAGCGGCGAAGTTGCGCCCGGCGCGGCCCAGCACCACCACCAGTCCCTTGGTCATGTACTCGCAGCCATGATCGCCGACCGATTCCACCACCGCGGTCGCGCCCGAATTCCGCACGGCAAAGCGCTCGCCCGCCATCCCGTTGAAGAACGCCTCTCCCGAAGTCGCGCCATACAACACAACGTTGCCCACCAGCATGTTTTCCTCGGGAAGGAATGTGGACGTACGCGGCGGGTAAACGATCAAACGGCCGCCCGAGAGACCCTTGCCCACGTAGTCGTTGGCGTCGCCTTCAAGCGTCAGCGTGACGCCTTTGGCAAGAAAAGCTCCAAAGCTCTGCCCGGCGGATCCGGTGAACTGGAATCGAATGGTGTCGTCCGGCAAGCCCGCCGATCCGTAGCGCCGCGCAATCTCGCCGCTCAACATCGCGCCCACGGTGCGATGCACATTTCGGATCGGCAACTGGAAGTCCACTGGAGCGCCCTGCTCCAGCGCGTCCTTGGCATGATCGATGAGCTTATAGTCCAGCGCTTCGGCCAAGCCGTGATCCTGGGCCATGGTACAGCGCCGACCCACGCGGCGGGGCACCTGCGGATTGTAGAGGATCGACGAAAAATCCAGACCGCGCGCCTTCCAATGGTCCAGCGCGTGCCGCATTTCAATCCGATCCACGCGGCCGATCATCTCGTCCATGGTGCGGAAGCCGAGCTTTGACATCCACTGCCGCACTTCCTCGGCGATGAAGAAGAAAAAGTTGATGACGTTCTCCGGCGTCCCCTGGAACTTCGCGCGCAGCGCCGGGTCCTGCGTGGCGATGCCCACCGGGCAGGTGTTCAGATGGCACTTGCGCATCATGATGCAGCCCATCGACACCAGGGGCATGGTGGAAAATCCAAACTCCTCGGCGCCCAGCAGGGCCGCGATGGTGACGTCCCGTCCGGTCTGCAGCTTTCCATCGGTCTGCACGCGCACCCGGCTGCGCAGATCATTCAACACCAGCACCTGCTGCGTTTCCGCGAGCCCCAGTTCCCATGGAATGCCGGCGTGTTTGAGCGAAGTAAGCGGCGAAGCGCCCGTTCCGCCGTCATGCCCGCTGATGAGCACCACGTCGGCGTGCGCCTTGGCCACGCCAGCCGCTACCGTACCCACACCCACTTCGGCCACCAGCTTGACGGAAATCCTCGCGCGCGGATTCACGTTCTTCAAGTCGTAGATGAGCTGGGCTAAATCCTCAATCGAATAAATGTCGTGATGCGGCGGCGGCGAGATCAAACCCACTCCCGCGATGGAGTGGCGCACGCGCGCGATCACTTCGTCCACTTTGTAGCCAGGCAACTGCCCGCCTTCACCGGGCTTGGCTCCCTGCGCAATCTTGATCTGCAGCTCGTCGGCATTCACCAGATAATTGGTGGTGACGCCAAAGCGGGCCGACGCCACCTGCTTGATCGCGCTGCGCCGCCAGTCGCCGTTGGCATCGCGTTCAAAGCGCGCCTCGTCTTCCCCGCCCTCGCCGGTATTGGATTTTCCGCCGATCCGGTTCATCGCTATGGCCAGGGTTTCGTGCGCCTCTTTACTGATGGACCCGAACGACATGGCGCCGGTGGCAAAGCGCTTGACGATCTCCGCGGCCGGTTCCACTTCTTCGATAGGAACGGGCTGGTCTTTATCACCCAGCTTGAACTGCATCAGTCCGCGCAAGGTGCAGAGCTCGCGGCTCTGGCTGTCGACCAACGCGCTGTACTCCTGGAAAGTCTGGAAGCTTTCCTGCCGGACGGCATGCTGCAGTTTACTCACGGTCCCGGGATTCAGCAAATGATACTCGCCGCGCACGCGGTATTGATAGCTTCCGCCAACATCCAGCTCGGTATCGGCTTCAGACACGGGCTGCGCGGCGTAGTCGTGCTTCATCTTGGCTTCACGCGCGAGCACGGCCAGGCCGACGCCTTCGATGCGCGAAGCGGTTCCGGTGAAGTAGCGATCCACTAAAGCCTTGCTCAATCCGATGGCTTCGAAGACCTGCGCGCCGCGATAACTTTGCAGCGTCGAAATACCCATCTTGGAGAAGACCTTGAGCAGTCCCTTGTTGATGGCCTTCTTATAATTCTTCAGCGCCGTTTCAAACGTCATGCCGGCCGGCAAATTGCCGCGCGCCGCCTGATCTTCCAGGGTCTCGATGGCCAGATACGGATTCACGGCGCTGGCGCCATAGCCAATCAGCAAGCAGAAATGCATCACTTCACGCGGCTCACCGGATTCGATGATCAGCGCCACCTGGGTACGCGTGCCTTCACGCACCAGATAATGGTGCACCGCCGACAGCGCCAGCAGGCTGGGGATGGGCGCGTATTCTTCATCCATGCCGCGGTCGGTCAGAATCAGCAGACTATAGCCGGAACGCACGGCCAGCGACGCACGGCGGCACAAGCCATCCAGGGCGCGCTCCAGTTCTTTTTCGCCGCCTGCGACACGGAACAGCATGGGCAGCGTGTTGGCCAGCAAATCGCCCGTGGAAACGCGGCGCAACTTCTCCAGGTCGCGATTCGTCAACAGCGGCTGCTGCAGCTTCAGAGTATGGCAGTGCAGCGGCGTCTCCTCCAGGATGTTCCGCTCGTGCCCGATGTAGCTGGTGAGCGACATGACCAGTTCTTCTCGAATCGGATCGATGGCTGGATTGGTGACCTGCGCGAACAATTGTTTGAAGTAGTGGAACAAAGGCTGCGGCTTGTCGGAAACACAGGCCAATGGCGTGTCCGTCCCCATAGAGCCGATCGGCTCTTCACCCTTCTCCGCCATGGGCAGCATCAGGACGCGCAGATCTTCGTCGGTGTAGCCGAAGGCCCGTTGACGCTTGACGATGTTGCCGAGATCGGACTCGTACACACGCGGCGGCTCCGGCAGACTGTCCAATGTGATCTGATTCGCCTTCAGCCACTCACCGTACGGCTTCCGGCTCCACAGACGCTGCTTCAGCTCGTTGTCCGGAACGATGCGGCCTTCGACGGTGTCCACCAGCAACATGCGGCCGGGCTGCAGGCGGCCCTTGAACTTTACGTCCTCGGGCTTTACCGGAAGCACGCCGGTCTCAGAACCCAGGATCACCAACCCGTCGTGAGTGACCAGATAGCGCGCCGGACGCAGTCCGTTGCGATCGAGCGTGGCGCCGATGGAGCGGCCGTCGGTGAACGCAATCGCCGCCGGACCGTCCCAGGGCTCCATCAGTGACGCGTGATATTCGTAGAACGCTTTCTTCTCCGGACGCATGGTTGTATCCGCGTCCCAGGCCTCGGGAATCAGCATCGCCATCACGTGCGGCAGGCTGCGGCCGGCCAGCGTCAGCAACTCGACCGCATTATCGATGGACGATGAATCGCTGCCGCCCGCGGCGATCACGGGCGAGAGCTTCTTCAGATCGTCGCCGAACAACTCGGATACCAGCACTTTCTCGCGGGCGTGCATCCAGTTGATGTTGCCGCGAATGGTATTGATTTCGCCGTTGTGGCAGAGATAGCGGTACGGATGGGCGAGCTGCCAGGAGGGGAAGGTGTTGGTGGAGAAGCGCTGGTGAACCAGGCACAGCGCACTTATCGCATCCGGGTCGGTCAGCTCCGTGTAAAACTCGGCGATCTGGTGCGCCAGCAGCAGGCCCTTGTAGACGATAGTGCGCGATGACAGCGACGGAATATAAAAGAAGCTCTTGTCGGGCAGATCGGAGCCGGCGATTTCCGATTCAGCGCGCTTGCGAACTATGTAGAGCCTGCGCTCCAGCTCGTCCTGTGACATTCCGGACGCGCCGCGAATGAAGATCTGCTCGATGTAGGGCTGCGATGCGCGCGCAATGCGGCCGATTGCGTCGACATCCACCGGCGTGTCGCGCCACCCCAGAACCGTCAGCCCCTCTTCGCGAGCGATTCGCTCCAGAATGCCCTCGGCCAGCAGGCGATGCGACGGTTCCACCGGCAGGAAAACCATGCCCACGCCGTACTCGCCCTCGGGCGGCAACGTGAAGCCCAATCCGGCGCATTCGCGCGTAAAAAACTTGTGCGGAATCTGGATCAGTATGCCGGCCCCATCGCCTGTCTCGGGATCGCAGCCGCAGGCGCCGCGATGTGCCAGGTTGATGAGAATTTGCAGGCCCTTGGCGATGATGTCGTGCGATTGAACGCCTTGGATGTTGACCACGAAGCCGATGCCACAGGCGTCGTGTTCGTTTCTCGGGTCGTAGAGACCCTGCGCAACCGGGAGTCCGACCATGACCGAGTATAACAGTACTCCTATCGCCTCGCAATATTAGTATTGTGAAAATTCGATTGACGTAACATTAGAGAATCTAATATAATAGAGCTCAGATGGACTTCGATCGCCTCAAGCTTTTCAGAGATATAGCTCAATCGCGCAGTGTGAGCAAGGGCGCGGCAATGAATGGCATCAGCCAATCAGCCGTCAGCCAGTATCTCCAGGATCTAGAGGAGCAGGTAGGTATAACGCTCCTGGACCGCGGCACGCGCCCGCTGACCGTTACCGAAGCCGGCAAACTCTATCTCGATATGTGCCGTGACACATTGAATCGCCGGGACGAGTGTCAAGTAGCGCTAGACCTCCTCAAGGGTCACGTGGAAGGAACCGTTCGCGTAGCTTCCATTTACTCGGTCGGACTATCCGAACTATCGCGCCTGGAGAAGGAATTCCTTCGGCGCTACCCGCAAGCTCGCATCGAAGTGCAGTACCTGCGCCCTGAAAAAGTGTATGAAGCCGTGGTGACCGACCGCGCCGATATCGGATTGCTCAGCTATCCGGAGGCGACCAAGGAAGTGACGGTGCTGCCTTGGCGGCAGGAGCAAATGGCGATCGCGGCGTCCCCGTACCATCCTTTGGCCAAGGATTCCGAAGTCAGGCCGCAGGACCTGGACGGCGTGGACTTTATCGGATTCGATGAAGATCTGCCGATCCGGAAAGATATCGACCGGTTCCTGCGCGAACATCACGTGCACGTGAACGTGACGCTGCATTTCGATAATATCCAGATGATCAAGGAGGCCGTCGCGCACGGTTCGGGCGTCAGCATCATGCCCGCGCGCGTGATGGAAGAAGAGGTGGCGCAAGGGCGGCTGGTCCCCATTCGGATCGCGGGCTTCGAATTGTTCCGTCCAGTCGGAATCGTGCACCGGAGAAAGAAGCGGTTCCATCGCGCGGGGCAAGCGCTACTGGAATTGCTGCAAGGTTCGCCTGTGTCGTTTACGCCAGTTTTGTCCGAAGCCTAGACTACTTCATCCGATCCCACACCAATTCCTGGTAGGCGTATCGCACTCCGTCGTCCCAAGCCAAAGGCTCGGCCGTTCGCAATGTCACTCGGTCGCCCTGGAGACTCACGACTACGCGGACCAGATCCTTATTTACCCGATTTGGATCGGTTGAGGCTTCGACATGGTGGGTCACCCTGTCGCCGCTCACTGTGAATGTTCCAGCGTAGGAAAGTGATGTCGAAAATGCTTGGACTTTTTCTTCCGCAGGAGCCACTTTCCTGCCCTTCGAGAGCGGTTTGCGCCCCCCGTTCGTGAGAATGCCCATCATTCTTCCGTCGGCCGTGTAAGTGAGAAAGCCGATCGGATTCCGGCCATACGCTTCCTCCCTGACAATGCCGCTGTCGGTCACATTTGAGACCGACACCAGTTTCCAAGTGCCGATCAGCATCTCTTTTTGGATTAGGAGGGGCTGGGCGTTCGCGATGCAGGAGAGCACCATCGCCAGTGCGGTCGACGTAAGAATTCGCTTGTACGTTTTTGTCACCTAAACTTTCCGAAGCCTGAAGTGATACACCGCGGCGCCGGCTGCCACCGTGAGCACCGCGGCGGCCGAGATGGCCGGCCGAAGCATCACGCCCAGGATGGTCATCCAAATCCCAACCGCGACGAAAAATGCCGGCAGCAGCGGATACGCGAAGCTCACGACGCCAAGTTTTTGCCAGCCCGGACGGCGGCGAAAAACGAACAGCGAACCCACCGAGAGCACCGCGAAAAAGTTGAGCAGCAGTCCAATGTACAGCAGCAAGTTGAGAAACGGGCTGACGGTCATCAGGATCGAGCACACGCCCTGACAAAGGATCGCGATTACCGGCGTATGCCAGCGCGGATCCACTTTCGCCGCCACCTTGAAAAACGCCCCGTTCTTCGCCATGGCGTAGTAGACTCGCGGCCCGATGGTCACTTCCGCGTTCACGGTGGCCAGCAGTGAGAGCGCCATTGCGGCGCTGAAGATGCCCGCTACCGCCGGCCCGAAAAGATGCCGAGCCGCAAGCGCGCCCACCGCGACCACGCCCTTCATCTCATCGAGCGGCACAGCGTAGATGAACAACACGTTCAGCGCGATGAATAGAGCCGCAACCATTGCAGTCCCGTAGGTGAGCGACCACGGTAGCGTACGGGCGGGATGCTTCAACTCTTCCGCGACGTAGGTGGCCGCGTTCCAGCCGCTGTAGGCGACATAAATGTAGAACAGGCTCAGGAAGAATTGCCAGAACACGGGCGTCACGGAGGTGCGCACCGCCGGATGCGAGAAGTTATCCCAGCTCCCGTCGCCAAAGGCGAAGCCCGTGACGAGAAACGCAAGAATGATAAAAATCTTCAAGGACGTGAGCACATTTTGTACTCGCGCGGTCCGGCGAATCCCCAGGCAGTTGATGAGAGTGAAGAGCACGATGATGGCGCTGGCCAAAGCCTGCGCAGCGCCCAGTTTCAGCTCCCAAGCGCCCGATCCGATCACGGCCCACGCGCTTTCTAATCGCAGAGCGCTAAAGAAGTGCCCGAGATAATAGGAGAACGCCAGCGCGGCAGCAGCGATGGGCGCGGAAAATCCGGCAAAGAAGGAAATCCAACCGGTCATGAAGCCCCACGTGGGACCGTAGGCTTCGGTGAGGTAGACATACTCGCCGCCGGAACTGGGGAAGTTCACGCCGAGCTCGGAATAACAAAAGGCACCCACCAGCGCGCATATCGCACCGGCGATCCAGACCAGCAGCACCAACTGCGCCGAGCCGAGCTGCCCGGCGAGAAAGCCGCTGGTCGTCAGGATGCCCGTGCCGATCATGTTCGAGATGACCAGCGCTGTCGCGCTGCCGATCCCGAGCTGCCGAAGAAGGTTGGTGGCTCTGGGGCTCACGGTGCTTTGGCTCCGTTTACTTTAACCCAGGGGCGCAACACGTGGTATTCCGGCGTTGCTGTCGCCGAGGGAGAATGATCGTGACCCACCAGGTCGCGCATCAGGACCTCGAGAACGTAGTCATCGATCCGAATCATCGCTCCCAACGACTATACTAAACGGGTACCGGCTCCCTTACGGTCGCGGTTCTGTTCCGACCGATCACGACGTCTTCGACGTGAGCGCTTTCGGGTACACCATCACGCCCGATTCAGTATCGCGGAAAATCTTGTACAAAATCTGGTTGGTGGGCAACTGGCTTTCCAGGTAATCGACGCCCTCGGCGGCGATGATGAAGCTGCTGCGATCGTCCTGGAGGACGTAACGTTTGGCACGGAGATACCACAGGGCAAATAATAGCCGCTCGCGCGGGAAGGCCATGATATTTTCCATGTCGAGCAGCGAGAGCGCCGCGTAATCGGGATTCGCGCGCCGTTTGCTGTAGAGCAAACACAGTACGCCGATGCGGATCAAAGCCTCGGAATCGATCCCGTCGGCGAACTCCTTGCCGAGAAAGATTGGCAGCGGCCCAGCGGGATTCACTTCAAACTGACGGTCGTATTCCTTGCGCTTCACCGGATCCTTGAGCAACTGATAGGCGTCGGTGAGCAATCGAAACCGCTCCGCATCGCCGGTTTGCTGGTTGTCGGGATGATAGCGCGAGGCGAGAATGCGGTACACGCGATCGATGGTCTCGATCTCCGCCCTGGGATTGATTTGGAGCAGATCGTAATAGTTGACGGCTGGTTGGAGGCTCATCCTGCCTATTGATCGGCAGGATCGCGGCCCAACGAATAGGGCTTGTCCCCTAGCTCTGGCTCCGCCGCTAGCCGAGTTGCTGCAGAACCTGCTCCAGAGATTCCACGAGAAAGTACTCGCCCCACATCACCGATTCATCCACGCCCAGCTCCTTGGGCAGATGATAGACGCCGCCCTTCAGGATGCCTTCCCATTTCTTGTCCTTGCGGGCCAGATGTTGCTCGCAGAGGGTCCGCAAGATGCGAATCGCGGTAGACCAATAATGATGGCCCTTCACCGGATCCTGCAACAGCCGGCAGAGGCGCAACAGGCCGGACGCGGCGATGGCCGCCGCTGAAGTATCCAGCAGCCGGCGGCTCTCGGGCGGCGCGTTCAAATCCCACGGGGGGACGCCATCGCTGTTGGAATGCGCAATGAAATAGTCGGCGCAAGCTTCGGCGGTTTCGAGGAAACGGGGATCACGGCTGTACTCGTAGGAAAGACTGAAGCCGTACAGCGCCCAGCACAATCCGCGCGACCAGCACGAGTCGCCGCGGTAGCCCTGTTGCGTGCTCTGCCTCAGCAACTCGCCGGTTTGGAGATCGAAAATGCCTTCCTGCGCGGTGGAGCCATCCCCACGGACCAGCACCCTCCGGGTAGTGAGGCAATGACGCAGCGCGATGTCGCGCAAGCGACGGTCGCCGGTCTCTCGCGCGGCATAAAAGATGATTCCAACATCCATCATCACATCAATAAAGAGCGAGTTTTCGCCGATGAACGAGCGCAGATATTGGCCGTTCTCCTTGAACCGCAACGCCTCGGTTTTGCCCGCGGCGATGAGTGCATCCTTGAGCTTCGGATCCTGCGTCAGCCGATGCCAGCGATAATACGTCGACATGAAGATGAACCCAAGATCGTGAACGTCGCCGTTATGCTGGCGCGGCGCGAGCGGGGTGGTATAGCGGATGGCCTGCTCCAGCCAATATTTGTCCGCCGATGCTAGCGCTACGTTGCGCTTGTGGAAGATCCACATCATGCCGGGTAGAAAACCGTCGCACCAGTTCGCCCAGACCTGTCCCTCATGTTTCCATCGGCCCTCCACCGTGTACATGGGATAGAAGTCCGGATGATTCTCGATCAGCTTGCGCACCTGCTGCTGCGCGAACTGGAACGCGTCTTCGAACAGCTGGCGGTCCGTGTCAAGGACAAATTGGATCATGCTCTTTGGATTTTAGCAGTCTGCTACCATCGCACATATGGCGTCAACCAAAATCACGGTGAATAACAACGGATCGATTCGCATCGAAGGCGATTTCAGCATACAGGACGCCGAGGGGAAAGAATTCGGCCTGGGCGGCCGCACGGTCATTTCGCTGTGCCGCTGCGGCCATTCCGAGAACAAGCCGTTCTGCGACGGACATCACAAGACGGCCGGATTCGCGTCCGCCTGTGTAGCGCGGGACCTTCCTGTGAAGGTCTAGCAACTAGTTGTTGGTTATTGGTTGTTGGTTGTTGGCAGGCGGTCCCTTATGGAGGTCCGCAGGCAATGGAGCTTCTTGCCGAGCAATTCAGTTTGCGCTAGTGCCGCCTTCGGTTCCATGTACCCGAGCCTGCTAGCCAGCTCAAGTTGGGTTGCTAATTCAGCTAAGGACCCGATGGCAATCGATAGGAAGCGCAGGAATTCTTTCGAGGACGAGCGAGCTTGACCTTCAGCGATGTTCGAGGGTATTGAAACTGCTGCCCGTCGCATTTGCGCACTCAATGCGAAGATTTCGCTCTTGGGAAATTCCGCCGTGCAGCGATAGATGGTCTCAACCAAATCCAGTCCGAGACGCCACACTTCTAGATCCCGAAAGCTCTTCGCCATTCGCCCAGTAGTGGTCGAGCGCCCAGGCTTTTCTCACCGCCACCAACAACTAACAACCAACAACCAACAACCAGCTACGCCTCTCCCAAAATACAAATGTCCTTCAAGTTCCGGTAGTCTTCCGCGAAGTCCAGGCCGTAGCCGACCACGAATTCGTCCGGGATCTTGAAGCCGACGTAGGAGACGTCCACGGGCCGCAGACGGCGCTCGGGCTTATCCAACAAAGTCGCGATCGCAAGCGATTTTGGACGCCGTTGCTCCAGCACGTTTAGCAAATACGTCAGCGTCACGCCGCTGTCCACAATGTCCTCCACGATCAGAACATGATGGCCCTCGATGGAGACATCCAGATCCTTGGTGACTCGAACCTGGCCGGAGGATGTCTTGCCGCGTCCATAGCTCGAAATGCCCATGAACTCGATGCGCGACGGGGTCCGGATGGCGCGCGATAAGTCCGCCAGGAAGACGAACGCGCCCTTGAGAATCGCGATCAGATAGATGGGGCCCTCGGGATATTTGGCGCTGATCTCATCGCCCATCTCATGCACGCGCTTTTGAATTTGCTCGGCGGTGAGGAAAACGCGCGGGACCAAAGCCATTCGCTAGTCGGCGCTGTGGGGGCGCGGAACCAACCGGGGGCTGACCCAGGTGGTGAGCCGAGTGCTTCCGGGACCGATGTGGACGTGGGCCGCGGTGGCCTTGCCGGGAATGGCATGCGCGAAGGCGTAGTAGGGAATCTTGCGAAGCTTCAGATATTGGCGCAGCCAGACGCCTTCCGGCTGATTCGGCTTGACGGCCACATCCACGCGGCCGCGGTGATCGAAGCCGAGCGCGCGATGGACCTCCGTCTCGCCTTCGGCGCTGATGGGGAGCGGACGGGCAAACTTGCTCTCGAAAGCCCACTCCAGGGGTGCGAGCTGGCGCGACTCGTCAAACGCGCCGTCACCTTCATAGTGCTCCATGCCTTGCGCGAAGAATTGGCTGTCCTCGACACCGGGATCCGGAACTTCCGCGAGTTTGGGAATGTTATTGGCAGCCGCGATCTCAGTCATGAGGCGCGCCCGCAACCGGGCCAACTCGAGGCCGGTCTGGCGGGTGGTCAATTCTTCCTCGACAGGCAACAGATAAGATTGCGCCGCCACGCCAGCGGAAACTATCTCGCGCGCTCGGTCCAGCCGCGCTTGCTGGCGATCCACGCGCCGCTGGGCGGCCGCGATCATTTCCTTGGATACTTCCTCGCCAGCGCCTTTGGCGGGAAGATTGCCGTACAACGTGCGCTCGAGAACCGCCTCGTCTTCAGCATCGGCAAGATTCGCTTCGGCTTGTTGCAAGCGTACTCGCGGAAGCGCGCCCAGGGCGATCAGGTCCGTGATCCTCTGTAGCTCAAGTTTAGCCAGCTCGACGCTTTTATTGCTGGCCGCGGCTTGGTTTATGTCAACCGGGTTCTCCACCGGCTGAGCGCGCAGTTTGGCGATTGAAACCAGCGCGCCGAGGCACAATAGGAGCGTGAGGATTTGCCGCATTGGAAATTCCAGTGTACCATACGGATAGGAGAACGTTTTCCCTATTCGAGAGCAACGCATCACAGCCGTCCAACCTACTGCGCCATTGCTCACCGCTCCTGGGTGGCTCACTGCAGTCCGAGCCGCCGAATCCAAGAAGGCCCTCGACATTCGCGTGCTGGATTTGCGCGAAGTCACCTCGTTCGCCGATTTCTTCGTGATCTGCAGCGGAAGCAATCCCAAGCAGATCCAGGCCATCACCGAAGAGATCGGAGTGGAGTTGGGGAAGCTCGGGGAATACCCGGTGAGCGTCGAGGGATTCGCAAATGCCGAGTGGATCCTAGTCGATTTCGGCGATTATCTGATTCACGTCTTCTCACCGAAAGCGCGCGCGTTTTATGAACTGGAGCGGCTTTGGCGGCACGCCAAGGTGGTCGAGATTCCTCCCGGCGTTTAACCGCCTGCGGCAAACCGACTCCCTTGGCCCTCGAATAGGGCTTACGGTCGCGGCTCGGTAACGTGTTAAGACTTCTGTCCCTTCCCTAGCGCCTTGGTACAGCAACTCGAGCCGTTCTTCGCCACCACCGGCTCCAGAATTCCGGTAATTTCCTCGAAGATATAGCCGGGCGAGCGGTCCCCGCGAATTTGATGATACTTGCGGTCCTGGTAATACGCCAGCACTGGGCGCGTCAACTCATCGTAGGTGCGAATCCGTTCCGTGACGACATCCTCGCTGTCGTCCTTGCGAGTGATCAGCCGTGTCCCATCGTCGTCGCAAATCCCGGGCCGTTTCGGCGGCTGGTGCAGCAGGTTGTAAATTCGCTTGCAGCTCGGGCACTGGCGGCGCGAAGTGAGCCGGCCCACCAACGCATCCATCGGAACATCCAAGTGCAAGACGATCGGCGTCCGCAATTGTTGCTCCGCCAGCACTCCGTCCAGATATTCGGCTTGTTCCACGGTCCTGGGGTAGCCGTCCAGCAGGAAGCCGTGCTCACAGTCTGGCAGTGACACACGCTGCGCCAGCATCCGGTTGACGAGGTCGTCACCCACCAATCCCCCATTGGACATGATGGACTTGGCGGCCTTGCCCAGCGCCGTCCCGGCCTTGATTTCCTCGCGCAGCATGTCGCCCGTCGAGATGGCCGGAATACGCAACCAGTGCGAGATCTTTCCTGACTGCGTTCCTTTGCCGCTACCCGGTGGTCCAAAGAGCAGAAGGACCAAACCATCCTCCGTTCCTGTTCGAACTACGAAACATGTTGCCTAGGTCAGCTACCAAAGTCGCCCAATCCCCACGAAAAGACTATCACTATTTCGTCCCACGCGTACCAGGAACGGGCTCGCGCAGTTCCAGTACCGCACCCGTACATTTCGCCCTGCGTCAAGCCTTCTTGCAGGCCAGCGTCACAGCTTCTTACAAGCTAACGTCAAGCCGTCGCGGACCGGCAGCATGCTCAACCACACCCGGTCGTCCCCCTTCAATTGCTCGTTGAACACCCGGATGGCGCGCGTGTCTGGATCGTCGAAGGATGCGTCAATTACGCGACCATACCAGAGTACATTGTCCACGGCGATCAATCCACCCGGCCGCAGCAGTACTAGGGCTCGCTCGTAGTAGTTCGCATAATTGGTCTTGTCCGCATCGATGAAAACGAAATCGAATCGATTTCCCTGGCCACTCGCGATCAGTTCGTCGAGGGTGCTCAGCGCCCGGCCGATGCGCAGATCGATCTTTCGGTCAACACCCGCCTCCCGCCAATAACGGCGCCCCACGGCCGTCCATTCTTCATTGATGTCGCAGGCGATGACTCGGCCGTCATCCGGCAACGCCTGGGCCACCACCAGCGCGCTGTAACCGGTGTAGACGCCAATCTCGATGGTACGGCGAGCCCCAATCAGGTGCATGAGCAGCGCCATGAATTGGCCCTGCTCCGCGGAAATCTGGAGATTCGAGTTGGGGAGCCGGGCGGTCTCCTCGCGAAGCCGCCGCAGAATGTCCGGCTCGCGCAACGTGACGCGCCGCATGTATTCCCAGAGTTCGTCGCCGATGGTGAGGTCTTGCATTGACATCACCCTCTATTGAACACTACTTGCAGCCCACGCTACCCATGTTGCGGCATAATGGCAAAAGGAGCCAGACCCGGGTGACAATTGCGCGGTCCTTCGCGTACGCTTTGGCTATTGCGATAACCTGTCTCGCAGGCCTTTCAGCTCAAAGTTCGCCGTCTAGCGCCCCGGAGCAGGCCCAGCCGGATCAAGGTTCAAAATTTCGCACGAATGTCGATCGTGTGCTGATCGACGTGGCGGTTTCGGACTCGTCAGGACATGCGGTCGATTCACTCACGGCGAATGATTTTCGCGTGTTCGATAACAACGTTGCTCAAACCATTACCAGCGTGGACTACATTCCATCGGGCGTAAAGCTTAATCTCGGACATGCATCCAAGACATCACCGCAATCTTCCGGATCGCCGTCCTCCGCCGAGCCGCCGCAGGCGCCCCGGGGCGAAGATAACGCCAGGAGAGCTCAACTTCATATCGTTGTCATCGATGACTTAAATATCGCGGCGAATCACATAGCGAATATCAGCGACGGAATGACAGCACTCATCGATCATCATCTTGGTCCCCATGACTACTTTGCTGTTGTGCGCACTGGACGTGCTCCTGAAGATTGGTGTGACTTTACGAACGATCGCGGGCGGTTACGCGCGGCGATTAATAAAATCACCTGGAATCCCGCGAGCAGTCAGCAATTGGGAAACGCAGAGCCGACGTATAGCGATTTCCTGGAAGAAGACCCAGGCGGCCGTGAACTCGTGGAAAAGGTTCACGGACAGGTGTCCCAGAGGGCTTATCGCGGATCTTTCCAGGTTCTGTACGCGGTGATCTCACGCTTGAAGCAGATTCCGGGCCGTAGGTCCTTTGTCATTATTTCCGATTCGCTCCCGCAATCGGGTCAGTTAAGCGGTTTAATCGAGTATGCCAATCGAAATTGGGTCAGTGTTAGCACCATCAGTTCCAGGGGCGTCGACTCCGCCGGCTTCACTGCGCAAGACAAGACCAACAACGGAGGGCACATGATCCTTCCTGTTCTGCGAGCGGATTTGGCCGAGAGGGTTGAGGAGTCAGGGCAGTTTACGACGGCGCTCGAAGTGCTGGCGCATGGAACCGGGGGCATGGCCTTCGTCTCGAATGATCTTGCGGACGCGCTAGCCCAAGCTATCGACAATTCTCAGGGATACTATTTGATTTCCTTCCGGCTGTCAGCGACCAGCGGTTCAGAGAATGACAAGCATAACATTGTGGTGAAAGTGCGGCGGCGCGGATTGACGACGCATACGCGCTCCTCGTTTTACGCCTTCCCGAATTCAGGAAAATAGACACCCGGGCGGGTGCCCCGAACCCGCCCACTCCCGAGAGAGCCCTCGATATGAAATATATTGTGCGGGGTTAATGACTGATGAGCCGTCTCTCAGGCCGGTAATCTGGATCGGATCGAGCCTCGAGGACTTGCGTGAGTTCCCGGCTTCGGCGGGGCAGGGGTGGTGGAAGTGGTCAAGCATTATCGCCGTGATGCATTTCGCGCAGTGTACCGTGCGGTTCGCGGCGGTGGTTTACGTCCTTCATGCCTTCCAGAAGAAATCGAAGAGCGGACGGGAGACACCGCGCCTGGACATTGAGTTGATTAAGCAACGCCTGCGCGACGCGGAGCGGATTGCAAAGGAGAGACAGCCGTGAGAAAGCAGGGATGCGAAACAGGAAGCGGGAACGTGTTTAAGGACATTGGCCTGCCGAACGCCGAAGAGCACCTGGTTAAGGCGCAGCTAGTTTTCAAGATCGACACAATCATGAAAGATCGCGGCTTGAAACAGGTCGAAGCTGCTGGTCTTTTCGGCGTCAAACAGCCCGACGTCTCCAAGATGCTGCGCGGCGAATTCCGGCAGTTTTCGGTTGAGCGCCTTCTGCGGTTCCTGGTGGCGCTGGATCAAGATGTCGAGATCGTCGTGAAGCCACACCGGGGCAGAAACAACACTCCGGCGTTGCACGTGTCCTGAGCCGCATTTCCCGCTGGTTTGTGGCAGGTGGCGGCTCGTTGCGGGCGCGCAGGCTAACGAAACTCGCCGTTCGTGCCGATGAAGAGATCGTGGCAGTTCGTCGATCTAGAACCCATCAGCACCAAAGAGGTTTCGTCTTAATCGCCACCAGCATCGCCTTGACCATCCTGCTGGCGCTGGCGGCCTTGGGCATCGACATCGGGCGGATGTACGTGATTCGCGCCGAATTGCAGTCGTTCACAGACGCGGCGGCTCTCAGCGCCGCAATCGAACTGGACGGGACGGACTCGGGGCTCACGAACGCCCGGACGGGCGCCGGCCGATTGGCAACCGGTCGGCACGCCATGCAGTGGGACCTAGGCACGCGGCCGATCACGAACATCGTTACCAGCTTTGCCCAGGGAACTGCCACACCCGACAACAAAACCTGGCAGGACCAGCCCAAGCAGGCGGGCGATTACCGCTTCGTGCGCGTGGTTGCGACCGAGCCGGCGCCCGTGATTTTCCTGCGCGTATTTCAGCCCCTGGGGTTGGGCTCATCCACCGTGGCCGCCGCGAGCGTAGCGGCCAAGACGGAAAACCACGCGAGGCTGATCCGATGAATCGGCGAGGCAGCGCGCTCATCGAATTCGCCGGATCGCTGATCGTATTGGCGGCAGTGTTCGTCGGCGTGTTTCAAATCGGATATGCGTTCCTCGCTTACAGAACTCTGGTGAGCGCGGTGCGGGCCGGCGCGCGTTATTCCTCACTACAACAGCGCGGAGCCGCCGCCGATCCGGACATCGCGAAAGCAGTACGGAACCTGGTGGTCTATGGCGACCCGGCGCCCGCTGAGCACGCCAAGCCGGTAGTGCAAGGTCTGACGACCGGGAATGTCGAGATCGTGAACGGCCCCGATACAAGCACCGTCTCGCTGCGTGGATTTGAGGTGGACGCGCTGTTCGCGAAATTGAAACTGGATGGGCGTCCAACGGTGACTTTCCCACTCACATCCGGAGCGTCTGTCACATCAGGAGCCTCCCAGTGAGCCTCCGCGCGCGCCGGCGAGTGGGCCAGTCGCTGGTCGAAACCGCGCTCATCCTGGCGGCCTTCATGGGATTGCTGCTCGGCATGACCGGCGTCGGCGAACTCATCTTCGTGCGCCAAACGCTGGCCGATCGCGCGAGCCAGGCCGCGCGCTGGGGAGCCTTGAACAACTACAGTCCCACTGCGATCCGCGACATGGTCCGATTCGGAACAGCCACGCCGGAGCAAGGCCAGACGCCGTTTTTCGGGCTCGCGGCCGCGGCGGTCGAAGTGTCGAACCCTGGATGCCCCGGCGTCGAGTGCCGCGTGAGCGTGGCCATTCCCGAGCATGGGATTCGCAGCGTCGAACCCATGGAAGATGGCATGATCACTGGCGCTGTTTCCAAGCCTTGACGTACGGCTCGGTCTTCGGATTCGCTTCGTTCCA
>Ga0182015_10001944_pt1 | contig 26166 bp, 21 predicted proteins | sample 712P3MmetaG_FD_120478 | JGI IMG/M metagenome (GOLD analysis project Ga0182015, IMG submission 120478) | Permafrost microbial communities from Stordalen Mire, Sweden - 712P3M metaG | ecosystem: Environmental > Terrestrial > Soil > Wetlands > Permafrost | place: Sweden: Stordalen | collected...
CCTCGAGGGGGGTTCCCGGTTGTTCTCCCAGCCGCAGTACTTCGGTGCCTCGAACCTCCCCGAAGTGGCTCTCTATGTGGGCATTCTTCCCCTCGTCGCGGTCCTGTCGATGCTTGCCCGGCCCTGGCGGAACTGGCCGCCCGGGGGCGAGCGGCGAACCTGGTACGTCGTGCTCGTGGTGGGATTGGTGCTGGCGATCGGCGCCGGTACGCCGCTCGAGCAGCTCCTGGTGCACATCCCGTTCTACGGCAAGCAGCGCGACCAGGGCCGCAACATCGTCGCGGTCGACCTGGCCGCCTGCGCGCTGTTCGCGTGGTGGATCGACGCCGGCGGGCGGAGGATCGCCGCCAAACGGGCCGGCGTCGGCGCCCAGGGCAACCGTGCAGGCGACCGCAGTGCGCAGGGCAACGGCGCAGGCGACCGGGTCGCTCATGACCGCGCCGAGGCTTCACGCCACCGTTCGGAACTCGCCGTGGCCCTTGGGCTTCTCGGCGTCGTGATCGTCTTCGGCATCTGGTTCGCCCTCGCGAGGACATCGCTGTGGCGCACGCTCGGCGCCTTCGTGCCGTCGCACTCCACGGTCAGCACCTTGTGGCCGGCGCTGGGGCTCGCGGCGGCGATCGCCGCATCGGCCGCGGTCGTCGTCTGGCTGCGGTCACGGCTCAAGCCTGCGCACTGGGCGAGCCTCGTGGCCGGGTTCACGCTGGTCGATCTCGTGCTGTTCTCGTTCGGAACGAGCTTCTTCTCCTCCGAAGCCTTCCCGAGCCCGACGACCTCCGGCGCACTCCTACGGCTCACGGCCGAGAACCTGTCGAACGGCGGTCGCTACGCGGTCTTCGACCCGGACCTGTTCGACCCCCTCGCCCTCGTCGATGCCGGCGAGCCGAACGTCGGGGTCGTGGATGACCTCCCGAGCGTCGCCGGTTACGGCGCCATCGTGAACGCCCGGTATTCGCGGGTGAGCGGCGCGCACGAACGGGCGCACGTGAGCGTCAACTCGCTCATCCTCGGCACACTGCGCCCGCTCGAGCTGCAGGTGATGTTGACGGTGCCGGAGGAGTTCCTCATCCCGATCGCTTTCGTCCCAGCTCCCGGCGCAACCCCGAGGCTTCTCACCGAACCGCCCGGAGTCGACCCGGCGCTCCCGGGTGGCAACGTGCCGATCCCTCAGGACACCTTGCCGAGCGTCGCTCAGGTGGCACCGCACGCGGCGATCCGCGCCGGCCATCAGACGGGCTGGTTCTTCGGCACGACTTTGCAGCCGCAAGGCGCGACGCTGCTCCTCGGCCAACCGGCAAGCGGCCAGCGAATCCGGCTGGGAGAGATCACGCCGGCCGGAGGGGTCGACTGGCAGGCACCGACCCGCGTCGCTCCCGGCACCAGGGCGGTGCACTTCGCGCTTCCTTCCTCGCGCGCCGACGGCATCGTCGTCGCACTGCTTGCCGGCGCCCCGCTCGGACCGGTCGAGCTCGCAACCGAGGCAGGCCCGCGCTCGTACCTCGTCGACGGTCCCCTCGCCGACGCGCTCACGCCGAATTCCTGGCGCCAGGTCGGATTCGCGAACGACTTCGTCGTTTTCAAGACCCGATACCAGCCCGTCGAGCTGTCCGTCCGACCGCGGGCGGGTAGCCACGCGGCGCAGGGCAGCGCACGCATGCTGGCAAGCTCGGACAACTCCGCCACGATCAGGGCCCGGGCGAACGCCCCGTCCTTTCTCGTCTGGAGCATGACCTTCGATGTCGGCTGGCACGCCACGGTGACCGGATCGAACGGGGTTGTGGCGGTGGTGAAGGTGCATCGGGTGGGGCTGCTCGATGCGGTCGCGGTGCCCCGGGGCCTCAGCGTCGTCCGCTTCACCTACACCCCGGCAGGGTTCTCGACGGGGCTCGCGCTCAGCCTCCTGGCACTCGGGGCGCTTTTGATCGGAGCGCTCGCCACCGGGCTGCTCTCCAGCCGGCGCCGGTCGACTCGAGTGCGCCGCCCTCAGCGCGTGCCAGATCGCTAAGACGCTCCAAGATGGCGGATCGGGCTGGCCGGCTGAACGCGTGGGTCGCCGACCACTTCCTCGTCGCGGCCGTGATCTTCGTCGCCTGGACGGCGCTCGCATTCGCGCACCTGCTCGTCCCGCACCATCTCGTGACGTCGGACGGGCACCTCATCGACGCCTCGACCGTCCAGCGTGGCGGGTACAACGTCTGGGCGTATCGCAATCTGGCCTATTCGGATATCTACCGGCTGTATGCCGAACGGGGCCTGTTCGGCCACCCGCTTCCCTACCTCCATACCGCCATCGAGTACCCGGTCGTGACGGGGCTGTTCATCTGGGCGGCCTCGCTCGCGCCCGGCGTCCAGGCCTATTTCCTCGTCTCCGCCATCGGCCTGCTCGTCGCGGGACTGCTCGCACTCCGGCTGCTCCGAGACCTCATCCCGGAGAGCTACCACTTCTTTGCCCTCACGCCGCTGCTGTTGGTGTACTCGCTCTTGAACTGGGAACTGCTCGGGATCTTCCTGCTCGTGCTCGGCTGGTGGTTCGTGCGACGCGATCGCTGGGCCGCCGGCGGGGTCGCCTTCGCTCTCGGCACGTTCGCCAAGCTGTTTCCCGCCATCGCCGTGCCCTTCCTCGCCGCCGAGTTGGTCCGGCGCCGGCAACCGCGCAAGCTCGCCGGTGCGGCGGTGGCCTTCGTCGTCACCAGTCTCGTGGTCAACCTCCCCTTCGCGCTCCTCGGGTGGCACAACTGGACGTTCTTCATCCGCTTCAACACGACGCGGTCGGTCTCCGGCCTGCTCTCGCTGACCTCGAACGTCGCAGTCGCCGACGGGCTCGAAGCCCTCGTGGTGCTCGGAGCGATCGCAGTGGGCGTGCGGGCGGTGCTCCGAGGCGGCTCACCCGAACGAGCCGCCGCGTTCGCCTTCGCCGCGTTCCTGCTCGTCAACAAGGTGTACTCGCCCCAGTACCTGTTGTGGTTGCTCGTGATGGCCTTGATCGCCGGCTGGCCGGGCTGGACGATGCTCCTTCTCAGCATCGCCGGGCTCGTCGACTACTTCGGCACCTTCGGTGGCCTGTACCTCACCAACGCCAGCACGGCCCAGTCGGTGAGCAGCCGCCGGATCGCCGACCTGCTCGACGTCGTGGTACCGCTTTTTCGCTACGGGGGAATTGCGCTGAGCACCCTCGGGACCGCCCTTCGATCGCGGCTACGGCCGGTCACCGCTGCCGGCGAGGGCAAGCTGGAGGCGGCCTGAGTCCCGACGGGCGACGAGCTCAGCGGTGCCTCAGGCGAGCGGCGGCCGCGTGCGTTCGAGCGTCACCTCGAGCTGTCCGTCGCGGGGGTGGACCTCGAGCTCGTGCTCGCCGTCGAGCTGCCGGGAAACCCGGAGATCGACCGACAAGTCGTCGACGCGAAGGTTCTCGAGCCGGATCTCCTTCAGCCACTCGGGCAGGAACGGGTCCAGAATGACCTTTCGCTTCGCCGCGTCGACAGTCAGGCCGAGCAAGATCGTGACGAGGTGGATGACCGCACCCGATGCCCAGGCTTGCGGGACGTTCGCTCCGAGATAGGGAACAGGAAACCCGCCCTCGTCGCGAGCGAGCCCCGCGAACAGCTCCGGCAGCCGGCAGCCGGCAAAACGCTGTGCGGCGTCGAAGATGCCGTCGGCCACCCGCACCGCCTCCTCGTCGAGCCCGTAGTGGCGGAAGCCCGCTGCGGCGATGGCGTTGTCATGGGGCCAGATGGTGCCGAGGTGGTAGGCGAAGGGGTTGAAGGCCTTGTGGGAGGAGGCGAGGGTGCGGATGCCCCAGCCGCTGAACATGTCCGGCTCGAGCATTCGTCGGGCGACTCGTCGTGCCCGTTCGGGGACGATGGCTTCGCTCCAGAGTAGGTGGGCGGGGTTCGAGGCGACGGTCTCGATCGGGCGCTTGTCCCCGTCGAGGCCGAGGTAGTAGGTGCCCTCGGACTCCCACCAGAAGCGCTCCTCGATCAGCTCGGCGAGACGGTCGGCCTCGGACCGGAGCCGCTGCGCGGTACGGTCGTCCGCGAGCGCGGATTCGAGGACGTCGGCCCAGGCCCGTTTTGCTGCCACGACATAGCCCTGGTGCTCGCAGAGCGCGATCGGCAACGGGGCCTTGCGGCCCTCGGAATCGAGCACGGCATCCTCGGCATCCTTCCAACCCTGGTTGTAGTAGCCGTGGCTCGACCGCGTCGCGTACTCCTGCAGCCCGTCGCCGTCCGAGTCCCCGTAGCGGTCGATCCACTCGAGGGCGCGCTCGACGTTCGGGCGCACGGCCGCGAGCGCCTCCCGGTCCCCGTGCCAGCGCCAGGCCTCGGCCGCGGTGAGGACGTACAAGGTCGTGGCGTCGTGCGTGCCGTAGTAGGGCGTATGCGGGATGAGACCGAGCTGGGCGAGCTCGCCGTGGCGGATCTCGTGCTCGATCTTGCCCGGCTGCAGGTCGCGCTCGTCGTCGGTGGTCGTGCCCTGCAGGGCGGCCAGCGCGCGCAAGGTGGCAAGAGCAAAGCGCGGCGACAACAGGAGGGTCTGCAAGGAGACGATGAGCGAGTCGCGCCCGAACAGCGTCACGAACCAGGGCACGCCGGCTGCCGGCACCCAGGCGTCCCCGTCGTCCCTCGGCCCGTGTGAGACGACGTCGCCGGCGGGTGCCATCCGCAGCGAGGACAGGTCCTCGACCGAGCGGGCGATCGTGACGGCGAGCATCGGATGGGAGGCCTCGATCCGCGTCACGTGCGAGACCCAGTCGCTGCGGGCAGATCTATGGGCGTCGGTGCCATCAACCAGGGCGTGGCAGGCAGACGTGGGGCGGCGCCGGTCAGGAAGGCGCGGCAGCCACTTGAGGCAGGTATGCCAGCCCGCACCGGGAGCGAGCTGGAGGCGGAAGATCAACGAGCCGTTAGCGAACTCCGCCGGCGAGTCGGAGCGCTCCACCGCCAATTCGAGCGCCCGGACGAACTTCTCGTTCCGGTAGGTGGTGACGAGGAGCGCCTCCCTCTCGTCCCAGGTGCTCTGCATGATGCCGCGACGGCGGACGACGTGCTCGCGCAAGTCGAAAAGGTCGGCGAAATCGCACTCGACATGAACCTCGAGGTCGAGTTCGACCGGCGAGGTCGAGTAGTTCGTGACTTCGTAGTCCTCATGCACGCCACCACCGACGATCCGATCGACTCGAAGGTGGAGGGCACTCGCCTCGATCCGGCCGCGGGCGGTGACGAGCGTCGGGTTCGTGAACTCGAAACGGGCCGAGAAGGGCTCGGCGGTGGCGCCCTGCAGCAACACCGGTGCGAAGCCGCCGAGGTAGAGCCGATAGCCCGAGACGAGCCTCGTGTCCCGGACGATGTACCCGCGCTCGGTGCCGGGTGGCATCGTCGCGTCGCGGTCGCAGACGAGCACTTCGTCGTCCACGTGCAAGGTCAGCCCGTCGGGAGTGACTCCTAGCTCCATTGGCTACCGATCTTCTCCCCACGAGGTCGTGCCGGATATCCGGCAGGCCAACGACACTAGGACGCGGCGCGCTCTCGGGGAACGACCCTCAGGCCGCGGTCGCCTCGTCGAGGTCCTGGAACGAATCGCCGGCGACCTCGCCGCCGATCACGCGCTCGAACAACGCGACATGCCCGGCCACCATCTGCTCCAAGGAGAAACGGGACTCGGCTGCCTTCCGGCAGGCCGCACGGTCGATGGCCCCGACGCGCTGCAACGCGACGGCGAGCGCTTCCTCCCCGACGCGGAGATGACCTGTGACGCCGTCGTCGACGATCTCCGGCGCCGCGCCCCGGGGGGTGGCGACCACCGGCGTGCCGGAGGCCAGCGCCTCGATCATCACCATGCCGAACGGCTCCGGCCAGGCCATCGGGTTGAGGAGGCAGAGGGCATCGCCGAGAAGCTCGTGTTTCCTTGCGCCGGACACTTCGCCGATGAACTCGATGTCACCGCCGAGGAGCGGGCGCACCTGCTCCTCGAAGTACTGGTGCTCCGGCTGCTCACGGAGCTTCGCCGCGATCTTGAGCGGCACGCCCGCTTCGCGGGCCACGCGGATCGCCGTGTGGACGCCCTTGTCCGGGCTCATGCGCCCGAGGAACAACGCGTAGCCGCCGCTGCCCGAGCCAAGGGTGAACTTGTCCACGTCGATGCCGTGGTGGATCACGCCGGCGACGGGGACCTCCCGGGCCGTCGACGCCTGGTGATGCGAGATCGCGATGACCGGGACGCGGTCGGAGATGGCCCGGTAGTAGTCGCGCAGATCGCCGTCGAACGGCCCGTGGTTCGTGGTCACGACCGGCAGGCCCGGGAAGCGCTCCGCATAGACCGGCCCGACGAGCGTGTGGTCGTGGACGATGTCGTAGCCGCGCACCGCCTCGTAGGCGTGGATGACGTGGCGCAGCTCGGTGACCGCGCCGCCGATGCCGACGCCTGCGGCCTGCTCGAAGACCCAGGCCTTCGGGACCGGGCAGGCACTGTCGCCGGTCGTGTACAAGAGGACGTCGTGACCGGCACGAGACAGGCCCCGCGCCAGTCCGTCGAGGACCGCCTCGGTGCCGCCGTAACCGACTGGAGGCACGGCCACCCAGGGCGGTGCCAAAATTGCGATTTTCATCTCACTCCTCGATGGTCGACCCCGAACGTGGTCAGGGCGCGCGAAACACCAGGGGGAAGGCCTCGCGCTCAGGGCTCAGCAATGGCCACATCGCCACCTGCTGGCTCCGCTGACTAACTTAGCACACTTCCTTGTGAATTGTTGAACAATGGTTCGGGGTGGAATGTTCCCGGAGGATCGACGGCGGCCGAGCAGCGGTCAGCCCGGCGGCGCGATGGCCAATCCGTCCGGTTCGCCACCTCCGTCCCAGTCCTCGACGAGCGCACCGGAGCCGTCACGCCGGAACACCGGGATGGCGCCGAGCGCATGCACGAGGTCGGCCGTCTCGCCGAGCTCGCGGCGCCAGGTTGCGGCCTCGGTCAGCAGCGTCCCGATCGCGACGGGCTCGGCGCCGACGCGGTGAAGGAGATTCAGGGCCGCTCGGACGGAGGCGCCGGTGGAGATGACGTCGTCGACGAGACCGACGCGCCTTCCTTGCACCGCCTCGACTCTGGCGGCGTCGAAGAGCAGGCGTTGCTGAGCGCCGGTGGTGATGGACCGAACCGGCTCGGAGATGGCGTCGCGCAGGTGCAGCTTCGGCGTCTTCTGCAGGATCAGGTAGTCGTCGAGACCGAGAGCCCGGGTCACTTCGATCGCAAGCGGGATGCCCATCGTGGCGACGGAGACGACGAGGTCGAGCTCGTAGGGCACCAGCTGCTCCGCCAGCTCGGCTCCTGCCCGCTCGACGAAGCGCACGCCGTGGTCGACCGAGATCAGCAACGCGATCGCGAGATCCTCGGTGATCGGGATCAGGGGCAGGTCGATCTCCTGAGAGCCAACCGTGGCGCGATAGGTGCCTGCAGCGGTGACCACGGTCGCGATGCTCGCCCGTCGCGCGCCCGAGTGCAACTACCGGGACGTCGCTCGATCCGGGCCTCGCCCGCGCGTGACCCTCATGCCGAGGTGTGGGGACGAGGAGGCCCGCCCCTCTCAGGTGGGAGGACCGAACAAGCGGTCGCCGGCATCGCCCAGGCCGGGCAGGATGTACCCCTGCGAGTTCAGCTCGGGGTCGAGGGCCACGCAGGCGACCCGCACCGTCGGGTGCTGCCCGCAGAAGTTGTCGAGACCGGGTTGCGCAGCGATGAGGCAGAGCGCGTGCACCTCGGTGGCGCCGCGGGCCTTGACGAGGTCGCAGACCCTCGCGAGCGAGCCGCCCGTTGCCAGCATCGGGTCACAGATGATCACCCGCCGGCCCGACAGGTCGGCGGGAAGCTTGTCCAGGTAGACCATGGGCAGCAGCGTCTCCTCGTCGCGGCGCAGGCCGACGTGGGCGACTTCGGTCAGCGGAAGCACCTCCTGGATCGCCGGCACCATCCCGAGCCCGGCGCGCAGGATCGGGACCAGGAGGACCATCTCGCTCACTCGCTGGCAGGCGACGTCGACGGCCACCGGTGTGTCGACCCGGTGCTCGGCGGTACGCAGGTCGCGCAGCGCCTCGTACGCGAGCACGGCGGACAGCTCGCCGACGAGGGTTCGAAACGTGGCGTTGTCCGTCTCGACATCTCTCAGCACCGACACCCGGTGCGCAACGACCGGGTGGTCGACGACGAGAACGCGCTGGCCCCCAGCCGAAGGGTGCCGGGCCGGCTCGGTGACGAGTCGAAGCCCCCGTCCGAGATGTGCCATCACTGGCAGGCTACCCGAGCGCCTCCCGGCCTGCTCAGGCGAAGCCGGCTCCGTGGCGGCCGCAGTCCCGCTTGGGCGTCCCCTCGCCCGAGTGGGTGGGATGCGCCATCGTCCCTGCTAGAGGGCCTAGTCCGCCCGGAGCAGCGGACGATCTCGAGCCGCGTTGCGCCAGCCTCCTCGGAGCTGCGTCCCACCGGTCGGGTCCCATCTCGACCGGCGCCGGACCGGGCGCCGTGCGCCCGAGCAAGGTGTGGTCTTCACATGAGGGCAGGTAACGGCTCGTGAAGATTTAGATGCGCGGTTTCCCAACCGACCACGCCTCATGAGTAATGCGCGCGAATGCGCGAGTTATCGTGCGGCGAGCCCTAAAGTCCCCCGTCATGCTGATCGACGGTGGACTCGGATTTGATGCGGTCAACATCGGCGAGCGCGCCCGTGAGGTGCAGGCACAGGGCTACGACGGCGCCTGGTCGAGCGAGGTGGGCCACGATCCGCTCCTGGTCCTGGCGGTGGCGGCCTCGCGGACGACGACCCTCGAGCTCGGCACGAGCATCGTTGTCGCCTTCGGGCGCACGCCCATGGTCACCGCCACGATGGCGAACGACGTGCAACTGCTCTCCAAGGGTCGACTCCTGCTCGGCCTCGGCTCGCAGATCAAGCCGCACATCGAGAAGCGCTACTCGATGCCTTGGTCGCAGCCGGCCGCTCGCATGCGCGAGTACGTCCTCGCCTTGCACGCCATCTGGGACTCTTGGAACGAGGGCACGAAGCTCGACTTCCGCGGCGACTTCTACACCCACACGCTCATGACGCCGTTCTTCAGCCCCGGCCCCAACCCCTATGGGCCTCCCAAGGTGTTCCTCGCCGCCGTCGGGCAGCTCATGACGGAGGTCGCCGGCGAGGTGGCCGACGGCCTCCTCATCCACGGCTTCACGACGGAGCGCTACCTGCGGGAGAAGACGATTCCCGCCCTCGAGCGCGGGATGAGCCGGCGCAAAGGGTCGCGGGAGGCGTTCCAGGTGTCGTACCCAGGCTTCGTCGTGACGGGCACACCCGAGGAGCAAGAAGCGGCGAAGCGGATGGTGAAAGGCCAGATCGCCTTCTACGGCTCCACGCCCGCGTACCGGCCCGTCCTCGAGTTGCACGGGTGGGGCGACCTGCAGACCGAGCTCAACGGGCTGTCCAAGCGGGGCGAGTGGACAGAGATGGCCACGCTCATCGACGACGACGTGCTCGACGCCTTCGCGGTCACGGCCGAACCCGGTGCCGTCGCGACCGAGGTGCGCAAGCGGTTCGGAGACGTCATCGATCGCTTCTCGTTCTATTCGCCCTATCACCTCGCGCCGGAGCGCTGGGCGGAGGTGCTGGCGGGCTTCCGCTGAGCACTCGAGTCTCGCCGATGTCCCGAACGTGAGAAGCTCGAACTCTCACCCCATCACCGTCCCGGTCGTCTCTTCGTTGTCGGAACGACGGCGCGAGAAGCGACCCAGGTTGATGACGTTCAGCGTGTGGTCGCACCGGTACTGAAGCGGGTCGCGGTCATGGTCGTGTCCGGCCTCCACCCGGTCGATCAGCAAGGCAAGGAATCGACCAACGAGCGGTGCATTCTTGAACTGGTTCCCACTCGTGCCGATGGCGACGTAGAAGCCATCGAGCTCGGTCCTGTCATAGATCGGCGTCCAGTCGTCCGCGACGTCATAGACCCCGGCGATTCCCTTGGCGGAGCTCGGGATGCGGAGAGTCGAGAGGCGCCGGGCGGCACGTGTGACCTGTGCCGCGAATCGCGGGGCCGTGGCGTTCGGATTGGCGTCGTCGGGATTGTCCAGCCATTCCAATGGGTCGCATGCGGGCTCGGTTCCTCCGATGAGGAGGGCACTTCCATTGGCAGGTCGGATGTAGATGCCGAGATCCAGGTCGGCAATGATGGGACCGAGACCGGCAGCGGGACTGTAGGCGGGCGGGGCCTCGACGTGATGCACCTCCTGGCGCATCGGACGAACGGAGATGTTGAAGTCACCCCCGATGCCCGCCAACCGGTTGAAGTGACCGGACCAGGGCCCGGCGGCATTGACCACGATCCTTGCATCGATGCCCTCGCCGTCGGAGAGGTTGACTCCCGCAACCCGGCCGCGATCGCGGAGAACCTCTATCACCTCACGATGGAACAGGAAGACGGCACCGCGACTCTCCGCCGCCGCCATGAGGTTGTGCGCGGCGAGCTGAGGGTCGTCGACGAAGCCGGCGTCGGGCATGTACAGGCCTCCGAGCTCCTCCACCGCATCGTCGAAGAACCCGTCCTCGTCGATCCGCTTCGGTGGCCAGTACCTGCCCGGATCGATGCCCGGGACACGGGCTCTCAGCGCCTCGGCGTCCAACTCCTCGTAGGGGACTCCGACCTCGCCGAGGAGCGCCGCGGCGCGAGCGCGGGGGGCGACGGGAACGTCGAGCATGATCATCCCCGTCTGTCGGAACGACGCCATCCCGTAGGTGTCGGCGCACTGCAGATGGTCTGCCCAGTTGTCCCAGCAATGCTTTGACTCCCATGCGGTTGCGACTCCGTCACGGTTCGAATAATTGAACCGGACGATGGCGCTCGAGGCGCTGGTCGATCCATGACCCGCTCCGCCCGCCTTGTCCACCACGACCACTCGGAGACCGAGCTTGGCGAGCTCGAACGCGATGGAGGCGCCGATGACACCCGCCCCGACCACGACCACATCTGCAACGCGACGCACCATCAAGCCAACGATATGTGGCCCCGAGCGCGGTTCCCGTTCGGCCGCGCCGGCGAGGCCTGCCCTCGTGCTGGTCGGATCCCGAGGCTCCGAGGACGAACAAGGCCCCAGAACGCGCGAAGGTCAAAGGAAGTGGACGTCAAAGTAAGGTGGAGGAGTGGAAAATCGGACCTCCTGGAGCGCTCAGTACGAAGCGTCGGCCAAGAGGGAGGGCGTGTTCGAGACGATGTCCGGAGTTCCACTGGAGCCCGTATACGGGCCACCTGACGGGGAGTTCCCGGGCCAGTGGCCTTATACCCGAGGTCCCTACGCCTCGATGTACCGGACCAGGCTGTGGACGATGCGGCAGTTCGCCGGCTTCGGGTCGGCGGCCGACACCAATCAGCGCTTCCGTGCTCTCCTTGACGCCGGAGGCGGTGGCCTCTCCACGGCGTTCGACATGCCCACCCTCATGGGTCGCGATTCCGACGATCCCGTGAGCCTGGGAGAGGTCGGTCGGGCCGGTGTGGCCGTCGACACGCTGGCGGACATGGAGACGCTCTTCTCCGGCATCGATCTGGGCTCAGTCAGCACGTCGATGACGATCAACTCCGCGGCTCCGTTCATCCTCGCCCTGTATGTCTGTGTGGCCGACGCCGGCGGCGTCGACCGGGGGCGCCTCAGCGGCACGATCCAGAACGACATCTTGAAGGAGTACCAGGCCCAGAAGGAATTTCTCTTCCCTCCCCGGCCTTCGATGCGCCTCGTGACCGATGTGATGCGCTTTTGCGTGACCGACCTCCCGCGCTGGCACCCGGTGTCGATCTCCGGTTACCACATACGCGAGGCCGGGTCGACCGCAGCCCAGGAGCTGGCCTTCACGCTCGCCAATGGGTTCGCGTACGTGGAGGCGGCCGAGAAGAGCGGGTTGGCGGTCGACGACTTCGGACCTCGGCTCAGCTTCTTCTTCAACGCACACGTCGACTTCTTCGAAGAGATCGCCAAATATCGCGCCGCTCGGCGGATCTGGGCCCGTTGGATGTGCCACCGCTACCACGCGAAGGACCCACGCTCGATGCAGCTCCGATTCCACACCCAGACCGCCGGCGTGTCGCTGACGGCCCAGCAGCCCGAGCTCAACATCGCCCGAGTGGCGATCGAAGCCCTTGCGGGCGTGCTCGGCGGCACCCAGAGCATGCATACGGACTCCTACGACGAGGCGCTTGCCCTTCCCTCCGAGAAGGCAGCCCGTCTCGCCCTTCGGACCCAGCAGGTCATCGCTGCCGAGACCGGCGTCGCCAACGTGGCCGATCCGCTCGGCGGTTCCTACTTCCTCGAGGCGCTGACCGACGAGCTGGAGGCTCAGGCTGAGGAGATCTTCGCCTACCTCGAAAAGGCCGGAGACGGCTCTTTGCTGGACGGCGTGATATCGGCGATCGAAGATGGATGGTTCCAGTCCGAGATCGCCGACGCGGCCTTCGCCTTTCAGCGCAAGGTGAATTCCGGCGAATGGATCATGGTCGGCGTGAACGGCTACACCGACGGTGACGAGGCACAGCCGCCGCTGTTGCGCATCGAGCCGCTCGTCGAAGTGGAACAGGTGGCGACATTGACCCGCGTCAAGAGCGCGCGGAACAGCGGAGCGGTGGCCGAGTCGATTGCTCGTATCGCGACCGAGGCCCAGGACTCTTCCGTCAACCTCATGCCGGCGCTGATCGAGGCGGGACGACGCTATGTGACACTCGGCGAGGTCGTTCGCTCGCTCGAGGGCGTGTTCGGCACCTGGTCCGAACCCATGGCACTGTGACGCCTCGACCGGCGGGAGCGCCGCTGCGCGTCCTCGTAGGAAAAGTCGGGCTCGATGGTCACGACCGAGGCGTAAAGGTTGTGGCCCGGATCCTCCGGGACGCGGGTATGGAGGTGATCTACGCCGGCCTTCGACAGACCCCGGCGACGATCGCCTCGATCGCGCTGCAGGAGGATGTCGATCTGGTCGGTATCTCGATGCACAACGGCGCTCACCTCACGATTGCCCCGGCGGTGACCGCCGCGCTGCGCCAGGCGGGCCTCGACACGCCGGTGGTGGTGGGCGGAATCGTTCCCGAGGCGGACAGGAAGGCCATGGCCGAGGCGGGGATCGCGGCGATCTTCGGTCCGGGGACTTCGAACACCGAAGTCATCGAGGTCGTCGAGCGGCTGGGTCGTCGAAGCGTTGCGCTGCTCGATCGAGAGTGAGGCCGGCCCACCGGGCTGCGGGCCCGTCAGCCGTCGATGAGCCGCCGGAACTTCTTGTACGCATCCCTGACCTGGGGTTTCCATGCCTTCCATGAGAGTGATACCATTCGTGGTTGATACCTCTAGTTGGAAGGAAGCAAAGAACGATGGAAGGACTCTTCGACCCGGCCAAGGTCTACGAGTGCAAGACGGGAGCCAACGCCGGTCGGTTCAAGGCCGTTGTACGGATCGACGGAAAGCCGGTTGTTTGCTGGGGAAAGTCTGAGGCCGAAGCTCGGGAGAAGCTCGACGCAAAGCGCCAAGGCATGATCGTGGGCAAGACGACTGACCATCAGAACCGCCAGACCCTCGGGCGGCTGTGCAACCTGTGGCTCGCTGCCATCGGGGAGGCGGTTCCTACCGGTGTCGTGCCCGCCAACCTGTCCAGACGGGTGGCACAGTCGGGCGTGGACGCCTACAGGTCAAGCCTGGACCGGAACGTGCTGCGGGCACCTCGTGGCTGTCAGGGAACGCCACTCGGTAACAGGCCGGTCGTATCCCTGCGGCAGTCTCACTTTGTGCAACTGCTTGAGGACATGCGCCAGGCCGGACTCTCAACCTCGATGCGCCAGAATGTCAGGGCACGCTTGATCCAAGTCCTGAAGTACGGACTGCAACTCAACTGGACCGGAGCCAGTGATGGTCTGATGGCAGTGACGAGCACGGTTCGTCCACAGTCCGAGACAGTGCGGGAGGCAACGGCGCTCAGTCGGGAGCAGCGGGACGCCTTCCTTGCAACGGCTGCGGCACTGCCCGTACACCGTATGGAGAACGCCCTCGTGATCCTGTTCTACTCAGGACTGCGGCAGGGTGAACTTCTCGGACTGCGTTGGTGTGACATCGATTTCGAGGCCGGTGTGATCCACGTCAGGCACTCACTCAAGTACGAAAAGGGGAAGCTGGTGCTCGGGGATGTCAAGGGCATCAACACCCGTAGGAAGGCTTCTCTTCGAACTGTGCGGATGCTTGGCCCGGTGAAGGCTGCTTTGGAGAACCAGAAACGGCAGCAGAACCACGAGAGAATCGTTGCTGGCCCTCAATGGCTCGGCGGCTCGGTATCGGACGGCGAGCAGTTCGTGTTCGCTGGCAAGATGGGTGGCCCTATGGACCCTGCGAAGTTCTCGGCGCACTTCAAGGCTGTCGGTGAGGTTGCTCTGCCGGGTGTTCGTGTCCACCCACATCAGACACGACACACCTACGTGACCATTCTACGAGAAGGTGGAATGGATTATGACGCCATCGCCAGCATCGTCGGGCACTCTGATGGCACGATCACCGAGTTGATCTACACACACCTAAGCCCAGCCAGCAAAGATGCGGCCTTCGATCAGGCAGAGGCGATTCTCTAGTGGACCGGATCCACGCCGACCTGGCCCACCTGTCCATGGTCCCGCTCGATGATCGGCCCTACGGGTCACAGAGCAAGGCGGACCAGATATGACGACCCCCGAGGATGACGAGCGCCGGTTGACCCCGGCCGAGAGGGACCGCATCATCTCGGGCGAGCTTTACGCCTGGGCGACCGACCAGTTCCCCGAGATCAGCATCACCCCGGCGCAGATGTACACCTGGGCCATGCAGGATGGCAACGACTGCGAGCGGTGCCTGTTTCCGATGGTGGGACATGAGCCATGCGGTGACCGGTTCTACTGTGCGCCGTCGGGTTGTTGGCTGGCGGCAGACCTCACGCCGATCACACAGGCCGAGGCTGACGGGTGGGAGAACGAGGCAATGCACAGCAAGTAGACAAGCGCCCTGGACTTCGCCCTAACAGCGGGTGCTCCTGGGGAGCGGTTGATCCCCGCTGCTGAACGCAGCACCGACATCACGGTCAGCTACTCGGAGGCCGTGGACCTGCTCAACGCAGCGTCAGCGGCTGAGACTTGAGAGCGTGCGCAGGGCGTCGTGGTCCACGGACCCCGGCTACCGCACCCGGAAGTTCGGAGAGGCGGAGCGCCTGCGGGTGCTGTCCAGCCGATTGCTGGCGGTGGCGTCTAGCATCAGGTAGTACTCAGTACATAGCCGGTCGTTCCTTCGGGAGCGGCCGGTATTTTTTTGCCTTCGCCCAGGTCAGGAGGCTAGCGGTGCGATCTACAGATGATATGCGTTTGAATGGAGGCGTTTGGTATCGCTGAAATCGTCATGATACACTTCCGTCGTGATGCACTCCAAGACAGCAAATGAAACGAATATGGAAGGCGTCGAGTTGATATGGGCTGGAGATCATGATACACTACACTTGTATAGTTAGCGGTCAACTTCAAGGGAGAGCATCAATGAGTAACGAACAAGAGCGAGTGTATGTCCGGGCATGGAATGAGGCGTATGACAGGATCATGCCACAAGCAAAGGCGCAGGCCAAGGCAGCTATTGATGCTGCGGCCGATGCTGCAGCATTAGCGGTGGGCGTCGGCACTATGACGTTCACATCGTAGGGTTGTGGAGTGATTGCCATTCAACCCACAGGACGAACGAGAACGTAGCTATACAGAGCAGCGGTCAGCCTTAGAGGATGAGATTGACCAGCTTAGTAACTATGTTCTGCGCCTACAGGGGGCAGGCGGCGACTTAACTGAATACTCCAAATGGGCGTCTCGGCTGGTCGAGCTACAGAATGACTTCTATTCGTGGCCGGTCGAAGAGTCAAAGCCGGACCCGTATGCAGTTGAAGTCTTTGGCCGGACGATTGAGCTTCTGGACATAGGGTCGCTGAATGATCTACCGGCGCAGCCGTGGACCATCCCAGGTGTCCTACCCGAGGGTGGCGAGGCGCTGATCTACAGCACCACCGGGGAGGGTAAGAGTCTGCTCGCCTTGGATTGGGCGTGTGGCCTAGCGGTCGAAGGAACGTCGGTGCTCTACGTTGATAATGAAATGGACAGGTTCCAATACCGAGATCGCATGGCATCGCTCGGCTACGACCAGTCTGCTCTAGGCAGCCTTAGCTACGCCCAAACGCAGCAACTACCACCGATTGATACGGAAGATGGTGCTCGGTTCCTACTTGGGATAGTAGACAAGACAGAGCCAGCCGTGGTTATTCTCGACACTCTAATTCGAGTTATCGAGGGTGACGAAATGGACAGCAACACCTACGCTCGGGCTTACGGCTTGTTCGGAGTGCCTCTTAAACAACGGGGTATTACCTTGCTCATGCTCGACCACGCCGGTAAGGACGTGTCTAAGGGACCACGAGGTAGTTCGGCCAAGCTCGATATGTTGGAGCTTGGATGGTGGTTAAAGCGTAGCGGCGACAAGGTAACCCTGACCTGCAAAAAGTCTCGTATGAACGGGATCAACGAGGGCGACAAGGTTGTATACCATTTACAGGACAACCCTCTAAGACACGTCCTTGCGGTCGAGAAGGTCGAGGTCACACCGGAGATCGAGGATCTCATTGCGAGGCTAGATGAGCTTGCGGTGCCTCTCAATGCAACCACCCGAGAGGCAGCAACGACCCTTAATCGTCGGAGGGATGCTGTACTTAGTAACGCTATGAAGGCCCGGAGGATCAAATGAATCTTGGCTCCCGGTTTGGCACCGGGTGGGTCCCGAGTAGGGTGTTTGCACCCCTTCTGAGCAGGACATTTCAAAGCGTAGGTGGGGGAGCCAAGAGGGCGGTCTATAAGACCGCCTTGGCACCCACCCCGTTACGATTGACGACTTATGGCTTGTGGTTAGAGGTTTATAGTGGACACTGAGCATAGATGGTCGGCTAGGTTTAGCGGTTGGTGTCCTATCTGCAATGAAATCATTCACATTGGGAATCGAGTAGGTTGGTCGGCAGCCATCGGAGGGAAACGACGAGCAGCGCATGATCGTTGCTTGCCGTGGACCCGGTAATGGCTCAATGTAACGATGGTTCATGCTTCCGGGAGTCTCGGGCGCTGATTCTGCTCGCCTTTGAGCTTGTAGGGATCGAGGTTGCCGTGGACAGGATACTGGCAGGAGACTGTCATTTGGCAAGCGGTTGGGTGGATGCGTTCTCGGACGAGCTTGAAACGGTGTTCGACCGGCAGACGACACACCGACAAAATGTGAGGGAAGGCTATGGAGGGTAATAATGACGACGCCGTGAAGATGCTTGAGCACGAGCTTGATCTGTTGTACTCGGAATCGACCGAACACCTTGCAGAGCTAGATCGCCTTCGCCGGGCGGCGAGAAATCGTCACTATACTGCCAATACTGCTTGCGGTTGATCCGGTGACGACTGTCGTGGACAGTGACAGCGGTGGTAGCGCTAACACCACACTCATTTCTGACACACACACAACAACTATTGTCAGTTCAAATCAAACGACTGACACAACAACAACTATTGTCAGTTCAAGTTCAAACGATGACACAACTTTGGATGACACGAGTGTGTGTGACGACACACCTGTACGTGGACGATGCAATGCGAAGCTCGTGTCGGGACTGCCATGCCAGAATCAAGTGATCTGTCGTGAAGACTACCTATGCAAGTATCACTCGGAGCATGATCCAGTAGATCCGCCTCGATCTGTATCGCCTGTAGATAATAGCGCTAGGGCGGAATATTCTCTCGACATTTTTAATCGACAGCAACGCAAGGAATTGTCGGTCGAAATGGATGGTGAAACAGTGGCAGATAACAGTGAATGGAAAACGACACGAGCCAAGCATATGAAGAAAGATTGGGATCTCTCAAGGTCGCCTAACCCAACGTATGATCCTACGAATGACTGGCCAGACGACGACCGAACCAACCCCTATGCGCAGTGAATAATCTCTGCACATTTGGCCCATGTTGTAGGGGATGGTGACCTGTATGGGACCTCCCGGTATCGGCAGCTTCAAGCTCTATATTTTTGACCGGGGGGTGGGTATAACCCTCTATGGCGAAGGGCAATCGTCACGCCCGCTGCACGAAAGGATTGTTACGAGTTTTGCGGTTTGACTATTTCACTATCTAACTAGTGAAGCAAAAAAAGGCTTCTACCAGGGCGTTTACCCCTCAACGAACCTGCGCACGCATACGTGAATGTCATTTTCCGGGAGCAACCCCTGGTTGCAGGACATGTATCCGGCCATAATGGGACCCTATTCTTGTATCTATAGAGCATAATCTGTACCCTATTTCGCCTACCATAGGAGTCAAATGAAGACACATACTGCCAGATTCCGAACCCGGATGCTGCATCCGACCATACCGACAGCGTACAACACCACTACCGAGCCACCTTGTGCATGGTGTGGGCTGGAAGCATTCCCCCTTGGGACCCGTGGTCCGAAACCTAACGAGCGATATTGCTCAGAGGCGTGTCGAACTAGCCTCAGCAGATTCCACCGACGAGAGAGAGAACGCAATGGGACGTAACGCAGTCGAGGAAGAGATCACTGCCAGGGTCAAGGCCGCTGCCGACAAGCACTATGGAGCAGAGGTCAAGGATCTCCAGCGCCAGGTGGCGGAGCTTCAGTCGTGGCAGGACGAAGCTCAATCCTATGTTCGCTTCGTGACCCGGCACTTCGACAACCGTGGAGGCGGGAGATTGCACCCGCAGGAATGGTATCGACAGTACCTACAGGACCAGTGGAAGGCCCAACAATGACAACGCAACCTAGAGGGTATGAAGACTTCGAGAAGCAACTACCCGAGACTCCGGAGCAACGAGCACGCCGCCTCAAGAAAGCTGCCAAGGACAAGGCCAGCTTCGGCAAGCGCCAACCTGATCGGCACGGAAACGACCGGCTGAAAGGTAGGACCCCTCGGTGAGCACCATACGCCGGAAACGTACAGGCTCATCACACGGTCATCACCAAAGACGTAGTGTGACAGGCCCACCCGGACACCATGCATTCAGCGGCAAGGACCTATCTCGACGTCAACACATTAGAACCGATGGCGCTCGTGCCAGGCGAGGGAAATCTCGCTCACCCGTCTCCGAGCGCACGCTAGCAGATGAGATTGAGTTGCAGACTCGTGCTCGTGCGTGAGGATACAGGACCCAACCGAATACACATTCACTCTCACCAGGCAGGAAGCATTAGCCTTGGGGAACACGTCCGACCCTGAGCACGCAGAAGTCCTCAACGACCTCATTTGCGAGATCCAGGCCAGGTGCATGGCTGACATTCGCCGCACTCGGCCAACATTATTAACCACCAGACAGGCCGCAGAGCGCCTCTATTTGAGCGAAAGAACCGTCAGACGCAGATGTTTACAAGGGATTATCCCTGCCAAGCGTGTCGGTAAGTGCTGGTTTATTAGCTCTATCGACGTGGCCGCAATGGCCGTATAGCCCCACAGGCCGTCTAAACTTAACAGTAGGAGCCTCCTATGCTTCTAACGTGGTTATGGACATCGAGAGTTGGGCTGGGAGTTCTATCTGGAGAGTTATCCCAGCCCAACAATCCGAACCCTAACCCCCTGCCCGAATGGAGAATCATGGCTCGTAAGAACCCGTTTAAGAATGTTGAGAAGCCACCTGGCTTTGGCAATGTCGTTGACCCGCAAGCAGAGAAAGAACGTAATGCCCTCGCCTCGGCTGATGCTATCGCCCGACGTGGGGCGGTGGCATTTATCGAGAATGCAAGAGCGTCACTACCTGATCCGTTGCGTGACCTGACCCTGCGAGTGGCTGCTATCGAAGCAGAACTAGCCCTAAGGAAGTAGAGATATCATGGCCAAAGATACGGCTATTCGTGACTATAGGAAGCTTGCCAAGAGAGATCTATTCGATCTACTTGAGGCTGCCACAGACTCGACACTCAGTCCGTCTGAGAGGCAGTTCGCCGGTAATATGGCCGAGCAGAAAGCGGTGGCGCTAAAGGCGCTCCCGAAGCCGAAGGCATCCAAGCGGGCCAAGGGTGTCCACACCTACGAGCTTCGCTCGGCCACGGGTGCTCTCCGGGTTGTCAACGAGCCTGCTCCGTATGGGCCAGGATCCCCGCATAGCCTGTTTGCGGACCAGATTTCCCTCGTCAGCCCAATGCCTATGCGGATGGTCGCGGCCGGTGCTAAGGACCGTATCGAGAAGCATCGCCAGGACACCGAGCGTGAACTGCAAGCTCGACACATCTCCAGTAACAAGGCAGTTCGTGATGCAGGGTATCAGGCGCTTAACGATAATGATGTCGCTATCTCCTACCGTGACCTGAGTACCGCCTTTGGTGCTGGTGGGGAAGGCCTGGTCCCACAGCAATGGCTTATCTCGGAATGGTATGACGGGGTGCGCTCAGAGGCTACTCTTGCTGCGTTGTGTAAGGCGGTCCCTCTTCCGCCAGGTTGCTCGAACATCGTAGTGCCCGGTCTGTCCAGTGTAGCTAATCCACAGCCTCGACCCTCGGAGAATCAGCAGCCTGCAGCGGCAGTCAATACGACCACCGACATCATTGTAGGTGTACGTTCATACGCTGGCGAGACACTGATTAGCCAGCAGCTATTCGAGCGAGGTAACGGCTTCGACCAGATCGTTATGCAGTCCTCGGCCAATGGGTTTGCGGATCAACTGGAGGCTGACCTCCTTTGGGGAAGCGGCGTTATGGGAACGACCGAAATCTCCGGGGAGATCCTCGGCCTGGCGAACGTTCCAAGCGTAGTTACTGTTGCATACACTTCCGGAGCGCCATCGACACAGGGGATCATTCAGAACATCGGGTATGGTGTTAGTTCGGTAGGCCAGGCCCGCATGCGTCCTGCTACTCACATCGGATTGACCCCTCAGCGGTGGGCTTCCATTGCGTTCGACTACGACACGAACGACGAACCGGTGCTTCGCCCCGGCATCGAAGGTGCTTTCCTTGGCGGGCTTCCGGTACTTCAGCTACCGTATTTGAACGGAAGCCTCACGGCCGGATCCGATTCTGCGCTTGTATGCAGGCCAGAGGAACTGGTTATTCTAACGAGTGCCCCGGCATTTACTATCCTCCCGCAGAACGGCGCTAACCAGCTTTCAGTCAGTATGGTATGGCACGCCTACATTGCCTTCATTGGCGGTAGATTTCCGTCCGGGACCTGTTTCGTGTCTGGCACCGGCTTCGCAACATCAGCCTTCACAGATAGTTAGGAATATCACAATGGAATCATGCAGACTTAAGGGTTGCAAAGAGCCAATCCAAGCACAGAGGGCAACGTATAGCCTGTACTGTTCAGAAGATCACGCTATGCGGGATGATGCCTATCAGGAGCGCAATGGCTTTCGTAGTGGTCATCCCGATGCTGAGTATTTGCGGGGCATTCAGGTTCGTACCCGGGCACAGTACGGCGGTGAGGAAGAGTTAGCCGGATACAACAAGACAGCCAAGGCTATCGACCAGGTCTGTCGCATGGTTGACACCAAAGGTAATAGTCTCGGCTACTACACCACGGCCACAACGATCTCTGGCAGGTTGGCTCAGATCACCGACACACTGGTCGATGACGATAACGACTATTCAGCCGAAGCACTGCGAGTACTCCGGCATGCAGTGCTGAAAGATTCGCAGCGGGCGGACCGTAAGTACCGGCCACGTATTACGCTGGCCAGCTACATCAATCGCCACGGAGGCAACCGATAATGACAACGGCCCAGGAACAGAAGCACCCCGCCCGGGACCCATACCCGTTCGAGACCCACGACCACCGTACCGGCAAGCCATTGCCAGAGCCAGAAGATGAGGCCGACGATGACGACTGAGGAGCGCATAGCTCGCCTGGAGCGAACTATCCTCGACCTGTACCTGCAGTCGCCCGCAGCCAATATGGGTCAGATTAGGACCGACACTGCTAGTACGGCCCACGCCTCGCTGCTCCGCCTCAGAACGAACCTCGACGCCATCTGGCAGGACGAGCTTCGTTCCCAGGGCGGCGGTTGAACAAGTTTCTTCGGGTGGACTCAAACGCCCGGAACCGGCAGTCGGGCTAAGGTTTTCCCTTAGTTACCGGTAGCCCGACTGCCAACTACTTTCGTGCCGGTCCCCTGGCTTTCTCAGCGGGTGGCTAAGGGACCGGCACACTTTCTAGCTCCCGCTACCACGCTCACTTGGTTGATTCCCAGGCGGTTGGTAGCGGGAGCTTTTTTGCTGCCACGGAGTGCCCGCTCATTCTGTCGGAGTGCCCCGATAATCGGATCTAGGTCCTGAGATACCGCCCGACGCTTAGAAACATCTGAGCGGGTGCTCCTGTGCGGATCTACGACCGGTACTATCTACAGCGTGCCTTGCCCCTACGGTCACCCCGCTACACCACAGGCGGTGGTTTGCTACCGGTGCATGGGCCGGACGGGTCACGAGAGAAGCTGCGCTACGGATCGACGTTTAGGGGTCGAGGCTTGGCCGGACGCTTATTCCGAGTCTTACGCTCCGATCCTCCCGGAGGCCGTCGAACGCCTGGAGGGTGGTACCACTACGCACCTCGCACATGCTGCCAAGGCCGACATCTCGTAAGCGTACCTCGGGGCGACTCGCCGGTGGTGGATCGTTGGGCCGTGGTCGTAAGGATGCCTTGACCTTATGATGCACAAACCACGAATGCCTGGGCGAACCAGTTCCCAGTCGTCACATCACTGACCTGATAGACGACAACCCACCCACTGTTGCGGGGTATCGGGTCCTCGTTAGTGGCAGGGTCGGCAGGGAAGCCGCTGGACTGTGCGATAGTCAAGGGTCCGGGCGAGGGGATACCACCACCACCAACCGCCGCAGATCCCTTAGGACAATAAGCGAAGGCGGTGATTGAGCCAGTGTCCACGTCCCAATCAGTCCACGCTCCGTACCTATAGCTGAAGGTGACGACCGGCGCAGCCTTACCGGCTGGCCCTGTCTTGCCTTGTGGACCCCGAGCACTGATGGTGACCTTGTGGCTACCGCTCGGACATTTGCCCTTCACCTGAACCAACAGGACATGTCCCGTTGTCGAACACGCTGAGTAGGTGGGTGAACTGGCGAGCGTCACAGCCGACGCCGTGCCGACTGCACCAAGGACCAGCCCAGCGGCTAGCCCTACGAGGAGGAATCTCTTTTTCATCTGTCTCCCTTTGGTCTCTAGAATCCCAGTCGCTCAGTGGTCACTCTGCCACCACTTGTTGTTGTCGACCCCCGAGGGAAGAGACTTGAGGTCGGTGGCAGCGTGGTGGCGATGCGACTACCTCGGCCTAAGCGGCTGGGACGAGCTAGGCGGCCAATCATCCTACGGGGCAAGGTGCACGACGTTCGAATGACCGGGCTTGAGGTGGAGTAGTCGCACCACCTGAACTGGTTGGGAATGGTCTAGGCAGTACCATCTCAAGAGTGGAGTCAGATATGGCAGTCACTACGGAGCGTGTTACCGGTGCATGGGACGTACCGGGCACGACACGAGCTGCGCCCTCGACCGCCGAGAGGAATGGCCGGACGCCATGGCCGTGACCTTCGGGGACGAGCCGATCCTCCCGGCTGCCGTCGCACGCTCAGCGGGTGGTGGCTGAACACCTGGCCCGTACCGCCGAGGCCGACATCTCGCCAACGTACCTCGGGGTGACTCGCCAGTGGTGGATCTGGTTCGGCATCCGCCACCAACGCCCAACTCCACTCAGGCGGATCACCGTGCGCTGCCACGAAGTGGCGGTCGGTTCGGCCAGTGATCTGGTAGATGCACTGAACGGCGACGGCGACGGCCGTTTATTTCTTCACTCTCACATCCACGTCATTGCTTTGGGCGTTTCCGTCGTAGCTGTCAACCTCTATTTCATCACCGGTCGTCGCCCAGGCACCGGGTGGGAGCGTCTTCGGTACTTTCACGACTATGGTGGTATTCGTGTGAAAGATGATTTGCTCATACCAGGCTTTGCCGAGCCCAGTAGACAACATGAGCGTCCAGCTAACGAAGTAAACACGGCCATCAAGCGTATTATCAAACCCGAATCCCCGAATGATCGTGTCCCTACCTGTCACCTCGATCGCTTGGCTCTGGTTCAAACACCACGGACTATAGGGGTCGATGATGGGAGAAGGTGCACAATGGCCCGACTGCGGCGTCAGTGTTGTTGCGGCGGATGTTGTACCGGTCGCACCGGCGGCGAATTTTGTGCCGGTCGCACCGGCAGCGACTCCTACGCCAGTCGAAGTGAGCAAGACAGCAGCAATCAGGCCCGCTATCCATGTCTTCCGCATTTGAGGCCCCTCCTTGCTAAACGTAACCACGGTCCGGTCGTCCCGACCGAGATGAGTAGTCGTCTATCAGTTATCGGCGTTGACCAGGTGAAACTTGAGGGATTTGTCGACTGTCCCTGTCCGGCCCACTGCGTAGCGGGTGACGAGAATCGTTGAAGGGAGCGTTCGAGCGGCTGAGGGGCGACTCACACGGACCCCGCAGCCTCGGAGATTCCGGTAAGGGCGTTGGCGGCGACAACCTCCGAGTCCCGGTCGAACATCTCAAGTCTCTGAATCAGATCACCGACGGTCTTGGGGTACGGCGGGCGCTCTACCGGGATTTACTTGAAGAAGGATTTGCGAACGGCCCGCCCTGCCCTTGTGGTGGCAGTGCCGACCGGATGCCTTGCGTACTGGATCTTGCGGATGGGCTTCGGCGTCGCCTTCCGCTTGATCGAACCTGCCGTGCTACGAACCGGGTGCATCGCCCGTCGAACCGACCTTGGTAAGAATCCACGTCGAAAGCTCATTAAGCGTCCTTCCTGCCTCACGGGGTCACTGCAACCCTAGACCCTCGGTGACCGTGATTACTCAGCAGAATCAAATGGAGGTGAAGCACGTCGCAGCACCCACGGTGACCGTTACTTGTTCACCAGGCGACTGGTAGTAGAGCAGAATGCTCACACTCCCCGAAGCGTTCGTGTCGTCGCTCCAAGTGTCGGACGAGTCGGAAGCCGTTGCCTTGGCATCCGGCTGGTTGGACTGGACGTTGACGTAGTAGTCGCCGGGATATCCGTCATTGGCGGACGAAGCACTCACGGAGCACTGTGGAAAGGCTGCGTCGCTTCTCGGGATGAAGTTCGTGCTGCAGGATGCATGACGACTGCCCTTGCGCACGGAGACATCAACGATGACTCTGTACCCGATGGTCGCACCCGATATGTAGTAGCGGATGCTTGCTGTTCCACGGTTGCGGTTGTTCGTTTCACCGTGATGTGTGGTCGTGGTCGTCCGGTAGTGTGCCGAGGTCGTGACCTCGGTATCACCCCACGATGTGACCAAGACGGAGGTGGTCGAGTACTGCTTCGGCTTCGCATTGCTCATCTTGGCGTGACAGAAGAGTGTGTGGCCGCCAGAAGTTGGAGTCGCTCCTGCCCGAACCGTGAGAGTCGCTGAAGCGGTCGGCGCTCCTAACCCGAGGACCACAGCGACCACGACGGCGATGAGTGTTCGTTTCATGGCAAATCCCCCTACCTCGCTCAGGCGTGAATGCCCTAGGAGAAGTGTACTCGGGGTACTGAGCGGCGCTTCGGGCCGATCCTCCCGGCACCAGCCGAAGCCGGTGTGCGGCTCCGTTGGCAAGACGCACCACCGTCGCACGCAGAGCGGGTGGTCTACTACGACCTGGCCCGTACTGCTCTGGCCGACATGCGGGTAAAGCTACTGAATCCAACCGGGCGGGTGGTGGATCACCGAAACATTGCGGCGATCACGACGGCAAGGCTCACGAGCACGGCAGCCCAGGCCAAATCTGCAGGATCATCCTTTGCTGTACCCTTTCCGAGCATGCGTCGGCTGTACCGCCAGATGGTCAACGGGCCGCCGAAGCCACCGATGCCCCGTCGTGCAATCTCGACTGTTCGAGGAGTAACGCACCGACTCATCTGGTCCGACAAGCATGCGGGCTATCGGATGCGATGCTCCTGCGGATGGATAGACCCGAAGCTGCGTTTGAGTGAGCGAAGGGCTATAGATGTCGGAAATGCTCACGTTGGCGGCGTTCGGAGGGTCGCCGCCGCCGAGCAGCGACGACGCACCGAGATGTCCAAATCACCAGA
>Ga0182015_10001945_pt1 | contig 26139 bp, 26 predicted proteins | sample 712P3MmetaG_FD_120478 | JGI IMG/M metagenome (GOLD analysis project Ga0182015, IMG submission 120478) | Permafrost microbial communities from Stordalen Mire, Sweden - 712P3M metaG | ecosystem: Environmental > Terrestrial > Soil > Wetlands > Permafrost | place: Sweden: Stordalen | collected...
GAAACTCATAGTGCGCTGACTCATCCGTATCTTGAAATCGCCCCCATCGGCTCACATCATAGACAAGGATTGCTCGAAAGAGTGGGGTTCCTACGACATCTCGGAGAAGTTGCTGAAGACCCCGCCTACACCGAAGAACAAGGCCGCTTTTAGCCGGATCGGAATATGTGCGGACGATCTGGAAACCTCGTGCTTCGGCGTACTTGTGGATTGCGGCGGACTGGTTTTCCAGGGAATACTGTTGGTGTTCGGTGGACATGCGAAGGTATTGAGCAGCGGGAATAAGCAGACTGGACATGGTGCCCTCCTTGGAAGAGGACATCGGCTGGACTCGAATAAAACTTTAGCGGGGCCCCGTACTATCGGAATCTCTAACCTAAGCATCGGTCATCTGGTTTGTTCGCCAGACCCTCAAGCACGGGAGGCAGGTACACCTGTAGTCGGGCACGCCGGGGCGCACAGTATGGGCACAATCACGGCATACAAATCGCCCGTCCTTATATGCGATCATCGGCATGAACTCAATGCCTGCCATGCAATGCGGGCAGCGGATGGTCAAGGGTGTTTCGGTCAGAGTTGGCATTCGGGGTCACATAAAGCTGGCACGCAGGATTCCAAACGTCTGGTCCAGCAATCTGTGCGGATACACGCTTCCTCGCTGCCGATATTTCGGCATTCGTGACTAAATCTCGGCGTGCTCGGCACAAATGAACTCCTGAAATGTTATTGTCAGGTCGCGGCAAACGTCTTGCTAAGAGTTTTCTTGGGCGGACGCGTATTCGGCTATGCATCGGATGCCACTCGAAATTAAGGGACATTTTTTGGGGGAGTATCCGCGTCTGCCTTGACCGAGACAGAGTTTCGGAGTATATAAAAGCTACTTGTTGCAGGAACTGAGGGGGCTTCTGCAATGCAAGGAGAATGCCCCCGTGCCGAAGCCATACCGAGAGCCTCCAGAAGAGCCCATTGACATTCCAAGACTGGATGCTCTACGCGAAGCCCGCCGAGATTCAAGGTTCAAATTGGATGTTGACGTACAGATTGATTCCCCATCAAAGGGTTCTGTCTTAGGTCGAACGCTCGACCTAAGCGACCACGGAATCTCGGCTACGTTACCTCTTGAACTGCCGGCTGGAGAAGTCGTCCAAGTGAATTTCAAGTTGCGCATCGGGCGCGTGGCCGTCTTCGCCACCGTCCGCAATAGGAACGCATTGCGGCATGGCTTCCAATTTGTCGAGCCCAATCCCGCGCTATACTTGATCCGGGAAAATTGCTGCTTATTGGAGCGGACGGATACCCCGATGTGAACGAAAAACCCCCTGTTCACTCTGGGTAACACTTCATCAGATGCGTTTGACAACTTGATTTGGCCTCACCTTGATACTTACATTTGGCCCCACCTGTAGTAATAAGGATGCCCAGTCCGCGGAAGTCGCACTTGCCAACCCTTATTTGAAAGGAGAGGCAGTCCCCCAGAACTGCGAACAGGCACACATGCTTCTCCTCGCGGCATCGATGAAAGGCAGCAAATTTGCGGACAATTTCTTGAAGAGCAGCTATGCGGAACGATGCGAGTGATCGAGTGAGATATTGCTTTGCCGCCTGATGCCAAGGGATTTAGGCGTGACGTTGCGCCCTTTTGGACGCCTTGTGTTGTGCCTTCTCGTATTTCTTCACTGATTTCTGCTGTTTCTTGGCTGCCTTGCTTTGCGCTTTTTGCTGCTTCTTAGCCGCCTTCTGAGCCTGGCGCGCACTGTCTGGGCCGCTGAAGATTTGAGCTTTAGCCGGTATCGATGATGCAAGACTCAACGCGATCACCAGTATGAAAACAGGAATTCGTTTCATAATCCCCCTGGAACAGAATATCCTACCAGCGATCTTACCCGGAAGCTGCGTCCGGGCCCCGGCTACGAATCCATTGCGGAACATTACACCAGCCCATGAACTGGCTTATTTACGAGATGAATTCTAGGAAAAGGTGTTTGCTGCCCGTTTTTCCCTCATGGTCATTCATCCTTTACGCTTCCGCTTGGCCCACCGTGCCTTCGCAGCATTTCGCGCGATCTGCTTCCGTCGTCTGGCCGAGATTGTTTTCATTCTCACCTTGGCCGACTTGCGACCCATGGCAGCAAAGTATTCTGATAGCTTCCGGTCGATCATCATTTGCATTATATACGCAGCCGTTGAGCATGTAAAAGCAGTGGTTAGGCGTTGTACGCAGAACCTACTAAGACGAAGGAAACGACAAATTAACCGTGGATTTGGTGTCCAGTCGTTTGCACCCGCGCTTTCACTATGCTACTGTCCCATGGATTTCGAGCTTTCCCGAGGAGACGCTCATGAGCGGCATCATCATTCTCGTAATCCTGGTTGTTTCTCGGGTTCTTTGGTGTCCGCTTCGTTGGAGTGGGCATTATGCCGGGCCTGCTGCTCCGTCTGTTCGATGGCCGTGGAAGAAGGCCAGCAATCGGACGCCCATTGACCAGCCACTCACGGCGTCCGAGTTGGTCGCCCGGCAATGGCGCGCCTAACGTCCAACCAAACAAGTCTCCATAGAATTTGGATACAGCTGGAAGATCGTCTGTAGTGAGTTCGGTCCAAGCAAATGTGCCGAGCCCGTTTGCTGGGCGTGTCACCTTGTTTTCGCCTTGTCTAGCCGCAAACTCTGTTCCAAAGGGGTCTGCAAACACGGCAAAGCTTCCTAGATCTCCGAGCGTCGTCGTCTCCTGGATAGTGAGCAGGCCCGGGTCGATCGAGGTAGCGGGCTGAAAGCTCTCACTCTCATTCCGGCAGTCGGATACGGCGAAGGGCAAGGCGGCAGAATGGAAAGCAGTCTGGTTTGCACTCGACAATTCATTTCCTAGAATTTTCTCCACTTGTTGACGAGGGGAGTCGTCGTAAATGAAGAGTATGAGGACTCCCATTTTGCAGTCGGCCCGGAGGGCAATCGGTAATAGTTGCTGCAAATCTCTTGGCAGACGTTCTCCCCCGATGGCTAATGCGTGATCGCCTTGCAAGCGTCCTTGATGGGTTCGTCGGGAACCCCAGACGACGCTTCTGCCCTTTCGGCCGCGAACTTAACGCCTTCTGTGAGGAGGAATTCCACTTTTTCGCCCAGATCAAGATTCTCCCCGACCTTTTCCATCTCTAACTCGATGAGACCCACCTGCGCGCTGTGCCTTACGTTGTCACCAATGGACTCGCAAAGGCATTGGGCATTCCCCTGCTCCGGCGAGTCGCCCCCGCCGACAGCCACATTGAGGCAAAAGACGTATGCCATCGTGCGTTGAACCTGGGGTATTGAGCCTTCGCGCAAGAGAATGGTGCCTTCGATAACGGCTTGACCTTCTCCGTCGTAGGATGTGGAAATGGGAACGCCATCTGTCGGATCAATACGCCACCACGCGATTGCATCTCCGGTTGGCTTGTTTTCCGGAACCAGCGCCAAAGATCCACCTGCGAGCTGTTCTGCAAGCCGTGTCTTGGCGGCGATGGGCCAGGGAAGCGCTCGAACGTCGCCCGGCGAGCGGAGTACGCGGAAGCGAACTCCGGCGCGTCGCGCGGCCTCCAGGGGCTGAATTGCCGCACCTTCGGCTCCGACATCCAGCTCAGCGTAAGACAGCGCGACTCCATATCGCACCGCGGAGCTAGGCGCAGTTCCTGTCGCTCCAGTCGCCACAATGTCGATGGCATGCTCGAGGACCGGGGCAGGTTTCCCTTCCTTCAGCGACTCACGATACAGCAGGACGCCGGGACGCGAGAGCATGAGCGGTGCGCGAGCGTTGGAACTACCGAACCCCTGGCCGAGCGCGGCGACGCTGCTGAGTACTGTCTCCGGCAAAGCCGACATCCGCCGGATTGTGTTCGCGTCGGGCTCCGACTTCCTGGCAAAACTAGCAGCCGCCTCATCGGCTAAGTCCGCATCTAGAATGATCCTGTAAGCGTCGCTTGCGACCATGCTGGCCCCGATCGGACCCAGGATGGGGAACAGCCCATATGATCGAAGCAGAGAGGTCCGCACTTGGCGAGGCGCCTTCCATTCAGCCAGCACCACTAACTGGCCTCGAGCTTGCGCGTCCCGGTCTATACGATCCACGATCCAGCGGCGATAAGTACGTGTCGCTTGTTCCGGGCTGGAGATCTGAATCTGCAGCCGAACCCCTGCTAGTTGCGACGGAGCAGACGCCGTCGCCTCTCGCCCCGGTCCATTCGCCAGTTGGCCAAAAATGCTGTGGCTGACTTCCTGCACACCGCTCTCCATCGGGGTCTTCACGAACTCATTTCCGTTGGCTGTGTAGGCGGATCCGTCCAGGTCAAACACCCGGCCGTATTCAGTTTTTTCTCCTACGTGAACGATTGCCTGAAAGCGATTAGCTTTGGAAAGAGTGTCGTCCAGGCTGGTAAGCGCGAAACCTTCGGGCAGGATCTCAAGGGAGGGCACGGTCCCTGCGAGGTCGGCCGTCTTCCATTCCTGGCGATAGAGGACCTCTTCGACCAGTTTGTCGCCCTGGATGCGTTCCAGTACAAGCTGCAGTCCAATTCTGTGATAGAGCGAATCCGGTAGGTCGCTGGCCTCCGAGCCAGCTTTGTGACTGGCGTCTCCCGCATCAAGCACCGGGTCGAGATCAACGGACCGGTTCCCTAGTTGCACCCGTAACCACCAATGGTCCGATGGGGCAGGTGGCGCAGATGATTGTAGGGTGACTCCCGACAGATATTTGCCAACGGCGTCAGCTTCCTCGGAGATTATGCTACGCAAGGGTGTGATGTCCGGTACCGCACTGTCCGCCAGGTCCGACTCGACCTCGTGTACATTAAGCCCGGTGATGGTTGCGGTCTCCTGCGCAGAGAGATCAGGCCATGGTGCCCCCAGCCTGCGTCGTGGACTGTAGTTCGGAGGGAGTGGCGCGTGGACGTAATGCACGGAGATGCCGGGGTTCGCTGCCCGAATCGCATCCTGGAGAAGGAGAAGGAGGTCAAGGTCGTTTCCGCCATCCGAAAGCAGGGCACCCCGGCCACCTCGCAGGATCCCGACGTACGGCTCATAGGTGAAATAATTCCTCACGTAGGCAAGAATCTTCTCTGGGTCACCTCCTCCGCGAGCCGCCAGCTCTTGCGGGTCTAAAGGCGGAAGCGCACCCATTTCTTTTAGGCGTGCGATCGCCACACGAATTTGCGCAGGTTGGATGTGGGAGCGCGCTTGTCGTGCGCTGCGACGGTGTATTGGCCACTGAGGATATTGATTGGGCCGAGTGTGGCCGCACACTGCTATCAGCACTCCCATCGCCATGGCCATCCCTTGGCGGAGATCCCACGCGCGCGACACGCCCGGAGCGGCCTTGAGCATGTGAGCGGCGTGCAGCACTAATCCTGCGGGAACGACGACAAACGCTCCGAGAAATGCGCCCTGCAGCCATGCCGGCAGGCGGGTCCACAAACTGTCGCCGTGCAGCAGGGCGGCGAATTCAGCGCCGCTGACTATGCCCACCACGAATGCGGCCAAGCCATAGGCTGCGAGCAGTCCGGCGACGACCTTGGCCCAGCGCGGCAGCCAGGACAGACGAACCAGGGATATGCCGGCGAGCATAATCACTACGGCCGTGATCAGCGAGAGCACTCTTGACGTTGACTGCCCGACGACTCGGATGCCATCGGTAAGGCCGCCCGGCAGCCACACCGTGAATGCCAGCAAACCCAGCAGCAGGAAAAATGAGGCGCTCGCGAGCGCAGACCACCCAATGCGCTGCCACGCAGACCGGCGGTAGCGCCACAGCCCCACGTTAAGTGCGAGGTATGCCGCAACAACTCCGACCACCCACCAGCGCACTGGCGATCCGCTTCGAAACGTCTCAACCGCCGCATCGATCACAGCGATGTACAGAGCAATGGCCAAACCAGCGACGGCCAAAGGCGATGACGGAGTTGAAGTCTGCTTCGTGGGTTCAGGGTTTGCGGCCATGGGTCATCCTTCCTTGCGTCCGTTCAGTTACTACTTTCTCGCGCGTGCCTCGATCTGACTCCAGAATTCTTTATCATGATGCACATTCCATTCCCGTTCAGGGTTGCGCTTGGCTCGTTGTAGCCGTTTTCGCTGGCTCCCCGGTCTGACCTTGCATGTGCTCCAGAACAAACTGGTTGCCCTTACGCGCTACCTTGAGTACCGTATCCGTCTTGATAGTCACAGTGACCCGCTCGGTCAGTTCCTGGTCGCCGGCGTGCACTACTACCTTGTAGTCGCCAGGCTGGAGCTCCGCGGACGAAGCACCCGCCTCACCCTTGGCCACCTGCTGCCCACTCGAGTTAAACACCTCGTAAGGAAATTTATTCAGCGCCGCTTGGGAAACCGCACGGGCCAGCGCCTCGCCGTTTTCGGCATAGTAGTAGTGGCCGCCGGTCGCCTCGGCGAACGGACTCATCAGCCGCTCCACATCCTGCTTCTCCTTGCCCTTGAGCGTGAAGCCGACGATGTTGAGGGTCATAGGAAAGCCAGATGCTTTCAGCTCTGCGGCGGCCTTCACCGTATCGCCGTGACAGGTCTCCTGGCCATCGGTTATCACGATCACCGAGCCTCCGCCTACCGCTTTCAGATCTGCTGGCGTCTGCAGTACCGAGTACACCAGCGGCGTATCCCCCCTGGGCTTGAGGCTATCGACAGTGGAGAGAATGCGCTGCCGATCCAGCTTCTGGATGGGCAGCAGCAGCTGCGTATCCGTACACGAGTGCTGCATGTCCTTCCAGCTATACCGGTTCGCATATACCCGCAACCCAACATTGAAATCATCCGGAATCTTGGCAAGCACATCACGGAGTACTTGTCGCGCCGTACCAATGCGCGTGCTCTTGCCGAGCCGCGACAGCATGGAACCGGAGCAGTCCAGAATGATCTCGATATTGCGTGCGGCCATAGCCTTCCGGGGATCCGTTTCCGCCACGATCTGCAGACCGCCAGTCTTACGTTCTTTGAGGGACAGGCAAACGGCGTTCGATTTGTTACTCTGATCCGTGCCGCGCACGGCCAACGTATGTAACGACGGGGGCGACGACGCGGTCGTGGTAACCGTCAGCGTGCTGTTCGAGATTTCTGAAAGCTCGACCGTTTCTGGTTCGAAACGCTCCGTTAGACTCGGATCGGGCGGAGTGGACGTGATCGCGAGCTTGATCGTACCTTTGTAGCCCTGGTTCGAAAGAAGCGTCAATGGATACGTGTAAGTCCGGCCAGGCACCATCGGCTGCTCTTTGAGCTGCTGGGTGGTGGTAATTACGAAGTCGCCCAGGTGGGCGCTACAAGGGAGGTTATCTGGGTCAAATGGCTGTGCCAGCTCCCGGGTAACAAGTTGGCGATAAACGGGACTGTCGTGCTGATCCTTGTCGAAGCCGTCATAGATGACGAGGCCTCGACCGTAGTGGAAGTAGGCTTCCATGAACCCGTTCTTCTTGAGCCTGTTGGTGCCGAAGAGGTGACCGCACCAATGTGGATCGTACTGGACTATTGTGTTTGAATCACCGATCTCGTTGTGATTCCCGTCCGTACCCTTGAGCCAAGATTCCAAATTCAGCAACGCGACATCCGCAGGCTGGGCGTTGCCAAGGGTATTCTCCTCGACAAATAGGAGACGGTCGCTGCCCGCATTTTTTGCCCCCGGATTGCTGGTTGCGAGCCGGTACGGCAAAAATCCGTAGTCGGGCATGCTGCCCCCGCAAGAGTCCGCGTCCTGCACAATCAGCTTGTATCCTTGACCGACCCAGGCAAGCAAGGCGTTCTTAAATGACTGCGAGACGCTGGTCTTGATGTCGCAGAGTTGCGCGAGCACCACTGTGTCAATGTCGTCCGCCAGGAGGAATGGTGACGCTTCGCGCGGCTTCACGTGCCTAAACTTCAGGTGCGAATAGATCGAGGGATCGGAAACGCCGTGAAGCTCGTGATTGTCTTGGAATATTTGTTGAAGCTTCAGCGGTGGGTAATATTCGTTATACTCGCCTGTGTTACCGCTTTCAACGACGAGCACATTTTCACTTTCACTATGTCGACCCGGTGATGCCGGTGCAGGCGTTGGAGCGCATGCCGTCATTGAGGCGCCGGGTACCGCCACGTCCGAAGACGGGGCCGTGGCGACCGACTGAAGCGAAGACCGCAGCATAGCGGCAAGAGCGGGATCCCGCTCGCGAATCGGGGTATAGCCGGGCCTCTGTGCTTCGAGGACTTTCAACTTGCCAAGGCTCACCCATTGGGACGCGGCCTGGCTGGAAAGAATGCGCAGTTTCACGTAGCGTGCCTCGACGGGTGCGAAGTCGATTCGTTGGTCCACCCGCTCCGGCCGCAAAGTCGCACCCGCGGTTTTGGAAAACCCTTCGGTCGCATTCGTGGTTGATGTCCAAATCTCGATGTCTTTTGCCCATCCGGCTTTCTCCTCGTCCGTCCCCGGATTGAGAATCACCGCCGATATGAGTGCCGGCTCGCGCCTGAAGAAGGATAGGACGATCTCTTGCGGAAGGGCTCCCCCTCGCTTGCCCAACCAAAATGCTTCTGGGTCTGAGACGATAAGCCCCAGGGCAGTGTCCTTGCGGTCTCCGAATGGAGCGTTCCCCACTCTGCCATCATTATATTGAGAGCTGCAACTCTCGACGTGACCGCCGGCCTCGAGCGCCGCCAAGTCCATGTTCTGGGGCAGCGCTTCGGATTGCTGGCTGCCTGAATTGGCCGGAGTCCCCGATTCGCCTTTGGAGACAGTTGGCTTGAGGACATCGAAGACACCGGCTGGGTTCTTCGAGTTCCCGTTGATGACCGCATCCTTGCCCTCCGAAGATAGTCCGCCACCCGGCATGAGCCAGCGGGGATGTGGCACGAAAGCAGCCGCCGCGATCAGCACCGCGATCGCTAGTGAGAGATCCAGTTGCCAGCGCCACTGTGGCGCGGGTATGCTCCGCCGTTCACCTAGAACTGCGATGATATCGGCCACGATCGCCAGCGGGATCACCGCCAAGCCAATATAGGAACCCTGCAGCCAGAAGGGGGCCTGCTCCCAAAAGCTATGACCATGGAACAGCGCCGCGTACGGTTGGCGCGTCAGCACAGCCAGAACGAAAGCCGAAACCCCATAGACCGCCAGCGCAACGCCAACCGCCCGAAGCCACCAGGGAATGCGCACCCGAACAAACCAAACGCCCGCTGCCAGAACGGTCAAGCCCGTAATCGCCACCAGCACCGCGCTGGTGGGCTGTCGCGCCATGACGATCCCGCGCTCCAGACCGCCGGGCAGCCACGCCGCAGCCCCCACCAAAAGGAGAAGAAAGAACAACGACGAGATCGCCTTCGTCGTCGACTGCATTCGTTTCCACAACAGACCAAGTAGGGCAAGGAACACGAGAACCGCTAGAACAACAGCCAGCCGTATCGGAGCGCCAGCCACGTAGGTTTCGACGGCTGCGTCAAGTAGCGCTAAACCGACCAGGACCACACACACTGTGGAGGCGATATCCCGCCACTTTGAGGGGGAGTGTGCGGCAGGTGCACTCAATTTTGAATCTGGCCGGTGTGGAGTGCCCGGCTGCTGCTGTTCGCTTATCGCCGTCCCTTTCGCGATGGCGCGACCGCCGCTTCCGCCCTGTGCCGATCCGGCGACCAACGGATCTGATTTTGTGTTTTGTGCACCCTCCGCCGTGGGAGTAGCCAGGCCGAGTTGCCCCCCACTCGACGGTGCAGCTTTAACCGCGAATCGTGATCCGCACTTGCTGCAGCTCACCGAACCGGGTGTGTTGTTAGCCCCACAGTAAATACAAAACATGGCAACCTCCACTGGCCAATTCCACGACCGCCTCGAACCTCAGGGGACGACCGGCCAATTGCGTGAGGTTGTCGACGTGGAAAGCGACGCGTTCGCTGCCACCAGCGCGAGCGCGCCGTTCAACCGAAGCTGCCAACGACAGTCGGTGGTGTCACCATGTCAGGTCCCAAGCTGTCGTCAGGCCGCGTTGATGCGAACGATCTCTTCGCCTTTGTGTTTGATTTCTTCTTCGATCGTCTGAATTTCACGGCACTGGGCTTCCACCTCGGCCACGATATGGCCTTGTCCGTAAAGGGTATAGACCTGGTGGCCGATCTCGCCGATTAGTACCGCCTTCCGATCGTTGAGTTTGCTAATCTCGTGCTTGACCTTCGCGGTTTCGGCAAACTCGCTGACCCCATCTTTTGCCTTATCGAAATTCTCTTTGACCTTGTCCATCAGACTCATGGCATCTCTCCTCGCTTGCTCAGTTCCTCAGGATCTTACGGTCCCTTGCCAGCGTGCTAGCAAGGGCTCGTGAAACCCGAGGGGGCGGATGGTAGCCCCGTTTCCGGACAATGTCAACAGCAGCTATACGAGCCGGCTATACGACTTGTCCACCGATATGTCCGGTAGAATAATCTAGTTCCACCCCGAACCGACCCGCCAGCCACCTCTCCGCAAGTTCCGCCAGCGGCGCGCCTCAGCGACCCGATCGGTTTTTCTGAGCGCCGATGCGGAGAACCTTGATGTCTACTTGCCGTCTTCCGTCCCAACACGATCTAAACTCCGCCCTATCTAGTAGCGCGAAGAAACCACGAGAAAAGGTCCACATTTTTTGCCTTCAAGCTCTTCGGGAGAAGAAATTGGCAACCCCAAAATAGCCCAGATTATGTTCGAAGGCTAACGCCGTAATGCACCCTGTGCGATCACTCAACAAAGGGAAACGCGACGCCTCAAAGTTAGGTCTTGCAGGTGTTCGACATGCCTTCACTTCCTTTCCTCGCTGTGCATCAAAAACCAGATCTTTTCGTCCGGAAACCGAAGCGATGGATTAAATCCTGGGCTCGAGGTCAGGTTGCTCCCCCATCCAGTTCCGAGCAGATTCTGGATTATCACAGCCTGCTTCCGCTCGCCGAGCGCCTGCGAGCACAAAGTGCCCCTTGGGTCACCAGCCCCCACCGCCGCCGCCACCTCCACCACCTCCTGAAGATCCTCCACCACCCCCTCCGGAACTGGTTCCTGGTGCTGAGCTCGCCGCGGCAATCGCACTGGAAAAGGACCCGCCCAAGGAAGAAGCAAAGACAGCCGTTCCTAAAGGCTGGCCCCCGCTATACCAGGTCGGTGAATAACCAGTGGTTCGCCTTGCGTTTTCGAGCACCGTGGAGAACTGTTGGGCCCACGCCTCTTCGCAGTCGAGTGCCACTGCATAGGGCAGATACTTCTCAAACAGCTCGGGGGTCTTGTCTGGTGGCGTGAGCCGGTTCAGGCGATCCCCGTCGACGGCCCGGAGGAACATGCCAAAACCTTCAATTTTGTCGAGAAGTTGACGCCCCGCGGAGGTGGGGGCCTTGAGGAGCCGGTGAAACACGACGTTTAGAGCGACTAAGGCAACCAGAATCGCCAACACCGGCACAGAAAACACCCAGCCAAATGCGGACAGAGCAACTATTTCCGGGCCGATAAATACAAACGCGAAAAACGTACTAGAGCGTGCTTGTTTCGCCAGTTTTGGTTTTATGCTCCCTCCTGCCCGTGCTCCCTTCCACAGCTGCAGGCTCTGGCGCACTAAGAAAATAACCCCGACGCTCCAGATCGTCAGCCACACCAAGCAGCCGCCCAGGACAAACCTAAGGTCCCCCTCCTCCGCAAGCGAAATACCCACCAGCGTTGCTACGGACAAGATCACGCCGGGGATTAGATACCGCTGGTTGGTAACGAAATAGATCTTGTCCTCGGCGGCGTGAAGAGACTTCTTCAGGGCGGCAATAGCGTCACTGAGGATCTCGTGGTTCTTCGTTTGCAGCCTGATTTCGGTGGCAGTATTGTCGCCATCGTCCGTCTCATCTTTTTGATTGTCGTCCCTTTGGCCCGTAGGAAACAATTCGGCGGCCACCGCGCTCTCCTCTGCCGACAGCAGTTGCTGGCCGGCCTTGCCCCGCTTGAGCTTGTAAGGCAACAATTCGGGTCCCGCCGCGCTCTCTTTTGCCGCCACGCTCCGTTTTAGCGTGTAGATGCCGCCCTTCTCTTTTATAGAGAGATAACCCTTGACCGCCATGTCCAGAACAGCGACAGTGAAAGCCTTGTCATCAAAACCCATGCGCACCAGGTAGCGCATAGCCGCAGGAGATAGTCCAGCCGGGGGCTCGTAAATCGGCATGATCGACGATTTGGCGGGACCTCGGCGCACCAGCAACCACACCATGACGTAGTACAACGACACAACTAGCAGGCCGGCAGCACCGACCAGGGTCGCTCGGTTGTCTTCAAGAAAATAGCGGAAACGAGTTTCGCCGCTCAGTCCCCGAATGTAGCCCTTAGGCCAGGAGACGACCAGAGTCAACCCTTCGCCTGCAGGTAAGGACTGAGTGCAAGCGAAGCTGACGGCAGGGCCAGTTCCGATTGAGGAGGTGAAGGCTTTCCCACGGGCGCCTTGCGGCCCGGTGTAGCCATCCATGCGCAGGGATGAAACGGGAATGTTTTCCGGGAGCGTCACGGTCGCCGACGCATGTGCGATGGGGAAGAGCCAACCAGTCCCGGTAACGTTCCAATAGATTTCGTCGTGATCGGCGAAGAATCCGATTTCCCGGTTCACCGTGTACACCAGCGTGTAGGTGTAGTCCCCGGGTGCCAGAATCACGTTCTGATCCCCAAAGTAGATCCGCTCTCCGTTGCTCTGGTCCTCAACGTGGAATTTCTCCGGCTGTCCGTCGCGCAGCACCTCCACAACCTCGAAATGAATGACGTAACTGTTCCCTAGACGATCTTTATAGCGGGTAGGAAAGTCGCGGTAGATGCCATGATAGATTTGTACGCTCGCACTGTGGACACGAATCGTCTCTCGTACCAGCAAGGAGGCATCTTGCTGCACACGGATGTCGCTGTGATAATCCAGAATTTGCTCGGAACTGGATGAGGCGGCAACCTGCGATACCGCAGAACAGGATAGACACAACGCCGACAAGAGTCCGTACAGAGCGATACGAATCGCGATCGTGTTCCTCAACGGCTGCGCCCAGGTCAGCCGCACGGCTGAGTAAATCAGCAAGGCGGCACAAACCAGTGAAAACAGAATGGGGCTGACTACTGCTACCGCTGCAAACACCCCAAAAACCGCCATCAGTGCTCCGCCGAGCACCGCGAAGCGCGCTCTCCAGACTTTATCTCGGCGCCATGCACCGTTTTGCCACGCGAGTTTGAAGTCCCCGATGGGCAGTTCCTCGGCAAATTGCCGGCCCTCGGCCTTTCCAAATATTCGATAGAAAGACCAGCGGGCCACGTACGGTGCTGCGCCCATGCTCTGCGTTATGCGGTACTGGTCCTCCACCTCAGCGTGCGACATCGGCTTGCCGCTCTGATAAACCCGAAGCACTATTCCGGCCATGAACAGCAAACAACCGAGCGCGGCGACGGGAATGGTGAACGCCAAGAGACTGGTCCTGTTCCTGGCTAGAGTCTGTTCCGCCATCTTAAGGGCAGCCAGGTTGTTCGCTGCACTCAGGGCAATGACGGCTATTACCGCGAGCATGGCTTTCAGAATGGTTTTCATAGTGTTTCCGCCGCGGTCAGCCACTTTGGCGCGCGTGCGCCGACTCCTAGGTCCCCTCCGGCATTACCTTGTGCAAATCGCGCAAACTCTTCATCAGTAGATCGCCCCATGCCGAATAAAAAGGCCCCCAACGGCGTGATGATCGCGATGAGCATCCAGTTGGTCAGGAGGTCAGCGAGAAAGTTCTGCGCCGAAATTAAGCCTCTTCCGCCTCGCTTCGGAGAATCGCCGAACCCAAGTTTAAGCTCCGGAAATGCTGGCACTACGAAGATTTCTTCCATCGGCGGAACGAAGAGATCTCAATTCAGGATTTCTTCGGTCTTGCGATCCAATAACTCCGGGCGGGGTACAGTGTGCAGCGTTTCGGATCGTCCGGATCGTAAAGAGCCGTCACGATGTCACCAGTCTCGGGCGTCCAGGAGAGAAACCAGTCGGAGGAGCCTTTCGTCTCGTTGTTGACTTCATCCCGGAATTCGAAGGTTACGCGGTAGCTCCACCAGTTGCTGATGGTGGGGAGCATTCGGACTTTAGTGATGACGGCACGCGCCGGGCCACCCCTTCGAAGCAACTGCAGTTCCATGGATGGCCAGAAAAAGGACTTGAACACCACACCGGTCAATAATCCGAATGCCACAAAAATTGCCACGGCAATTGCCACGGCTACAAGCGGGTAGACTCCGTGCTGGGGAGTGCGCACGATGCCTTGGTAAAACGTGTAGCCTATAAAGAACCACAAGCAGAGCAAAAAGCTAACGATTATCGCCCCACACCCACGAATAAGGATCCCTTGCCAAGTGATTCTGACCGGCCGTGGCGTGGGCAACGTGAGTTCCGGCGCCGGGATCCATTCTCTGCCCTGCCTGGTCGATGCAGGGATGGCCGAATGCCACGCCTCCCACGCCCGTCTCACACTCACAAGAATGATAGCGGCGATGGCCACAACGACGACGACGTTAAGCAGCACCTGTCGAGTCCTTCAAAGAATGTAAGCCAGTATTTTCACCCTTGTGTTGCCGCCAAAGTCTACTCTCGCCAATGCGCCCCTGATACGCCGTTAAGGACAATGCGCCGTGAACGGCGACTCTTGAGCTTCAGCCGTTTGCTTTCTCCGCCACGAGCATGGATTGCAGAATCTGTTCTGAGACCTCCTTGACCGCCGCGGGCGAGTGAGCCAGAAACAAGGTATTGGTTTTGTCGTTCTCGCCAATGGACTTCAGGGTATCGAAATACTGGGTGACCATTACCAATTGCATGACTTCTTTCGCGGACGCTCCCTCGACCACCTTCTGGAACTGTTCTATGGAGACCTGCAGCCCTTCGATGATGGCCTTTCTTTGATTTGCGATCCCCTGTCCTTGGAGAGCCTTGCTTTCCGCTTCGGCCTCGGCCTTCTTGACCACCAGAATCTTTTCCGCCTCGCCTCTGGCGTTGGCGGCCACCTGTTCGCGCTGGGCCGCATTGATATCGTTCATGGCCGATTTCACCTTGGCATCGGGAACAATATCGGTTACCAGCACATTGACAATTTCGTATCCGAATGTCGCCATGTCCGCATCCAGTTCCTGCTTGACCGCCGCAGCGATACTGGATTGCGAGGCGAACACCTCGTCGAGCGTCATTCCCGGGACATGCCCCAGGATCACTTGCTCGACATAACTCTTGATCTGCGCTACCGGATCGGACAACTTGTAGTAGGCGTCGTAGACTTTTTCCGGACGAACACGATTCTGTACCGAAATCGGAATGGTGACGAACACGTTGTCTTTGGTCTTCGTCTCCATGGTCAGAGTGATCTGATTCACACGTAAACTCACCGTGCCCGCCACGGTATCGAAGAACGGCCGCTTCCAGTTCAATCCAGGCTCGGCGACTCGAAGGAATTTGCCGAATCGCGTGATCACCGCGACCTCGGCCGTGCGCACGGTGAAAAAGCTTCCCAGAATCAGGTAAAGAACAATGAAAGCTACGATCGCCAACGGAATCCAGTACAGTGTTTCCATTTCGTTTGCTCCGCTGCTCCTTTTTGAAGAAGGCCAGATTATGCCATGTTGCTTTGAAGTCCGTGTAAGGCCGTATGATCGTGTGCTTATGGCTGACCGCTCCCAGAAGCGTTGTTCACCAGTTGGGATACTTGGCCCGAATCTTCTCGAATAACGGAGAACTAGTTCCGTGTTTCTTGTGATAACCGAGCACTTGGCGCTCACGCGGTGTAGGCAACGGTTGCCCCGGCGCAACCCGTTGTGTTGGTCCCGACTCGACTTCCTGCAAGTTCTGGATCCGGTCGCGGGCCAGGGCGATTTTTTCGCCAGTGGGCTCAACCCTCCCGACCAAGTGATTGCCTTTACGCACGAGCGAATCCATCTCAGCGACGAAAGTTCTGTCCAGCCCAGCAAAGTTCCGGTAGCGAATGATCACCGGCTGGACAGGTTTGAAACTGCCCTTCGTCGGCACCGTCGTTCCTGCGGGCCCTAGAGTTCCAGGTCCTCTCAGACCAGCGTCGAAGTTTGGGCAAGAGGGGTTCGTGCAGCGTATTCGTCCTTCTCCGGTTCTCTGCGCACCAGCAGTTCGACAGACGGGACACTGCAGGTTGTTTCCACCGGACAGCAGGTTTTTGAGAAAGTCTAACAGTCCCATCGCTTCTCCCACGAACGAACCCGGTAAAGCACTCAGGGGGACGGTTGAATAAACGACCTTCCGCTTCAGCGGCAAGGTTTTCCATCACACCCATCTACAGGCAGCCGCCCTCTCCCACCGGCGTCGTTGGCTGCTGCTTCTGGGTACGGAGAGAAGGCTGGTTCGAACCAACGGTACGGACCAGTCTGGCAACCGTCCCCCTGAACGCTCTATCTGCTTTCTGTTTCTGCCAAATAAAGAATGGGCTTTCCGTGTGCCCATGAATAATCAGTCTCTGCCGGTGCACGAGAGAAGGCAATCCAAACTCTCTAAGCGTCTCGAAGCTGAGCTTGGCGAAATGACCTTTCTTATGTCCTCCGAAAACAAGACTGAGAACTTCTTCGGCCAGCCAGCGATCCAGCAACCGCAACTGAGCCACGTCCGTCACATGCTTCAAATAGTAGTCAACAATGGCCACGTTGCGCACGCCTTTTTCGACAGTTTCCGATGCAATCGCGGCGAGCGTTCTTGCCCGCTCCTGCGGATCTCCGATCCTCTTCCACGTTCTCCGCTTGCGACGGAAGGCAAAGCGGAACAGATTCTGGATCTTCCGCCGCTTGTCGCGCGAGAGCGACACTTCACCGTCGGCATGGAATAGCAAGCCTAGGTGGCGAAACGCTGAGACCGTTCTGAGGTGGCGATCACCGACCCCTTCCGCACTCAACAGCAAATCTGCTTCGTGACTCGCCTTGGTGGTGAGCTTCAGCTCGCCCAACATTCCGAAAAGACGCTCGCGCGCGAGCACCGCACTGTCGCGCTCGGGCGACAGCAAGAGAAGATCGTCGGCATATCGAAAATAGTGAACGTCAGGAAGCTGTTCAATTGCGCGATCCAGTCCTGTCAGATAAATGTTCGCGAATAGGCAAGCGCTGGCGCAACCGAAGGGAATCCCTCTCGCCGCCTCGTGCAGTCCTGTTTCGTCCTGGTACGCAAATTGAACGCGCTGGCGCAGCAAGTGAAATAGATAGTCGTCGCGCTCTACATGCTGGCCCAATTGACGGAGCAAGACTTCGTGGTGGACGGAGGCGAAGTAATCGGAGACGTCGCGCTTTACCAAATAGAGTGGCCTATGCGACGACCGAAGAAGACTGGCGATCCGCGACTGGCAGCTGTCGAGTCCATAAGTATGGTCGCGGTAAGCGTACGAGTTTGGTGAAAACCAATGGTGGAGTCGCTGGTTAAGGACACGGTAAAGTAGCAGGTCAACTATGCGCTCTTCCCAAGGAGGGATATAGAGCGTTCGGCGCTTCCCGTTGAAGTTGTAGGTGAGTCCGATCGAGGGTCGGAACTGGAATGCCTCGCGCTGAAGTGCACCGTGAATCGCATCCAAACCTCGCAGGCCGCGTCCGGCAAGCTCGTATAGGGTCTTCCCGTCGGCCGAGACGCTTAGGGCCTTGCGCCAGTGAAACAACGGCTTTGTATACACGCGCACGGCCGCCTTGTACAGTTCGACTTCGCGATACACGTCTTTCCAACGAAAACGTGCGGCGGCTTTCATAGTCGGCTTCATGCGCACTTGAGTGGTAGCAAGTTACTCCTAAATTCTGCCTTGGGCAAGCTTTGCGTAAAGCTGCTTTGCGTAAACCTGTACGGTCGGCATCTGACACCTTCAGTGCTGCTTTTGCCCCAGTCGATAGGCAAGAGTTTCGCGGCTTCCGCAGCAAGCCACGGTGAACTGGATTTCTGTGGCAGAAATCCAGCGACCGCCGCTGTGGACCTTCGCTGGATCTGTCATCTTTCCTCGCTCGGTGACGACGTAATCAGGTTTGGCGCGCCCAATAAGATGGTCTTTCAGCCTGTCGGTGGCTACCACGTGATACGGACCGTAGTGATCTTGGAGGAGAAGTACGTGGGCGCCGTCAGGCGAGAACAGACCGAAGCTCCAATCGCCGAAGGACAGCTCTCCTTTGGGCTTGAACACATAGGATCTAGCGTCGCCCTCAAATGTGAACCATAGAGCCTCAACGCCGAACTCCTGCGGGGCGTTGATCTCGACGGGCGGCTTGTCCCCGCCAAAATGGGCGGTGATCCCGTGAACCGTGACGGCATGAATCTCGGGAGGAAGCGTCGGGCCAGCAACACCGCTCTCTGCGTGATTCCAGGCGATTTGCTTCATAAAATCGCGGATTTCGCCGATCCGGCGGTTTTGCTCCAGCTCGTTATACCACTCCCAAATGACGGTGGAGAGCGTGCCGTACTCGATGGTCAGGTACGCTCGACTCTTATCGGGCTGTGCCGTGCGCTCTGGCGTGCGCTGCTCCCACGCGGCTTGTTTCACCAGCAACGCAGCTAGGAGATTTAACTGCTTACGGTAAACTTTCCGAGGCTTGCCAACCTGTTCGCGAACTGCCTTCTGGTCGACCTGGCCCGTGCCGTGGATGGTCAGGCGGAGCCCTCCCCACAAACCGTGCAGGTCGTCGAAAGTGACTGCCAGAGGGCTAGGATCGCCTTGGCCCGCTGCAATCTGCTTCAAGGCCTCTGGCACGGTCATCGTCTGGTTGGGGGCATTCTTGATTGCGATGCAGCCTGGTAGATGCCACGGAGATCTTGCGGAAGCAGGGATTCGGCATCGTCGTACGCATTCAAGGAACCACACAGCGCGACCGTGCAGCCGGCGACGATCGGCAGCGCGAAGCCTGGCACGCAAGTTCGCATAATTGCACTCCCAGCCAGGACCGGTTTCCACGAACCCTGGCGGCCTATTTGCGGCTGTTGAGCTTGGCCAACAGGCGCAAAATTTCCAGATACAGCCAGACCAAAGTGACGATCAGGCCAAACGCCCCGTACCACTCCATGTACTTCGGAGCGCCGGCGCTAACGCCACTTTCGATGAAGTCAAAATCGAGGACGAGGTTCAAGGCAGCAACAATTACCACCACCACACTGAAGCCGATCCCGAGCAGTCCAGAACCATTGATGGCAGCGAAATGGACACCAAAGAACCCGAGAACAAATTCAACCAGATAGAGGACGGCAATGCCGCCGGTAGCCGCCACCACGCCGAGCTTAAACTTCTCGGTCACTCGAATCAGGCCCGAGTGGTAGGCCAGCAAAAGAACGAACAGCGTCCCAAAGGTCAGGCCGACCGCCTGCATTGCGATTCCGGGATAGTGAAGCTCGAAGACTGCAGAAATGCCGCCCAGCGCCAGCCCTTCCAGCAGGGCATAAATCGGCGCCGTGACGGGAGACCATTCTTTCTTGAAGATCGTCACCAGTGCGACAATGAATCCACCGGCCGCCCCAACCCACACCAGCGGCAACACCGTATCAGAAGCAGGAGCGTGGAAAAACCGATTCCAGCTCCAGGCTGCAGTCGCCACTACGCAGATCAGCAGAATACCTGTCTTGTTGACGGTCCCTGTCAAGGTCATGGCTTCGCCAGACACCGCCTGCTCCACACGGAAACTATCCACATTCAAGGCCGGATTCGAGGTCTTCATCAGGGCCATTCGATTTCTCCTTTATTGATCTGCGGCAGTCACGAACAGGAACCGCCGAACGGTAACACCACCAAAGCACAGGATCATCATTCTGACGGATACACTCTCCCGAATCATGTATTGTTCGCCCGTCGTTCGGCCAAGGCTCCGATGACGGGTAGCTTGAATATGCGTCCCTGATACGCCATAAGGATAAGGACAATCCAGAGGCCAATTAAAGGGAGACAGACGGGCAAAATAACGGAACTGGCCCAGCCGAGTGCGTAACCGATCAGCATTAATGCGAACTCCAGAACGAGGCAGGCGACGTTTAATAGAATGCACTGGAAGGCGTGGAAGCGCACAAATGGATTTTTGTTGTAGGGCTCGAACAACAAGAAGAAGATAGCTGGGAGGATAGTGACATAAGCTAACGCTCCGGCGAGGTTTCCAGTTAGGCCAGTAGTTGCGGTTGCTGGGGCGGCTCCTTCCCCGACAAACTGTTCTACAGTTGCTTGCACAGGATCTGCAGCGATTTGGGGCACCCCAGCGCCCTTCAATTTTGCGTAACCGAATACCGTAGCGGCAATCGAGCTGGTCTGCTGGAGAAACCACGGGTAATTCTGCGGGGACACGATATCGTTGTGTTCCCATACCAGCAGCCATTCTTGATTGCCTTCAAGAAACCATGGTTGGTGCTGCAATCCCAAGTCGTTGAAGAACTTCAGCATCTCCGGATCGAACAGGGCTGTGGCCGCAGTTTGCACCGTGCTTCGCAGGAGGTAGTGTCCAATCGGAGCGGGCACGTTCGACATCAGGGTTTCGAACTTAAACTGCTCCCCCGAGCCGACAGTAGACATCTTGCGCGTGACCGTCTCGGGACCGAACTGAAAAGCGGGCAAAACAGGGTGAGCCGAGCGGAATGCCGCAATGGTCTGCGCATGAGTGCGCTCCGTCCTGGCCGATATCCCGGTCTCGTATTCGAAGTCAAACAGAATTACTTCACAGCCGGCCCCGGAACCGGTCATAGCGTTGCTGAACTCGCCGCCCAGACCAGGTTGGAGGAATGCAATGCCGCGAGGGGTTTCGGGCATAGTGTCCAACCAAAGAAAGTTCATAGACGGAGCAAGCTGGGACAGCGCGCGCCGTCGTCTCTTCGTACTCCAGCTGCTGAACACGAAGTAGAACGCGGCGAAAACAGCTAGAAAAACCCAAAAGCGCCAATCGGACCAATCGGGGTCGCTACTGCTTGCCGCAAGAACGCAGATCGCAATGAAGGACATAGGCTTCTGCCTGTTAACCGAGCCAAAGTTCAGACCGTCCACAGAATAATTCCAAGCTACGCCTGTATGGCAGCGGGATGCGACCTTCCATTCTTCGTCCCGGTCATGGGATCAGAACTTCACCGCCACCGGCTCGCGTTCGGTCTCGGTGGTCTCGAAGAACTGGCGGGCCTGGAAGCCGAACATCCCCGCGAGAATGTTCGTGGGGAACACCTGAATCTTCGTATTGAGGTCGCGCACCACCGCGTTGTAGTAGCGGCGGGCGTCCTGAATGGAGTCTTCGGTCTGGCTTAGAGATCCCTGCAGTTGGGTGAATTCCTCGGAGGCCTTCAACTCGGGATAATTCTCGGCCACGGCGAACAGGCTCTTCAGCGCTCCGGTGAGCTGATTCTCTGCCACGGCCTTGCCCTCCGGCGTGGTGGCCTGCATGGCTTGGGCGCGGCATTTGGCAATGTTTTCGAAAGTTCCTTTTTCGTGCGCGGCATAGCCTTTGACCGTCTCGACCAGATTGGGGATGAGGTCGTGGCGGCGCTTGAGCTGCACGTTAATATCGGACCAGGCCGAATCGCAGCGCACGCGCAACCGCACCAGGCTGTTGTACATGCCGACGAGAACAACGGCGATGACAACCAGGATTACGAGAAAGATGATGGCGCTCATGAGCGTCTCCTTGGAGAATCTCGAAATCAATGGGACGTTAGCATAGGGAAGGCGCGGGTGCAAACGAGTACAACCGATAGTAGTGGGTTACTTTGAACCGTTCCTTACAGCACATTGCAGAGCGACCGCTGCCTTGTAATTACTACGTGATCCAACAGGTCAGCGCCCTTTCACCGGCGCAAACACGGGTTCAAGTCCCGTCGGGGTCGTCAAATGTTTTCTGCGGATTTCAACTGGTCTACCGCTCCAATTGCCAATCAACGTAAATTGTGATGTCGAACGATGCCGAACTTGGATATTCTAAAGAGACGTATCGCACGGGGTGCCGCTCGGGTCATGCACGGATTGTCAGGTCGTTTTTGAGGCGACACCGTTTGCTTGGGTTCGTTTCCGAATAGAAGACGATTCGGGGCAAACGATAGCCGGACCGTCAGCCGACTTTCATGCCGATGAGATTGCTGATTGGACCGATCAAGAACTGCGCGATGTCCTAACGGCACTGATTCGCTTCCCCAAAACAGATTGAATGGTCGCAAACAATCTTTCTGATCTTAATTTGCCCTCAACTCCTCAAGTCTTGGATAAGCAAGTAATACATGGCCCATCACCTGTTCCAGACGGCGGACAGGCGGGGGGCCTTGCGGGCCCAGCGGCGAGCAGTCGTCAACGACGGGCGGATGGCTTGCCACGACTCGATTGTTGATCCAGATTTGAGCAGTCCTACATATTTCCTCGAAGAGCGTTTCTGGAATAGTTGCGTATTGCCCATAACTCGGGATCTTCTGGTGTGGCCGACTTCAACGCCGACAACTTCGGGAAAAACGGCTAGGGCGTCTTCCCCGATGGAAAAAAATTCCTAACTGGCACCGTCACTACTGGAGACACTCCGGCCTCGCTGAGCCTTGTCCTGAACTGGACAGCGGATTTAAGGAAATAGTTTTCGTATTCCAGTCCTGGCTCGAGACTCGTAAGAAGCAACTCCCGTTCGAGCTATCAGTTCGTTACGGCCAGAAGAGAGTTGACCTTCACGATTGGCGAATCTGTTCCATTCGTTCCCTGTGGTATCGCTTGTGCGGCAAACTGAGAAATAACACCTTTCCTGAAAAGGAGGCAGTGCGTTGAGCCGCCAAATTGGAAATAGCCGAGCTGGTCTCCCTTTTTTACCCTGCTGTGCTCTTCGACGGTAGCGATGCAGGAAGAGACCTCCGCCATTCCTACAGCAATCAGGCACATCGGGCCAATCGGATGATCCGCCTCTATAAAGACCAGAGCCCGGGCAGCCGTATGTGCAATGTAGCCCTGCGAGTTACATGGTCCTGCCGGGTCAAAACCTTCGGACGGCGCCTCAGAAAAATACGTACCCTCCACATGATGTATTTTCTTGATCGTGCCGGAGACCGGGCTGTGCCAACGATGGTAGTTGTCGGCACTGAGAAATGCCTGGTACACCGTGCCGCCCACAAATTCATCAACAAACAACCCGTCGAGCATGTGCCTTAAAGAATAAGGCTGGGACTTAATCCAGAAGGCATCACATTCCTTCACATTTGTGCTGATTGCAAAGGGAGCGGATTCACATGCGCTGACGATTACCTTATTGTTATCAGGCTCAGCCACCGGCCGAGCGCCAGGCTTGAGCTGCCGGATGAAGAAGTCGTTCCAGGACTTGAAGCCAAAGTAGGGAGCTTTGGGATCGTGGATGAAATCTTCCATGTGCAGCGCCTTTAGAGCTGCCGGTGACAACCAGCCATTTTCTGAAGTGTTCAAAACATAACGGGAATCCGGCGAGTCAAGATACTGGGTCCATACGTTCAGCACCTTCTTCAACATGGCATTCACCTTCGGAGACAGGAATGCCGCCAGCCCCGCCTGAGTGATCATCGGGAAGTCCAGAATGGCATTGATCGGGCATCCCACCATAGCCGTTGTATCGAATTCAGGAGCTGAGGTGAGAACGTGGTTGATGATCACAAGCATCTGGTGATAGTCCTGAATCCTGATGTCGCCACTGCCAGGAGGCGGAGAAAATGCCGGCTGCTCTTCGAACATTTGCGTGAAGTACATGTACATCTCGGGGTCGTGTTCGATCGTGCAGAGAAATTCTTCGACCACTGGATGAAAAGGAGCTTTCTTCTTCTCGGCTGCCTCAATAGCCTTTTTCAGCCACTCGTTGAGGTGTTTCGGATCGGAAGGCAACCAGCGTCCCAGACGAGCCGTGTGTCTCAAGTGCCTGGAGTGATGCTTGGAGTGATTCATACCGTCCTTTCGCTGAATGGGGTTGCGCACCACCTGTCATAGTGAGTCGAGCTAGGAAAATGAATGCAGGAGTGCAATGGAAATGCAGCTTCGCCTTGGCGGCACCTTCAGCATGCTGCAGCAAGTACTTTTTCTTCTTGCAGCGTGAGGAGTATACACTGGCGGCCCGCCATCCGCGGGGCGTGAATGTCAGCAGTGCTAGTACTGAGAAGTCTTAGTGCTGGATGAGCCGGTCTTGATCGTTTGCGAGTTTGCTGTTGCGGTCAGAGCGCTTGGGTTTCGGTAGCGGGTCGCAGAGAGCATGAGCATGGGGCGGCGCATCGGAGAGTCTGAATCGCACCACCATACTGCATTCTGACAAGTGCGAGACAGAGAACCAGTGTGCGCGCCGAAGCACGAGCGAGATTCGAGGCTGAAGATGTGGATTCATGCGGCGCACCGGCTGAGATGAGGCGGAGATCGGAGGAGAAGTTGGGCGGCGGAGAGGCGCTCGACAACTTGCATGGTTCCGCCGCAAAGCGGACATTGCCACAGCGAGTGAATGGGCGGCGCCAAGTCCAAACGAAATTACTTGCCTTGGACGATAGGTATCGGAACATCAGGGGAGCACTGGAAGCGACCCATGACCGATCCTATAGAGGGCAATCGCCCGAGGGTTAGTCGTCGAGCCAGCCTTGAGACTTCCGGAAACAAATATGACCAACATGGTCATGCGAGTTAATAATGGAAGTATGAGAACTGTAAATATCAGAGATCTGAAGGCGCAACTCAGTGCCCATATTCAGCTCGTAAAGGACGGCGAAGAAGTATTGGTATGGGACCGAAACAAGCCTGTAGCGCGGATCATCACGAGTGCATGAGGCTTCGTCACCCGAATCGAACCCTTGAACGCAGACCCATCAGGCAGATTGCCAGCCAGCTCGTGAATGGACGACTCGGCGAGAGCAATGCTGCCTCCGGTCAAAGCCCGCGCGTGAATTCCATTCTCAACATCGACACGAAAATCTTTCTCCTGCTTGAATTCTTCTGGAGCCATAAATTCAATCCGCATACTCTCTGTGCTATTGGGTATTGGTTTCTCGAACTGAAAGTTGCGTGAGCTTTCCACTACCTTGTATCCAAGTTCTTTCAACCGTGCGTCAATGGACACCTTCTCGCCCCTCAAGCCGACCACGTCGAGCACAAAGTCAATATCCTTCGTTGCGCGGGCCTTTTCTAAAACGAATTTCATTGCCTGGGCCCCCGCGACCACGAAGTCATCCGCAGCCGGCCCCAGGGCTTTAAGCAACTCCAAAACATACGTTCGCTGAGGCTCCGGAATCACGCAGCCCCCCAACGTGGTTGAATGCTCTTCGTCAGCAAAAATTCAGCCTGTTTCAGATCTCGACCTCCACGCGTGTACAGGTCGAGATAAGCTTGTACCGCTGAAACCACCAGCCCTTTCCCGATTCGCTTCGAGTACATAAAAACGCCGCCCTCATCATATGGGTAAATGAAGCGAAGTGCAGGACCAATACCAGTTTGCGATTTCAAACTTTGAAGCTTTGCATCCGTCTCTGTTGACGCGAGAAAAATGTCGATCACGTCAATGTCAACGAACGGCGCCTCGGTCGCGAATTTTGAACGTTCTCTAAAAAAAGTTTTGTCTGTCTCGCACTCCGAAATCAAAGCTAGGCTCGAAGCGGCAAAGCTGGCGAGACAGTGCGGGAAACGGGCTTCCGCCCGCGCTTCCCGCCCAAATGGTTAGAAGGCCGTTTCACCCACCTTACCAGTCACCTCAGCAAAGGTTAACGGCTTCCCCGTGACCTGCGATAAAGTTAACTGGAATCTGTCCGAATCACTCATCTTGCTGCCGTCTGCACCTTGCGATAAATTATAACGAAATACAAGTTCGTTCACGTAACGAAACAGGTGGAACGGCTCAACCGCGACATAAGTTCCATTCAGGCCGCGCTTGAGCAGGCTCCAGAAGTTCTCCATTCCATTGATATGAATGTGACCATCAACGTAATTCTCTGTTTGACGGCTGGCGGGCGCCTGCCGTATCTTTTTTGGGGAAATAAAAAAGCTGGAATCGGAAGCCTCTTTCACTTGTACTCCTAACACGGGTACTTCCAAAGGAAGCAGGACATATGAGCGCCGACGCTAAGAAGGACGCTGTTTCGCGGCGGGGATTTTTAGGAATGGGATCAGCAGCACTGGCGGCCGCAGGAGTGCTATCGGCGGTAGACGCCGCCGCTCAGGATCAGAAACCGTACCCGGCCAAGGATGGTCGAAGTGCCAGTGCCCCTGGCCCCGGCAATCCCCCGCTGGATGTA
>Ga0182015_10001946_pt1 | contig 26099 bp, 28 predicted proteins | sample 712P3MmetaG_FD_120478 | JGI IMG/M metagenome (GOLD analysis project Ga0182015, IMG submission 120478) | Permafrost microbial communities from Stordalen Mire, Sweden - 712P3M metaG | ecosystem: Environmental > Terrestrial > Soil > Wetlands > Permafrost | place: Sweden: Stordalen | collected...
GCCGATGTCCCGATGCATTGAGCACGCGCAATAACTCGGTCTCGCCCGGTTTGATTCCGATCGCAGCCATCGTCGCGCCGTTGATCATCGGAGTGGCGTCGGTTTCCGGCTCGCACGCATTGCCGCCCTGCGGCGATTCGTCGGCATCCTGCGTGCCGCGCCGCGCCGTTGCCGTGCGCCGTAGCACGGACTCTTCGCCGGCCGCGAAGGTCGAACTATTCGGAACGTCACCCAAGACGATAATCCGTTCGCGCAGGCCCGCCGTTTGCGGCACGACGTTACCGATCCCCTCGACGATGATCACGCCGGCCATGCCGTTGCCGACTTCGTATGAGGCGAGGCCGTGAGCGTGCGGATGATACCAGTACATGCCGGGCGGCTGATCGGGATTGATCACCACCGTATAGTTGACCGCCGCGCCCGGAGCGGCGTTCGTGTCGATGACGTCGTCGCCGGGAGCGTTCGGCGAGGACGAGAGTCCGTGGAAGTGCAGGTTCGCGTTCGAGACGACGCCGACGGCGCAGAATTCGGGCAGCGAGTTCTGGAACGACAGCTGGATCGTGTCGCCCGGGTGCACGCGAATCGTCGGTGCCACTTCCGTTCCCTGCCAGTAGAACGCGGGCCGGCTGTTGGCGTCGAACTTCGCCGTCAAGTTCACGCTGGCGATACCGTTGACGCTGTCCACTTCGGGCAGCGTGTTGAGTGGCGGCGGGCCGGCAGCACCGGTCGCCGGAGTCGACACGGTGACCGGCGCCGCCGTCGAGCCGCCGCCGCCGCACGACGCGAGTCCGAGTATCAACATGACCGCCGTAGCGGTGAGAGTGACGTAACGCATGGACTCCTCAGTATGCGAACAGCAGCGACGATGAAAAGATGTGGAGCAGGTTGCCGGTGAAATCGCGCTCGCCGGTTTCAAAGAGCGTCAAACGCGAGTTCGCCGAGAGCCGGTAGCCGGCGCCGCCGGTGATAGAGCGCGAGAACGTTACGCCGTTGGTTGCATCCCAGCGGGCGATTGCAAAAGCGCGCGTGCCTACCGTCTGCCGCACTTGAAAGAAGCCGCCGCTCGTAACGAGCGCATCGTGATACACGTCGGCCGCGCTGTCGTTGCCGTTCTGGTACACCGCATCGATCTCGGAGCGCCCGCGCGACCAGCCGAGCCCAAAGCCGTTGCGCCAAAAGCGATCGCCGATGTCGGTGAAATACTGCGTGTTGTTGAAGCCGTAGCCTTCGAGGGAGCGGCTCCCATCGTAGCGGTATGCGGTGAGCCGGAAATTGCCCAAATCGCGTTCGAGCGTCGCGAACGTATCGGTGCCGTCGGTTTGCAGTCCCGACTGTTCGTCCGCGCCCTTGAGAACCGACAGCGTGGCACCGAGTTGGCGTGCGGGATTGCCGAGCTCGATCTCCGCACCCATCTTTGTATCGAAGAACGTGAACGGATTGCCGCCGGCGTTCTGACTCCAGATCGCGTAGGGCTGCGTCGTTTCGCGAAACGTCTCGGGATCGAGCGGCAACGGCAGCGTGAACTGGCCCACGCGCACGGCCAGCGGCAGCCGCGCGCCGTCCGGCGTGAGCCGTTGCGCGTACCACGCATCGCGCACGATGCCGGGAAACCCGCCGTCGATTGCATACGGCTCGAGCCAATACGAACCGCGCGACCCAACCGCGCCGCCCATCAAGAATTCGACCTCGTTGACGATCGTTTTGGGGAGCGGGCCCTTGATGTCATCGGGGTCGGCGGCCCCGGCGCTCGCATAGTCGAGCTCGACCCGCACCGCGACGGGAAAGGCCGGCTTGGGTTTGATCCCCGGCAGCCGGTAGCCGTTGGCCAGAAACGTTTCCCCGAACGGCGTGAGGTGCGGAACGACCGTGTGGCAGGCCTGGCACGTGAGGCCGTACCGGTGGGCGAAGACGGGGATCGCCTCGGCCCGACCGCTCGTTAAGATGCCGAGGGTGAACGACGCCGCGCAGAGCACGAGAAATCGGCGAAACATAGGTCATCCTAAGTAATAAATTAGGCAGACCAACTTAGGCGGACCTAACTGTGCTCTCCTGCCGACCTCAGCAAATGTTGATATCGCAGGGACGCCTCGCTACCGGCTCCAACGCTCGGTGCGATGATCCACCGCACGCGCGCGGCCGCAATCCGAAACCGGAAGGGGCGGCCGTTCGCGACGATTACGGCCTACGACGCCGCCTTCGGCCGGGCCGCCGAAGCTGCCGGAATCGACTTGATCCTGGTCGGCGATTCGCTCGGCAACGTCGTCCTCGGATACGATTCCACGAGCTCGGTGACGATGGAGGACATGGAGCGCCACGGCGCCGCCGTCCTGCGCGGCACGGAGCACGCCCACGTTTCCATCGACATGCCGTTCATGTCCTACGAAGCCTCGAATGCGGAGGCGATTCACAGTGCCGGCCGCCTGATCCGCATCGGAGCATCGTCGGTGAAGCTCGAGGGCGGTCTCGAACGGGCCGAGCGCATCGCCGCGATCGTGAACTCCGGAATGCCGGTGATCGCGCACATCGGCGTCGTTCCGCAAACGGCCGCGCTCGACCGCGGCTTCCGGCGCCGGACCGATCGCGATCGGTTGATCGCCGACGCCGATGCGATCGTCGCGGCCGGCGCGTTTGCGGTCGTTCTCGAGATGGTCGATCCGGTGATTGCGGGCGAAATCACCGCGCGCATTCCGATTCCCACGATCGGCATCGGCAGCGGTAGCGCCTGCGATGCGCAGATTCTCGTGCTGTACGATCTGCTAGGCCTATCGGACTTCATTCCGCCCGTCGTCAAGCCGTACGCGAACCTCGCGCAAGTCGTGACCGCGACGATGCGGCACTACGCCGAAGACGTCGCCGCCGGACGCGATCCGCGCGACGGACCGTCGGAACGCAAGGGCTAGACGCCGTGCTCGTTCTCGCTGCGGTTGCGGCCAATGCGTTCTTGAGCGTCTTCGGCGGTATGTGGGCCTGCACGCCGCACGTGCCCGGCGTCGTTGCCGCGCCGGTCTCGCGGTGGAGCATCGCGCGGGCGCCCCACAGCGCGTGGGTTGTCGTGCATTGGGCGACGCGGGCGGAGGACGGCGGCACCGCATACGTCGGCTACTTGGCAGCCGATCAGGACTGGATTTACGACGACTTCCACACCGATGGCAGCTTCTCGGCCAACACGTCGAGTGGGCCGCAGAACGGAACGTGGACGTGGGAGGGAACGTTCACGACGCCGCAGCGCGAACAGCATGGCGCCGTCCAATGGCGTCGCGAAGGCAAGGGCTTTCGTCAAGGATTCGGCCGCCTCATCGGGACGTCGTTTCGCGAAACCGCGTACGCGACGTGCCGCCCGGCGGCTCGTTAGGCGGGGCTTCCCGAAACCAAACGCGCGAGCGCGAATGCGACGGCTGCCGCAACGCCGCCGATGGCGGCGGTTTCCAGCGCCGAGCGGACGACCGACGTACCCGTAAACTTGCCTTTGAGTCCACCGAAGAGCACCAGCGCAATGAAGGTGACGACGATCGAACCCCACAGCGCTTGCTGCGATTGCGGAACGAGCATGTAGGGCAAGAGCGGCAGTAATCCACCGATGACGTACGAGCCGCCGATGCGCGCCGCGCTCAATGGCGCGCGCCGCGGATCCGGTTTTTCCAGGCCCAACTCGAAGCGCATCATGAAGTCGACCCAGTGTTTCTTATCCGACGTCACCGTATCGACGAGAACTTTGAGCGTGTCGCCGCCGATGCCGTACCCGGCGAAGATCGCTTCGATCTCGCGCCGTTCTTCGTCGGGGACGTCGTTGGTTTCAGCGAATTCGCGCCGGCGTTCGCTCTCGTAGTGGTCGACGTCCGAGCGCGCGGCGAGGTATCCTCCGAGACCCATCGAGATGCCGCCCGCGGCGAGTTCCGCGATACCTGCGGTGACGACGATGTGCGACGCCGCGATCGCGCCGCTGATCCCGGCCGCGAGCGCAAACGGCACGGTAAGCCCGTCGGACATCCCGATGATGACGTCACGGACGGCGTCGCTGGCGTCGAAGTGATGCTCGTTATGGGTCCGGCGCGGCGGCCGGCGGATACCGGTGCGCGATGGTGCCAGCGGATTGTCGGCCACAGAGGCTGCTTGCCCGGGCACGGTCTCCTCTCCCGCGTGTCGAACGCGTTAGGTATGCCTCAATTGATCGAAGCGGGGATCCCCGCCGCCCCGGACATGGACGATGTCGCGCAGCGCTACCGTGCGTTCGAGAACGCGCTGCAGTCGGGTTCGACGGCGACGTGGCTGCCGACGTTTCGCGCGTGGGACGACATGCGCCGCGAACTCCAAACGTGGTCGGCGCTCACCGACGTACGGTTCACGCAGGATACGCGCGACGCGCGGGCACGCGCCGCCCTCGATCGCCGCGATGAACTAGAGCCCTCGCTCACCGGCTTTGATATCGGGCTCAAGCGCCGCTACGTTGCGAGCAGCGAACGCCGAGCTCTCGAGTCGGACCTTGGTGAGCACGCGTTCCGATTGTGGGAAGCCGATCTTTCGACGTTCGCTCCGGTGGTCGAACCCGATCTCGTCGCGGAAGCGAAGCTCGCATCCGAGTACACGCAATTGCTCGCGGGAATCGAGATCGACTTCGACGGCGAGACGCTCAACTTATCCGCCCTCGGGCGCTATGCCACCGATCCCGATCGCGACCGTCGCCACGGCGCCGCCACGGCGCGGTGGAACGCGCTCGGCGAGCGCGGCGCGGAACTCGACCGCATCTTCGATGAGCTCGTCCAGTTGCGCGACGGCATCGCGCGCAAACTCGGCTTTGCGACCTTCACCGAACTCGGTTACGCCCGCATGCAGCGCATCGACTACGACCGTGCGGCGGTCGAGCGCTATCGCGACATGGTCGCGACCGAAGTCGTTCCGCTAGCCCATGCGATCGCCCAGCGTGCCGCCCGCCGGCACGGGATCGCGCAGCTCGCGGTCTGGGACGAGCAGCTGCTGGCCGCGGCACCGGCGCCGCGGCCGCTCGGCGACGCGCACTGGATCATGGAGCGCACGATCGAAACGTTCGCCGATCTCGATCCGCGCCTCGGCGACTTCGCCCGGATGATGGACGGCAACGAGTTGACCGATCTCGTGACGCGCGCCGGCAAAGCGGGCGGCGGCTACTGCACGAAGCTCGCAACCTACGGCGTGCCGTTCATCTTTACGAACTTCAACGGCTCCAAGGGCGACATCACCGTGCTGATGCACGAACTCGGCCACGCCTTCCAAGGCTACAGCAGTCGCGACAAGACCGTCATCGACTACCTCTCGCCGACGATGGAAGCGGCCGAAGTGCACTCGATGAGCCTGGAATACCTGACCTGGCCGTTCATGGAGCGCTTCTTCGGCGACGGCGCGCAGGCGTATCGCGACAGCCATCTCTCCGAAGCGCTGCTGTTCTTGCCGTACGGCGTGGCGGTCGACCACTTTCAGCACCTCATCTACGAGCGCCCAAGCGCGACGCCCGCCGAGCGTCACGCGATGTGGAAATCGATGGAGAAGCGCTACTTGCCGTGGCGGACGTACGGCGATCTCGAGCGTCCCGCGCACGGCGCGTTCTGGCAGTCGCAGCAACACATTTACCGGGCGCCGTTCTACTACATCGACTACACGCTCGCACTCTGCTGCGCGCTGCAGATGTGGGCGTCGTCGTATGACGACACTGCCGGTACGATAGAGCGCTATGTCGCGTTGTGCGCGCGCGGTGGTGAGGCGGCGTTCGGGGATCTCGTCACCAGTGCCGGTCTCACGAGTCCGTTCGAAGCAGGCGTCCTCTCTCGCGTTGTGGCGCGAGCCAAAGACGTCCTCGGCTGCTAGCGGTCCTTTATTCGAAGCGCGCGTCGGCGCGCGCGTTTTCCGCGCCTTCGAGGCGGTTCGCGAACCAGCCGATGCGATCGGCGGGCGGGGCGTCGAATGCCGGAACGTACGGTTTTACGTCGAGTAGCGGCGAGCCATCGACGGCATCTACGTCGGCGACCATAACGCGAATCCCGTCGATCTTCAGCACGCGGTAGATCGAGAGACCGATCGGGTTGGGCCGCTTGGGCGAACGCGTGGCGAAGATGCCGTGCGCTGCGTCGTCGAGGAACGGAACGACGGAGAGCGCATGCCCGGTCATGAGATGCATGTGCCGGAGCACGATCACGTGCGAGAAGCCGTCGAGATCGCGCAGACCTGCGGCGAATTCCGGAAGGAGTTCGAGCACGCCTTCGACGCCGTGAGCGGCGACCGGTTGAATCGGTGCACCCGACGGCGTCGGCCACGGCGAATGAATTCGCCCGATCGGGCGATACTCGATCGTCGCTTACTCTTTTCCGATGATGACTTCGGTGGCTTTGATGATGACGGTGACCTGGTCGCCTTCTTTGAGACCGAGCGCTTCCATCGAACCGCGAGTAATCGCTGCGACGACCGTTCCCGCCTCGACGGCGACGGTTACTTCGGCCATGACCGCACCCGACATGGTCGCTTTGATCGTTCCGGCGAGTTGATTGCGTGCGCTGATGCGCATGTTAGGCCACCTTTCAGGGGGCCGTGACGTTCTGCAAATCCACGGCGGTCACTTGCTTCACCCAGCGCCCATCGCGCTTGTCGAACGGCGTGATCAGGCGATAGGGTCCGGCATCCGGCAAAAACGGAACGCCGTCCCGCGTGTCCGCAATCAGCACGACGTGAGTGCCGTACGACGCGTCGAGCTCGGGTAGCGTGAAGAGCACGTGGTAACCGTCGGCCGCCGTGACGAGCACGTAGGCCATCATCGCTTTGCCGCGCATCGGCCCGCCGTGCGGAACGCCGGCCGGGACGAGCAGATCTTCTAGCGATACGCCGCCGTAGCTGTTGGTGTGGCCGTTCTCGTCGGTCACGCTGAGCGTTTGGCGCGGCAAGCCGGCCAGCGTGGTTGGGCTGAGCACGATGTGGAACGGCGCCGGCGGCCCGGGCGGCGGCCCGGGCATCTTCATCTGCGCGCCCGCGACGGACCAGCTTGCGACGCTCAGAGCGAGCGCGAGCAGCGCGACCTTCGGCGCCATCACGGCGAGATGAAACCGCGTGTCTTGAGGAATGCCTGACCTTCGGGCGAGACGATGTAGTCAACGAACGCTTGCGCGCCTTTCGCGTTCGGTGCGTTCTTGAGTGCCGCAATCGGATACTCGATGTCGGGCGCGACCGCTGAGGGGAACGGCAGCACGTCGAGTTTCGGCGCGACGGACGCCGTGACGTCGGTGCTGTACACGACGCCGGCGTCGCCTTCACCGAGCGAGATCTTGGTCACGACCGCCTTCACGTCGAGTTCGTTCGAAACGACGTTCTTCTCGACCGCGGCCGGGAAGTCGGCCGGATAGCCGCTCGTGCCGCTGAGTTTTCCGAAGGTCGCGCGCGCATAGCCGCCGACCGGAACGGTCGCGGCGGCCAACACCACCTTGGCTCCCGGTTTCGCGAGATCGGCGGGGCTCGCGAACTTCATCGCGGCGCCCTTGGGCGAGATCAGGACGAGACGGTTCTTGGCGAACGTCTTAGGTATACCGGCGATGAGTCCGGCATCGCTGACAACCTTCATCTGCGCGTTGTTCGCGGAGGCGAACACATCGACCGGCGCACCCTGTTTGATCTGCGTCGCGAGCGTATCCGAGCCGCCGTAATTGAACGTTACCGCGATACCGGTCTTTTTGGTGAAGGCCGGACCGGCGGCGTTGTACGCTTCGGTCAACGACGCCGCGGCGAACACGGTGATTTTGTCTTGTTGGGCACCGGCGGGCGATGCGAGCCCGGCACCGGCGAGTAGCGCCGCAAGCGCGAGGCTGAAAAACGATCGTCTCATGGTCGGGCTCCTTTCCCGGAAGCGCCTCGTCTCCTTCGCTATATCTGCCTAAACCGAACGGTCCGCCTGGATATGACGACTTAGCGGTAGCCGGGCGGTTTAGGGCCGCCGCTGGCGTATGTAGTGCGAGCGATGGCACGCGTTTCTCTGCGGCTTGGGTTTACCGGCGAACAGGCACTCGGCCCCGGGAAGATCCGGCTCCTCGAATTGATCGGCGAGACCGGTTCCATTTCGGCTGCCGGGCGTGCCATGAAGATGTCCTACCGCCGCGCGTGGATGCTCATTAACGAACTCAACCTGATGTTCCGCGAGCCGCTGGTGGAAGCGCGTCCGGGCGGTGCGAACGGCGGCGGCGCGAGTTTGACCGAAGCCGGGACCGATGTCGTGCGCCGCTATCGGGCGATCGAGTCGAACGTCGAGACGAACTCTAGCGCGCACATCAGCGCCTTGGAAAAGATGGTCGTAAGCGCAAAGCGCAAGCCGCGTTCCGGCGCTTAGGTCACACGCGGCTGAAGCCATAACGGACGAGAATCGCCTGACCCGCGGGCGAGAGAATGAATTCGCGCAATTGCGCAGCCGCCGGCGGCGCGCCGTTGCGAAGTGCTAGGCCGTAGTCGGCTCGCACGGCGAGGTCCGGCGGCATTTCCAGCGACCGCAATTGCGTTGGATTCGCCGCGACCGAGGCAACGAACCCCGAGCAGTAGGCGAGAAACGTGTCGCCTTGATTCGATGTGAGCAGCAGATAGACGGCGAGATCGGCTCCGGCCGGAATGCTCACCGCGTTCGCGCCGCCGATAAGGCGTAGCGCCTTGGTGTCGAGCGCGGCGAGAGCGCCGGGTCGCTGCGCGTTGAGTTTCGCGAAGATCGCTTCGGCGTAATCACCGGCCGGATCGGCCTTCGGTGTCGAGGTGACGAGGCGCAGGGACGGATCCAGCATGAGCTCCGCAACCGTGCGCGATCCCGCGCGTGCCGGCTTCACCAGTAAACACATGCGGTTGCGCGTGAACACCGTAACCGCGCCGCTCCTGCCTTCACGCTGCAGCCGTTGCGGACTGTCGGTATCGGCGGAGGCGAACACGTCGGCGGTCTCACCGTTCTCGATGCGTCCGCGCAGCAATCCCGACGAGCCATACGTTTGATCGACGACGATCCCGGTCTGTTGCGTGAATGCGTTTGCAATGTCGGTAAGCGCGCCGTGAAGACTACCGGCGGCGTATAGTGAGACGCGTTGTGGTACCTGCGCCCTCACCGGCTCGATTGTTGCAATGACGAGGACGAGGACCAGGAGCGCAAGCAATCTCGCCGGCCTGACAAAGGTAGGCATCGGTTCTCTCCTGTGAGCCCCTCTAAACGAACAGCGGCAGCATCTCGCGCCCGAGCACGATCTCCCGCAGGGTTGCCTCATCGGGTGGCCCGGTGAAACGGTTTGCAGCATCGAGGACCTTCGGCAAGATATCCAGGTCACCGACGGTGTTCAAGAAAACACCCGGGCGCGCGAATACGTAGTGCACGCTCGCGTCGATGTCGAGCTGATCGTCGAGCGGCTCATACCACGTACTGTGCGTGCGTTCTTTACCCCACCAGGGGCGGCGGGCGACGGCCTTGATCGTTTGCATAGCGACGTTGCGCTCGCGACACACCGCGCTGAGCGCTTCGAATGCGGCGGCATAGTGCGCATCTTGCATCATAATGTAGCTGTAGGGCAAAAGAACGGAATCGAAGTCGAACCGTTCCAAGCTACGCAAATGCATGGCGGGAACTTGCGTTCCGTGGCCGGTCACGCCGATGAAGCGAGCGAGGCCCTCGTCACGCGCTTCGATGCAGGCTTCGATCGCGCCGCCCGGGCTTAGTGCCGTATCCCATTGAATCGGATCGCCCAGGCTGTGCAACTGAATGAGGTCGACGCTATCGACGCCGAGCCGCTCGAGCGATTTGTGGATCTCGCGTTTTGCGGCGTCGCGTTTGCGCTCGCCCGTTTTCGTCGCGAGGAAAAACCGCGATCGGTGCTCGGGAAACCACGGTGCGAGTCGCAGTTCGGCATCGCCGTAGCTGGCCGCTACATCGATGTGATTGATTCCGTACCGAAGAACGAGTTCGAGCGCCCGTTCGCCTTCGTCGGGGGTCGCTGCCTTGAGAGCGGCAGCACCGAAAATCGTCCTAGTGCTCCTGTGGCCGGTGCGGCCGAACGGATGCTCTTCAATCATATCCGGCGGTTCGCCACATTCCCGCTAAAACGATGCTCGCGGGCGAACGCGTCGATGTCGAACCTTGCGAGTTTCGTCGTGCGGTCGAGGCGATAGCAGAGGTCGTACACGTCCTCCTCGATCGGATCGTAGCGTTCGGTGAACGCGCGCAATATCTCGCCGCGCCGCTTCCAATAGAGCTGGATATCCGCAAACGAGCGCAGGCCATTGTAGATGATGGTCGTTTCTTGCCCGGCGCTATCCATCATGTAATAGAGCGCCGCCGTCGCATTGCCTACGGCGATAGAACCCGAGATCGTCCGCGGTGGGAGTTGCACTCGCTCCTGCACGGCTTGCGGATCGCGCGCTCCGCCGGTAAAGATCAGAAACGATAGCGACTCGTCGTGCTCGACGACGAGCGTATTACGGATCTCTGTAATAATCGCGAGATAGTCGTCGGGCGTGATGTCGAGCAGAGGGACCGATGCATTGCCTAGGCACGGACTGCTGGCAATGAACGGCGCCTCGCCGGCCAGCATGCCGATGTGGACGATCGCGCAATCGTGCTCCCGAGCCGGGGTAAAGATGTCTGCCAGGGTCTTACGCATGCGTACGTGGGCCTCGTCGTCTACAGGGAAAAAGCGTTATGTTCAATGAAATATAACGTATACGCGGCCGAGCGTAAGGCTCCTCGTTTTGCCGGGGGGCGATGTGATTAGAGGCGAATTTACACCCGGCCGAAGCCGTAGCGTTCCAGGATCACCTGACTCGCGGGTGAGAGGATGAAATCACGCAGGGACGCCGCGGCCGGTGGCGCGCCGATGCGTAACGTCAGTCCATAGTCTGCGATGACCGCGATGCTCGGGGGCATTTCGAGCGACTGCAACCGCGACGGGTTCGCGGCGACGGAGATGGCGGCGGCCGTGCACCAGCCCAAAAATGCGTCGCCCCGATCCGTCGTCAGTAGGAGATATGCGCCGGGGTCGGCACCGGCCGGGATGACGACGTCCGGGTTCGCAAACAAGCGCAACGCTTTCGCATCGAGTTCCGGCAGACTGCCCAAACGCCGCTCGTCCATTTTCAAGAAGGTCGCTTCGGCGTAGTCGCCGGCCGAATCGCGTACCGGGATCGCGGTGATCAGGCGCACCGCCGGGTCGAGCATGAGGTCGTCGGGCTTGCGGGTTCCCGCCACGAACGGCTTCACCAGCAAGCACATCCGGTTGTGCGCAAAGATCGTGACCGCTCCGGTCTTGCCTTCGTGCTGAAGGCGGGCCGGATTGATCGTGTCGGCGGAGGCAAAGACATCCGCGACGTCACCGCTTTCGATCCGGTCGCGGAGTTGCGGGGACGCACCGTAGGTTTGGTCGACGACGATGCCGGTTTGCTGCGTGAAGTTCTTCACGATCTCCGCGAGCGCACCGTGCAGCGTGCCGCTCGCGTAAAGCACGACGTGGACGGGCGCCTGTGCTGCCGCCGGCGCAGCGGCGGGCAGCATGAGGAGCAGAAGCGCGAGCGCCCTCGAAAGCATCACTCGTCGAGGAGACTCGCGTAATAGCGCCAGCGCGCTTCCATACCGAAGCCTTCCGCGGCTTGCACCTGCAGATCGTCGTTGCTCATGCCGCGCGGCGTGCCGATCATCGACGCCTGCCAGGTCAATTTCGCTTGGTGTTCGAGCCAGATCGCGTAAATCACGACTTCTTCGACGGTCTCGCCGGCGATCGTGACGCCGTGGTTTTGCAAGTGCACGATCTGCTTGTCGCCGAGTATTTTTGCGACGTCGGCGCCTTGCTCCGTCGTCGTGACCTTGCGCGCGGAGCGGTAGATCGGGATCGCGCCTTGCTTGACGACCTGTGCCATCACGCCTTGCATCGGGAGAATCGGCCGCTCGAGATCGCCGAAGATCGTCGCTAACGGCTGGTGCGTGTGTACGACGGCTTTCACGTCGGGCCGCACGCGATAGATCTCACAATGCAACTTGGTCTCATCGGGCACCGGGAACTCACCGCCGATCTTGACCGCGTCGATGTCGACCAGCGAGACGTGCTTGTAGGTCATGTTGAGCTGGTTGCCTTGTTCGGCCCCGCGCGCGCGAATCAGCACCCGATCGGTGCCCGGGACGCGGGCGCTCACGTGGCCGAGATAATCGACGAGTTCGAGCTTCGCGAGGATGCGGCAGCCCAACGCGATCTTTTCGCGCAGCGCGCGGATGTCGGGCGATTCGAGGTCGATGGGCGCGGTCATAAGGTCCTCCACTGGTGATACTCGCCATGGTGCGTCTTTGCAGTGATGCTCAGCACTCGGAAAGAAAACTCCTGGCCTATGGCATTTTCTTGTAGCCTGATCGACTCCGCGTTAACGCAGCCCATACTCAGCGGGTCGGTCGCCGCGTCCGGTATCGAACTAACCTTTACGACCGCGAGCGTCGATGAGAACAGCCGTGCGATGATCGCGGGCAAGTACGATATCGCGGAGATGTCGATGGCGACCTACGTTCAAGCTCGCACGCGCGGGCTCGACCTTCTGGCATTGCCCGTCTTCATGGGCCGTCGCTTCCTCCAGCCGTGCGTTGCCTTCGCGCCCAACTCGACAATCGGGTCGCCGAGCGAACTGCGCGGCAAGCGGATCGGACTGCCGCAATTCTGGATGACGTCGAGCATGTGGCACCGCGGGCTGCTCGAGCACGAGTACGGTGTGCCGGCGACGCAGGTCGAGTGGGTTACGACGCAGCCCGAGCGGCTCGACGTGGGCTTCTCGCCGGGCGCACGCGTGACGAACGTGGGCGACCACCCGCTCTCGCAGCTCCCGGAACTCCTCGCCGACGGCACCGTCGACGTGATTTTTTCGCCGCGCCCACCCGAGCGGGACGGCAAGCTGGCCTTTCTCTTCGACGACCCGGCGGCGACCTCGATCGAGTACCGTGACCGCACCGGGATCTATCCGCTGCTGCACACCGTGGTCCTCAAGGCGTCCCTCAAGGAGCATGCCGCCGCACTTTTCGACCTGTTCCGCCGTTCCAAGGAGCATGCGTACGCCCATCCCGGCGCGAACGAGATCGAATCGCCGATTGCCGGACTTTCGTTCGACGAAGCGCGCGCTCGCCTGGGAGACCCCTACCCGTACGGCGTACCTGCTAATGCCGCGGCGATCGACGCTTTTTTGAGCTATTCCGTAGAGCAAGGCCTAACCACCGAACGGCTGCAGACCGCCGCCGCCTTCATAGCCGCCGAGTAACATGTAACCGGACCCAGGAGCACCCCATGATTGCTGCGCAAGCGGCGCCGGCCAAGATCCGCTTCGAGAGCGTCGGGAAGACGTTCGAGATCCGTTCGGGCCCGTTCGTGGCCGTCGACGGCATCAACCTCGATATTGCGGCCGGTTCGTTCTTCGTCATCGTCGGTCCGAGTGGGTGCGGCAAGACGACGTTGCTGCGTATGGCGGCCGGCCTCGAGACGCCGACGACCGGCACGATTACGATTGGGCGCGACCGCAGCGATCGCCCCGGTAACTCGATGATCTTCCAAGGCGACTCGATCTTTCCGTGGATGACGGTCTACGACAACGCCGCCTACGGCCTGCGCATGCGCAACGCGCCGGCGCGCGAGATCGACGAGGTCGTCGGACACTATCTCTCCCGCACCGGTCTCACCAAGTTTGCGAAAGCGTATCCGCACCAACTCTCGGGCGGCATGAAGCAGCGCGTTTCGATCGCGCGCGCCTTCGCCAACGATCCCGAAGTGCTCCTCATGGACGAACCGTTCTCGGCGCTCGACGAACAGAACAAAACGCTGCTCCAGGAAGAACTTTTGCGCATTTGGGAAGAGACGAAGAAGACCGTTCTCTTTATCACGCATAGCGTCGACGAAGCCGTGACGCTGGGAGACAAGATCATGGTCATGACCGCCCAACCGGGGCGCGCGAAGGCGATCATCGACGTCCCGTTCCCGCGTCCGCGCAAGGTGCTCGAACTGCGCGCCACGCCCGAATACGGCGAGTTGGTGTATAACATCTGGGGCCAATTGCGCGATGAAGTTCTGGCCGCCAAAGCCGGCGAAGCAGCCGACGCCGCGGGAGCGCTGCGATGATCGCCGCTTCGCCCGAATCTTCTTCCGTCGCAACCGATCCGATCGAGGGCGCGGCAGCGATCGTTTTCCGCGGAACCGAGACGCGTAAGCGCGCACTCTCGCAGGGCACCTCCGAGCGCATCATGGGTGTCGTCGCGCCGATCGGCGTGTTCGCTCTGTGGGAACTGCTGGCCGACACGCACCTGATCGACACGCGGTTCTTTCCCGCACCCTCGAGCATCGTCGGCACCTTCGGAACGCTCATTGCGAACGGCCAGCTCGGCGCCAACACGCTGATCAGCCTCGAGCGCTTGTTCTGGGGCTTCTTGCTGGGCGCGATTCCGGCGCTCGTCATCGGGCTCACGATGGGCCTCTACCGCCCGGTGCGCACGCTGGTCGAGCCGCTGATCCTGGGCACCTATCCGGTTCCCAAGAGCGCGATCTTGCCGCTGATCCTGCTGATCTTCGGCTTGGGTGAACCCTCGAAAATCGTCATGGTCGCGATCGGCGTGTTCTATCCGGTCGTCATCAACACGGTCTCGGGCGTGCTGCAGATCCCGAAAATGTATTTGGACGTCGGTCACAATTTCGGCGCCAGCCGCTGGAACATGTTCACCACGATCGCGCTTCCGGGTGCGCTGCCGTTCATCATGACCGGTATCAAACTGGGCGCGGGCATGGGGCTGATCCTGATCGCGATCGCCGAGATGATCGGCGCGCAGAGCGGCCTGGGCTACATGATTTGGAATGCCTGGCAGATTCTCTCGGTCAACACGATGTACGTCGGGCTGATCATGATCGCCATCCTGGGCTTCGTGCTCACCCTGGCGATCAACGAGATCGAGCGGCTCCTGATCCCCTCGCGTCAAGATCGCTGAACCTCGGCGCGCGGACGCTTTGGGGACGCGGCCGCGCTATGTTCACGGCATGAAAGGGGTTTCACCATGTGTATGCGCCTCGCGCTCGTGATCGCCGTTGCCCTGTCCGTCCCGCTATTTCCGGCCGCGCCGGCCGGAGCGGCAAATTATCCGCTGACCTGCAAGCTTGGTCAACTCAATGACGTGTACTTCAATCAGATTGGGATCGTCATCACAATTCAGCCGTCCGCGGGGCCGGCCTCGTCGGGCCTGCAGCCGGGGCAGTGTGCCTTTGAAGATCGTGGGATCAGGGCATCCGAACCGAAGGCACTGTGTTTACCGGGGGCGGCGGTAACAGCGATGGATTTTCAGGGCGGAAAGATGAACGCGTTTGGGTCCAGCTTCAGTGGTCCCGGCGCCGCCGTCATACATACGGCGATATTCGGCCCCACGAGTATCGCGAATTTCACGGTCCACAACCGGTCGGATAACCAGTGCTTCGTCGTGGACACGGTCGGCGTCTAGCCGGCTCGGAGTGCCCGCCCCCGGGTTGCGCTGCACACGGCGGATGTGGTACGGTCCTCCCATGTCCGCGTTTGGCGTGATTATGACCACGACGATGATGACCATTCCCCTCGGCGAGGGCGAGTGTCGGTCGGTGCTGGTCTAGACGCGAACCACGGCACCAGATGACACGGCCCTCGCCAGTAGGCGGGGGCCGTTTTTATGTCACGGAGGATCCCATGTCTGCCGCTCTTTCTGTTCACGATCCGCTCAAGCGCGGGGCCGCTCCGGGGATCGCGCGCCCCGGAGTCGGCCTACTCGGCTGCGGGGTCGTGGGCGCCGCGGTTGCCCGCCGGCTCCTCCTCGCCCATCCCGGCCTTTTGCGGGCAGTCGCCGTTCGCGATCCGCTCAAGTCGCGGGACGTGGACTGGGGCGCGTGGGACGGCGACCCGTTCGCGGTCGTCGACGATCCTGAGGTTTCCGTCGTGGTCGAGTGCATCGGCGGCGTGCGGCTCGCGCGCGAACTGGTGCTGCGGGCGATCGCGCACGGCAAGGATGTCGTCACCGCCAACAAAGAGCTGATCGCCCAAGACGGACCGTGGCTGCGCGCGTTCGCGGCGCGCACCGGCGCGACGCTGCACTACGAAGCGTCGGTCGGCGGCGCGATCCCGATCCTGCGCGCGCTGGAGACCTCACTCGCCGACGAGCCGATCCTCGAGATCGGCGGCATCGTCAACGGAACGACGAACTTCGTTCTCTCGCAGATGGAAGCGGGTGCTACGTACGACGACTCGCTCGCCGAAGCACAGCGCCGCGGGTTTGCCGAAGCGGATCCGCGCAGTGACGTCGAGGGCATCGACGCCGCGCACAAACTCGCGATCCTCGCCACCTTGGCCTTTCGCCATCCGGTCGCATCGGCGGCGCTGGCGCGACGCGGCATCACCGCGATCGTCCCGGCGGACGTTGCGCTAGCGGCCGGCCGCGGCTGGCGCCTTAAGCTCGTCGCGCTGGCCCGCCGCACGAGCGCGGGCATCGAAGCCGCCGTGACGCCGGCGTACGTTGCGCGCGACCACGCGTTCGCGCGGCCGAGCGGAGCCGAGAACGTCGTGCGCGTCGTCGGCACCAACTCCGGAGCGCTCGAGTTCTTCGGACTCGGCGCGGGGGGCGAAGCGTCGGCATCGAGCGTCGTGGGCGATATCGTAAGCGCGATCGAACTGCGCGCGCGCGGAGTCGCACCGCGCCGGGGCGTCGTGGCCGACGCGCAAAGCGTTGCTCCGCTGCGCCTTCCGGTCGTCGTGCGCACCGCGGACGGCGTGCGGATCACGCAATCGCACGCGCTCGACGAACTCGCAACGATTGCCGCACAGCCCGGCGTGCTGGCGGTCATTCCGCTTTTGATGTAGCCGCTTATTACGAGGCGGCGCCTTCGTGGCGTGAGAGCGTGTGGCCCTGGCCCGGTGCGTTCTGTCCGCCGTCGACGATCTGAGAGAGGTTGGCTAGCCGCTCGATGATCTCGGCTTCGCTGGGATTGCGGGGCTCCATCGGTTCGAGACCACGGTCTTCGCGCAGCGCCGCGCGGTGCTGCCCATAGAGTTCCTCGGCCTTATCCTGATTGCGCCAGCAGGCTTTGAAATGGTCGGCTACGCGAAACGCCGTACCGTTGTCGTTGCGCTTGAGTTTTGCTGCGACGGTGCCCGCGACCGAATACACGTCGAATACGCAGTTGCGCAGCGGGTCGAGGCGCGGATCGTAGCTGAGTAACGACTCCTTTTTCTCGAGATCGCGCAACTGAAAATACGAGAGGTTGCCGAAGCGCGCAACCTTGCCGATGATCGCGCCCATGATGGGCAACTCGGTCGGGCTGAGCTTCTGCTCGCCCATCGCGCGATCGCGCTGTTCCTCATCGGAGACGACGCCGCGCTCCAAGCGCTTCGCGTAGTCGGCGCGTTCCTTGGTAACTTTTTCGATGCGCTTTTGGACCGCTTTGATCTCCGGCCGTTCGTGAAATTCGTTGAGTCCGGCCTCGGTTTCCAGCGCCTTTTTGATCGCCTCTTCCTTGAGATAGATCGCGCGTTTCATCTGCTCGTCGAGAGCGTCGAGCTGCTCCTCGCGTTTGTGCATTGCCTGCCGCAATGAGTCGAGCGCTTCGGCAGCGACGAAGGCCGCGCGATAGAGCTTTCCGGCGCGGCCGAAAGAGAAGAGGTTCTCGAAGAACGACGGCGGGTTGACGCCCTTCCTGTCGACGTGGACCGGATAGGCGTTGGCGTACTGCCGCGTCGTATACTGGGCCGCCGCGCGCCGCTCGTCCTCGAACGATTTGCCGTTCTTGACTTCGCGGCTGAGCTGGTCGCGTTTCTGCGCGAACGACGTTTGGATCGCCGTTTCGGCCGAGGCTAGTTGCTGACGCTGGTAGCGGCGCTTCGCATCATCGTAGCTATCGAGGTCCTTCGCGTCTTGCTCGAAATCCGGGATGTCGTAGGACTTCGGCACACCGCCGGGCGGCAGGTTCGTTTCGTCATCGTCGCTGAGGCTCAGCGCGGGCGCGGTATGCGCGGCCGGGGCCTCGTCTTCGTTTTCGTGGTCATCGGCGAGGAGACTGGCGGTCTCGTCTGAGCCGAATGCAGGTTCGGCGAACGCATCTGCCGGCGCGTCGCCCTCCGATTCGCCACTTAGCGGCGAACCAACGGGAAATTTCGCCTCGTCGGCGCCGTCGCCGAAGCTTTCAAAGAGACGGGACAAGCCGCTACCGAAACGCCTCGGCGCGACCGTCGGATCGGCGCATCCAGCTTACCACGGCAGAAAGGGCGTTCCGTAAAGCCACTGTTGACGCCTTTCCTCCTGTTAAGATTCACCCCACTTTTGGTGCGGAGTAGAGCATCACAGGTACGGCGAATACGCTATTCCCAACATGCGAGCCACGCGCGCCGCCGCTTTGGTCCTGTTGTTGGTTGCCGTCGCCGCCGGGTCATGGTGGTTCTTTGGTCGGCATTCGAGCGAACCGGATTCGGTCGCGGTCTACTATACCAAGGCCGATGGTGCGACGCTCGTACCGTGGCAGGTGTCACTCGGACCCGCGCGCGACCCGCGTTCGGTTGCCTTTTATGCGGCCGTTCAAGCGGTCGCCGGGCCACCCGCGGGGGTCGACGCCGTGCGGTTTCCGCGCGGAACAAACGTGCTGTCGGTCACCGTTGATGGATCGACCGTCAACGTCGATCTCTCGAGCGATGCCGGAACCCACGTAGAGGGCAGCCTCGACGAGACTGCCGAGTTCAAGGCGCTGGTATACACGCTGACCGCTCTTCCCGGCATTTCGTCCGTGCGCGTAACCGTTGCGGGCGAACGCATTGCGACGCTTCCCGGAGGCCACTTCGAGCTCGATGAACCGCTTACGCGTCAGAGTTTTTAGCGCGCTCGCGGCGCTGGCCGTGGCACTCGCCTTCCTGCTCCCCGCCGCCGCGCAAGAGACGGGGACGCCGGCGTTTTGGTTCGCCGGAACGCGGCTGATCTTCGAGCGAGCGATCCCGCTCGACGGTGACGTCGCCGTTTCGATCCGCGATTCCGGACTCACGCGGTTCTTGGCGAAGCTCGGTGCGACGATCGCCTACCAGCCGCAACAGCGCTACGTGATCGTCACCGCTGCCGACCGTCGCACGATCACGTTCACGGTCGGCTCGGCGCAATATCTCTCCGGCGGCGTCTCCGCACGCGCGACGTTCGCCCCGTTCGTCGACGGCGACGAACCGATCGTGCCGCTCTACGCTCTCGCGCACGCGCTCTATGTCGAGCCGGTGGCCGGCGCGGGCGAGACGGTGCTCCAGCCGCAGATCGGCGCGCTCGATATCCGCACGCAGGCCGGCCGGACCACGGTCGTGATCCGCGGAGCGACGGCGCTGGCGTACGTCAAGCGCGTCGACACGCCGACCCACGTTGAGTTCGCGTTCGGCGGCGTCGCATCGACCTTGTCCGGAACGCGGCGCATCGGAGCCGGCGCGACGGCCACGATCACATCCGGCGGTGCGCCGCGGAATCCGTCGACCATCATCGCCCTCGATGCCCCGCGCGGGCTGACATACGAACTCGGTCCGGTGACTTCGCCCTATGAACTGGCGCTAACGGTAAGCGACGCGACCGGCGCCGTCGCCGTGAACCCGCCTGCGCCGCCCATCGCGAACCCCGTCGGCACCGCGCCGCCGGTCGCGGTGCCGGTGCCGTACACGCCGGCGTACACGCCGCCCCCGCCGCCGGTGCTCGGCGTAGCCGGCCTGCCGTCACCTGCGCCCGGCGATGCGAGTCCGTTGCCGTCACCGGCCGGGCCGGCCGTCGTCACGGCCGTCACGCTTCAGGTGCAAGGCGACGGGCTGATGATTCACGTGGCAATCGACGGCAGCGCCGTCTACGACTGGCACCGTTTGCCCGACCAGCGCTGGTACGTCGACATCCATGGCGCGCAGTTGACCGACGCCGGACGCGACGAACACCCGTCGATTGCCGCCGTCGATAGCGTGCGCATCCGGCAGATCGGCACGACCGATCTGCCCGTCGTGCGCATCGCGCTCACGTTGCGCGGCGAGAAGCAAGTCGACGTCGATACGACGGGCGACGGGCTCACGATCGCCGCCACGAATGTCGATGCAATTGCGGCCGTACGGACCGGCGCCGGCCGCGTCGGCTCGGCCGCTATCGGCGATGCCGGCCTTCCGCCGGTTGCGCTGGAGACGCCGGCCGCACTCGCGACGCCGTGGAAATATGGCAGCATCAACGGATCGCGGATCATCGTGCTCGATCCCGGTCACGGCGGCGACGACTTCGGGACGGCGCACAACGGTTTGGTCGAGAAGACCCTGACGATCGACATCGCGCGCCGCCTGCGAACGCTGCTCACCGCCGCGGGCTGGAACGTGCGGATGACGCGCGATAGCGACATCGATCCGGTTTCGCAGGCGAACCTGGCGGCAATGAAAGCCGACGGCAAGCCCAATCCGAGCGACCGGGCCTACCTGCAAACGCGCTGCGATGTCGCAAACGACGTCAACGCGCGGCTATTCATCAGCATTCACGTCAATTATTCGGACAGTCCGAGCATCAACGGAACGACGTTCTACTGGTACAAGCTCGAGGATCAACTGCTCGCGCAAACGCTGGAACGCGCGGTGATTCCGGCCGCGGGAACGAACGATGTCGGACCGCGTCACGAGAACTTCTACGTGATCCGTCACACCACGATGCCGGCGGTATTGATCGAAACGGCGTTCATCTCGAACGCTCACGATGCGGCGCTGCTGCAGACACCCTCGTTCTTGCAGAATATGGCGCAGGGCATCGCCAACGGCGTGAAGTCCTATGCCGGCGTCCCGCCCGCGCAGGCGTCGCGAGCCGATCAATGATCGGAGTCTACGATTCGGGCCTGGGTGGGCTCACCGTGCTCGCCGCCTTGCGCGACGCCGCGATCGATGATGACGTCGTTTACTTCGCCGATCAAGCGCACGTGCCATACGGCGAACGGACCGATGCGGATCTGCACGGGCTGCTGACCGCGAACCTGGCCTGGCTCGAGCAGCACGGCGTCGATCTGGTCGTGATGGGCTGCAACACATCGTGCGCGGTCGCGAGCCGGCTGGGCTGGCCGCCGGCGCGCTTCCGGTTACCGATCCAAGACCTCATCGTCAATGGTGCGCACGCGTTCGCGCAATCGCCGTTCCGCCGCGTCGCGGTGGTTGCGACCGCCGCGACCGTGCGCAGTCACGCCTATGCGAACGCGATCGCAGCGGTGGCGCCGCACATCGACGTCGTCGAGATCGCTGCGCCGCTCCTCGTGCCGCTCGTCGAGGCAGGTCAGAGCGAGGGCGAACGTGCGCGCGCCGCAGTGCGCGACGTCGTGGCCGAATTTCCGCCGGACGTCGATGCGATCGTCTACGGATGTACGCACTACCCGCTGCTCGATGCGCACTTCGCCGCCACCGTCCCGTCGGCCGTGCGCATCGATCCGGCGCGCGAGCAAGCGCGCGCCGTCATTGCGTTGCACCTGCCGCCGGGCCGCGATACGACGCTCTACGTCACCAACGGTGACGTAGCGTCGTTCGAGCGCAACGTGCGTCATTGGACCGGCGACCGCGGCGGCCGCGTCATGGGTTTGGCGGCGAGTTCGCGCTAAACGACGTGGAAGAGGCGGAATATCACGAGCGTCGATACCGTCGCTAAGCCCACGCCGGCGATGACCTGTAATACGGTGTGCGCGCGGAGATAGACGCGTGCCCAGCAGACGATCGGGATCAAGATGAGAAACGGCAGCGGACGCGTTCCATAGATCACGCAGAGCGCGATCAGCGGTGCGGTGATGCCGAGCGCGTGCGTCGAGATCTTCCAGTAGCGCGTGATCCATTGGACCACCAGGGAGCTAACCGCGTAGCCGGCCATCGAGGCCGTGATGATTGCCGGGGCCCCGATCAGCCACAGATCGATCGTCCCCAGGACGAAGAAGATCACGAACACGACGAAGACCTGCTCGCGCTCTTCGCGCTTGGACATGTCCAGATCGGAGATGCGATCGGTGGCGTAGAGCCAGAAGACGTAGAGCATCGGACCGATTGAGGTGAAGAACGCGCTGTTGCCGAGCAGCACCCAGAAGTCGGTGTTGGTACGCGAGCGTGCGCCCGCCAAGATCACGAAGAGGAGTAACGCGGTCAAGAAGGGATTGCAGACCGTCGAGAAGATGCGCGCGACGTCGGTCCAGACGCGGGCCCTGACGCGGAGCGGGATCGGCGGCGGAAGTCCGGCCGGAACATGCACGGGCTTCGCGTTCGCGGCGTCGAAAAGCGGTCCATGCTCGAACGTCTGGGAACGCCGGCGGATCTGAGTGGCTTGAGCCGCGCGGATATCGACCACCTCGCCAAAGAAATCCGCAACGTCCTCGTCCAGGTCTGCGCCGTCAACGGCGGCCACCTGGCTCCGAACCTCGGCGTCGTCGAACTGACGCTGGCCCTGCACCGCGTGCTCAATATGCGGTCCGACAAGGTCGTCTGGGACGTCAGTCATCAGTCGTACGTCCACAAACTGTTGACCGGCCGGGCAGAGCGGATCGATACCCTGCGCCAAGGCGGCGGGGTCTCGGGTTTCGCGATGCGCAGCGAGTCGCCGTTCGACGTCTTCGGTGCCGGCCACGCCTCGACGTCGATCTCCGCAGCCCTCGGGATGGCGACGGCGCGCGATCTGCGCGGCGGCAAGGAAACGGTCGTGGCCGTCATCGGCGATGGTGCGCTGACGGGCGGTCTCGCCTACGAAGCCATCAACAATGCCGGGCCCACGAAGACGAATTTCATCGTCATCCTGAACGACAACGAGATGTCGATCGCGCCGAACGTCGGCTCGATCGCCTCGTATCTCTCGGTATTGCGCACGAAGCCGTGGTCGACCAGCGCGCGCGAACGCACCAAAGACGTGCTCGGCCACGTGCCGTTCGGCAAGACCGCGCGCCGCGCGATGTCGAGCGCCGAGATCGCGGCGATCAAATTCGTTTCGCCCGAGGGCAAGACCGCGGTGATCTTCGAGGAGATGGGCTTCCGCTACATCGGTCCGATCGACGGTCACGACTACGATGCGCTCTGCGACATCATTTCCAACGCACGCCGGATCCCCGGCCCCGTACTCTTGCACGTCCGCACGGTCAAGGGCAAGGGCTTCGAGCCGGCCGAGAGCGATGCGCGCACGTTCCACGGCGTCGGCCCCAACGTCTATTCACCCGATGAAGGGCGGCTCGAGAAGAAGAGCGGGCGTCCGACGTTCGCGCAAGCCTTCGCCGACGCGCTGATCGCGGTTGCGGCCCGTGACGAACGGGTGATCGGCATCACCGCCGCGATGCCCGACGGCACGGGTTTGGCGAAGTTCGCCAAGGCGTTCCCGGCGCGCTATTTCGACGTCGGCATCGCCGAAGCGCATGCCGTGTGTTTTGCCGCCGGCGCGTCGACGAGCAACATCAAGCCGGTGTGCGCGATCTATTCGACGTTCTTGCAGCGCGCCTACGATCAGATCGTTCACGACGTCGCGGTGCAGAATTTGCCGGTGGTATTCGCGCTCGATCGCGCCGGTTTTGTCGGCGATGACGGTCCGACGCACATGGGGCTCTACGATATCGCCTACCTGCGCACGCTGCCCAACATGACGCTGATGGCCCCGCGCAGTGAAGCCGAGGTCGCGCCCATGCTCGACGTCGCCTTGGCGATCGACGGCCCGGCCGCGATCCGCTACCCGCGCGGTAGCACCAGCGGCCGGTGGGACGAACCGCTGGCGCCGATCGTCGTGGGCCGCGCGGAAGTCTTGCGCCGCGGTCGCGGCGTCGCGATCTTGGCGCTTGGCGTCACGGTGGATGTGGCGCTCGACGCCTACGAACTGCTCGACGACGACGCCAAGCCCACCGTCGTCAACATGCGCTTCGTCAAGCCGCTCGACGAGAGCCTGATCCTGGAGCTGGCCGAAACGCACACGCGCTTCATCACGCTGGAGGAGCATTCGCTGGCCGGCGGCTTCGGTTCGGCGGTCGTCGAGTTTATCAATGACCGGGGGCTCGTCGTCCCGGTCGAACGCATCGGAGTGCCGAACGTCCTGGTCCACCACGCCAAGCCCGAGGCCCAGCGAGCGCAGTTCGGTTTGACCGGAGAACACGTCGCGGCCAGGGTAAATGCCCTTCACGACAAGGTTCGACCCGCCGCCGGGGCGTAGACGACCGGTTGATTTTGCCGCGTTTTCGAGGAGTCCGAATTCAGTGTTAACCGTCCTGCTGGCAGCCGTGACGCCGGTCGCCAAGGCGACTGCCGCCGCCGTCAAGTTGACCCCCCAGCAACTCCAGCAGATGCTGCAAAATCAGCCGGTATTGACCTACCAGCACCAGTCGCCGCTACAGCAGCATGCCGCGTGGCTGACGCACACGCTCGCCGGTCTGTTCATCCTCACAGCGCTTTCGCTGATCGCACTGCTCGCCGTGCAAACGACGAAGCAAGAGGGACTCTCCGGCACGATCGGCGGCCGCGTCGACTCGACCTACCGTGGCCGGCTCGGCTTCGAGGGCCAGATCGCTCGCGTCACAGGAGTGATCGCGATCACGTTCGTCGTCATCGCGACCCTCGTCTCGCTCTCAGGCATCTAGCAGCTCAGCGATTACAGTGATGGAGCGAGCGCAGCGTTATCGTGACATTGTCTTAGCGTTGTTGCGAGCTCGGACCGGGGGCCCCGCGCCAACGGCGCGGGGGGCGCGCAGCCTGGGGCGGAGCGCCCTTTAATATGGAGCGAGCGCAGCCGGTCCTGGAAGTGCGGGACCTCGCTACCACATTTAAAACCGAAGATGGGCTTGTTCGCGCGGTGAACGGGCTCTCTTTTTCGGTTGAGGCCGGGACCACCCTTGGCATCGTCGGTGAGTCGGGATCGGGGAAATCGGTCACGTCGCTCTCGATCATGCGGCTGATCCCGCAACCGCCGGGCAAGATCGAGCGCGGCGAGGTGCTCTTCAACGGCGAGGACTTGCTCAAGAAGAGCGAGGCCGACATGCGCAAGATCCGCGGCCGCCACATCGCAATGATCTTCCAGGATCCGATGACCTCCCTCAACCCGGTGCTGACGGTCGGCGAGCAAATCGCCGAGGCGACGCGCCTGCACCTCGGATACTCAAAAAAAGAAGCCATGGAGAAGGCCGTCGATATGCTGCGGCTGGTCAAGATTCCGGCGGCCGATAAGCGGATCAAGGACTACCCGCATCAATTTTCCGGCGGCATGCGCCAACGCGTGATGATCGCGATGGCCCTCTCATGCGACCCCGCCGTGCTGATCGCCGACGAGCCGACAACGGCCCTCGACGTCACGATTCAAGCCCAGATCATCGAGTTGATGAACGAGATGCAACAGCGCTTGGGCTCGGCGATCGTCTTGATCACCCACGACCTCGGCGTGGTCGCGGAAACGTGTAAGAACGTGCTCGTGATGTACGGCGGTAATATGGTCGAATACGGTTCGGCCGACGACATCTTCAGCCGGCCGAAGATGCCGTACACGATGGGTCTTTTGGAGTCGCTGCCGCGCCTCGACGCGTCCGGCGAGCGGCTCGTGCCGATCGAAGGTCAGCCGCCGAACCTCTTGCGGATGCCGCCGGGCTGCGCGTTCGCGCCGCGCTGCCGCTACAAGATGCCGATGTGCGACGAGCCGGTCCCGCTCTACGATTTCGGCAGCGGGCACGTGGCGCGTTGCTACCTCTACGACGAACGCGCCGCCGGGACGCGCACGCTCGACGTCGAGAACGCGCCGCGCACCACCCTGGAAGCGCTGTTGTGAGCGAAGATCTCGTCGTCGTCCGCGACCTCAAGAAATACTTCCCGATCACGGCCGGGGTGCTGCAGCAGAAGGTCGGCGACGTCAAAGCGGTCGACGGGATCGACTTCGATATCCGCCGCGGCGAGACGCTGGGACTCGTCGGTGAATCGGGTTCCGGGAAGACGACGGCCGGCCGGGTGATCTTGCGGCTCGCCGACGCCACGGCCGGCAGCATCACGTTCGACGGGCGCGAGATCACCGGTTTGAGCCGCGCCGAGTTGCGCCCGCTGCGCAAAGAGATGCAGATCATTTTTCAGGATCCGTACGCGTCGCTCAACCCGCGTATGACGGTCGGCGATATCATCAAGGA
>Ga0182015_10001947_pt1 | contig 26070 bp, 17 predicted proteins | sample 712P3MmetaG_FD_120478 | JGI IMG/M metagenome (GOLD analysis project Ga0182015, IMG submission 120478) | Permafrost microbial communities from Stordalen Mire, Sweden - 712P3M metaG | ecosystem: Environmental > Terrestrial > Soil > Wetlands > Permafrost | place: Sweden: Stordalen | collected...
GGCGCGTCGGTGGGCACCCGCGCGATGGCCGACGCGGTCATCGCCTCGCTATGAAGTCCTCCGACATTCGGCAGTCTTTCCTGGATTTCTTCGCCGAGCGCGGGCACACGGTCGTGCCGTCGGCCTCCCTCCTCCCCGATTCCCCGGGCCTCCTGTTCACGAATGCCGGGATGAATCAGTTTGTCCCGATCTTCCTCGGCGACAGGGCCCCCGACGTCTCCCATTGGGCCGGGGCGCGCCCGGGCAAGGACACGCGGGCGACGGACACGCAGAAGTGCGTCCGCGCCGGCGGCAAGCACAACGACCTGGAGGACGTGGGATTCGACACCTATCACCACACGTTTTTCGAGATGCTGGGCAACTGGTCGTTCGGCGACTACTTCAAGAGGGAGTCCCTCGAGTGGGGATGGGAGCTGCTCACCAAGGTGTGGCACGTGCCCGCGAAGAGGATATTCACGACCGTCTATTCGCCGGACAAGGCGGCCGGCGACCCCTCCGACTTCGACAAGGAGGCCTTCGACATCTGGTCCGGCATTTTCCGGAAGGCAGGCCTCGACCCCGAGGTCCACGTCGTCCGCGGCGGCAGGAAAGACAATTTCTGGATGATGGGCGAAACGGGACCCTGCGGGCCGTGCTCGGAGATCAACGTCAACCTCCTCGCCTCCGACGACGAGGCAGAGGGGCGCAGGCTCGTCAACTCGGGCTCGCCGCGCTGCATCGAGATATGGAACCACGTGTTCATCCAGTTCAATGCGAACGCGGACGGCACCTTCTCTCACCTGGCCGCGAAGCACGTCGACACCGGCATGGGATTCGAGCGCGTGGCCGGGATCGCCGCGACGACCAAGGGGTTCACCGACTTTTCCGGCGAGCCGTCGAACTACGACGCCGACGTGTTCGCGCCCCTCTTCGCCAGGGTCGCGGAGCTCTCCGGAAAATCCTACAAGGGCACGGTCCCGACCCGGCGCCGCGGGCTGTCCGAGCAGGAGCAGACCGATGTCGCCTTCCGCGTGCTCGCCGACCATGCGCGCTGCGTCTCCTGCGCCATCTCCGACGGCATCCTTCCCGGCAACGAGGGTCGAAACTATGTCATCCGCAGGATCCTGCGCCGGGCCGCCCTCTATGGGCGCAACCTGGGGATGGCGGCCGGCTTCATGGAGAAGCTCGTGGGGCCCGTCGTCGAGTCCCTGGGCGGCGTCTTCCCGGAGCTCAAGCGCCAGGAATCCCTCATCGCCCGGGTGGTGAAGTCGGAGGAGGAGAGCTTCGGGCGAACGCTCGAGCGCGGCCTCAGGCGCTTTGACGAGGCGGCGTCGGGCGGCTCCCTCAGCAGCCCGGTCGTGTTCGAGCTCTACGATACCTACGGATTCCCGCTCGACCTCACCCAGGTGATCGCGACCGAGCGCGGCATAAGGGTGGAAGCCGCCGGCTTCGAGGAGCTCATGGAAAAGCAGCGCGAGCGGGGTCGCTCCGCGGTCAAGAGGGAGGTCATCCTGGCCGCTACCGAGGGCTCGGGCCCGACGACCCATGCCCCCACCCCGTTCACCGGCTACACGCTCGACCCGGCACGGGGGAGCCATGCCACCGTCGCCGACGTCGTCACGACGCCGCAGGGCGTGTTTCTCGTCTTCGACACAACGCCCTTCTACGCGGAGATGGGAGGACAGCTGGGAGACTCGGGCCACGCCCTCATCGGGGGCAACGCCGTCGCCATTGAGGACACCATCAGGGACAAGTCGGGGCGGCACCTCCACAGGATAGCCGCCGGCTCCGCCGTGCCCGCCGCCGGGGCTTCCGCCGACCTTTCCGTGGATCCGACCAGGCGGCGCGCGATCCAGCGAAACCACACGGCGACCCATCTCCTCCACTGGGCGCTTCGGAAGGTGCTCGGGACCCACGTCCGCCAGGCCGGGTCGCTCAACGCGCCCGACCGCCTGCGCTTTGACTTCTCGCATTTCGAGGCGGTCACGCATGCCCAGCTGCGCGAGATCGAGGCGCTCGTGAATGAGAAGGTCCTGGATAACGCCCGGGTCGAGTCCTACGAGGTCGACTTTGACAAGAAGCCCGAGGGGACGCTCGCCTTCTTCGGCGAGAAATACGGCAAGGTCGTCCGAGTCGTGGACATCGGCGGCTACAGCCTTGAGCTCTGCGGGGGGACCCACGTCGCGAGCGCGGGCGAGGTCGGCCTGATCAAGGTCGTCCACGAGGGCGCGATCGCCGCGGGAACGAGGCGAATCGAGGCCGTTGCCGGCGAGGGCGCCTTCCTGCGGGCGCGGCACGCCTTCGACACGGTCGACTTCGTGGCTCAGAAGCTCGGCGCCGCCAGGGAGGAGCTCGAGGGCCGCGTCGAGTCCCTCCTGGCCGAGAAGGCCGATACGGAGCGCAAGCTGCGCTCCTTCGAGCAGAAGGCCTCGGCGAGCCTGGCCAGCGACCTCGCGGCCAGGGCCGTCGTCGAGGGAGGCCTCAGGTTTGTCTCCGCCGTTGTCGCGGTCGAGTCCCCCGACGCCCTCCGGGCGCTGGGCTCGCAGGTCCTGGCGCAGCTCGGCGACGGCGTCGTCCGCCTGGGCTCCGTGTTCGGCGACAAGGCAACCGTGGTCGCCTTTTCCTCGCCTGCCGCGATCAAGGCCGGCCACCAGGCCGGCAGGATCGTGAACGAGCTCAGCATCCTCCTCGGCGGCAAGGGCGGCGGGAAGCCCGACTTCGCCATGGGCGGCGGCCGCGACGTCGCCAAGCTCCGGGACGCCCTCTCGGCAGCCTTGCCGAATGCCTGACCGTGAGGCACATTAGCCGCATGCCAACGCCCACAGGGGTCGCCGTTTCGCAGCTGGACTGCATCCTCGCCTTCGATGGCAACAACCGGCTGGCCGTTCGCCTGCGGGGGTCGAAGGCGGAGCTGCCCTTCACGGGTTCCGGCCGGGCGGCGGCGCTCCAGGGTCTCCGGTCCTCGTTCGCAGAGTTCACCGATCCGGTGGAGCAGTTCAGCGCGGTGTCCGCGGGCCAATCAGTCCGGGTCCACCTGGCCCAGGTCCAGGGAGCATCCACCGACCCCGAGGTCGAGTTCCGACCCGTCGGGGAGCTCGAGTCCAGGCCCGACAGGCTCGCCCCGTTCCTCGCGGGCATGCTGAAGGAGCTCGAGCCCCACCTGGTCGAGATCCCGTACCTCGGGATGGGTGAGAACGAATTCATCTACAAGTTCCGCCCCGAGAAGGAGCGCAACAGGGCGGTCTACGTCCAGGACGCCGAGGCGGGGGCGATCTACCAGTCGAGGCTGTGCGCGGCCATAAAGGCCCTTGCCCGCCGCCAGGAGCGCACCGCGACGGCCCCCGTCCTCCTCGACTTCGGCGCAGTCCACTACCTGGTCCCGAGCCATTTCGGCTTCTGCCTGGGCGTTAAGAACGCGATCGAGCGCGCCTACGAGACCCTGACCGAGAATCCCGGCAAGCGCGTGTTCATGCTCTCCGAGCTGATCCACAACCCCTTCGTGAACGAGGACCTGATCCGCCGGGGGCTGCGCTACCTGCAGACCGACAAGGGCGTCCCCCACCTGGCCGCCCCGGGAGGTCCCGAGCTCTGGGAGACGCTGACCCCCGACGACGTCGTCATCATCCCGGCCTTCGGGGCCACCGACATGGACAAGGCGCGGCTCGTCCGCAAGGGGATCGCCCTGCGCCAGTACGACGCCACCTGCATGCTCGTCGAGAAGGTCTGGAAGGCCGCGCGCACCTACGGGCGCGAGGGCTACACGGTCGTCATCCACGGGAAGCACGAGCACGAGGAGACCAAGGCGACCTTCTCCAACACCCGCCGGCACGCCCACGCGGTCATCGTCAGGAACATGGACGAGACCCGCCGCCTGGGGGACATCATCCAGAGCCTCGGCAGGGACCCCGCGGCGGGCTCCCGCTTCCGGGAACTCTTCGCGGGGAAATTCACGGAGGGCTTCGACGCCGAGCGCGACCTCGGCCATGTCGCGGTCGTCAACCAGACGACCCTGCTCATGAACGAGACCCGCGAGATCATCTCCCACCTGCGGGACGTCTTCGCCGGAAGATTCGGGCAGGACCAGCCTGGGGCCGTCCCCCGTGTGGGGGGGGAGGGCCGCAACGACACCCTCTGCTATGCGACCCAGGTGAACCAGGACGCCCTGGCCCGCGCGCTCGCGGAGCCGGTGGACGCCGCGTTCGTCGTCGGCGGCAAGAACTCGTCCAACACCTACCAGCTCTACCGCCTCTGCGAGCAGCGCCTCGGGCACCGCGCCTTCTTCATCCAGAGCGAGGACAACATCCTGTCGCCGACCGAGGCCGAGCACTACGTCTTCCCGGCGAAGGGCCTCGCTGGCCAGGCGGCCCACGTCGAGCGCCGGCCGCTCTGGGACGGGGCGGCGCCGGCCCCGGGCGACCCGCCGCGCAGGATACTGGTCACGGGCGGGGCCTCCTGCCCGGACGGCATCATCCAGCAGGTGATAATGCGCCTGAACAGCTTCTTTCCCCCGGGGGCGCTGAGGGGAGTCGATTCGGTGCTGGCCGACCTCGCGCCCTCCGACCCGGCCGCGGTCAGAACCTGACCGTAAGCCCGCCCTTGACGCCTTCCTGGCCGCTGAAGTCGATCCGGCTGTTGTAGGAAAGTCCCGCGCCCGTCGACGGGCTCGTCCCGCTCGGCACCGACTGGGAGTAGCTCCCGGCGCCCTGGTAGAGGCCGCCGAAGTAGAAGCCGGCCGTGTCGGTCAGCTGGTACTGGAGGTTCACGTCCACGTAGTAGCCCGGAAGGATCTTCGTGTTCTGCTTCTGGTAGAGCGTCGTGAAGTCCTCGCCCGTGGCGACGTTCAGGTCCTCGAGGATATTCAGCGTGGAACCCGAGTAGATGAGGGCGGGGCCCGCGCTCACGTTCAGCTTGAATTTTCCCCCCACCGGCATGGTGATCGTGGGGCCGACCCTGAGCGTGTAGTAGGCCCCCTCGATGAAATAGCGGTTGGTCGTGTCCTCAAGCGTCGGTGTCTCCGTGCGGTTGAGCGGCAAGTTGCCGAGGAGGATCTGCTGCACGATCGCCTGCGAGGCGGAGGCGGTCGAGGTCCCGGAGACGACCGAGCCGCCGACCCCGAAGACCGCCTGCGTGATGTTGTTCGGGGAATTGTAGGGGGGCGCGGGGGGGACCTGGCCAAAGAGGTCGTACGTGTCCGTCAGCGTCGTCAGCGTCGACGGCACCGCGATGTAGGCGCTCGAATGAATGTCGGAGATGGAGAACCCGGCCGTCATGCTCCACGTCCACCTCTTGCCGATCTTGCCCATGTCCCTGTCCAGGATGAGCTCAATGCCCGCGTTCGCGGTCCCCGAGACGTCATGGGAGTCCGTGTCCGTGATCTCGGATGAATAGGTGTGGAAGGCTATGTTGCCGTTCGGCAGGAGCTGGCTCGCGTTGTCGTAGCCCCAGGTGTTGGTGCGCCCGTCCGGGGCGATCGGCACCGTGGTCTGGCCGCCCAGGCCGGCGTTGATCGTCACCATCCGCTGGTCCGGCTCGACAGTGCCGTCGATGTAGGTGCGCGAGATGTTGGGGACAAGCACCGTGTCGTCCGCCCCCGGGTTGACGGTCGACGGGTTCGTCCCCTGGCCGGAGTAGGTGGTCTTCGGCCCCCTGAAGTAGAAGCGGGTCCCGATGCTCAGCGTCGACTTCGGGATGTAGATGTACTCGTCCAGCTGGTTGAAGTTCGGGATGTCCTCGGGGGCCTGCTTCTCCTCCTTGCCATCGTCCGCGCGCAGGGCCGCAACCGGCAGGCAGGCAACGCAAAGGGCAACGCGCAGGAATCTCATGCTAGGGTGTGGGAAACGGTTGGACGTCATGCGCCGGGAAAAGTTGCATCAAAATAGGGCGCCCGGGCAAGGAGCGTCAAGGCTCATGCCCTCATTTCGTCGGAGTCAGCCGCCGCCGCGTCCTCAGCCTTGAGGGCAGCCGCGGCGCCGGCGTCCTCGGCGGCCTCGGCCTCGCGGTTCTTCCGGATGTGGGACTTGAGGTCGTCCTCCCTCTGGTCGAGCTCGATCTCGCGCTCCTGCTGGTTCTGAACCTTCTCGAACAGGCGCGTCTCGCTCTCCTCCATGAACTGCTCGCGCTCGCGCAGCGAGTTCTGGGCCTCCTTGAGGGCCGACTCCTGGCGCTCGAGCTCGGCCCGCAGGCCCTCGAGCGCGGCCTTCTCCTCGGGCGAGACGTTGACAGGGGTCGACTTCCTCGACGCCGCCACCAGCTGCTCGCGCGCGGCAAGGAGCGCCTCCGCCTCGGCAAGCTCGCGCTCGTACTCCTTCAGGCGCGTCTCGCGCTCCTGGACAACCCGCTCGCGCTCGGCCAGCTTGAGCTCAAGCTGCCTGAGCGAGCGCTCGAGCTCGGCGACCCGGGCGTCCTCGGCCGCGCTCCGGCCGCCCATGGGGGGCCGCGTCGCCGACACAATCGCGCGGATCGACTCCCTCGCCGCGGCCGTAGCCTCCGAAACCGTGAAGGGCGAGGGCGCCTCCGCCCTGTTTCGCCGAAGCGAAAGGTTGCCAATGGATTCAGTCCTTTTGGTAGGAAACCGAATATTGGACGGGTCGGCCATTCGTTAGGTTACCGAGTATACACTACTTCTTGAAGAACCGCTTGAAAAATCCGGGCTTCCCCGATTCGACCTCGCCGCCGGAGCCGGGCTTGATCAGCTGGCGGATGAGGTCCGACACCTTCTTCTCGAGGACGATGTTGCCGAGGACGCCGAGCTGCCTGGCCACGCCGGTGCCGTCGGTGAAGTCCTTCTTCACCTCGGCAAACTCCTCGGCGAACCAGAGGGAGGCCTCCTTGGCCTTCGGCATCGGGTTCGTCATGCGGGTGGCCTGCCCGAGGGCCTCCACAAGGTGAAGCCCCTTGGCGCCCCTGCGAAACGGCAGGATCTCGGCGAGGGTCGCCTCGTCCAGGTTGGAGAGCGCGTTCAGGAGCTTCCTGAAATCGCCGCCGATGATCACGTTCTGCGACATCCCCTGGGCGAAGACCGCGAACTCGCCCAGGGTCTTCAGGCTTTCCAGCTTGCAGAAGTCGATCGTGTCCGCGCCGAGCGCGGTGAGGGAGATCGGGAAATCCTCCGGGATGACGCTCCTCGCCATGTTCTTGAGGAGGGGATTGTCGCGGATGGAGGCGGCCTCGGTCTGCTCGACCATGTCCCCGAACGGGCTGTCGAAGGCGAGCGTCTCCTTCATTATCGTGATCAGGAGGTCGAGCTTGTCGGCCGACTGCCCCTTCAGGGCCAGGAGCTCAAGGGCCTCCCCGTAACTCAGGTCGATGTACTTGGCCGGAGTCTCGTCCTTGGACTTTACCGGCCAGGTCGGGCCGTCGAGGTTCTGGGCTAGGCTGGAAATCTGCGTGTCGACCATTATCGAACTCGCAAACGCTGTACGCACGTCATCCCAGTCCTTCTCCGTAAATGTCGGTTCGGGCATGTCAGGTCATTAAGAGGCCGGCTCGTGTTGGACAAGTTCTGTCGCAAGCTTCCGGTAGTCGTTAGTGACGGAGTCTGTTGCGTCGGCCGCATCGCTGCCGACAAGGATAACCGGCAGCCCGAGGGCCACCGAACGGCGCACCACCATGGCGTCGCGGATCTGCGTGGTGAAGATCTTGGCGGTCGCGGCGGCGCGCTTCGCCGCGCGAAACTGGTTCAAGCGGAGCTGCATCCTCATCTTCGGGACCTCGATGTCCACGCCGGTGCGGATCGAGTTGAAGACGATGCCCTGGACCTGGGCGGGCGGCCCCATCGACGCCTTGCGGAAACTTCCGGAGAGGGCGTGGAACTTCTGGAGCTTGTCGACCAGCAGCGTGAAGCCGATCAGGCTCAGCGCGTCGGGATTCGACGGCACGTAGATCTCGTTCGAGGTGAAGACGCCGCACTGCGCCGCGCGCAGGATGTTCGGCGGGCAGTCAAAGAGGATGAAGTCGTAGTTCGGCTCCAGCATGGCGACCTGCTCGCAGAAGACCAGGTAGGCGGGCCGCTTGGGGTCCCCGGTGAACTCGGCCTCAAGGTCAACGAGGTTGAAGGTGGTCGGGACCAGGTCCAGGCCCGGAAGCAGCTTCTCGCCGGACTTGCCCTCGACCACATCCTTGATCACGAGGTCCTTGATGTGGGTCTTGCCCGGGTCGAAAATCGAGTAGATGGAGCCCTCGCCCGTCGCGTTGATCTTGTTCCAGCGCTCAAGCTTCAGCAGCCAGATGCTCGCGTTCGACTGCGTGTCCAGGTCGAAGAGGAGCACGCGCTTGCCCATTTTGGCCAAAGCGGCGGCTGTGTTGACGATCAGTGACGTCTTGCCGACGCCACCCTTGTAGTTGATGAAGCTTATTTTGCGAGCCATGAGAGAGGGCCGGGTAGGCCTATAATCACTGAGCAATATGCGGCCTGACCCGACAAGCCGCCAGTCAAAAACACCCCGGTAAATACGCAGTGGCCCGGGAGCCGAACTAGGCGCCCGGAATCCACCTGAGGATGAGAGTCGTGAGGGGCGGGAGCGTGAGCTCGATCGACTGCGTGTATCCGTCCCGGGGGACGTCGTCCGAGGAGCGGCCGCCTTCATTGCCGAGGCCCGAGCCCCCGTAATACTCGCTGTTCGAGTTGATCACCTCGCTCCAGCGGCCGCGGCGCGGGACCCCTATCCGGTGGGTGCGGGTCGCCCCCCCGAAATGTCCAACGATCGTAAAAACGCCCTCCTCGCTCGGATCCGTGCGCAGATAGGCGATCAGGTTGGCGTCGGCGTCGAGGCAGCTGATCCAGCGGAAACCGTGCGGATTGAAGTCGTTCGAACCGAGCGCGGGCTCGCTGGCGTAGAGGCGGTTCAGGTCGCCGACCAGGCGGCGGATCCCCTCGTGGTCCATGTACTGGCAGAGGTGCCAGTCCAGGCTCGCCTCATGGTTCCATTCCTGGGACTGCCCGAACTCGCTTCCCATGAAGAGCAGCTTCTTGCCCGGGTACGCCCACATGTGGGCGTAGAGGGCCCGCAGGTTGGCCGCCTTCTCCGGGATGTGCCAGCCGCCCATCTTGAACAGCATCGAGGCCTTCCCATGGACGACTTCGTCGTGCGAAAAGACAGACACGAAGCGCTCGGCGTACTGGTAGAGCATGCCGAAGGTCAGGTCGTTCTGGTGGAAGCGGCGGTGGATCGGCTCCTTTGAGAAATACTCGAGCGTGTCGTGCATCCAGCCCATGTTCCACTTGTAGTCGAACCCCAGTCCCCCGTCGGCGGTCGCGCGCGTGACGCCGGGGAAGGACGTGCTCTCCTCGGCGATCATGAGGCCGCCCGGGTGGTAGCCGTGAACGAGGTCGTTCACCCTGCGCAGGAAGTCGATCGCCTCCAGGTTCTCCCGGCCGCCGTACCGGTTGGGCACCCACTCCCCCGCGCCCCGCGAGTAGTCGAGGTAGAGCATCGAGGCCACCGCGTCGACCCGGAGCCCGTCCAGGTGGTACCTCTCGAACCAGGCGAGCGCGTTCGCGATCAGGAAGCAGCGCACCTCGTTGCGGCCGTAGTTGAAGATGAGCGTGCCCCAGTCCATGTGGGCCCCCTGCCTCGGGTCCGCGTGCTCGTAGAGGTGCGTCCCGTCGAATTCCGCCAGGGCGAACCCGTCCTTGGGGAAGTGGGCGGGAACCCAGTCGAGGATGACGCCGATCCCGCGCTGGTGCAGGTGGTCGACGAACCACGCAAAGTCCTCCGGGTTGCCGAACCGGTGGGTCGGGGCGTAGAAGCCCGTCACCTGGTATCCCCAGGACCCGTCGAAGGGGTGCTCCGCGAGCGGCATCACCTCGATGTGGGTGAATCCCATCTCGACCGCGTAGTCGGCGAGGAGCGGCGCGGCCTCCCGGTAGGTGAGCGGCCGGTTGCCCTCCTCGGGCTTCCTGCGCCAGGAGCCGAGGTGCACCTCGTAGATCGAGACCGGCCGGTCGAGCTTCCCCGAATGCGAGCGGCGCCTTGCGATCCACGCCCCGTCGGACCACTTGAACTTGGAGGTGTCGAAGACGATCGCGGCGTTGCCCGGCGGCCCCTCGAAGCGGGTCCCGTAGGGGTCGGTCTTCACGCGGATGCCGCCCTCCCCGTCCCTGATCTCAAACTTGTAGAGCGCACCCTCCCCGAGGCCGGGGATGAACAGCTCCCATACGCCGGAGGCCCCCAGGCTCCTCATCGGGTGGTACCGGCCGTCCCACCCGTTGAAGTCGCCGACGACGGAGACCCGGGCGGCCGCGGGGGCCCAGACCGCGAACGCCACGCCCGGGGTGCCCCCGAGGTCGCGCAGGTGGGCGCCCAGCTTGTCGTAGATCCTGTGCTCGTTGCCCTCGTTGAAGAGGTAGAGGTCCTGGTCCCCGAGCGTCGGCAGGAAGCAGTAGGGGTCGCGGAATTGCCTCACCCGGCCGTCCGCGGACGTCGCCTTGAGCTCGTAGGCGCAGACCTCACTGCGCCCCGGGATGAAGGCCTCGAAGAGCCCCTCGGGGGCGAGGAGCTTCATCGGGACGGCGGTCGGGGGCCTGTCGCCGGTCAGGACGACCTCGCAGGACGCGGCGTCGCGCAGGAAGGCGCGCACCTCCAGCCCGGCGCCGCGGCTGCGCGTGCTGGGATGCATTCCGAGCACGGAATGGGGTGAACCGTGGCGGGCATGCAGGAGGGCCTCGATGTCAGACTTGGGGAGGGTCACTGCTTCGGGTTTTTGGCGGTCGGCCATGTTGTCGGAGTGCTGGGTGGGCGCGCCACCTTAAACGGCGCGCCTCCTAGCCCGTGTTCTTCAGGCCGCCGCTGATCCCGTTGATCGTGAGTTCTATGACGGCCCGGACGGCGTCCGCCTCGCGGGGCTCGAGCGCCGCGCCGCCGCGCAGCCGGCGCATCATGTCCACCTGGATGTAGTTGAGGGGGTCGATGTAGGGGTTGCGCAGCTCGACCGACCTCAGGAGCACGGGCTCGCGGCCGAGGAGCCGCTTCTGGCCCGTCACCTTCAGGATGGCCGACTCGGTCCTCTCGAACTCGGCGCCCAGTATCCCGAGCATCCGCCGGCGGATCCTCGCGTCCTCGACGAGGCCCGCGTAGAGGGAGGCTATCCCCATGTCCGCCTTGCGCATGGTGAGCTGGGCGTTGTCGATCAGCGTCTGGAAGAACGGCCAGCCGGCGTGCATCGCCCGCAGCGTCTGGCGCTCCTTCGGGCCGCGGCGCAGCACCGAGTTGAGCGCGCTGCCGAGCCCGAACCATCCCGGGAAGTTGAAGCGGCTCTGCATCCACGAGAAGACCCACGGGATCGCCCGCAGGTCCGACACGCTCTGCGTCGCCCTCCTGTAGGTCGGGCGGGAGCCGAGCTTCAGGTTGCTGATCTCGTCTATGGGCGTCGCCTGGCGCCAGAAGACCAGGAATTCCGGGTCGTCGTGGACCAGCGCCTTGTAGGCCTCGAAGCCGGCCCGGCTCATCTCCTCCATGGTGTCGCGCCATTCCTGCGGCACCTGGGCCTCGGCGCCCGCGGCGCGTATCCCGAGCATGACGCCGTACGCCATCTGCTCCAGGATGCGGTGCGCGAGGTCGGGGTCGTGGTAGCGCGTGGAGAGGACCTCGCCCTGCTCCGTCACGCGGATCGCCCCGTCCCTGAGGCCGGCGGGCTGCGCGAGGATGGCCTTCGCCGCCGGCCCGCCTCCCCGGGCGATGCTGCCCCCCCTGCCGTGGAAGAGGGTGAGGGAGACCCCGGCCTCGCGGCACACCCGCGAGATTGCGTCCTGCGCCTTGAAGAGGGCCCAGTTGGCGGTGATGTAGCCGCAGTCCTTGTTGCTGTCCGAGTACCCGAGCATCACGTGCTGGTGGGCGGGCCGGTGCGCCGGCAGGGCGAAGAGCTCGGAAAGGACATCCGGGGCGCGCTCCAGGTCGTCCAGCGTCTCAAACAGCGGGGCGATCGGCAGGGACGAGCCGGCGAGCTTCTGCAGCAGCTCGACCTCGAGGATGTCGGACAGGCCGTTCGTCATGCTGATGATGTAGATCCCGAGGGACTCGGGTCCGATGACCCTGCAGGCCTCCTTGGCGAGAACGAGCGGGTCGACGACGTTGCGGGTGGGGTCGGAGAACCGGGCCGTGCCGGCCGGCCCGAGCGCCTGCGCCTGGGCAATCGCCGAAAGGAGGACCCGGCGCTTCTCGACCTCGGGCAGCTTCGCGTAGCCGGGGTTCCCGAGGATCTCCGAGACGGCGGCCTCATGGAGCGAGGAGTGCTGCCTCAGGTCGAGCCGAGCCGTGTGGAGCCCGAAGACCTCGAACTGGTTCGTCGCCGCCGCGAGGTCGCCCCCCGCCAGCATCCCTCCCCTGCCGGCCTCGAGCCCGGCCCGGATCGTGCCGAACGTGTCTCCGACCGTCTCCCGCGAGAGGCAGGAGCCGACGACCGCGCCGCCGAGGAGGGAGCGCCCGTCGCGCAGCTCGTCCCTGGCCTGGCCGAGGCGCTCGTGGAGGACGCCCAAGAGGAGCCTGTAGGGCTCGTGGGGATACCTCTTCTCGAGCTCGTCCAGGTGCTTGGAGAGGTGGAGGTCCTCGCGCAGGGCGCGCTTGAGGGCCGGCACCACGGAGTCCCGCCGGTCGCTGATCGTCAGCACCTGGCTGAGCTCGGCCGAGGTGGCCCGCAGCTTCTCGATCGCCAGCCTGCGGTGCAGGAGGAGGACGTCGGCCGTCGTCGAGACCGTCACCTCGGGGTTGCCGTCCCGGTCGCCCCCTATCCAGGAGCCGAAGGTGAGCCACCGGCGGGGGGCCCGCACCCCCGGGTAGTGGCGCGCGAGCGCGCGCTCCATGTCGAGCTGGAGCCTGGGGAGCGTCTCCACGAGCGTCATGTCGAAGTACCAGAGGCCGGTCATGGCCTCGTCCTTCACCTCGGGGCGCACCGTGCGGCTGCGGTCGGTCAGCCAGAGGGAGGCGATCTCGCGCTCGATCGTGTCGGCGTCGAGGACCGCCGAGTCCGGCGTCGACTCGGGCTGCGCGCGCGCGCGCAGGAGTCCCGCCAGCCTGCGCAGCTTGGCGAGGAGCGTCCGGCGCTTCGTCTCGGTCGGGTGCGCCGTGAAGACCAGCTCGATCCCGAGCCGGTCGACGAGGCCCTGCATCTCGTCCGCGCCGACCCCGGCCGCCTTGAGCTCGATCACCGCCGCCTCGATCGACTCCCGGATGGCGCGGCCGCGGTCGCCGTCGAGGGCGCGGGCGACGCGCCGGCGCCTGAGGAGGGTGATCCTGAAGTTTTCCTCGGCCAGGTTGACGAGCTCGAAGTAGAGCGTGAAGGCCATCGCCTGGTTGAAGGCCGCCAGCGGGTCCAGGTCGGCGATCGCCTTGGCGAGGAGGCGCTCCGCGTCGGCGTCGCCCGCCCGCCGGGCCTTGGCGAGCCTGCGGAGCGCCTCCACCGTGTCGAAGGTCTCCTTCCCCTCGATCCGCGTGATCACGCGGCCGAGCGCCGTCCCGAGGCCCCGGACCTCGGAGCGAAGGGGAGCCATGTCGCGCACGGCTTTGGACATTCGGATGGCGTCTTTTCTGGGCATGGCGGCCCGACACGATGAAGCCCCCGGCGCCGTCTAAAAAGCCAAAAGTGCGCCCGCACGACGTTTAGGAGCCGATTTTTGTCGGGCCGAGAGCTTGCTAGCTCGGTTCGCCGCCCATTTGCTTTCGCCCGAGTGATGCGCCGCCTCGCCCCCTTCCTCGCCATCGCAGCCCTGCTTCCGCCGGCGATCCGCGCGGACAACCCGCCGGTCACCTCGCAGACGATTTCGGAGCCCGGGACGAGCGAGATGACCATAACGGCGAACCTGCTGTCCCAGGACTACACGACCGGGGACACGATCATGACCGGCAGCGCGCAGATGGTCGACCCCGGCCTCCTCATGACGGCGGACAGGATCGTCTTCCACCAGAAGACGCAGATCGCGGAGGCGAACGGGAACGTCGTCCTGACGCGGATCGGCGACAGGCTCCTTGCCGACAGCGTCACCTACAACCGGGTCGACGGCACCTTCACGGCCCGGAACCTGCGCGTCGGCCGGTTTCCCTACTACATCCAGGGCGCCACCGCCGAGGGCAGCAAGAACCAGGTGGTCGTGCATGACGCCACCGTGACCTACGGCGAGCCCGGCCGATGGCAGCCGACGATCCACGCGCGGACCCTCACCTACTCGCCCGGCCACTACATGCGCCTGGCCGGGGCCAACGTCGGGGTCGGCAACTACAGGCCGCTCCCGATATCGAAGATGGGGCAGGACCTGAACCGCCAGACCGGCTTCAGGGACGTGTCCCTCGACGGCGGGTACCGGCATTCGCTGGGGGCGTACATCGACACGGCGCTCAACGTCCCGGTAATAGACGGGCTGACCGCCGGCCCGGACGTGGGGCTCTACACCTTCCGGGGACTCATGCTCGGCCCGACGGCCAGCTATGACATGACAAGCGGCGACGACACGGCGACCGGCTTCGTCAAGTCGGGCTACATCTATGACTACGGCACCCGGTACACGGACATCCTCGGCAATCCCGTCCCCCCCAACCGGGCCTTTGCGGAGTGGCAGCACAACCAGGAGGTCAACGAGGACCTGACACTCAACGCCGACGTCAACTGGTCCACCGATTCCGAGGTGATCCGCGACTTCCACTCCAAGGAATTCGTGCCCGTCCAGGAGCCCGACAACTTCCTCGAGGCCGTCTACACCGGGTCCGATTACCTGGCATCGGCCTTCACGCGGTTCCAGCCGGACTCGTTCTACCCCGTGCAGGAGAGGCTGCCGGAGATCCGCTTCGACCTCCTGCCCACCGCGATCGGCGGCGGCATTTACGTTCGGTTCGACTCGGGCATCGCCCATCTCGAGGAGAATCCGCCCGACGGCGGGTCCCACCTCGAGAGCGACCGGTTCGACACCTTCCTCGGGATCACGCGCCCCTTCTCGTACAAGGCCATCGTCGACTTCACCCCGGTTGTCGGCGGCCGGTACACGGAGTACTGGAACACGCAGGGAGCGCAGGATCCCGGGGGCACCGGCCGCGCGCTCGGCGAGCTCGGGTTCGACGCCGACCTGAAGATGAGCGCGGTCTTCAACTACGAGAACCCCCTCTGGCATATCGACGGGATCAGGCACCTGCTGACGCCGACCCTGAGCTACCGGTACATCCCCGACGCGGACAAGGATGCCGCCTGGATCCCCCCCATCGACCGGAGCACCTTCACCAACTACCTGCCCACAATGGAGCTCGGCGACATGCGGGAGATCGACCAGCTCCAGGCCGCGAACGTCGTCAGGGTCGGCCTGAACAACACGCTCCAGACCCGTGACAAGACCTACGGATCGAGGGACCTGATGACGTTCGACGTCGACGAGGACTTCCGCTTCCAGAAGGCCCCGGGCCAGACCGACGATTCGGACCTGCACCTCGACATGACGGCGACGCCCGCCCACTGGCTCGAGCTCAGGGTTGAGGACACGGTGGCCACCAAGAGCTTCGAGCAGCGCGCCATCGACACGACGATAACCATCAAGGAGAGCGACGTCTGGTCCGCCGGGTTCGGCGTCGGCTATCTCTCGGACAACTACGGGAGCTTCCTCGTCCCCGGGCTCGGCTACAATCCCATCGTCGGCGTCGACACCTACCATTTCGAGGGGCGCTGGCGCATGAGCGAGGTCTATGACCTCTTCACCCGCGGCGACTATGACGCCCGGGACCGCATCTTTGTCGACCAGTACTACGGAATCACCCAAAGGGTCTCCAACACGTGGATCGTCCAGTACGCGGTGGTGTTTTCAGAGGGGCCGAACAACCACCAGGGCCACTTCGGCATGGAGGTGAACCTTGACCTGATCAGGTTCTGACGGCGGCCCCGGTGCCCTCCTGGAAGCCGAACCCGTGAGCCGCGCCGGAAGCCAGCAGCGAACCCTACTGGAGATCCTCGGGCGGCTGCGGCCCCACTGGGCGACGGATGCAGGGCTGCCGGGCCGAATTGACTCCCTCCTCGGCGGCGACAGGCGCCTGGGCTCGCGCGACCGGCGGCTGTACCGGGAGCTGATCTACGCGACCCTCAGGTATCTCCCCTGGATTGAGCCGCTCCTCGGGCCGGATCCCCGGGAGGCGGCGCGCAGGATCGCCTGGCTCGCCGCGGACACGCCCGCCTCGCGGGAATTCCGGGCTGAGACCGCCGGCGGCCTTCCCGCCTGCCCGGCGGACGCCGGCGAGAAGGCGCGGATCCTTGGCGCCGACGTCGAGGCCCTCACCCCGTTCTGGTTCCGCGCCGAGTGCCCGGGCGCCGCCCTGCCCCCGCTCCGCGAGACCCTCCTTTCCCGGGCGCCCCTCTGGCTCCGCCTCCAAACCGGCGACCCCGCGGCGGTCCTGAGCGAGTTCGACTCCCTCGGCTGGGAATGGCGGCCGAGCCCGCTCCTGCCGGGGGCCCTCGAGCTCCCGGCGGGAACGGACGTGTCGAGGACAAGGGCGTACCTGTCCGGGTTGGTCGAGATACAGGACATCGGCTCCCAGCTCGTCCTGGAGGCCGTCGGCGCGGCTCCCGGCGGCCATTGGCTGGACGCCTGCGCGGGATCCGGGGGAAAGACGCTGCAGCTTGCCTCGCTCCTCGGAGCCGCCGGGCGCGTCACCGCGAGGGACGTGCGCCCCGCCGCGCTCGAGGAGCTCTCGCGCCGCGCCGCCCGGGCGGGCCTCGGCGACAGGATAGGCATCGGGGACTCCGTCGACCCGCAGGGCGGCTTTGACGCGGTCCTCGTCGACGCCCCGTGCTCGGGCTCGGGCACCTGGCGGCGCGCGCCGCACCTCAGGTGGGTGACGACGGCCGCCTCCGTCGCCGCCGCGGCGCTACTCCAGGAAAGGCTTCTGGTCGAAAGTGCGCCCCGCGTCCGAGTCGGCGGGATCCTGGCCTACGCCACGTGCTCCCTCTGCCGCACCGAGAACGAGGGGGTCGCCGGGTCGTTCCTGGCCAGGGAGGGCAACTTCGAGGCTGTCATCCGCGGGAGGACGCTCCTTCCCCAGTCGCATGACGGCGACGGGTTCTTTGTTGCAACCTTCAGGCGCATCCGCGCCTAGGTTTCAGCTCGGGCCCCTGGACTCCGCTCGCTGGACCTTCACGACCACCCGGAACATCTGGAGGGCGAGCCAGAACACGAGCGTCAGGCACGCCGCGCAGGAGGCGCCGAAGAAGAGGATCATCCGGTGATCCTTTGACGGCACGTGCGTCGAGACGACGCTGTACATGTAGATGAAAAAGATGATCACGAGGACTGCGTCAACCGCGAGGCTGGCGGGGGTTACTAGCTTGTCTTCCGGCTTTTGCATGACCCGAGCATGAAAGCGCAGGGATATCGGCGTTGTCCACGAAAATTGAAGACTGCGGTAAACGCGTAGTGGCCCCGGGCAGTCTTGCCAGCGCGGGGGCGGTCCCGCATATCTATCCCTTGGCTCCATGAAGAGGATACTCATAATCGAGGACGAGGATCGCCTCCGCAACATGCTGCGGTTGTCGCTCGAGAGACTGGGCTACACGGTCGCCGAGGCGCGCGACGGCGCCGAGGGCTTGGCCCAGTTTGCCAAGCAGTCCCCGGACTTGGTCCTCACGGACCTCGTCATGCCGGAAAAGGAGGGCCTGGAGACGATCCAGGAGCTGAGTAAGCGCAAACCGGGCCTGAAGATCATCGCGATGACCGGCGGCGGCCGCTCGGACGCCCGGGACACCCTCAAGATGGCCCTTCACTTTGGCGCCAGCCTTGCCCTCTCGAAGCCGTTCGCCCTGGACAGCCTCGCCTCGGCGGTTGAGAACCTCCTGGAAATCCCGGCACTGGACTGATTCGCGCCGCCCAAAGGCGAAGGGGCCGGCCGGCGCCGGAGGGCCGATGTCGGGATTACTGTAAAGTAACGATTGAGTCGTTTCCGCCGCAAAGCAGCGTACGACCAAAGGCATGCCCCCACCCCTCCTGCGCGTCGCGGCCGCGCTTGCCCTGCTCTCATCCCCCCTGGCTGCGGCGGCCGGAGCCGATGCTCAGCTCACCGTGCTCGCGGGCCAGCCGGGCGCGGTCATCAACCGGAACATCTACGGGCAGTTCTCGGAGCACCTCGGGCACTGCATCTATGACGGCATATGGGTCGGAACCGACTCCCCCATCCCCAACACGGACGGCTACAGCAACGCCGTCCTGGCCGCGCTGAGGGACCTTCATGTCCCGATCCTGCGCTGGCCGGGCGGCTGCTTTGCCGACGAGTACCACTGGAAGGACGGGATCGGGCCGGCCGAGAAGCGCCCGTCCATCTACAATTCCCACTGGGGCGGCGTCGTCGAGAACAACCACTTCGGGACCCATGAGTTCCTCAACCTCTGCGAAAAGCTCGGGATCGAGCCCTACATCTGCGTCAACGTCGGGAGCGGCTCGGTGCAGGAGGCGATGGAATGGGTCGAGTACATGACCTCAGACGCCAGCTCGCCGATGGCGAACCTGCGGCGCGCCAACGGCAGGGACAGGCCCTGGAAGGTCCGCTACGTCGCGGTCGGCAACGAGAGCTGGGGTTGCGGCGGAAACATGCGGCCGGAGTTCTACGCCGACAATTTCCGCCGCTACAACACCTTCCTGAAGGACTACGCCTCGGGCCCGGGAAACCGGCTCTACCGCGTCGCGTGCGGGCCGGCCGAGGACGACTACGCGTGGACCGACACCCTGATGAGGATCGCCGGCCCCCAGATGAGCGGGCTCGCCCTCCACTACTACACCATCCCGACGGGCGACTGGTCAAAGAAGGGCTCGGCGACGCAGTTCGGCCGGCCGCAGTACTTCAGCGCGCTCGGCAACACCCTGCGGATGGAGGAGCTCGTCACCCGGCATTCCGCCATCATGGACAAGTACGACCCGAAGAAGAGGGTCGGCCTGATCGTCGACGAATGGGGCATCTGGACCGACGTCGAGCCGGGAACCAACCCGGGGTTCCTCTTCCAGCAGAACTCGATGCGCGACGCCATCATCGCCGCCCTGAACCTGCATATCTTCCAGGCGCACGCGGACCGCGTCGCCGGGGCCGACATCGCCCAGATGGTCAATGTTCTCCAGGCAATGATCCTGACGGACCATGACAGGATCGTCCTCACCCCCACCTACCACGTGTTCGAGATGTTCCGGGTCCACCAGGACGCGACGCTCCTGCCCGTCGAGCTGACGACGCCGAACCTCTCGGGCACGCTCGAGAAAATACCTATGGTGAGCGCCTCCGCGTCGCGCGACGCGTCGGGAAGGATCCACCTCTCGCTCGTCAACACGGACCCGGACGGGGCGGCGACGGTCTCCTGCGCCCTCGCGGGCGCATCCTTCGGGGCCGTCACCGGGCGCATCCTGACCGCGCCCGCGATGACGGCGCACAACACGTTCGATTCGCCCCATTCCGTCGAGCCGGTGCCGTTCTCGGGCGCCACCGTCTCCGGCGACCGCGTTGCCGTGGTCCTGCCGCCCCTGTCGGTCGTCGTCCTCGAGCTCTAAAGACCCTCCCGGGCGGACGAGCCTGGCGCTTTCCTCCGGGCCGCGGAGCCGCCTGTCGAGGCGTCCCGGCGACGCACGGTTGACCCGTCCACCCAAGTCGCGCCGACCAGCGTCGCCCGCGGAAACTCCTGGACGCCCGCCTCGTTGTTGTGGATCTGGCTGACGACCATGTCCACGGCGGCCTCCCCGGCCACCAGGTTGTGCTGGTGCATGCCGGCGACGTCCGGCCGGGAGGACCGCCACTCGAGCTGGATGACACCGATGTCGTCGGGCACCCTGCGTCCCGCCGCCTTGATCCACCCGAGGACGCTGTTGTAGAGGGTGAAGACCACGTCCGGCCCGTGCCGGTTGAGCCATCCGCGGAACATCTCCGCCCTGCCCGGACCCGTGACGTCGCCAAAGACCGGGATCTGCTGGCCCTTGGGCAGCCGGCGCTGGCCCGCGAGGTATCCCGAGGAAAACCGGCTCTCGACAAGGTCGTCGATGACGTCGTCCAGGACGAGGCCGGGGCGACGGTATCCCAGGGCCAGCGCCTTCTCGAAGGCCATGAGGGCGAGGCTGTAATGGTCCACGCAGCAGTACGAGAGGTCGGGATCGTGCGTCCGGACGCCGGTCACGATGCAGGGCAGCTTCCTCCACACCGGTTCGAGCTGCGCCGGCAGGTGGTTCGTGTCCATGAGGCCCACCAGGACGAGCCCCTTGATCCCACGGGCGCCCAGTATCCTGAGCCAGCGCTCCGCGGTGATCTCGGGGTCGTGCAGCCAGAAGCGGTCGAAGTCGTAGCCGAGGGCGGCGGCCCGCCTCTCGCAGCCCTCGACGTAGATCGGGATGGTCGGGTGGTCCTTGAAGGCGGCGGGGTCGAGGTTGGCGTTGACGAGCGCGAGCTTGGCCTGGAGCCGGCTCGTGCGGGCCGAGCGCAGCTGGGCCATGAGCTGGGAGACAATGGCGTTCGGCCTGTAGCCGAGGCGGTCGGCCGCCGCCCTGATCCTCTTGATCGTCGCGGCCGGGATCTGGCTGCTGCCGCGAAGCGCCAGGGATATCGTGTTCTTCGAGTATCCCAGCTCGCGCGCGATGTCTTTGAGCGTTGGGCGGGGCATGGAGGGCGCAGTGCGACAAATCCCCCAGTTCAGCCTAACGGTCAAGTACGGGAAGCGTCGCGTCGCCCCGCCGGGGCGCCAGACAAGGAAACCAAGGCACTTGCTCCCCCACCCCGAATGCCCATGAGACCCTGGACGATCCTGCGTGCCGCCGTGCTGGCGGCGACAGCCGCATGCGCCGACGCGGCCGCGGAACCGGTTCAAACCGGGGCGCCGTTCGCCGTCACGGTTCGCGTGGACGCCTCGAGGCCCGTCGGGGAGATGACGCCCGTTTGGCGCTTCTTCGGGGCCGACGAGCCGAACTACGCAACCATGAGGGACGGCAAACGCCTCCTCGGCGAGCTGGGCCAGCTGCGGCCGGGCGCGGTCTATTTCAGGAGCCACAACCTTCTGACCACGGGCGACGGGACGCCGTCGTTCAAGTGGGGAAGCACCAACGCCCTATCCGAGGGACCGCACGGGGAGCCCGTCTACGATTGGACCATACTGGACCGCATCTTCGACACCTACCGCGCCAGCGGGATCAGCCCCTATGCGGAGATCGGGTTCATGCCGAGGGCCCTCTCCACGATGCCCGAGCCGTACCGCCATGACTGGCACCCGGGCCTCAAATACGAAGAGGTTCCCAGCGGCTGGGCCTATCCGCCGCGCGACTATGCGAGGTGGGCGGAGCTCGTCTACCAATGGGTCGGCCACTGCGTGGAGCGCTATGGGCGCAGCGCGGTCGAGCGCTGGTATTGGGAGGTCTGGAACGAGCCGAACCTGGCGACCTATTGGCGCGGGTCCCCGGAGGAGTTCTACAGGCTTCATGACTTCGCCGTCGATGCCGTGAGGCGGGCGCTCCCGACCGCGCGCGTCGGGGGTCCCGACGTCGCCGGGTTCGGGGGCAAATTCATGCGGGATTTCCTCGCCCATTGCGCGCGCGGCCAGAACTACGCCACCGGCCGCAGGGGAACGCCCACTGACTTCATCTCCTTCCATGCCAAGGGCCAGCCGGCCTTCGTCGACGGCCACGTGCGGCTTGGCATCGCGGCGCAGCTGTCCGAGATCAGCCGCGGGTTCGCGATGATCGCCTCGGTGTCGGAGCTCAGGGACCGGCCGATCGTCATCGGGGAGTCCGACCCTGACGGATGCGCCGCCTGCGCCGGGCCGCAGCTCGGCTACCGCCCGGGCACGATGTATTCCAGCTACACGGCGGCCACCATCGCCAGGGAGTACGCCCTGACGGACCGGGCGGGCGTCAACCTCCAAGGCAGCCTCACCTGGGCCTTCGAGTTCGAGGACCAGCCGTACTTTGCCGGCCAGCGCGTGCTGTCGACGAACGGGATCGACCTGCCGGTGCTGAATGTCTTCCGGATGCTCAGCCGGATGGGCGGGCAGAGGGTTCAGGCCGAGAGCACCGGGGAGGTGCCCCTGGAGGCCGTTCTCCGCGAGGGGGTGCGCGGGGCCCCCGACATCGGGGCGCTGGCGAGCCTGGATGGAAGCCGGCTCTGCGTGCTTCTTTGGCACTACCACGACGATGACGTCGCCGGACCCGGCGCCGAGGTCAGGCTGGAATGCACGGCGCTCCCCGCGGCCCTGACAGCGCGCGTCACGCAGTACATGATCGATGGCAGCCACAGCAACGCGTACTCGGCGTGGAAGGTCATGGGCTCGCCCGCCGCACCCAGCGATTCCCAATACGCCCAGCTTCAGAAGGCCGGGCGGCTTGCCATCCTGACCGAAGCCCCGGCCGCCCTATCCGCAAAAGGCGGACGCATCTCCCAGACGATCATTCTGCCCCGCCAAGGGGTGTCGCTGCTCGTCTTTGACTGCGAATAGCGGCCGCCCCAGCCCGGTCCTCCGACTCGCCGTTCCCTATGTATTGGATGCGCCCAATCCCAAAGGAGGACTATGGGGTAGGAGGTGTTAGCCGACGCCGGAGCTCCATTCGTCGGCGGTGGGGCTGCGGCATCCTTACTTGGGCGGAAGGGACCGCATCATCGCCTTCACCTGGGTGAGCAGCTGATCTAGGGTCCGGCTTATTGTATGGAGGGCGTCCGCCTCCTCGGGATCCGCGGAGTTTTCGGCGGCGACCTTTGCGAGGTGGGAGCCATAGTTGAGCGCCTGGGCCTGGGTCAGCAGAAGGGTGAACTCGAAGTCTGCGCCACTCGACATGAGCAGGTCGTACTCCTCCGTCTTGCCCAGCGCATCCCGGCTCGCCTTCTCGCCGGCGGGCAGGTCCTGGCGCCTCAGGTCGAGCGTGGGATCGTCCTGAGCGAGGCCCTTGAGGCGAATGGCACCATCGGCGGCGGCGGTCGAGATCGTCTTGATGAGTCCCGACAGCTCACGGGATCCGTGCTTTATGATCAGGACCTTGCTGACGTTTTTCTCCTGGTCGAGGAGCTGCGCAAGGAGGCTTGAGGCATTATTACGGACCTGCATTTTATCGCCGGCTGCCTCGGCATGCCCCGCCGTGGCCGGCGCTGGCGCAAGGGCTGCCGACGAGGATGCCGGGCCGGCCGTTGAACAGCCGAACAGAAGGGCGGAGCAGGCCAGAGCGCCGAAGGCCAGGCGGATGCATTCAAGAGCAAGTCGGTGGGATGGGGATCTCATGAGCAGCAACAGTCCACAGACATCCATGGCGGCAGTCGGTCGCCGAGAATCGAACAGCGGTGCCTTAAGCTACCGCCGCTCCCGCAGTCCGGTCGCCCGACGCGTCACCGACTTACGTGAGCTCCACCCAGGCAGCGTGAGAACGATTCTCTAGGGCAAAACCCGTGGAGTGAAGAACGTTAGCGCAGTGGGACCAGGTCTTCAAGAACCCTATGACCACCATCCCCGCAATCGACCGCCTGGTTAAGCACGCCACGATCCTCGAGTTCACCGTCGAGAGCATCCGCGCCAACGCCGCCAAGAAGCCGCAGAGTTAACGCATATGATCTCCATGAGCTCCGGCAACCGGGCAGATGGGCGCAATGGGCACGTCAAAAAAGCCAGCCCAGCCCAGCATAGCTCATGCGCGCTCGATTTGCCCCGATACCTATCGAGGCTCCAATGTCGGCCACAGCTCTTTTGCCCATGCGCCAATTGATTCCAAATTCGGTGGACCAGTCTGTCGGACCGCCGCCTGACTCGACCTGCAATTCGAGGTAAGCAACCAAAGCGTTCGTCAATGTTCGTTCGATGCCTATTTGGTTCTCCCATTGGGTACTCCAATTCCTCGGGCTTTCATTAGAGCGGGCTATACCAGTAGATCCTTGCAGGTCCCAACCGCTCTCAAGATCGAATTCAAAAGGGACGATAATCCCCAATGCCGGTCGCGCAGTACCTCCGATCGACTGGTTGAGTGGTAGTCGGACGAAAGGGGCCAAACCGATCCCGTAATCCCCTTCGGCATCCTTTAGTATATTCCACTTGGCTGCCAGGGTCGTGTAGCCAAATCCGGATTCGGATCGACTGCCTTGAAGCGAGTTCTCAGCCAGAAAACTGTCGACCGATATCAAAGCCTCAACTCGAGGGGCCAAGCCAACACGTAGCGCCGTGTCCATGAACACGGCTGATCCTTCTCCACCAAACACGTCTTCCCGTGCAGGTCCGTTCGCTCCAACTAGGTAATCGACAATTTCCAGGCTGCCAACGGGCAAGGTGAACGGATTCTCGATCTCGCCAGGCCGGTCCGTTTCATAGGCCGCTCCTTCAGACGGGGGTACAACCCTTTCGTCAGCACCGCATGTGGCATTGGTAAGTGTCAGAAGCAGTAGGCAGACGATCAAGGCCTTCAAGAGTGCAATTTCTGGTGGGACGAATTGAAAATTCGAGCATTTATGGCAATGACCAATGACCTGGTATTCCCCCTATGAGGGACCGACAGCGAGGTTCGGGCCTTTCTGAAAAACCAGCAGTGACCTTGTGAAAGTGGCGGAGAGAGGGGGATTCGAACCCCCGGTACAATTTTACCCGTACAACGGTTTAGCAAATCGCCTGTCTGCCATTTCTCGTGATTCGTATTTTCGCTCTGAAAAATGTAAAATACCATTACTCCCTCGGTGCCCAGATCATTTATGATGATTCAATGGAATGCACTGAGGTGCACGGAGCTGCACTAGCGTGCAAGAGTTAGGCGATAGGCGATAAACCGCCACGAACTGGGTCACTCGCTAAGTGGTTGCTCGTTCAACCAGACTCACGTTATGCAGACCGAAGCCATTCGGCTTCTATGGTGCGGTTAACCGCGAATCGAATGCGAAGGGATGCGGTCCGGAAGCCACCCATGCGAGTCTAAATTTGGGATGAGCCGGGTTGATGAGGCAGTTCATTTCGTTGGGGACGATAGCGCTCGGAACGAAATGTGCGACTGAACTCTGCGAAGCCAGCCACGCATCGCCGAATGCTTGAGTGAGCGCAAAGTTTGTTCGCCAACCATCAGGTAGTGTTGGTGCAGCCGTGATCACTTCATCAGGCACCTCGATCTCCCACCGGTTGTATGGCTCGATGTTATTTGATCGCTGGAGGTGTACCAGACTCTCCGCCATCGCTAGCGAGGTGTTTTCAGCGGCGTAAACGATAGGCCGCCCCATTGTGTGCCACCGTCCCTTGCCGTACAGGCCACCGCGACCATTGAAGGCGTCAGCGGCGGTCGTTGAATGTATCGCCAGCGAGATTCGATGCAGGCGCACGGACTTTTACATCACGTTGCCGTATGCTATCCCGTTCAAGACTGCCTCAACCTCTCTGGCGCCAAGATCTGTATCAACGAGATCGATCGGCAGCGCGCCTTCGAGCGCCGGAGCCGGAGATCTGAGCCAGCCAGAAACAGCCTCGTTTGTTGAGAAAATCTTTCTGGCTTGGTGTTGAATGCGAGCGATCCGAACTAGCTTCCCCGTGTTCTCACTTGAAAGGCGCGAGAGTTTTTTTTGCTGGTCCCTGATTGTACGGGCAGACACCCCAAGTTTTCCTGCGAGTTCATCGACGGTAAGGTGAAGTGCCGCTGCTACCCCTACAAAGGCGCGGGCAGGCAGGCCTGCGCGGATCACTTTGACAGCGCGAGTCGTCGGCATCTCTGCAACTTCGAATGCGGTAGGCATATAGTTACTTTGCGGCAATATTGCCGGAAAAGCAAGCAATATTGCCGTTGACTCATTGAGCCGTTCACTCGATCCAGCCCCACAAACGCGAGTCGTCTATTGGCTGAGCTTTCGCATCAGCTCTTCGTGCTCAGCGAATACCGTACTGGCCGCTTCATCAAAATTTACCTTCTCGGCGCGTTGGAGTGCCACTATTCCCGAAATGAATTCGACAACCTTGGCCTGTTCGTTTTTCGGCAGGGCTTTAAACTGTTCGATAATGTCGCGAGCATTCACAGGAAACACCATATCACCGGAAATAGCGGTGCCAAGTATTCGGGGGCAGAGTTAGGCGATACTTTAGGCGACAAACCGCTCTTGGTTTCTTGATCGGCCGCACAAGCGCCCAACTGACTGTCCTAAGCCATTGGGCAAAAGTAGAATGGCGGAGAGAGGGGGATTCGAA
>Ga0182015_10001948_pt1 | contig 26066 bp, 19 predicted proteins | sample 712P3MmetaG_FD_120478 | JGI IMG/M metagenome (GOLD analysis project Ga0182015, IMG submission 120478) | Permafrost microbial communities from Stordalen Mire, Sweden - 712P3M metaG | ecosystem: Environmental > Terrestrial > Soil > Wetlands > Permafrost | place: Sweden: Stordalen | collected...
CGGCCTTCGCGTTTGGCTTTCGCCTGATCGAGAAACTTTATCCGGTCAGTCGCGATGCGCCCGGGCAAAATAACGTTAGCGGTAATGCCGTCCTTGGCAACTTCACGCGCCAATGTTTTTGACCAACCGACCAGTGAGAGGCGCAGCGCATTTGAAAGGGCAAGATTGGGGATGGGTGACACCACGCCGGATGAAGTGCTGGTGATCACGCGGCCCCAATGCCGCGCCCGCATATTCGGTAGTACGCGGTCGGTAATGGCGATCACCGAGAGGACCATGGCCTGAAAGTGTTTCAACCACAGGGAAGGGTCCTGACCGGTGGCGGTCGTTGGAGGCGGGCCGCCGGTGTTATTCACCAGGATGTCGACCGGGCCGAGTGCGCTTTCAATCTTCGAGATTTGGCCATCCATCTGCGCCAGGTCAGAAAGGTCCCAGACAAGGCCGATGCTCTTGCTCCCGATCGCTGCCAACGACGCTGCCGTGCCGGAGATGGAGTCTGCTCCAATCCCCGCTAGAGCGATCTTTGCGCCTTCTCGCGCCAGGGAAATCGCGATTGCCCGGCCCAATCCGCCACCGCCGCCTAACACCAAAGCAGTCTTATCTTTGAGGCCAAAATCCATGAGGGTAAACCGTAAAGGCCATCATACCGAAGCACGATCTTTGATCCCGAAACGAAGAGATCGCGGGTCGCTTCACGGGAGTGCGCCGGATGCTCACCCAATGCGGATCTAGCTCTGAGACCATTACTTCCAGGCATCTGCCTGGAAGCGCGCAATCGCTTCTTCGTCGAACTGATAGCCCAGGCCGGGCCCTACTGGCAACGCAAGCCCGCCATCCCGCACTTCGAGTTGCCGGTCGATGATCTCGCAGAAATTGAATACCTTACCGTCGGGAAAATATTCAACAAACTGACCATTCGGCGAAGCGGCCACGAGGTGCACGTGCAGATCGTGGAACCAATGGGGGCAAACGGTTACCCCATAAGAATCTGCCAGAGCGCCGATGCGCCGGAATTCGGAAATGCCACCGCAGACCGCGGCGTCGGGCTGCAGGATCGAAGCTGCCTGCTTGTCCAGCAGTTCCTTGAACCGCCAGCGGCCAGCCTCAATTTCCCCGGTAGCAACAGGAATGCTGGTCGCCGCCGCCAGTTTGGCGTGGTTGTCGATTTGATCGGGGCTGAAGGGTTCTTCTATCCAATATGGATCGAACGGCGCGAAGCGTTCCAGATAGCGCAAGGCCGTTGGCACATCGGACCAGGCATTGTTGGCATCGAGCATCAGCAGCACATCCGGCCCGATGGCCTTACGCGCGGCTGCGATCCTCGCTTCTTCCGACCTTAGATCTCCACGGCCTACCTTCATTTTTACGGCACCGAGGCCAAGCGCAACGTAGCTTGCCATTTCCTCACCGAGCATTTCCGGCGTCTTACCTTCGAGGTAGTAACCGCCGCTGGCATAGGCCGGAACCGTATCCTCATAAGCCGCACCGAGATATTTGTAGAGCGGCAGGTTGGCAGCCCGGGAATTCCTGTCCCATAAGGCCGTATCGAGAATACTGAGCGCTCGCATCACTGAGCCGGCGCGGCCATGCAGCAACACCTCCTGATACATGTTTTTCCAAAGCAATTCGGTCGCGTTGGCGTCTGCCCCGATCAGCATGGGCGCAAGCATCTCGCGAACGGCTGTGGTCACGACATTCCCGCCGGAATGCCCGGCATAGCAATGGCCAATGCCTTCGACTCCGTCATCGGTACGAATTTTAACCAGGCTGTAATCCCGTGCAGTCACCTGGCGGCGGGCAAAAGCGGTAGCCTGCCGCAGCGGAATATGTACCGTGCGAGCCTCAACAGAAACGACCTTGGACAATTTTTTTCCTTTCAGTGGGCGGCGTTCTACATGCCTTTGAGCAGTTTGACGAGCCGGGCGAAGCCTTCTTCGCGAGCAGTCCTGTTTCCCGGCACGGAGTTGGTAGGGTCTTCGCCGGCACGCATGAAGCCGTGTCCAGCCCCATCATAGGTGACGGGCTCGTATTTCTTGCCTGCAGCCTTCATCGCAGCGGTCGTGCCTGGGATGGTGGCGCCGATGCGCGTGTCGTTGCCGGCGTAGAAGCCGTAGACGGGCGCGGTGATGGTGTTAACGTCCGCTGGGCCGGGACCATAAAACACGAAAGCGGCAGAGAGATCTTTCCGTTGGGTGGCGAAGGCGAAAGACTTCCCTCCACCCCAGCAGAAGCCGGTCACGGCGATTTTTCCATTGGCAGCGGGCAGCTGTTTCCCGTAATCGGCGGCGGCGTCGAGATCTGCCGTCACCACCGCCGGATCAAGTGCGGAGACAGCCTTCACGGCGGCATCCTGGCTGGCAAATTCGCTGGACCCGCCAGCATTCGGTCCGAAGCCGGAGAGCAGGTCAGGAGCGACGACGATGAATCCCTGAGCAGCCAACTCGTCAGCCATCTCTTTGGCCCAGTCACTGAGGCCAAAGATCTCGTGGATGAGAACGATCACTGGAGCCTTGGTCTTGATCTCCGGATAGACCACGAAGGCCTGGACAGTACGATCGCCATGCTTCAAAGGCACGTATTCGTGGTGGCGTGGCGAGGCTTCGAGGCGCGTCTTGGCCCATTCCTGCGCATAAATAGGAGCGGTCGCGAGAGAAAGCAACAGAGCCGCGGCAGCAAGTTTGAGATAGCGAACCATCATCAACATCATCGGGAGGAGTTTAGCCACAGAGGAGTAGGTGCGGCAAGCATTGCCTGACATAGTGACGTAGACACTCGTGCCGTTGACGCGTGCAGAAGGCCATGTTTGGATGAAAACTGGTGAAACCCAGACCCGTTCTCCCGGTAGACGCGATTCTGCCGGCAATCCTCGATTCGTTACGGGATTGTCCGAACCTTGTGATCGAAGCCGAGCCAGGCGCGGGCAAGACAACCCGCGTGCCGCCGGCGCTGCTTGAAATGGTGAAAGGTGACGTGGTGGTGCTGGAACCGCGCCGGATCGCTGCCCGATTGGCGGCTCGCCGAGTGGCTTGGGAGATCGGCGAAGTGGTTGGCCAGACCGTTGGCTACCAGGTAAGGTTTGAGGAAGCCATTGGGCCACGCACACGGTTGCGGTTCGTCACCGAGGGCGTGCTCACGCGGCGCCTGCTTTCCGATCCCGCGTTGAAGGGCGTAGACGCCGTGGTGCTGGATGAGTTTCATGAGCGCCACCTGGATAGCGATCTTGCGTTGGCGCTGTTGAAACGCCTGCAGCGAACGCGGCCTGATCTTCGGATCGTGGTCATGTCGGCGACCCTCGAAACCGAGCATGTGTCGAAATACCTCGATGGATGTCCTATCTTGCGGTCCGAGGGACGACAGTTTCCGCTTTCCATCACCCACTCGCCACACTCTCCAGAGCCGCTCGAAGCTCAGTTAACAAAAGCGCTTGAGTTGCTGGTGGCCGAGGAACCTTGGGGAGATGTCTTGGCTTTTCTGCCCGGGGCTGCGGAGATACGGCGCGCAATGCGCGAGAGCCAGGTAGTGGCTCGCCGGGCCGGTTTGCTGGTCCTGCCGCTGCACGGAGACCTGTCGCTCGCAGAACAGGACCGTGCGATCGCGCGTGCCGGCCAACGAAAAGTAATTCTCGCCACAAATGTCGCAGAAAGCTCAGTGACCGTCGAGGGCGTCAGCGCCGTTATCGATAGCGGGCTGGCGCGGATCGCTACGCATTCCCACTGGACGGGATTGCCGACTCTCCACGTCGGCCGGGTGAGCAAAGCTTCGGCAAAACAAAGAGCTGGGCGGGCGGGACGTACCGGGCCCGGCCGCGTACTGCGCCTTTTTACGGTTGAGGATTTCCTGCATCGGCCGGAGCACGACGAACCGGAGATCACGCGGAGCGACCTCTGCCAACTTTGCCTCGCTCTGCGCGCGATGCAACTTCGGCCCATGGATCTCGTTTGGCTGGATGCTCCGCCCTCGACAGCAGTAGAAATCGCCGAATCCCTGCTCGATCGCCTGCGCGCCACCGGAACCGAGGTGCAGCAGCTTGCCCGGTATCCACTCCACCCACGGCTTTCGCGCATTCTCACCTCGGCGATGAAGCGTGGCGTGGGCGAAGACGGCTGTATCGCCGCCGCGCTGCTCGGGTCGGGTGCTCGCTCCGAAAAAAACGATCTGCTGGCAGCGATCGATGCAGATCAGGATTTCCGCACCCGGCAGCAGATAGAACAGCTGCGTAGAATTGCCCGGCCGCCCAGGCAGACGAGCCACAACGACGATGCTTTGCTGACCTCTGTGCTGGCAGGATTTCCGGACCGGGTCGCGCGCCGCCGCACGGACAATCAGGTGTTGCTGTCAACAGGTACTTCGGCGGAGGTAGCCGGCGAGCGACCCCACTACGAATTCATGGTTGCGGTCGATGCCGAGGACCGCCGGGATAAACCGCTCCCACTAGTGCGCATGACGGCACGCATCGAGCCGGAGTGGCTCATCGAATTATTTCCGGAAAATGTACGCGAGCAATCCGGTGTGGACTGGAACCGCGTGAACGAGCGAGTCGAGGCGGTGAGCGTGCTGCTATACGACGAGTTGGTTATACAGGAGTCACGCGGCGCGATGCCGGAGGCCAAGGCCGCAGCCGAACTACTGGCACAAAAAGCAATCGAAGCAGGTATCGATCGCTTTGTCGATAAGGAGACGCTGGAGCAGTTGCTGATGCGGGTCGAGTTTGCTGGTCTTGAGAAGCCGGACATTCCGCAGGCCCTGGGCGATGTGTGCATGGGTCTCAGGAGCTTCGCGGAGTTGAAAGGGGCCGCGGCGAGCCTGATTCCGTTGTTGGAGCAAGAGGTCGGCACACGGCGGCTCAATGAGATGGCGCCGACGCGCATTCGATTGGCGAAAGGGCGTGAGACAAAGGTTCACTACGAAGCCGGCAAGCCGCCCTGGATCGCATCGCGCCTGCAGGATTTTTTTGGCATGCAGGAAACCCCGCGGATCGGGCTCGCGCAGACCCCCGTTGTGGTGCACTTACTAGCTCCCAACCAGCGAGCCGTACAAACGACGACGGATCTCGCAGGATTCTGGGAGCGTCTCTACCCGCAAGTGCGCCGTGAGCTGATGCGCCGCTATCCCCGGTACGCCTGGCCGGAGCGGCCCTAGAGCATTTTCACTTCTACTCTGCACAGTCGGGTTCAGGGAAGTGCGGCTTTTCTTGAGGAAAAGCCGCGTCGAGAGCGGTTGCCTTGTATACACCAGAAGTGAAAATGCTGTAGTTGTGTCTCGAAAAAGTACGCTACACCATCTTCACGGTGCGTGCAGAGCAGAACTGAAAATGTGCTAGGAGCCGCAGGCCGCGTCTGTAATAGTGAGCACCGGGCATGGGGCATCGACAATGATGCGGAACGCTTCCGAATTGCGGTCAACCATACCCAATGAGGACTTCTGCTCAAGGCCGAGTACCAGAAGGTCGCAGTTGTCTTGCTTCAGCCGGTGAAGAATCTCGTCATGCGCGTGCTCGCTGTAGGCGATGCCTCTTGGGTTTTCGAAATGGATGCAACGCTCCGCCAGATGCGCACCCAACTCCTGCTGGGTGCGAAAGTCGAGCTCGGAAACGATTTCGGCAACCGAGCCTGCATGCTCGTCGAGAACGCTCACGACCTCAAGCAGAGCAGAGAAACTCTTCGCGAAGGCGCATGCCAAGGGCGCCGCCTGTGCGGCGACAGGAGAGGCGTCGGTAGCGTACAGAATGCGCTGGAAAGGGGGCACGCGGTCCGACGTAAGCACATGGGGACCGACGGTGAGCACCGGTATGGCCGAACGTCGCAGGATGTTTTCTGCAACTGACCCAAGCAGGTGACGCGCCACCCGGTTGCCGCCGTGCGTGCCCAGCACCAAGAGAGCGACATTGGACAGGCTTGCTTCTTTCGCAAGCATGACCGACGGATCTCCCTCAAGCAGGAGTGACTTCGCCGTTCCCCCTCTGGGAGCCAATGCCTGCGTCGTAAGCTCGAGCTTTTGCTCGATCAGCTTCCGTTGATCACTGGCAGTGCCGGCTCTGGCCTCGAACTCCTGTGCGCTCAGACTGGGGAGAAAGACATGCACCAGTGTAAGTACGCTGTGGAAGTGCTCGGCCAGGGCCGTGGCATACAGGGATGCAGCGTGGGATGCGGGTGAAAAATCCGTCGCAAACAGGATGGCATCCATGCGGATGCGGCCCTCTGAGAGTGCCCGGATCGTCATCGTTCATGTCCCTTTTTCAGGCAAACAACAGCCTTACTGTCGAGCCAAAGCGGTCTCAAGGTTGGGCCCCGATCTGGTAATTCAACGCTGCCAGGGCAACGCGATACTGATATTCCGCGTTGGTGTGGCCGATATCAGCCTGTGTCTGTTGCAATTGCGCCTGGCTCAATTCCACAATGGACGACAAACCAAGTTGATAGCGCGTTTGTGCCAGGCCGAGACTCTGGTTGGATTGATCCAGCAACTCCGCGGTTACCCCGATTCTCAAAAAGGCATTATTCGCTTCCAGCCATGCAGTGCGCACGTCGCGCACGATCTGGTTGCGCAATTGCCGTGTCTGCTCCCCGGCAGCGTTGGCTCGCAAGCTCGCTTCCCTGGCCTGTGCGGAAAAGAGGAAGCCGTTGAAGACAGGTACATTCACGTTGGCTGCGATGCCGCCATCCCAACTGGACCGGAAGTATTGTCCGGGGCGAACCGGGGCCGCGCCCACGGTGCCAAGCGCTGTGATCGTGGGCAGCTTCTGGTCCGCTTCGGCCCGGCTCAGCTTTTGCGCAGCCTGGCGGTTGTAATCGAGCGATTGCAAATCAGGCCGCTGCTTCAGGGCAAGTTCCACCAGCACGTCCAAATCCGGCGGCGGAGGAGGAGCCGCCGTGGTGGAATCGACCAGCGTGTACTGAACCTGATGATCGAGGCCTAGTACTTCGTCGAGCGCAGCCATGGTTGCACTCGCATTGTTGGTGGCATCCAATAAGAGCAATTGCGCCTGGGACACATTTACGTTGGCAAAACTCAGATCGAGCGTAGAGCGCAGCTTGTTCTGCGTCAGCTGATTGATCTGCCCCTGTGTCGTCTGGCGGGTGGAGACGGTTTGTTGCGCAACGCGGAGCAAAGCCTGCGCCTGGAGCGCATTGTAAAAAGCCTGGTCGGTGGCAAGAACGATATCTTCCCTGCTAGCGATCTCATTCGCGTTTTCTGCGCGCTCCAGCAGTTTTGAAGAGGCAACCAGGTTCGTGGTATGGCCAAAGTCAGTGATGAGCTGGCTGAATGCAACGCCTCCGCCGGCATGCTGGAAGAGCCGCGAATCGGAAATTGCTCCAGAGGCAACTCGGCTACCGTCGTTCGCGGCTTCTGCTGTCAGGCTGCCGGTGAGGGTGGGGAGTTCCGCCGATCGCGACTCACGCACAACCTGGTGCTGCGCCAGGGCAATCAGGTGGCGGACACTCACTCGGGGATTGTTATGCAAGGCGGTCTGCTCAGCCTGGTCACGTGTAAGTGACGCGGCAGCCGTTTGATTCGCCGGCGGAGCGCCGGCCATCTGCGCGACAGCCAGGGAAGCGGCACCGGCAGACAGCAAAACACAAAGAATTACCAACTGTGTTTTCATGTGCTACACCTCCCCGGCCGCGGTCACCGGCGCGGGCGCAGTGAGCGACCGGCCACCACGCCCATGAACCAAGAGATAAACAGCGGGCACCAGGAAGACGGTGACCACCACCGATACACCCAGACCGCCGATGATGGCGCGGGCCAGCGGAGCATATTGTTCGGCGCCCGCTTCGGTACCGAGAGCCATGGGAATCATGCCCAACAGAGTGGCCAGCGAAGTCATCAGGATTGGGCGAAGGCGGATCTTGCAGGACTGCACCACCGAGTCGACCAGGCTTTTGCCCCGGCTGTGCAGGAGTCCGGCAAATTCCACGATAAGAATGCTGTTGGAGACCACGATCCCAGTCATCATGATCACGCCCATGAGCGACATGATGTTCAGTGTGGCGCCGGTGAAGAGAAGGATCATAACCACCCCCGCGAGCCCCGGGGGTATGGCCATGAGGATGATGAATGGATCCACGAAGGAGGCAAACTGCGCCATCAGCACCAGATAGACGAGGACGATCGCAAGCAAGAGCCCGACACCGAAGCGCTCGAAGGAATCCGTCATGCTTTGCACGGCGCCATGCACCGTGATGCGCATACCCTTGATGGCCGGAGTATCCTTGATAATTTTGTTCACCTGCGTGCTTACGAGGTTGAGGGATTCCTTCGTGGGCTGAACATAAAGATCGATCACTCGCCGCAATTGGTAATGATCGACCTCCGTCGGCGTATCGATCTGCCTGGTGAAGACGACCGAGCGTAGAGGCGTGTAGCCTTTGCTTCCGGTTCCACGCAAGGGAATGTCTTCGAATTGCTCCATATTCATGTGCTCAATTTGCTTGTTGGAGTATTGAACGGTAAGCATATAGTTGTTGCCGGTATTGGGATCGATCCAGTAAGTGGGCGCGATGACGCCGTTGGACGTAAGCGCTGTGATAACGTTGTCGATTACATCCTGAGGCGAAAGCCCGATCAGGCTGGCGCGCTCACGGTCGATGTTGAGCTGAATGCCGGGATATCTAAGGTCCTGCGGAATGTAGACGTCAGTGATGCTGCGAAGCGTGCGGAGTTTGACGGCCATTTTCTGCGCTGTCGTAAAAGCCGCAGCCTGATCATTCGAACTGATTTGAATATCGATCGGTGCTGGAAGACCCTGGTTCACCACGGAATCGACCAGGCCACCAGCCTGAAAATATGTCCCTAGCTCCGGCATATCAGCGGCAAGCTTCCGCCGAACCTCGTTGATGTAGGCATAGCTCCCCGTGGAGTGGCCTTCGTTCAGGCTTACCTGGACGAAAGCGGTGTCCATGGACGCGTTTGGCGTGTAGATGGCCGAGAGATCCGGAGTGATGCCTATGTTGGAAACAATCATGCCGAGATCGTGGGGCGCGACTACCTTGCGAATCTCCGCTTCGACCTTGGCGATATATTGATCGCTCACCTCGATGCGGGTGCCGCTCGGCATCTTGACATTGATAACGAATTGACCAGGATCGGTGCGCGGGAAATATGCTCGGCCGAGGAATGGGGTGAGCAGAAGAAGAATGAGCGCGATCGAGCCAAGCAGAACAGCAGCGGTCAAACCCGGCTTGCGCAACACACTGTAGGCGAGTTCCTCATATCTGGCCAGCAGCCGCTGAAACTTCTCGTTGAACTTGAGCACTAACCTTTGGAAGAAGGACCGCTTTTTCTCGAGGCGCTCCGACTCATCCCGATGCAGGTTGATGAATTTTGCGCAGAACAGCGGCACGACCGTCATGGCGAAAAGATAGGAAGCGAAGATCGAGAGGACAACGCCGAGCGCAAGATCGGTGAAGATGTATTTGCTGACGCCAGCCAGGAGAAAGACCGGAAAAAAGACGATCGAGGTGGTGGAGGTGGCTGCGAGCACGGCAAGCGAGACCTCCATACCGCCTTCGGCCGCCGCCTCGGCCGGCGGTTTACCCTCTTCCATGAAGCGAAAGATGTTTTCGAGCACAACCACGGAGTCGTCGATGAGACGGGAGAAGGCGAGCGCAAGACCGCCCAGCAGCATGGTATTGATGGTGCCGCCGGTCGCACCCATGATCAGCAGACAAGTCAGCGCAGAGAGAGGAATGGAAAGAAGGACAGCGATGGTGGCGCGCGCATTGCCGAGAAAGATCAGGATCATGATTCCCGTGAGGACAAGGCCAATCGATGCTTCCTTGACCAGGTTCCGGATCGCGCTTTTTACAAAGGCAGATTGATCGAAGACAACAGCAGTTCGTAGGCTGTCCGGGACGTCCACCAGGCTTTTGATAGCTGCGCGCATGCCATTCACGATCTGGATGGTATTACTGCCGCCACCTTGCTTCATGATCGGAACATAGACGGAATGCTGCCCATCGATGCGGACGATGTTTGTCTGCAGGGCCCCCGAGTCTTCGGCGTGGCCGATATCGGCCACCAGCACGGATGCATTGCCAGAGGATTTCAACGGCATCGAATTGATCTGTTCCGGGGTCGGCACCTGGCTGTTGGCGTATATGTTGAAATCCCTGGTTCCTATGCGGACGTCGCCGGCAGGCAGGATCAAATTCGATTCGTTGACGCCCTTGACTACGTCCATAAGGCTCATGTTGTGAGCCTCGAGCTTGAGCGGGTCGACGTAAACCTGGATCTGCCGGTAGCGTCCGCCAAACGGCTGCGGAACGGAAGCGCCCGGCACATTGGCAATCTGGTTTCGTACCTGAAACTGTGCCAGATCTTTTAACTGCGTTTCATTCAGTCCCTGCCCCTTCAGGGTGACCAGGCAAACCGGTTGGCTGGATGCCGTCATCCCCAGGACCACCGGCGGCAAGGTGCCCGCTGGCAATCGACGGAGATCGGCCATGGCCAGGTTAGCGATGTTGCTCAGCGCCGCGTTCGCGTCGGTGCCAGGCTTGAAGTAGACCTTGATGAGGCTGACACCAGTCAGAGAACGAGATTCGATGTGATCGATGTTGGAGCCAAGCGTGAAGAATCTCTCGAAGGTATCGGTAATGTCGGCCTCGATCTGCTGCGGAGGCATACCGGAGTAAAAGGTTGCGACGACGACCACGGGGATATCGATCTCGGGAAAAAGATCGACCGGCATGGAGATTACATTGACCACGCCAACGACCAACACCATCAAGCAAAGCATGATGATAAAGAACGGGTACCGCAGGGCAAACTTGGGCATTACTGTTTCCCCGCATCTTCCGTCTGGGGATCTGTCATGCCGCCTTCCTGCCGCATGATGTCATTGGCAGGTTGTTGCTGGGGCACGGGTGTCACTCGCTCGCCAGGGGGGTACTTGGTCTGGTCGCCCAGCACAACCCGATCCCCCTCCCGCAATCCACCCAAGACCTCAACCAGGAGGGAACCTTGCACGCCGAGCGTGACCTGCCGCAACTGCACACGGTTCTGCGCATCGAGCGCCAAAACTGTTGCTTGATGACTCCCAGTCCGCTGCACGGCCAGCAGAGGAATGGTGAGGATATTTTCTTTGTGCTCAAGCTGGAGATAGGCATTTGCGTACATGCCGGGCGTGATACTGAGGTCTTTATTTGGCACGTCGACCTCGGTTTCCATAGTGCGCGTATCGAGGCTCACGTCGCGAGTGAAGCGGACAATCTTGCCTGAGATAGAGCGGTTGAGCGCGTCAATTCGTATCTGAATTGTGTCTCCCTCATGCACGTACCCAACGGCATCTTCAGGGACCGGGAGCCGCAGACGCAGCAGATCACTTTGCGAGAGCTTGATAATCGGCAGGCTTTGCACGTCGGAGGAGGTGCCCGCCTGAATCAGCGCACCGGTATCCGCGTAGCGCCAGATGACTACCCCGTTGAGAGGGGCGGTGATGGTGGTGTACGACTGCAATGCACCGACCCGCTCCACATCAGCATGAGCGGTATCCGTTGCTTGCCTGGCGGCGGAGAGGGCAGACTCACTTTCATCGATCTGCGACTGCGACGCCTCTGCCTTCGACTGCGCGTCATCCAGTTCCTGCTGCGCGATCAAACCCGGTTGGGCCTTGTCGGCTTTGGACAACCGGTCGTAGTCCGCCTGAAGTGCAGTGTGCATCGCTTGGGAACGCACCACTGTATTTTGCGCGCGCGTGATCTCATCTTTGCTGCGGGCCTCTTCCGATTGTGTCGAACGGAACTGTGCGTTTAGTTCGGGAACTTCCAGAATGCCCAGGACTTGCCCTGCACGGACCCGGTCTCCAATATCGACATAGATGTGCTTGAGGTAGCCAGAAACCTTGGCGTGCACGTCGACTACCTGATAGGGCTGGAACTGACCGGCGAGGCTGAGGAGGTGCGAGATTGCGCCGCGCTGCACCGTACTGATAGCGGCGGAGGGTGCGGCATCCGACCCTTGCTCCGGCCGATCCCTGCATCCTACTGTGCATACGCCGAGGCTAACAGCAGCTAAAAAAGAAAACACGCGTCGCAGATTGCATCGCTTCCGCATTCATAAACCTATCTTGTCTTGAACCCCGTCTGAATTGGGGTTCGGGGTTCCGCTTTATTGGCGATTTCGAGACTCGCCTGCGATTTATCAGGCTTGTCAAAAGGACCTAGTCCCGCGAGCGGGCCGGTAGATTCCGCCGTAAACATCCGAAAGTAGGACGCTGACGCAAACCGGGATTGGCTGCTTGAGTCCTAGAGCGAGAAGGAAACGACGGGAGGGGGACGAAGGAATATGGCCTGGAGACAGGGAGGCAGAGGATCCCGATATCGTTCCCGGATCACAGCTCGAAGGTACCACGCAGCTGACTGGGGCAAGGCAATCGCCAGCGCCACTATCAAGACAATGGGCAAGATGGGTAAATCAGCGGGGTGGCTGAGTACCTGCCCCGTAGCCGGACGCTCTTTTTGGGATAGTAGCTTGGCCACGGGGGCCTGGTGCGAAATCGAGTCCTTGCCTTGGTAAAGCGATAGCTTGTACTGCAGGCCCCACCCAAAAACCGCCATAGAGAGCATGAGCAGTCCCAAGGGGAGCAGCACCGCGCGTCGGCGATTTCCCGGCGAATTGCTCAAACATTGCACCCTTGATCCCTCATGCTACGTCCCGATAAGACCGCATTCCGCTATTTATGCAGATCTCCTGGCTCGGATGCCTCCACGCCGGATTAAGTTGCAGGGCCACCCGCCTGTCGGACGGACATACGCTTCCCTTGCAGGGACGCGCACTCTCATTACAGTCCCGCGACTGGGGAATCCACCGTCGCCGTGATCAGGACCCTGAACATGTTTCCTGTCTCAATTCACCCAAAGCTTCTTCCAACTCTGCGATTTGATTTTTGAGTTGCGCAAACACTTCTTTCGCGTGAGGTAGATCCGAGTCGTGGCCCATCGTCTCCAACTCCTGTGCCGCCTGGGTGGCTGCCCGGCTGCCGAAAATGCTCACCGAGCCTCTCAGTTTATGCGCCGCGCGTTCCAGACCCGCCGGATCCTGACTGGTCACCGCGTTTGAGACATGCTCCAGCAGGGAGTTGGAGTCGGCCAGAAAAATGTCGATCAACTCCCGGAGAAGTTCTGCGTCGCCATCCAGCCGGCTAAGAACCTCGGATTTGTTCACCACCTCATTCATGACCATCTCCTGTGTCTTCTTTGGTTCTAAGCGCTGTTCTGGCGAGCCTCGATTCGCCCTATCCGGGCAAGCATTGCCATCAGTTCGAGGCGGATGATCGGCTTTGAGAGGTATTCATCCATGCCAGCTTGTAAACAGCGTTCGCGATCCCCAGTCATGGCATGCGCGGTGGTGGCCACGATGGGCACATGCCTACCGGTCGTGTGCTCTTGATGCCGGATCCGCCGGGTCGCCTCGAAGCCGTCCATTTCGGGCATTTGGACGTCCATCAGAATCAAGTCGAAATGACCCTCTCGCCACTGGCTCACAGCCTCTGCACCATTGCCCGCAAGCGACACCCGGTGGCCGGCCTTCTCGAGCAGCGCAATCGCGAGTCTCTGGTTCACCGGGTTATCCTCGGCTAGCAGTATGTGCAGCGGCAAAGCGGCGATAAGATCGCGGCTCGCCGATGCTGGTGTCAGCATTTCCGCTTCTGGCTTGCCTAAAACCTTGCGGATAGACAGCAGTAGATCCGAGGGCTTCACCGGCTTCAGTAAGCACGTCCCCACACCTAACTCGAGACACTTTGCCCTGGCCAGACCCTGATCAGCCGAGGTCAGCATCATGATGGCTGTATGCTTCCATTTCGTCTCCGCACGGACTCTGCGAACGACCTCGAGGCCGTCCATACCGGGCATCTGTTGATCCAGCAAAACCAATCGATAGGGGTGACCGGAAGCAAAGGATTCTTCGAGCTTTTTGCATCCCTCGGCTCCGGAAGCTGCCTCTTCAGGAAGCATTTGCCACCGTTCCGTGACCTTGCGGAGAATGCATCGGTTGGTCGGGTTGTCGTCAATAATCAGCACCGGCAGTCCGCGCAGATCTTCGAGGTCTGCAAGCTCGTTTCGGCTTTCGCCAGCCTCGGCGACTCTGCCGAACTTCACGGTGAAGTGGAACACTGAACCTACACCAGGTTTGCTTTCCAGCCAGATTTCGCCGCCCATTAACGTCACGATCTGTTTGGAGATTGCCAGCCCCAACCCGGTGCCCCCGAATCGACGAGTCATGGATGAGTCTCCCTGCTCAAAGGCAACAAATAGTTTCGCTTGCACCTCGGGCGGAATTCCGATCCCGGTGTCCCGGACGGAAAAGTGGAGCATCGCATCCTGATTGCTGGTTGGCTCCAGGTTGACGCTCACCACCACTTCACCGTGCTGAGTAAACTTGATGGCGTTGCCCACGAGGTTCAGCAGTACCTGGCGCAGCCGCAGGGAGTCGCCCGCGATTTCAGCCGGGACTCCGGGCCCAAAGCTGAAGGCTAATTCCAGACCCTTCTTGTGTGCAGGGATGGCAAGGCTATGCAGCGCTTCACCGACCAGGTCGGCAACATGGAAGGGCAGTGGATCGAGCACGATCTTTCCCGCTTCGATCTTCGAATAGTCCAGCATGTCGTTGATCAGAGTGAGCAGATTGGCCGCAGAGGTTTTGACCATGTCAAGGTACCCGCGCTGTTCCTGCGTCAACTCGGTCTCCAGCGCCAGGTCCGTCATGCCGATCACACCGTTCATCGGAGTGCGAATTTCGTGACTCATGTTGGCCAGGAACTCGCTCTTGGCAGAGTTAGCGTCTTCGGCGGCAGTCCGTAGCTTGGCCGCTTCCAACAGTTGCTGCCGGATCGTATGGGTCTGCTCCTGAACTCGCTTGCGCAGCACGACCACCCAGCCGAGGACCACCAGGGTAAGCACAGCGGCGACGCCTAGTACCGCGAAGGTATTAGCCGGCGTCCACCAGGAGGGACTCTTAATCACCACCACATCCCGCGTGGAGCGCAGCAGGATGCGGAACGACTCCGGGATGGAAAAGCCTTGTCCCAGCGTACCCACCTTATCGGGGGCGCTCTTTAGCGAGCAGATTCCGACTATTTTGAATGTGGTTCCTTTTTTCAAAGCTGATTGCCGGAGCGCTCCGGATTCTGCGGGCAAGATGGCGGAAAACACATACTTTCCGGAAGATAAGATGATGTTGGGATCGCCGGCGGATTGGTCCTGCCCAATGAACTGGCCCGTAAGTTCTACCAACCGGGCGTCGAGATCGCCGCTTAGCGCCCGCTCGGCGGTGACGGCCACAGCAGGAATGGGCTGCTGGACATGCGCGCCGTCGTAGGTAGCGCGGGTTAGAGTGGGAGTAAAAGCGCCCATGACGGGAAAGCCGATCACATCGACCAGCTCTCCGAGGCTCAACGGGGTGGTCTGGTCCGTCTGAGCGCAAAGACCATGGAGGCCGTCCTGAATACAGAGCAATCGGCCTGGCCAGGCCAGGGTGACAGTGCCGCGAATGTGGACCCGGTGATGCAGAGCGGGGTTGGGTGTAAAGCGCAACAAATCGCTGACCGGGGAAACCGGTAACCGAAACGGATCGGCGGGCGCAGATTGCTCGATGGTCACCTGGGTACGACCCGGAAAGAACAGCTGCGCGCCGGTCATCTGGTTCTGGTGATTGAATCGTGGGGCCTGGTTTCCGCGAAGTCTTACTTTGGCGTCAACCAGGCTGGCATAATCTGCGCTCACCTGGTCGAGGGTTGTGGCCGAAATGGACCCGTCGCTCAAAGCTAATTCCAAATTGATGCGGTTCCCGGACTTCCAGACCGCATGCACAACGCCTTCGACCTCTACCCATTGGCCGTCCTCCGCGCCGCTCAACAGCGCGCTCAAGCTTACCCTTGGCGCGCTCGAAGGCAATGCGGACTTGCCAATCACCCGCACCCCGCGTGCACGGACGATAGGAGCATAATCCCCTACGGCACTTAGGCCTGTAACGTCAACCAGGTCGCCCGCCTGGAAAGGAACCGCAGGCAAAAACCCAAGGGCAACATAGATGGCGCCGGAGGAGTCGGAGACAAAAAACGTAGGGCGCGTCGAATTGCCGGACGAGTCGTAGTAGGTGACTACGGCGCGCAGGTGCACCGGATAGTTCCGTGCCGCCTGCTCCAGCGTCAGGCTGTGGGCATCATGCGCAGTCGCGAGGGTAGGCAGGGGCTGCCGCTCGGCTGGCTGTTGCTGAGCGATGGAATAAGTCGGGGCCAACGGCAGGCCAAGCACCACCGCAATCAGGACAAGATAGCCTCTTCTGCGCAAGACCCATGGTCCCCTAGTGTCTATCGGCATTTTCCGGGTGAATCATCGGCAATGCCCGGAAAGACCAGCGGCTATTCGGAGCCGAGGTCGGGTGACCCGGAAAGCGGCCCCTAAGGTGGCTCCTTGATCAATCGGATCAATCGATCAATCGATCAATCTGCCGATCCGCGATTTGCCTCACGATGCGCGCGTACTGAAGCTGGATGGTTCGGCACCATCCATTGGCACCGTGAACTAAAGATCCGTCGGAAGAATGCCGATAAAGCGATCGGCTAAGTACTCCGTTGCCGCCTAAGCGCGAGCGAGGTCGAAGAGCAAGCTGGCGCTGCGGCACAGTGCATTTCCTGGGCGGATACGCCGTCACAGTTCCTGGATACAAAGCAGCTTTCACCGGAACGACGCTAGCTACAAGGCGGCAACCGAACCATCCTGATGCCAAACGAACTCCATTGGTTTGGTGCCTCCAAACGGATACTTGTTCAATGAAGCGTCAGTCAGCTCGAAACCCAAACCCGGTTTCGTTGGCAACGGAACACGGCCGTCGACCATACGCATAGCGGGAAAACCGAACCATTCCGCCCAGATCTTCTCTTTGTCTCCAGGTCTAACGAAGCTGCAGATTTCCTGAACGAGAAAGTTCGGCATTGCAGAATCTACGTGCAGTGTTGCCAGACCTCATGACCTGCCGGCTTGCTTTTCAAAGTGCCTCGAACAGGAAACCTGTCGCAGCCGCTCCCCGTCGGCTGACCATCCGTGGGGAGTTCTCGTGGTCGGGGATGCGTGATCTTGATTGGGTCCAGGGTGATCGGTTGCAAACCGGCTCGTTCCGCTTTCGGAGACTCCCGCAGCCGCCGGAGAGTGACGGCCAGTGCCATGCGCTAAGACCTCTTGTCTGGGTCAGCGTTGCCGAAACAGCCCTGAGGCGGTGGTCCCGACCCATCGGTTGCCTTGGCGGTCTTCTAGAATCGCGTTGACTCTACCGTGAATTGCAGCAGGCGCAACCGGCTCCAATGCGCGTCCGTTCAGCCCCAATTGGTAGAGGCCGTTTTGCATACCAACCCACAACCGGCGTTCATGGTCTAGGGCCAGCGCATAGGCCCCTAGTTTGTCGATAGCGATTGGCGATATCGAGAGTATGCCGTTGCGATAGACATAAAGCGCCTTCTGACCAGCTATCCATATTTGTCCCTGATCATCTCGAAGAAAGGAGGTGATCCAACTGGTGTAATCGTGGAGCAGGCGAATTTTATTGTCCCGAATCAGGTAAATGAAGTTATCACTACCTACAAGCACCTCCTGCGCACCGGCTTCAAAAACCGAGCGAATTTCGCCGTCCGGAAGAGGAGCGGGTGGCAGAAGGTCAGCGAAAGACCCATCCTTATAGATCACCGTTCTTGATGTGGTCCGGATGAGAAGACCACCGGCGGTACTCGTGGCAATGGCTTTTACGGGCTCTTTTCCCACCACTGCGTCCATAGGAACAAAGTGCACCCCATCAAAGCGAATGAGACCACCGGCGGTCCTCAGCCATAAATAGCCGTCGCTGGTTTGCAGTATCTGATAGACCGCATCCCCGGGGAAATCGCGCCGCGAGTTCCAGGAGTCGTGGACATACTGATCGATCTGCTTGCGTGGGTCGAGCGAAAACGCGACACTTGCATAACCAAAGAGCGCGAAAGCCACACATAGGCCAACCCGAAAGCTTCGCTGACTCAGGATAATTCGACGCTGAATAGGCAAATGCCACTCACACACAGAGGGGGCACCCAGCTTACGAGTTTGCCGAATGTTTTGTGCCTCAGTGCTTCTATCGACACATTTTTGAGATCCATCCACGCGTCATCGCGAAAAGTCGTTGTCGCCGAAGCGGCCACTCCCAAATCCCTGCGTCAGAAAACGGCATCGAACGCCGCTTCTCAGCACAACCATCCAACCATCTCCCTGATCTGCCACCAGATACGAGGAAGACAAACCAACTCCACCAATCTGCAGATCGAGACTCACTCGAAATGCCAGTGCAATTGATTGCAATCGGGGCTCAATAGATCTTCATCCGTGCGCCAGCGGTCGCTTTTGAAGCTTGCTGGTCGCGATCTTAGAGTGAGCGTATATCGATCCTTGCCTGAGGTGGCCCAAAACAAGCTCGATCCTTACTGGAGCTTGGCGTGGCCTGGCTTAGAGAAACATCCGGGTCAAGGGGAAGTATTTCATCCGCTCGTCGATCAGGTCTTTCGCTCGCTCCTCCATCACCAGATCGGCACGAATCCGCCGCCACACTTCCACGATGCTCTGGCTAATCTGCAATGCTGGAGCCAGTACCGCTCCTGTAGGCAGGGCCGCCCGGTCGGCGAAGCGCATCAATAGGGACTCATCGAACTTACCCACATCCTTGATCTTGCGCGCCACCGAAAGCGCCATGATCTTATCGTCGATATAGGAAATCGTGGACACGAAATCGTAGGCTGGCGATAGCTGCGGCGTGCGCCCGTCGGGGTAAAGCAGGGTCCAGTTTTTGAGGTGCATGTCGGCATTGCCGATCGCGGCGTTGAAGACGATGCGCTTGACCAACTCCTGGGCCGCGGCAAGACCAGCAATTCGAGTCAGGTCGCGCGCCATGTTCATGTAGGAATAGTGTTCATACTTGTCTTCCGGGTATTGCCCGTAGAGTTGATTAAAATCCTCCATGTGGACGCGCCCATGTTTGGTGCGATCGAAGCGTTTTACCCATAGGGCATTGGCCCCGCTACCCTGAAACACCGATGGAAGACCCTCAATCTCTGTAAGCGCCACCAGACCCGAATCGGCGGTTTCGATTCCCACGGCCCGCGCGAAGGTGAGCATCGAATGCTCGTTCTCGGGGATCATGCGGTACTGCTCGCCAGGCAGCTTGACGATCCAGTGGCCGCCCTGTCCTCCAGCCGGTATGGTGAGCCCTTGCTCGGGTGAGCCGATGGCCAAGAACTTCATCTGGACACCAGCGAGGGAGAACCGCAGCGGCTGGCGATCATCGAGCGGTTGGGTCTGTTCCTCTTCGTCAACGTCGGGTGGCCCATCCTGTTCAGGCCGAATCACCACCGCGCCAGGAAGATCATCACCGACCATCTGTAACAGTGGAAGATCACGCATCTTCTTGACACCCGCCTGCTGCGCCAGATATTCGCGTAGCCGACCTTCCGGCAGAAGATTCGAGAAGAAAGGTGCAACCCGGCCTTGGTGGATTACCGGATGCCGTTCAAGTTGTCCGTCTTCGCCAAAAAACGAAAGACTCAGGACAGGCCGTTGTGGATCGCCTACATAGTGGTCGTTGAAGGCAAACAGGTTCTGGTCATTCGGCAACTCGATGATGCTGCCTACGAGCGTCTGGCCAATCCAGACGGCAAACTGGCGAGGCTTATTCATCGTCGTCCTCTTCGTCTTCCGGATCGTTGCCGACCAGTTTGCGGTTAGATAACACGCGGTCTTCGATGAGGCTTCGCACCGTGGGGACAAGGCGGACCGGGACCAGGACCACCTCACAGCCGAGCGCGCGCGAAACCTGGACGACACTCGAAAGCCGGGGATCGCCCAGACCGTTTTCAAGGTTGGCGATCTGTGCCTGAGCCTTTCCACTGAGTCTGGCGACCGTGGCCTGCGACATGTCAAGTTGCAGGCGGCGTCCCTTAAGAATCCGGCCCAGCGACTTTGAGATGCTTTCCATATAGCGAATTATATATAATTGCTAGGGAATTATATATAATTTGATATAATGGTGGGCGTCCACCTACCGCAGTTTTTGGGTCGCTGGTTTGGCATCCAGCAGGGCCTGGACCCGCAACGGCGCATTTCATCTGCGACATCCAACACGATTCCGTGAGACGTCAACACCGCGAGGCTCACTGTCCGCCCCGGGCGCGGCGTTCACGTGGCTCCGCGCGACCCGCGCGCCAACTTCATTTAACTGCCTGTCGGTGAGCCATTACCATACGGATTGCGAAAAAGCTTATCGTCGTCGAACCGGTAGGCGGCCCGATGGGAATCGAGATCGTTAGTTCCGCAATTGAGACGGGTTACGAAACAAACAACGACACAACGCAGAACTCAGAGTGTATCGGGGTAGACCTAACCCACAGCAACGAATGGTCGGGGAGAGAGGATTCGAACCTCCGACCCCCTGGTCCCGAACCAGGTGCTCTACCAGGCTGAGCCACTCCCCGAACTTGCTGTTTGGAAGGATGTTTGCCGGCCAAAAGGTCCCTGGCGGATCCCCTTGAAACTGCCCGCGAACTGACTCAAAGTGTATCAGAAGATGCTGCCTGCCCACGCCGGGCAAACCGCGCTCCCCATTCCCCGGAAATGACCGGGCGTACACTGCGGTGGAGCAACCCCGCCCGCCACCGGATGACGCCCTTGCAGCAACTCGACCTCAGCGGCTTGCATGTTCTCGATGGAGGCATGGCAACCGAACTCGAGCGCCGAGGCTTTGATCTTTCGGGCCCCATGTGGTCCGCACACGTGCTCGAAAGTTCACCCGAGGCCATTGCCGCCGTACATCACGATTATCTCGAGGCCGGCGCCGATTGCCTTCTGACCGCCAGCTACCAAGTCTCCGCTGAAGGTTTTCAGCAGCTCGGCTACAACCCCGAAGAGGCTGCCGACAGAGCTGCCAATGCTCTGCGCGCTTCGGTGGCCCTGGCCGACAAGGTGAGAGCCGAGTATCAGGCTGGATCTCCGCGCAGGATATGGATCGCGGGTTCGCTCGGGCCTTATGGTGCAATGCTGCACAACGGAGCGGAATACCACGGCAATTATGCCTGCTCTTTCGAGGAGCTGGTCGATTTCCATCGCAGGCGCATCGCGGTGCTCGCTGGAACCAATGCCGACTTGCTCGCCCTGGAAAGCATTCCTTCGCTTGAAGAAGCCCGCGCCATCCTTGCCGCACTGCGCCCTTATCCAGACGTGGCAGCGTATCTCAGCTTTACCTGCCGGGATGCAATCCACGTTTCCCATGGCGAGGCATTGCGCGCGTGCGGGCAGTTACTCGAGCGACAGCCCCAGGTGATCGGGATCGGCGTCAATTGCACCGCACCCCATCTGATGGGCAGCCTTATCCATGAGCTGGCGCAGGTCACGAGCAAGCCCATCGTCGTCTATCCCAACTCCGGTGAGCAGTGGGATGCGGTCCATCGCTGCTGGCTTGGCGCGGGAGAGGGACAACGCTTCGGCGAGCTGGCGCAGAGTTGGCGGTCCGCAGGTGCGCAGTGGATTGGTGGTTGTTGCCGCACCGGACCGGAGCATGTGCGTGCAGTGGCCGCGGTGTGGCGCGGCTGAATCCTGGCGGCTGACCCTTGGGGTCAGAGCAGGACATCTACCTGAATATGGCCGAGTCTACGTGATCAAGTAAGCGTTCGAAGGCAGCCCCCGTGCCCCTTGCTTGCTCAGGATGCCGCAGTGGTCAGGCGATTGGAGGAGATCGCCGCGATCTTCCAGGCGCTCAACTTTACGCCGGAAGACCCAGCGACGCGAACGTCCATGTCCGGTGCGACTGTTCCGTCGAAGTAGAACCGTTTGGTGTAGCCGATCCGTTGCCCAAGAATCATTTCGATGACGGATCCATCGACGAACGCGTGCAGCATCGGCGCGTCCCCCGGTTCGAGCGGGATTTCTTTATCGTCCGCCATCATGGCGTGCTTCTCGGCGGAGTAGCGCACACGCACCAATTCCGCCGCGCCCTCACTCATCGTCAGGTCAAACGAACTCCCGGAAACACCCGCGCACACCAACTCGCCCGACGCACCCGGCAACGAACAACGGCCACTCGCTTCTACCGGAAGCGCGCCGTCGCGTAGCTTGTCGAGCTCGGGCAAAGTGGTCACGCGTAGGATCCCGCTGTGGTCCAGATTCAGCACGCGCGGCAGGCTCATCATGCCCGACCAACCGGCCGCACGCATCGCATCCTGGGAGCGCCGCTCTTGGATCCAGCCCCACAGGATCCTGCGGCCGTGCGCGTCCTGCTGCGTCTTCGGAGCGTAGAAGGACCCGAGATCCAGTTCTCCAGTTTTGTGGACATGGAATTTCATCGCCGCAGTATCGAGCTCGCCAGATTGCCAGAAGACTTTGCCCAGCGTGGAATAGATCAGCACATGGCCGCCATCGAGCGCGAAAAAATCCGGGCATTCCCACATTTCGCCGTCATCGCAGGGGTTCCCCGTTTTGTGACCGTTCCACGCTCCACCGGTCAACGGATGCAGATATTCCCAGCGGGTTGCGTCTTCGACCTCTTTTGAGCGGTACAACAACACGCAGCCGCCGGCGTTCGCCACTCCCGAGCCGACCGTCATGTAATACCAGTCCCCTTGCCTCCAGACAGAGGGGTCGCGGAAGCCAGTCACCTGCATGCCGGTGGGCGGCAACGGGATGATCGGCTGCGGTAGCTTGGTCCAACGGATCAGCCGCGGATCGTCGGAATACGCCAGGCACTGTGATTCCTGAACTTTGTCTTCGCCATCGCGGATGGTCGCTAATTCCTTCGGCCCGACCCTGGTCCCGGTATAGATCTGGTAAACCCGGTTGCCGACTTGAATTGCCGAGCCAGAAAAGCAGCCAAACGAATCCGGGCCACCCGGCGTAGGGGTGAAGGCAATCGGCAGGTGCGTCCAATGAATCATGTCCGGGCTTACCGAGTGGTACCAGCTCATATCGCCCCACACCGCAGCCAAAGGGTTGTACTGAAAGAACATGTGATATTTGCCGTTGAAATAAATGGGGCCGTTGGGGTCATTCATCCAGTTTTTGGCGGGCAGCAAATGGAACTGCGGGCGGCGAGGGTCGTGCGCTAAAGACGGCTCGACGGCAAAACCGTCCTGCAAGGCCAGGAGTGCAGACGTTCCCATCAGGAAATTACGACGGTTCATTTTCATTGTGGGTCTGCTCGCCGCTCCGGACTATCCGTTGAACTTGGCGGCGTCGACGAGCTTCCTGCGTCCTTCGTTGTTAGATAGATCGCTAGAAAAGTCGCGCACGCGGCCACGTCCGGTGCTGCCTGGCAGGAAGTCCTCTTAACGATGACCGACCTAGGTGGCGGCAACACGTCGATCTTCTACACACTCAACGGCTCGACTCCTGTACCCGCGAATGTGGGAGACGGCAGCACGATCTTCTACACAGGTACTGCTTTCACCGTCGCATCTGGCACCACCGTCAAAGCAGTCGGCTTCTGGGGCGAGTCTCCTCAGCCCTACAGCTACACCGCACCTTATGGCTACGTCGCTTCGGCGGTCGTTACCACAGTAGCACCGTAACAGCCGTGCGTTTCCTGGCTATGGTGATTGCAAAGCTCAAGTGAGGCCGATGTAGCCGGCACCGGGCTTGAAAGGCCGGTGTTGTCAGAATCCTGTCGCTCGGCCGCTGAATCCCTCGTCTATTTGGGACAGTACGGTCAACCGGACGGATGAAAGCTTAGATAGATGATTTCCCGGTCGAGATCCGCGAGCCTCGACTTCCATTTCTCAACCAGTTTCAATGCCTGCTTGCTCCGCCGTTCGGCACGGGCCAACAGTCGCACCTCGAGGAGATCTGCCGCGAGGGAGCAGGCGCCGCCCAGGTTGCACCGGACCCGCAAGGAGATCCGGTCGCCCGTTTCTCCTCCTTAATATTGCAAGGCGGTGCTCCTTGTTACTGTGCCGGTATGCGCAGGAATCCAATTGAGGTCTGGGTGTTCCAGTCATAGTAAAAGGTCCCGGCAATCACGCCGGAATCATTGATGCAGGTCGCCGTCGTCTGCATTCCTCGGGGCGGGTCGAACGGGGTGATGGTCCCATATGGGTTGCGCACAAATCCGTGTCTTGTCCCGGTTGCGTCCGTGTAGGTGCCCGCGATGACCCCGGACGCATTCAGGCTGAGGCTTTTGGGGGCGGAGTAGAGCGTCTTTCCATCGAAGAATGTAGCCAAAACAGGCGCGACCAGCTTGCCCCGGGGATTGAACACCGTATAGTCTCCTTGCGGCGAACGGACAAAGCCACCGGTGGCAGCGGTGCAAGTCGAATTGTGGCAATCATAGCTATACCAGCCCGCGACGACTCCGTCGTCATTGATAGCCTCAGGGATGGTAGCTTCGTCAGAGATCGGTCCACTCACAGGTACCTCGATCCCGACCACATATCCATCGGGATGCACAAGCAAGCCGCCTGCGTCGATGTAAACGCTGCCATTTGCGCCATAGCCCACTACCGCGCCGTTCGTGTTCAAGCCCAGGATCCCGACTGGGTAGTTAGACCCAGCATAGTTTTTGATTACATTGTTATCGAAGCCTCCGGCTCGAGACCGTGTGAAGCCGGTAGAGGCGACACAAAAGCCGGAATAGTTTCCGGCAATCTCTCCAAAATTGTTAATGGCAACAGGTAGGGACTCTGGCGGATAGTCAAAACAGCTTTTTACGGAAGGGTTGAAGGTAACGATACGGCCGTTTGCGTATCTCACAAAGCTCTCTTGCACGCCGGCAACCACCTCATAGAAGCCGGTGATGTCTCCGGAATCGTTAATGCTCTCTGGTTCCGTCCACAGCCCCCCGCGAATGCTAAAGGTGGTGATGGTTCCCGTAGCGTCTCGTATGAATGCGGAAGCAGTCGAGGGCGAGGTCGTGTAGTAACCGGTGACCGTCATCGAGCTGTTCATGCTCATGGGGAAGGTGCCGAGCGAGCCGGGCACCAGGAATGTCAGGTAAGACGCCTCAGCTCCTACCGCAGCCTCCGGTGTCACGAAGGGAAACAAGACCAATAGGCACAGTATCTGTATCGGGCGCATGCTAAGCTCTAAAACTCTCATGGTGAGGCTCTCCGTATTCGGCTGAGGCTCATCCCTGGGCCTTTACCTGCCGTGCCCATCGTCAGGGTTAGGGAATAGGTTTAAGACCGCCTTCGTTAAATAATCATCCCTTTCCCAGTGACGGACTCCACGGAGATCGATTTGGCGTTGCAGATGGGGCATGCTGGAAATCACAAAACATTTCACCCCTGAGGGCGGCCTATTCAAACCCCGTTTTTGGGCTTGAGTGGGGGACATTTTCCCTTGCCACATTTGCCTTGAGCGGGCTGTGAACTTCAACGTCCGGGATCAACGGATAAACTAAGCTGTCGCCGCCGTCCGCGCCCGAACAGAGGTGATTGTTACTCTAAGCCTCAAAAACTTTCCCATCTCGGCTTTGTAGCCGTTCAGGGTCGAAGCCCGCCATCCCGACAAGTTTCTAATCGAACTGTTCGACCGGAACCGCTCGCATCCTGACTTCGTTTAGCTGATTCTTCAGACGGACGGGTACAGTGAGAACGCAGTTCCGACAGAAGAGGCTTCGCAGCTGCCAAAACAGGCAAGGCAGAGTTTATTTGGACGAAACGGATTACGCACGTCTAACCGCGCTGTGATCAGATTGCGATCCGTTCGACTTCGCCCACGCTGACATTGTCGTTGCGCCGATCGTAAAGCCCGGTTGTTTTCGCGTTTGAGTGTCCGGCCATGCGTTTGCGCGACCTCGATTCGGCCGCCATTCGTAAGGTAATCGGTGATGCCGGTCGCGCGGAAGGTATGACAGCCGATCGCGGTTTCAATTTCTGCGTCGACCGCGCGCCGGCGGACCATACGCCAGACATCGCCGCGCGGCATAGGACGCCCGGAGAGCAGCCTGGTCCTGCCGATCGCCGAGCGGAACAGCGGCCCCTTGCGATCGCCGTCGATGCCGGCCGCCTGGATGTAAGCGTCGAGATAGGGTTAAACTTTATCAGAGAATCGCCTGGCGCAGAATCGCCTGGC
>Ga0182015_10001949_pt1 | contig 26066 bp, 22 predicted proteins | sample 712P3MmetaG_FD_120478 | JGI IMG/M metagenome (GOLD analysis project Ga0182015, IMG submission 120478) | Permafrost microbial communities from Stordalen Mire, Sweden - 712P3M metaG | ecosystem: Environmental > Terrestrial > Soil > Wetlands > Permafrost | place: Sweden: Stordalen | collected...
GCCTGCGCCAGAACCCGCCCCGGCCGCGGATAGCGCCTCGGCCGACTCGAATGCGAAAGCGGCTGCACCCGCCGGCGGGAAAGATGCCGCGCCAGCCGCAGCCACGAAGCCCGCGGCGACGCCCGAAGACGAACAGGCGAAGAAGCAGGCGGAATGGAAATCTTGGCAGGAAAGACTGGCAGGGCAGAAAGATGCGATCGACCTGGCCTCGCGGGAATTCGACGTGCTGCAAAAGGAATATGAGCTGCGCGCCGCCGTCATGTACGCCGACGTAGGAAACCGACTGCGCAACCAAGCCCAATGGGACAAAGAAGACGCGGATTATAAGCAGAAGATCGCGGACAAGCAGAAGGCAGTCGAAGACGCCAAACAGAAATTGATTGATCTGGAGGAAGAAGCCAGAAAGGCCGGCGTTCCCAGCGCCATGCGAGAACCGTAGAGTGTAGCTGTCTTCCGGCAGCCTGCGATTCGGGTTGAAGGCTACAAAAACGGCGGCGAATGGAAGCCGGTTTCGATTGCTTAGCTTGACTTGCTCATGGCGGCCGCTTCGCCGTCCCTGGCCCGTTCGCGCAGCCTTTCGATCTGCTTGACGTGATGCCGGCCATGAATCAGATGGAACTTTCTCCACTGCGGCCCTGTTAACGGACCGAGGATCGGATGGTCGAGGAGCTTTGCGCTACCGAAGCGAGCTTCGCAACGCGCGATGATCTCATCCATCGCTGCAATCTTCAATGCGACTTCGGCTCTCACCTGCTCCGCCGGCAATCCTCGCGGTACGGTGGTGTTCGGAGCCTTTCGCCCTTCGGGCAAGTGGTTAAAACCGAAAACGACCAGTGTCCGGCAGCGTTGTCGCATCGAGGCCCGGGCCACGAGCGCTTTGCCGGCGTCCAGGGTTCGCTCAAACCCCCTGATGGTTCCGGTATAGGTCAGGTATAGATGTTCAAGCACTTCCGCGGCACTCCACTTACCCGCAGGGTGCCACTTCATCTGTTCGTTCGACATGCCCTCTACCACCGAATCCAGCGCTTCTTTCAGCTCTTTGAGCAAGGAATCCATGGCGCTATCCCGCGTTTCCGCGCGCTTCAGGTAGAATGTGCGCGACGATGAATCATCCCATTTATAACAGGAAGGTCGTCATGAAAACGGAGAAGGTCGTGCCACACGAGATTTCTGTTGCGGGATCCAGAGTTAAGAATTTTCGCCTTCGAAGTGGCGCAACCAGGAAGGTTTGTTATGCCATTCTGTTCTCACTGGTCGCGCTACTTGTAGCCTGCGATTCCAACACTGCCAAACCGCCGGAGGCCAAGCCCGAGCCCAAAGGTCCTGAGCTGCTCACCGCCCGCTCCGCCTTTCAAAAGGTGTTTATCGCTGCCCGCAATTATGCGGCTGACGCCAAACCGTTCCGCATCGAGTCCACGCCCACGAGCGATGGGAATGGCCACGATGGCAAGTCTGCGGTATGGCGCGCCAGCTTCGCTTCCGCCGCGCAACATGGCGCCAAACCTTTCATATGGTCCGGCAGCGACGCGCCCGACGCGCCGTCTCGCGGAGTTTCTCCCGGCAACGAAGACGTTTACAACCCGGGCAACGCTTCCACTGAGGTTTTTGACGTCGCTTTCCTCAAGGTGGATTCCGACCAAGCCTTCAGTGTTGCGCAGAAGCACGGAGGAGAGAAAGTTCTGGAGAAAGATCCTTCCACCCCAGTGATTTACATTTGCGACTGGAACCATAACACCAACCAACTGGTGTGGCACGTCATCTATGGCTCCGATCGGGACCATTCGAAGCTCGCGGTCGCGGCCAACGCCACGACCGGTGAGTTCATCCGAGTGGAAAAATAGACTTAACCTCTAACGGTGGGCGGATGGGGGTGGAATCATGATCGCGGGAACAGCGATTCTTACTTACTCCGACCGCTCAGCCTGGTTCGCTGATCTTCGATGGAAGAGAAGCGGCAGAGAGTGCCCGCGGAGGCAATGCCACCTTTTAGTGCCTGAGGTTTCCCGAAAGAAACTATGTCGGCAACGGAATACCTGCGAAGGCGGCCGGCGGCGCAGTGAGCGCTTAGTCGTTCTATCTTCACGGTACGAAGGTCGGATGCCAGCGCTGAACTTTCTGACTGGTTTACCGATTCATCGTCCAACCTCAATACTCCCTGTTCGCCGTTTTGTGTTTTTGGATTGGCGCGTCCCTCCGGAGCCACTCGAACGGGGGAAAGCTGCAACTGAAATTTGGCTCCGGTAGAACGCAGCCTGCGGCATCGCTTACTTGCGGGTGTGGATAAATACTACAGCGTTATTTGAACACAGTTCAAATTATTTCCTGGGCCCTGCATTATTTTCGATCCGGAGTCTAACCCTTTGCCCAGACAAGCAGATCCTGGACTTGAAAAGCGCATTCTGGAGGCAGCCAGCCGGCTGCACGCCAGAGGCGGCGAAAAAGCTCTTACGATGCGGGCGGTTGCGAAAACCGCCGGCACCACCACCCCTACCGTTTACGAGCGCTACCGTGATCGCGACGACATCCTTCGCGCGCTGCGTCTACAGACCCGCGCTGAACTTTTCGATACCCTTCGTGGCTCCCGCACGTTGGCAGCAGCTTGCAAGTCCTATCTCGAATTTGCTCTCCACCATCGTTATGCTTATGAGGTCCTTTTCGATCGGTTTGCGGAACCGCCGTCGTTGCACGAGCCTTGGCCAACCTTCAACCTGTTGCGCGAACGTCTGACGCGCCGGCTGGGGGGAACTCCGCGACAGCATACCCGGCTAATGCTTTCGCTATGGTCGCTGATGCACGGCACCGCCTTGCTTTTAATTCGTGGAGAAGCAATCGGTCCGCTGCGCACGCAGATGGTGCACGCCTGCCTGGACGCCGTCGAAGTGGTGGTCGCAGAAGCCTCGCGCGCTAAAGGCAAGGTGCGTTCGGGCCCCAAATGGCCGGCCAATTTGATTCTTGGGGAAGAGACGGAAAGCAAAGTTTCCCACGAGGATTATGGCGGCGAAAAAGCTTCCGCCCAAATACCCCGCAGGAAGCCAAAAGCGAAACGGAGGACGTCCCGTCACGGGACGCTTACGAAGTCTAACTAAGTTCTCTTCCACTATTGCTATTGCGTCTTGGTGTCCTCCGCCTTGGCTTTCAAGCGATCGATGGCCTTTTGCGCTTGTTCAGCCTCGGGTCCGTGCGGAAGAATTTTCAAGTAGCTTTCATACTCGCTGCGAGCATCGTCCAGCACTCCCAACTTTTCCAGGCAGACCGCCAGTCGAATGGTTGCTACAGCGTCATTGTCTTTATAGCGCAGCGCCTCGCGGTAGCGCTCCTCTGCTGCTTTGTAGTTTTTGCGCTTATAATAAAAGTCGCCGATCTCAATACTCTTCGCGGCTTTATGTGGATCCCAGGCGTGGAATTCGGTGATGCCGCTTCCTCCGCCAGAAATTCCAGCCACGGCCTCAGCCACAGCATCGGAACTCTGGGGATGCTTTACGGCGTCGTCCTCCGGAGGAGTCAAATCCACTTGCGTATCCTTGCTCGAACTCTCCCCAACGTTGGTTCCCAAATCATCGGCCCGCACGCGATCGGAGTGCGGGGGCTCAAGGTTCGGGGTACTTCCCTTCGTAGAGGAGCCATTCTCCGGGGCTGAAGTGGCAGGAGAATCCTCCGGAAATGGATTTCTCTGCTCGGAACTTGTTGCCGGGTTTCCGCTTCCAGAAGATGGAGAAGACGGTGGCGAGGGCTTCGGGGAATCTTGCTGGCCCAGCGCCACGCCACTCAAGCCCAAGAATAATGCTACCCAGAACCAACTTCGCATAGCCTAATCTTACCGCGCCTCGAGCATATAGATATTACCGAAAGAAATTCTATTGGTTGCGCCGAAAAAATGGGCCGCTCTTGGGGGGGAGCGGCCCTTTGCAAGTCCTCTGGGGGGAGGAAAAAGTGATCTCAAATTCTTACATCGACGACGGATTATTCTGACTCGCCGGGGTCGTAGCCGGCGGATTCGTATCTCCGACTGTATTGGTCATCAGGCGGACATCCACCCGGCGATTGTCGGCGCGGCCCTGTTTGGTCTTATTCGTCTCGACCGGCTTGTCCTTGCCCAATCCGATCACATAAATCTTGTGGGCTGGAACATTGTATTTCGTAGCCAGATATTGAATGACCGAGTTCGCCCGTCGCTGGCTCAGATCGTAGTTGTACTCCGCCGAACCGATCGAATCGGTGCTGCCTTCCAAGGTAATGATGTATCCCTTGGTCGAAGCGATGCTACCCGCCATCTGATCGAGCGCTGTTTTCGACTCGGGCGTCAGATTATCCTTGTTGAATCCAAATTTCACCGAAGTTTCGGCCACCGGACGATAGTTGTCCAGATTGGCCACAGTGTTGGTCAGGACACCTACACGACCATTAGCTGCATCTGCCATTTGCTGAGCAGAGGCTGCATTCTGGCTGGCTGCCAGCGCCTTCTGATCAACTTCCGCCGTCTTGGTATTCACCGCTTGGATCCCGGCTTGGGCCCGCGCGTCCACATCCTTGATGTCTTTGCTGTTCTTCGCCGTCATATCATCAAGTTCGTTGGTTTTATTGATCAACGGCGTCGTTTGTTGCTTTACGTAGTTCTTGGTGCTACAGCCGATGGTGGCTGCCATGCTGGCTGCGAGTAGAAGTGTCAACGAAGTGCGGTTCATATTGGAAGAGGCTCCTTGAGTAGCTGTCTTAGCGCGCCTGGGAAACTCCCGCGCGCCTACCTGCGTTTGCAGACCTTGGGCATCTCGACACTGCCTGCGTTTTCCGTTGTTACTTGTGCACGAGACGTGCCAGTTTCCCGCATCCACACCGCCGCTTACAAGTATATAAGGTTTCAACGGTTTGGGGGAGTCTCCCAGTGAACTACCATTAACTGGAATTGCTTCCAGCCGCGCAAACCCCACATGACGAATGGAAATTTTATATAGTGACGCTGGCACCGCCGCTATCTATGCCCGCAATGCATCGGCCAATTACTTCCAGATGTCCGTGATTGGGGCAGCATCGCGATCGCCCGCAGCCAAGGGCTCTAGGCCAAAGTTATCTTCAATCGTCCGCAAGACGTTGTAGTGCGTGTAATTGCGGTCAAGCACTTTAGGATCCTGTTGACTGGCTTCCTTCACCATGTCGCCGAGAAACAATGTGAAAATCCGGTTGTCGGCATTATGGTCGGACTCGTCAAAAGTCACGATCACGAGCGTGTCTTTGCGCAGCCTCTCGGGAAAAGTCTTGTCGAGAAACTTGTGCAGCCACTCCGCCGCCACGTGCACGTTCGTGTTGTGCCCATCGTTATTCATGTTCGGCGAGTAGAACGAATAGGCCACCAGCCCCGCTTTCACGTCCTTCACGAAGAAGTTATCGTCCCCTAAAAGATTATTGCCCTTGCTAGAATCAATTCTCACCACGCGGTCGCACCATTTTTCCTGCACTTCCGCAAAGCTCAGGAAGGGCACGTGCCGCCGAACATAATCGCCTGTCTTGCTCTTGGCCGCGCGCTGGCTGTCAATCCGGTAGGGGCAATTTCCTTCCGGCAACTCCTCGGCATAATTTTTGAAGTCGAAGCCGCTGGCGATCAGGCGATCCGCAATGGTTTTGTGAGCCGCGTCATTCGGAAAGTTAATTTGACGGTCAGCGAGCAACCGGCCGCGTCGATGCACTCCAAAGTCTGTTCCCGCAATCATCGCCAGATAATTCGGATATGAAGGATGGAACAACGCATGAAAGTTCGAGAAACTGGCTCCGCGGGCGGCGAGATCAGCCAGATTTTGATCCTTTACAGCAACTTCGTAGTCGCCATTTTCGAGCACAATGATGACGACCTGGTCAAAGTGGTGAGCGCTGGATTTCGCGCCAGCCGCCGCAGCAGCATTATCCGTCTTCTGCGCTCGGGTCGTCGCAGCCTCCGCTTTGTCCGGTTGCGCGGACACCGGCGCCTGTGCAGCGCACAGCAGCGTTCCAACCGCGACCGATTCCGCGAAAACCAAGATCCGGCAAAAGTCTAACCGGGCGCTGAGCGTTGCTTGCATGTAGCATCCCCGAAACAAATGGCACCTCGCCTCATCGAATAGAATACAGATACCACCGCATGGACCTGCTGCAAAAGATCCGTACCATCCCGACCGAACCCGGGGTTTATCTCTATAAGAACGCCGCGGGCGAAGTCATCTACGTGGGCAAAGCGAAGAATCTGCGCAGCCGTGTCGGAAGTTATTTTCACGAAGGCCGCTGGGAAGACTCTAAGACCGGAACCCTGATTCGGGAAGCGGTCGACGTTGATTACATCGTCGTCCGCAACAACAAAGAAGCGTTGGCCCTTGAAAATAATCTCATCAAGCAGCGCAAGCCACGTTTTAATATTCTGCTGCGCGACGACAAGACCTACCCGTACGTGAAGCTCACGCTGGGCCAGCGGACGCCGCGGGTTTATGTAACGCGCCGTCTGCGCAAGGACGGCAGCGCTTACTACGGGCCGTACTTCCCTGCCAATCTCGCTTATCGCATCGTCGACCTTATTCACCGCAACTTTCTGATCCCCTCGTGCGACGTGGATCTCACCCGCTTTCACCCGCGCCCTTGCCTGCAGTACTACATCAAGCGTTGCCTGGGCCCGTGCGTACAAGGGTTGACCACGCCTGAGAGTTACCAGGAAGCGGTGCGCGACGTAAAGTTCTTCCTCGAAGGCCGGCCAACGGATCTGGCTCGTTCGCTGCACGACCGTATGGAGCAGGCCGCCGCGGCGGAAGAGTACGAACGCGCCGCACGCTACCGCGATCTGATTTCGACGGTCGAGCAGTTGCAGGAGCGCCAGCGCATCGCGGCGGCGGAAGGCGACGACGCCGATGTCTTCGGTTATCACTGTGAAAACGGCATGATCGCTGTAAATTTATTCCACATGCGCGGCGGACGCGTGGTCGATCGCCGCGAATTCTTCTGGGAAGATCTGCCGGAATCCGCAGCGCCCGCAGAGGCGGAGCCTTCCACGACTCATGTGGGGACAGCCGCCTCTTCAGCAAGCTCCGGGCAGGCTCCCGGCTGGCCGGTCGAGCAAAGCTCGGCTGTTTCTCCTGCCACGGACTCTTTCAACCCTGGTGAATTCTTTTCCGCCCTGCTCAAACAGCTCTACATCAGCCAGCCTTACGTGCCGCGAAATTTGTACGTGCCGGTTGATTTCGAGGATCGAGAGACTCTGGAAGACTTGCTCTCCGAGCAGATCGCGGGCTCCGATCCTCGAGCGGCAAGGGTTCATATTCTGGTGCCGCAGAGGGGCGACAAGCGAGCCTTGCTCGATCTCGCAGGAACCAATGCCAAGCAGTCTTATGATCAGCGCTTTCGCGTGCTCAAACCCAACGCCAAAGTTATCCAGGAGGAACTGCAGGAAGTTCTTAGCCTTCCCGAACTGCCGCAGCGCATCGAGTGCTTCGATATCTCACATATTCAAGGTGCAGAAACCGTGGCGTCGATGGTGGTCTGGGAAGACGGCAAGATGCAGAAATCGGATTACCGGAAGTTCATTATCCGCACGGTTGAGGGCGTGGACGACTTCGCTTGCATGCGCGAAGTGGTCACGCGTCGGTACAAACGCCTGCAACAGGAAGAGAAGGCCATGCCCAGCCTGGTACTGATCGATGGCGGCCTTGGCCAGTTGCATGCGGCCGCCGAAGCCCTGGAAGCGCTGGAGATCATCAACCAACCGCTGGCTTCCATCGCCAAACGCGAAGAGATACTCTACGTTTACGGGCAGGAGAAAGATCCGGTGGTTCTCGATCACCATTCTCCCGTGCTGCATCTCATTCAACTGATCCGGGACGAAGCACATCGCTTCGCCGTAACCTTCCATCGCAAGCGCCGCCAGATACGGGACCGCTCCACCGAGTTGAGAGAAATCCCCGGCGTGGGCGAGAGCACGACGCGGCGGCTGCTCGAACATTTCGGCAGCCTGCAGGCAGTCAAGCAGGCAGACGCAGCGGCGCTATCGGCGGTCGTTACCCGGGTGCAAGCGGAGGCGATCAGCAATCACTTTCGAAAATAGTGGATTGATTTTGATCCGTCGTCACTGCTTCGCCGTGGAATTCGCATTTCCCATATCGAGGACAAGCTTCCAACTTCCGTCACGCTGTTTCTTCCAGATGCTGGTGTAGTTTCCGTTCTCAACGACAGGCTTGCCATCTTTACCAGCGGCGCGGAATTCGAAGGTGCCGTAGGTGTAACCAAGGTCGCCCGCGGCGGAAATATCGGCGCCGACCGGCTGCCATGTTAGTTGGTTGTTCTTGTCGTCGAGAAATCCCATCGTCTTGGCGATCTCTATTTTCCCGGTAATGATGGCCGCGCCGTTGGGCACCTCGACAGCGTCGTCAGCGTAGTAGGACATGTATCCGGAAGATCCGCGTTCGGCCGCAGCCTTCATGAACTCCCCTTCCAACTGCCGCAGCGTGTCTGCAGTGGCTTTGTCCGACGCCTTTGCGAGGGGATGGATCTTTGGCACGATCACCACCGCAACCAGCAGCGTGAACGTAAGAATCAGCGGAAAAATCTTCACGTGTCCTCCAAATGCAGCGAACATTTTACGCGCAGCGGCGTCTTCGAACGAGGGGGACGTCGGCTTCTGACTTATTTGCTAAACCTCTCTAGCACCGACCTGTGACGTTTTTCTATCCCTCGGTTCCAACGGGCCATGCCCTGGAGAGTGTACCCACGGCATCTTGGAAGGCCGACGGGTTCATTGAGAAGATGCTTGAATCGCTTGTCTACATGAAACTTCGCCCCTGGATCACCGCTGCCGTGTTCGTGCTATTGCTGGTCGCCGCCGTCGCGGGATTGCTGCGCACGCGACCGAGCGCTCAGGCTCCTGAAGCCGAGGACGCTGCCAAGGCTCCTTCCAAACAATTTCTCTCCGCGAACGTGACAGCCCCGCATCCTCTTGTGGATCAGCGCCCGTTGCAGACCGCTCGCCGCATGGCGGCCACGGCAGCGACTCCAGAAGAACAGGCCCTGGCACACCAAGCCGAAAAAGTTGCCGACCACGAGGTGGACCTGGCTTTTTTCGATGCTCTGCGAACTGCGGAAGAGAATCCTCCAAAGCTCAGTATTGAAGCCGCTCAGCTTGCGGATCGAAAGAGCAAAGCCGCATTCACGCTGAAGGAGGACCAGGAAAACATCTCCCTTTTGACCCGCAAGCTGGCCGCCGCCCCGAATTCGCAAAAAGATAATCTGCAGGATCAGATCGACGTTACCAAAGCGCAAATAGATCTCGATCAGGACGAGTTTGATGATGCGTCGGAGGAATTGGAGCGAGCCGGTGGTGATCCGCAGTCGAAGATCAAGCGATTAAAGGCGGAGCACGATAGCAGTGACCATAGCGCCACCCAGGCAGCATCCGCGGTGAACGCTTACGAACTCGATTACCAGGCGCGTACCATGCTGACGGCTTTCCGCACGGGGGAGGCGTTGCGAGAAAAAAAGACGCAGCTCGAACAGGCGCTACAGGAAACCAGTGCCAAGGCGGCGCGACTCAGGCACCGGCACGATACCCTGGCTTTGCAGGTGGAAAAGGAAAAGGAAGATCGGGAGGCCGCCAAACAGCAGGCTCGGGGCTTTGCCACGAGCGCCAAAGCAGGCAGCCGTGAAGAGTCGAGGGCGGCGGCGCAGACCGCACTCGGCGCGCTGAAGCAATACAGCCGCGACCAGAAGAATTTGGCTGACCTGGGCCGCCGGGCGCAAGACCAAAAAGAGCTGGGTGACATTTACACGGCCTGGATCTCATTGGTCGAAACGCGCGAACACGCCGCACTGCACAGCCAGATTGAATGTTTCCTCTGGATGCTCCTGGTGGCACTTGCCGTATACCTGTTGGGTCGTCTAATCGACCGGCTGTTCGCCGGCATGAATGCGGAAAACAAACGCATTGACACATTGCGCGCCATCGCCAAGGTGGCAGCGGAAGTAGCGGGCGCAATCGTCATCGCGTTTATCGTCTTTGGCATGCCTAGCCAGACAACCACGATTCTCGGCCTTGCGGGCGCGGGACTTACGGTCGCCAGCAAGGATGTAATCATGGCATTTTTTGGATGGTTCCTGCTGATGGGGCGCAATGGCATACGCGTCGGCGATTGGGTGGAGATCGAAGGAGTAGGCGGAGAAGTCATCGAGATTGGATTGCTGAAAACAGTTTTGCTCGAAACCGGAAATTGGTCAGACGCTGGTCATCCCACCGGCAGGCAGGTTTCTTTCGTGAACAGCTTCGCCATCGAAGGTCACTATTTTAATTTCTCGACTTCTGGTCAGTGGATGTGGGACGAACTGCAGCTTACGATTGCCGACAATCAGGATCCCTACGCCGTGATCGACGAGTTGCAGAAGCTCGTTTCCAAGGAAACAGAAGCGAACGCGATTAAAGCCGAGGCGGAATGGCAAAACACGAAAACGCGTTACCACGTGCAAGGTTTTTCAGCCGAGCCCGCCATCAGTGTTCGCCCGACGGGCTCGGCAGTGGAAATCCGCGTTCGCTACATCACGCGTGCCTATGAACGGCACGAAACGCGGAAACGCCTATACGAAGCCTTAGTGGGGTTGCTGCATGGCAGGCGCGAAGAAGTTTTGCGGTAGCGCTCCAATGATGGACGCGCCCCTCATCGATAGACGAGAATCGGGTATTCTGCTTTTGGCTTTGCCAATATCGACTTCATGTCAACCGAAGGGAATTTTGGAACGCTCGTTGTAACCGGCGCGAGCCGAGGAATCGGCGCGGCTATCGCTAAACTAGCCGGTGCGCGAGGATATTCGGTTGCCGTGAACTATGCGACGGGAAAGGCCGAGGCGCAAGCGGTCGTAGAGCAGATCGAGTCCGCTGGTTCGCATGCCTGTGCAATTCAAGCGGATGTATCACGTGATGAAGATGTGATCCGGCTGTTCGAAAGTGCCGAGCGCGAACTAGGCCCGATGAAGGCGCTGGTCAACAATGCGGCCATCACCGGCGGATTTTCACGAGTGGACTCGGTCCTGGCGACGGCGGTTGCGCGAGTCATGGCGGTAAATGTTACGGGAGCGTTTTTGTGTGCCCGCGAGGCCGTGCGCCGCATGTCAACCCGGCACGGAGGAACGGGCGGCGCCATTGTGAACATTTCTTCCCGCGCGGCGCGCACCGGCTCGGCTGGTGAGTGGGTTCATTACGCGGCATCGAAGGGCGCGATCGATAGCTTCACGATTGGGCTCGCGCGGGAGGTCGCGACCGAAGGGATCTGCGTGAACGCGGTGGCTCCCGGGCTAATCGAAACCGGATTGCATGCCGCAAACGGCGCCCCCGACCGGTTGCAGCGACTGGCCGCAACCATTCCCATGCAACGGGCGGGCAAGCCGCTGGAAGTTGCCGAAGGCGTGCTCTGGTTGCTCTCGCCGGCTGCTTCTTACACGACAGGCGCTATTTTGGAAATCGGTGGCGGGCGTTAGTTGCTCGCGGATTTGTTTTCTCTCTCTCGAACCTCGAACTCCGGCGCAAGTAAGCTTTGATTTTCTCGGGCAAACGCGAGGCGTGCAGAATATCGCGCAGAGGCGCTGGAGGAAGAGCACTGCCGAACTCCAGAGCGCAGGCCAGCGGAGTATGCTGGCTGCGCAACAGCGCCATGCGGATCTCGCGCCGCGCCGACCACTTGGGGTGATGGCACGCCGCCCCGACAAAAGCGGATGTAGCGTTCGGGCGAATGATTGCCCGGATGACGTCTGCTTCAGTCAGGCGCGAATTTTCTAGAGCGGTGTGTGCGACCCGGAATTCCTTGTCGAGCAACAATGCGGCGGCGACGGCTTGCGATCCGCGCCGGGCGAGCGTTAGGCGTTCCCCCAGCGTGACGGAGTCCAGGCGCGCGATGAGTTGCTGGTCGGCCGCATGTTTCAAATCGGCTGCGACCGCCGCGTGCAACGTAAAGCTCATGAGATCGAAAGTATAGAACTGGCGAATCAGCCGAAGCACAAGGTGTCTCGGTGCGCGGGGATGAGCGGCGAGTGCCAGTGCTACCTTTCGCGACTTCATCGCCGCGTCGTTTTGGCTGAGTTGCTCGAGGATTTCGGGCAGCAGGTCGCGGCTCTTGAGCAGAGCGATGGCGCGATCCTGGTTCAGCGGGCTGAGTTCAGGGAGGCGATCGCCCGGGGCAACTACCTTCGTCCCGTGGTGTTCCGCTACGGGTGCGTGAGTTCTCTTCGGTTGGCTTCCCTCTAGCACGGGTTGGACTTCGTATGGACTATGCCACCGATGACGACGATCTTCGCGCTAATTGCAATGCGCCGTGAACCGGTTCGACCACTTCCGAATTCAAAATGACTTGGAGGTGCGCCGTACGAACTGCATTGTAGAAAAACTCGCGAACCATCGGCGCATAACGAAAGACTCCGCCCGCCATGGCCACCCGGACAGCGAAGTGCGGGTCAGGGAAAAGGCGCCGTACCACAAGATCGGCGAGCCGAGCGAGTTCCCTTCCCGCTTGCGTGAGAAGGGATCGCGCCAGTTCATCTCCGGCTTGGTTTGCTGCTAGAACCGCCGGGAAGAGTGCGGCACAATCTGCGTTGGCATTCGCGGTGCGCGCTAACTGCTCGAAGGACTCCAATTTCCAGATGGGCTTCATCTCAGCGAAGAGCCGTGAGGCCTGCTCGGCGGTTCGATCGTCTGGTGATTGACGCTGCGCCGATTCATCCGCTGCGCGCAGTACGGCTGCGGCCGCGGCGCGGCCGATCCAGTGAGCCGAGCCCTCGTCGGAGATGGCGAAACCCCATCCTCCGGCGCGCGCAGTCTTTCCATTCGCATCACGACCGAAAGCAATCGATCCGGTGCCGGCGATCACAATCAGGCCCGGTTCTAAACCGAACGCGGAATGCAGAGCAATCTCCATATCTCCCACGACTTCAATTTTGCCAGGGATTACTTCTGCGATAATTTCTTGTATAACATTGGCAATTTCTTTGCGTCCGGCACCCGCTGCACCCATGCAGGAACACTGCACTTCCCGCGGATCGACTTTCGCAGCGTTGCAGGCTTCGGTGATGGACTGGTGCAGCGCCTTGCGCGCGCCACTTTCTCCGACGCGTGTGATGTTGCTGGGGCCAGAAACCGCCGAGGCTAGAACTGTGAACTCGTCTCCCACGGCGCAAATGGTCTTGCTGCCACCGCCATCAATACCCAGGTAATAGGCCACGCGTTATTTCTATCACAGCAATTCTGGGTTCACGTTGTCGGTTGGCAAAGATTGGCTTCCGCCAGGTTCTCAGACTCTCACTCGCACGAAATCCCGGCTGCGGCCATAATGGCAATGCACCGGCAGAACGCATGGGTCTCGATAAACTCGATCTGGCGATTATCGCGCTTTACCTGGTTGGCATCACTCTTTTCGGACTGCGTTTTCGCAAACGGCAGCGCTCGCTGCGCGATTACTTTCTCGCGGGACGCGATATTCCGTGGTGGGCCATCGCACTTTCCATCGTTGCCGCCGAAACCAGCACGCTCACCATCATCAGCATCCCCGGTCTTGCTTACGATACCAACCTCACGTTCTTGCAAGTCGTGATGGGATACGTACTGGGGCGCGTGGTGATCAGTTTCGTATTGTTGCCGCATTATTTTCGCGGCGAACTTTATACGGCGTATGAATTAATCGAACGCCGCTTCGGGCGGGGATTGCGCTCGCTGACCGCCGGCCTGTTCCTGTTGACTCGGACGGCGGCGGAGGGCGTGAGAGTTTACGCCGTTTCGATCGTAGTGGCGATCGCCCTGGGGACCGGAGAAGTGGGATCCATAGCGATCATTACTGTATTGACGCTCATCTATACATTCGAAGGTGGACTGGCGGCTGTGATCTGGACCGACGTGGTGCAGACCGTCATTTATGTCGGCGGGACGCTGGTCGGACTTTGGACGATCCTGCATCTTGTGCCCGGAGGATGGAGCGCGATCCATGCCGCCGCCGCCAGCGCCGGCAAACTCAAGGTGTTCGACTTCACCCCGAGCTTGTGGGTTCCTTACACATTCTGGGCTGGCGTGATCGGCGGGGCCGCCTTTACTACGGCGAGCCATGGCACGGATCAACTTTTCGTACAGAGACTGCTCGCCGCGCGCGGGCAGAAGCAGTCCGCGGTAGCGCTCATTTCAAGCGGAGTTGCAATTCTGTTTCAGTTTGCGTTGTTCCTGATGGTAGGAGTTATGCTCTGGGCGTTCTATCGCGTGCCCTCGGCTACATTCGGAAAGCCCGATCGAATCTATCCCACGTTCATCGTGAGAGAGATGCCTCACGGTATCTCGGGACTGCTCATTGCAGCCATCTTAGCGGCCGCCATGTCGAACCTCAGTGCGGCGCTCAACTCGCTTTCCTCCAGCGCGATTATGGATTTCTACGTGCGCCTTCGGCCGCAAGCTGAGGAGGTAAAACGCATGCGCCTGTCGCGCATGGCCACATTCTTTTTTGCAATCGTGCTATTTGCTTTGGCCGTTTTTTCCTTGCACAAAGCCGGCCGCGTTGTTGAAGTCGGGCTACAGATTGCATCGGTGGCTTATGGCGCGCTGCTGGGAGTGTTTTTGCTCGGCGTGTTAACTGAGACGGCCAATCAGCGCGGAGCCGTGCTGGGCATGCTTTTCGGATTCAGTGTCGACCTATATTTGTGGCGTTGGACGCATGTGCCGTGGACGTGGTGGGTGCTGATCGGGACGTTAGTCACCTTTGGAGTGGGGTACGTGGCAAGCTATGCCGCGCAGGAGTAGTCTTTTCGTCGCGGCCTCTGCGGCATTTTTGCGCGAGCTTTACAGTTAATAAGCTCTTGATCTTCTTAGCAACCAGACAGGGCCGCTCGCGTATACTTGCACCCTTTGCCCATGGCAGATCTCGTACAGCAAACTGCTCCGCGTCCCGAGCTCGCCCGCGATCTAGGTGTCAGCCACGCATCGGCCGTGGTTGTCGGGACCATCATTGGCAGCGGAATCTTTCTGGTTCCTGCCGAAATGATGCAGGCAGTGGGCTCGGCGAAGCTGGTCTATCTGGCGTGGCTGGCGGGGGGTCTGTTGTCTTTCTTTGGTGCCCTCACCTACGCCGAACTGGGCGCCATGAAACCGCAAGCGGGAGGCGAGTATGTTTACGTGCGCGACGCCTATGGTCCCCTGGGCGGTTTTTTATACGGCTGGACATGGTTCTTAATCGCGAAACCCGCGTCGGTGGCCACGGTCGCCACGGGACTGGTACGCATTCTGGGCACGTTCCCGGTTTTTTCGTTTTTCTCCGCGAACATCTTTTTGCATCCTTTCGCAATCACCTGGGGACAACTTGTCGCCATTGCGGCAGCGATTCTCATCTCCACGCTGAATTACCTCGGAGTAAAGAAAGCCGGAGAATTTCAATTCGTATTCACAATTCTGAAAGTCGCCATCATTCTCGGAATCGTGGTGGTGTGCTTCAGCGGCTCCGGCAGCGCGAGCGGACGCGGCTGGAGCAACTTTGCCGGAACATTTACCGGAGCGAAGGGTGGGATCGCCGGCTTTATGGCCGCGCTGGTCGCGGCGCTGTGGGCCTATGACGGATGGAACGACCTGAACATGGTGGCCGGCGAAGTAAAGAAACCCGAGCGCAATATTCCAATCGCGCTGATTGCAGGGGTGGCCACGGTCGGCGTGCTCTATGTACTGGTGAATGCCGGCGTGCAGTACGTGTTGCCGGCGAGTGTGATCGCGGCGTCGCAGCGGCCTGCTTCTGACGCGGTCGCGCTGGTGACGGGACACATGGGAGCAGCGATCGTCTCAGCGGGCATGGCAATCTCCATGCTGGTCACACTGAATGGCACCATCATGAGCGGCGCCCGCGTGCCCTTCGCCATGGCGCGCGATGGATATTTCTTCCGCGCTCTGGCAGAAGTACATCCTCGCTTTCATACTCCTTCGGCTGCCATCATGGTGCAGGCGGTTTTGTCGATCATCCTGATGCTCCTGGGGGGAAACTTCCGCCAACTTTTTTCTTTGGCCATCTTCGCGGAATGGCTCTTCTACATGATCGCTGGCAGCACAATTTTTGTCTTCCGTTGGCGCGATCCGCTGGCAGCTCGACCCTATCGCGTGCTCGGTTACCCGTTCGTTCCTGCGCTGTTCATCGCCGCTGCCGCAGTTCTTCTCTATTACACGCTCCGGGAAAACTGGCCGAACTCGTTTTACGGACTGCTGGTGATTCTGGCAGGCGTTCCGGTGTACTGGTCATTTCGTAGACTTCGTCAGGCCGAGCGGCCGTTCTAAGCCGCGCCCCTGGCCCGTTTCGGGTTCATTCCCGTAAGCGTTCCAGCGCGGTTACCTTAGGTCAAGAGCCGTGGACACGTTCCCGCACTGTCCTTTCTCCCTTAGTGTGAAGATTCCAATCCAGGCGCACTCCTTCGGCGTGGACGTCTTGGAGTCCAATGCATGCCTGCCTCTGAAAACAATTTTCAGCTCGGGATTCTCCCGGAGCACAAGATCGACAAGCGAGCGCTCGCCGCAAGCTACGCTTTCGTGTTTCTGGTTACTTTTCTCGTGGTGAATGTTGGGATGGTCTTCCCTGACCGGCTTCAACTGACGGCGTACCGCGTCACGGAACTGATTCCTCTTCCGGCGATGAGGCCGGAACCCGCTCCACCCGTCGAAGTAAAACCCTTGAAGATGAAGCTGTTGCCGCCCGCTCCCGTTTTCGTGCAGCCCAAGTTGGTGATACCGCGTGAGGTACATCGCATGGTCCCTACACCTGAGCCTGCGGAAGCACCCAAGGTGGTTATCCAGCAGTTCGCCGCCTCGCGGATCGAGATGAACGCTGGCGCAGCGCGTCCTCGGCTTCTGCACACGGGCGACTTCTCGGGAAGTTCGGCAGCTCCCACGGTGAATGTCGCGGTGCAAAAAGTCCAGACTGGTGGTTTTGGCGACCCCAATGGCTTGACTGGGACGGGCAAGCCGAACGCGAAGCTGTATGCGGCACAGGCGGGATCCTTCGACCTGCCCGTGGGCCCGGGACAAGGCAACGGATCCGGCGGAGCGAAAGGCATGAGGGGTACGGTTGCCAGCGCGGATTTCGGCAGCGGTATCGCAACCCCAAGCAAAGGCGACGGCCGCAGCAGCGGAGTTTCTACTGGAGGCTTCGGAGCGGAGCAGGTGGTCCATAGCGGTCCAAAGCTCGCACAGGCAGATTTGGGACCAGCCACCATTCCGTTGGAAATCGCATACAAGCCACAACCCGTTTACACGTATGAGGCCCGCAGCCTGAAGCTGGAAGGGGAAGTCTTGCTGGAAGTAAGCTTCAGGGCCAACGGAGCGATCCAGGTAAACCGCGTAGTTCGTGGCTTAGGCCACGGCCTCGATGAAGCGGCCATCGCGGCTACCAACAAGATGCAGTTCAAGCCGGCGCTGCGCATGGGGCAGGCCGTCGATTCCACGGCAGTGGTACACGTGCTGTTTCAGATGGCGTATTAAGAGTTGGATACGGGAAAGTATTCGTCCACAGGAGCGGTTTCGCGGCCCGGAAACCGCGAAGCAAATCGAGAATGGCGCCCAGGAAAATATCGATTGCAGAAAGTTGGAGAGAAAGACATGCGCACGTCGAAATGGATGCTCACAGCCGCATTGTTGGGCTCGGTGAGTGCCGCGGCACAACAGCCGTCTGCTTCGCGAACCTCAGGTCAACCGAATGTGCCCGAGCCAACCCAGTCAGTACCACGCTCCGCTTCTTCCGACGCCGCGCGAGCCGCGGCTCCCTCGTCACAGTCTGAGACCCAGGCAGCAATCGAGCCGGCGCCAGCGCCCTCGGCTCAGCCTCAGCCTACCACCATGGATCAGGTGGTCGATCGGTTCATCGAGCGCGAGCACGGACTCATGAAAGTTCTCGCCACCCGTACGCCTGTGGTTGAGACTTACCTGCAGAATCTGAATGCCGATCCGCAGCTAGGCCCCGTACCCAGAGAAGACCATTATTTTCTGGGCCGCATGGATATGGGCGAAACCGTCGATCGCAAGGATTATCTGAAAGAGCAGGACAAAGGCATGCAGACGCGCATGATGGGCGGTTTCAATAAGCTCTTCAAGGTGCAGTATCAGCCCCTGGGATTCTCCTGGATGGTCTACGCTGACCGCAGTGATTTCGATCGGGAACACTATGAGTTTCATTACGTCCGCCGCGAATTTCTGGGGGATATCCGCTGTTTGGTCTTCGATGTCATGCCCAAAAAGAACTCCGGCAAAGTGAGGTTCTTGGGCCGAATCTGGGTCGAAGATCAGGAGTTCAACATCGTCCGCTTGAACGGCACCTACACCCCAGCACCGCGGAACTCTTACTTCTTCCACATGGATAGCTGGCGTCTCAACCTTATTCCGGGTTACTGGGTACCGGCGTACATCTACAGTGAAGAGGGCGACTTCGGCGCCGGGGTAAAAAACAAGATAGCGTTCAAGGCGCAAACCCGCATCTGGGGCTACAACCTGCAGAAAGAGGGCAAGGACGATGAGCTCACACAAATTCGCGTGGACAGCGTAAAAGATGAAAGCGCCACCACCCAGGACGCTTCTCCATTGCAGGCCGAGCGGGAATGGCAACAGCAGGCCGAAGATAACGTCATCGAACGCCTTACCCGAGCTGGATTGCTGGCACCCGAAGGCGACATGGACCGCATCCTTCTGACGGTAGTCAATAATCTTGAAGTCACCAACAACATCGATCTGCCGCGTCCGGTTCGTACGCGGGTGCTGCTCACCGTGCCTCTCGAAACCTTTAGTGTGGGGAACACCATCGTCATCAGCCGCGGATTGATCGACGTCCTGCCGGACGAGGCCAGCCTGGCAGCTGTGCTGGCGCATGAGTTGGCGCACATCGTTCTCGGCCACAACCTCGGCAGTAAATATGCGTTCAATGACCGTATGCTGTTTTCCGACGACTCCACCTACAACAACTTAGGATTCAAACACATTCCGGAAGAGGAAGCGGCGGCCGACAAAAAGGCCATCGAACTGCTGAATAACTCACCCTACGCGCAGAAACTCGATAATGTCGGCCTGTTCCTGAAGGCAATACAAGCCCACGCACCTCAGCTCAACGCGCTATTGACCGCGCATCTGGGCAATCCGCTGGCGGAAAACGGAACCGTTACTCGCTTGTCCGCGTTATCCACCAAGGGTCCGGCGCTCGATAACAACAAGCTGGATCAAGTCGCGGCTCTGCCTCTGGGGGGACGCGTCAAGATCAATGCTTGGGATGACAAAGCAGAAATGGTGAAGAGCGTTCCGGTCGCCATCACCTCAGCCCGTGACAAAATGCCGTTTGAAGTCACTCCTTTCTATCCGCGGCTGACTCGCTGGGGGACATCGGTATCTACAACAGCGAGCCCCGCGCCGTCCACCGCGGCGAATTCGCCTATCAGCAAATAGAACATTCTTGGAGTTACTATAAGACGAGTTGCAATAAGACGAGGCCGGGATCCGAAATCACTTTCCGGGTTGCCCGGCCTTTGTCTATCTCAAGTTGCTTGCCCGCCGTGTATTCAAAATCGTAACTACCGCATCTGCAGCCCTAACAAGTCTGGCCAGAGACGAATCAACGCAAAGCGCAGAGCCAGCCCGCACACAGCGCGACCGGCACGCTGGAAAGGGACCCGATCAAGAAGTACTCGGCAAACTCTCGATCGTTCTCGAATTCGTCAGACCGCACCACCCCTTTAGCAGAGACGAGAAAAGCCAGAGCGGCGTAGCTCCCGGCAGCGACTACGACTGTAAGAACGATTCGTTCCAGGTTCCCGATCAGACAACCGCGATTGTATTCCTTGACGTCTATCGCGGATTCTCCCGGCTGCTCGACTGAGGCTGCAATGGTCACTACACTTGCACAAGCATCGGATTCCGTTTGTTGCGAGGAGTTCGGCAGCTGCGGCAGAACCGGCCGGAATCGCTGCCGTGAGGGCAAGCTGTCGGACTTTCGCAAAACACCGCGAACGATGTAGGTTCCGCCACGAACCACGATCACCAGAGTACTGATCAGGATACAAATTGCAGCGAGTTGAGCCGAGGAGAACGATGCTGGTAGCCATCGGATCTCGAGTCGCAGGTATCGGATCGTTACCAGAGTGGACAGAAGGAAGGCCGCCATCCCGAACCCTTCAAACTCGGCCAGCAGATGCATCGGTATACGACAACGAAAGAACGCGCTGACAGAAGGTGATCGAGAGGAATACACCGACCAAAACCATCGAGCCCGACAATGCGTATGCGATGGCAGCGGCAAACACAGCCCGACAGAAGAATCAGCCGCCAGCGCATCCAACGCACCTGCGACGTTTCTCCCTTCCCAAGGGATCGGACGTTAACCCGTAGGCGACGATACTCCACAGCAATAGAGATTCAGAGCACAGCAGAAATTCGGAACTAACGACGTTGGGAGAAGCCATGTTTCGAACGCAGCAAAGGGTCGACCTGCTTGTCAAGAATCATACGCCAAGCCCAGTCTCCGGCCGCGTATGGGAAATATCCGGGAGAGAGAACCTGCCTGGAGACCACCTGCTTCCTGATTCTCAGCTTCTTCGCTACCTGCGTTTGCGACATCCCCTGGCGCAGAAGCCCAGCGATCCGGCGTTGTGCCCGAGTCCAGCGCGACCGCTGGAACCAAAGCAGCCGAGCTATGCCATTCAGGATGTCGTCCAGCTCTCCGAATCCGGGAAACACTCCTCCAAGAGTTCCAGTTTTCTTGGCAGACTCGATGGCGGAGCGAGCCATGTGCAGCGCGGGTCCATCGATATTGATGGCGTACTTTTGCGCCGGCCTATCAAGCGTACCCGCGCCGATGCCCACGCGAAAGTCGTATCCCGGCAAGTCCTCCTCAAGCCGCCAGATCAGATCCGGGACCACGGCCGCAGAGTTTAACAGTCCGAACTTCGCGGCAATCATCTTCGAATACTTCAAGTTGAAATCATCGATGACGTGAGTGAATCGATGCTGCAACGCACGGCGCTGGATACGGGGCACACTACGAGAGCCGACCACATCCGCAATCAACGCAATATAGCGCCGTTCTATGCGAACCACGGGTTGCCTCTCTGTCAGCAGTGCTAATCATAGTCACCCATATGTAGGTGATTATAAGAAGTCACCCATTTATGGGTGATATTGCCGAAGTCACCCATAAATGGGTGACCATTCGGTAGCCTTCTACCGAGCTTATTCTTCCTGCCTCTTGGACCCGCTTTTCCCTGGAAGTCCTGCCGGGTTCTCGTGGGCGCGCGCGCGGAAGTTACCCCGCATGCCCGCAGCCAGCGAAATGCTCGACTCGCCAAACCTGTCGCGCAATCGATCCGCAACGGTCAGGGCATCTTTCCAGCGCTGGCGTGGCAGGGCTTGAAGCAGGTTCATCTGCTCCGGTTCTACCTCGAAGGAAGAAGCCTGGACTCCAAGCAGACGCACTTCCCTGCCCGCATTCCAGTTTCTGCGAAACAGGCGACGCACCTGCTCAAAGATTTCGCCATCAAGCTGAGTCGTCCCAGGCAAACTACGAGCCCGCGTGATGGTGGTGAAATCTTTATAGCGCAGCTTAAGTTGAATGGTACGGGCATGAACGTTGGCTTCCCGCAGGCGCCGCCCCACCATCTCGGAAAGCCGCATCAAGGTAGCCTCCAGCTGGCTGGCATCGGCTGTGTCCTCGTTATAAGTATGTTCGTGGCTTATGGATTTCGCTGAAGTGTCGGCGCCGACTTCAGCGTCGAACCATCCGCCGGCATCTTCGCCACGCGCTTTGCCCGCCAGCGCCAGCCCCCACTTGCCAAATCGTTCCTCAAGTTCCGACTCTCCCAGTCGCGCCAGGTCTCCCACTTTTCTGATGCCGAGCTTATGCAGATGGCTTTCCATCACCTTGCCGACACCCGGGATTTCCCGCACGTCCAGAGGAGCGAGGAATTTGGATTCTTCTCCGGGAACAATCCACAGCACGCCGTTGGGCTTAGCCTGCGCGGAGGATACCTTCGCAATCAGGCGCGACGAACCAATGCCGATCGAGCAGTTCAGCTGTGTTTCTTCTTTCATCCGCTGATGCAATTTGTGCGCGGCTCGCAAGGGGGGACCGTGCAACCGCTCCGTACCGGTCATGTCCAGGTAAGCTTCATCGATAGAAGCCATCTCCACCCGCGGCGAGTACACGGTTAACACGCTATAGACTTTTTCCGAACACTCGCGATAGCGCTCGGGATGGCCATCGACGAAGAGTGCGTGCGGACACAGCTTGGCGGCGGTTCGCAAGGGCAACGCCGAGTGCACTCCGAACTTGCGGGCTTCATAAGACGCCGCGGAGACTACGCCCCGCTCATGCCGCTGGCCGCCCACCACGACGGCCTTCCCTTTCAGCGATGGATCGTATAACTCCTCCACGGAAACGAAGAACGCGTCCATATCGACGTGAAAGATAATTCGAGAAAGAGCCGGCAGTTGGGATGTGACGGCCATGAGCGAATTGTAGCAGCCAGAAGAAAATGGTGGTCTCAGCCCAACCCGAACGGACGACTCCCGACGTCCGGGGGACGCAAGCCAGCGTATGACAATGCTAAACCGTAACCCTCTCCCCTGTCGGGGCTACTCCGCGCATCTGCCGCACACGCTCGTAGATCTTTCCATATTCGCGGGCCGATGCATTCCAGCTGAAATCCTTGTTCATGCCATTGCGCATCAGCACCTGCCACGACGTCTGATCGCGATAAGCCTGCAAGGCTTGCTTGATGGTGAGCAACAACGATTCGCCATTGTATTCCGTGAACTTGAAACCTGTGCCTTTCCCAGAGCGCGCGTCCCACGGTTCGATCGTGTCGTCGAGACCGCCGGTACCGCGAACGATCGGTACGGTTCCGTATTTCAAGCTGTAGATCTGGTTCAGCCCGCATGGTTCGTATTTCGAGGGCATGAGGAACATGTCGGAGCCGGCCTCAATCTTGTGCGCGATGGCGTTGTCGTAAGCCACCTTCACCGCAATCTTGTTGGGAAACTGCTTGTTAAGGCGGATAAACATTTCTTCATACGGTTTATCACCCGCACCCAGAGCGACGACGATCATCTCTTCCCGCGCCAACCGGTCCATGATCTGCGCGATCAGGTCGAAACCTTTTTGCGCGGCGAAGCGCGACACAATTCCAATCACGGGAAGCTTTGGATCGGCACTCTTGACCCCGAACGCGGCCAGCAGATCCTGCTTGCATTTGGCCTTGCCTGACAAATCCTGTGTTGAATATTTCGCGGCGATAAACTTATCGGCCTGCGGACTCCATTCGTCGTAGTCCACGCCATTCAGAATTCCAGTGACGGTCGCGGCGCGGTCGCGCAGCACGCCTTCCAATCCAAATCCATATTCCGCGGTTTGAATCTCCTGACTGTATTTCCGGCTCACCGTTGTGACGAAGTCTGAATAGGTGAGAGCGCCCTTCAGAAAATTTACCTGTCCAAAGAATTCCATCTTCGACATGGTGAACAGATCCCACGGCAGCATCAGCAGCGGCAGAGTTTCCGGCGGGAACAACCCCTGATAGCCAATGTTATGAATCGTAAAAATCGTGCCCACGTCGCGGAAGGCCGGATCCTCCTCATAAATCGTGCGCAGCAAGACCGGCACGAGCGCCGACTGCCAGTCATGACAGTGGAAAACTTGCGGCGCTCCCAGAATTTTCGACGCTTCCAGCACGGTGCGGCAGAAAAGCGCGAAACGCTCCGCGTTATCCGGATAGTCCCCTGACGCGGTGCCGTAAAGAGCGTCGCGATCGAAGTACTGGGGATAGTCGACGAAACAAAACCGGACTCCGGACTGGCTTCCATCGGTCACCACCGCGGAGAAGCGGTACTTATCGTCGAATGGGATGGTTATGCTGCGCACCACCGTTACGGGATCGGCGAGCTTTGTCTGCTTATAACGAGGCAGGTAAACGGTCACCTGATGCCCCAATGCGGCCAGTGCGCGCGGCAATGCCCCTACCACGTCCGCCAATCCGCCAGTTTTTGAAAACGGCACGCCTTCCGAAGCTACGAATGCGATGTGCATGAACCCTCCCGGAGCAGACCTTTTTTTGCAGGCGCAAGTTATGATGGAATGATGTACCGGGCCCTGACTCTCGCGCGCGCAACTCACGCGGGCTGATTGCAAGTCTATATGCCCGAGGAAAAGAGGGTCAACGTGCCGAAGGTCGTATCAACGCGCCGCCCACAACTCAAGCCCAAATTGGGACAGCACTTCCTCGCCGACGACAGTTTTGCCTTGCAGATTGTCGACGCCCTCGGCAACGTGTCGCAAAACACGGTGCTCGAAATCGGTCCGGGACGAGGCGTTCTCACTTCCCTTCTCGCCAAACGCGCACGCCGCTTGATCGCCGTGGAGCTCGATCGCGTGCTTGCCGCACAGCTTCGCCTCCGTTTTGGCATGTTCCCGAATGTGGAGGTCATCGAAGCCGACATTCTTTGCATCGACTTGGATTCTTTATTCGGCCCCAAGCCCGGACTGAGCCGTCCGGGCATCGAGTTCAAACCTGCCCCGGCACGAGTCATCGGAAATCTTCCTTTCTACATAACGTCCGACATCCTTTTGCGACTTTTTGATTACTCCAAATATTTCGAAAATCTCGTCATTCTGGTGCAACGGGAAGTGGCCGATCGCATCGCCGCCCGAGCCGGAAGCCGCGACTATGGCCTGCTCTCCGCTACTGCACAGCTCCACGCTCGCGTGGAGAAATTGTTTACCCTGCCGCCCGCAGCCTTTGACCCGCCGCCCAAAGTACATTCCACGGTGCTGCGCCTCACCATGGCGCCGCGACGGCAAGAACTCGGTCTCAACATGGACGGCAAGACGGAAGACGGTTTCATCGACTTCCTTAAGCTTTCCTTTGGACAGAAGCGCAAAACCCTTTGGAATAATCTCAAGGCCGCTTACCCGGAGGCTGTATTGCGCGCTGCCCTGTCGCGGGCTCGAGTGAAACCCGCCGCCCGCGCCGAAACCTTGAGTCTCGAAGAAAGTGCCGCCCTGTTTCGCGCCTTGCGCGAGAGCCATGAGGGCTCGTAGCATAACTTCAGCAGGCTCGGTTTATCGGTAGCAATTTCCGCAGAGATGCTTTCATGACCGCGATGCCAGTTCGCCGTCCCGCATTTGCGGGACGTTTCTATCCCCGAGATCCGGAAGCTCTGCGGGCGGAAGTTCTCACTTATCTTTCTCAGACTCCATCACAAAAGACCGTTCGCGCCTTGGGCTGCATAGCTCCGCATGCGGGGTATATGTATTCTGGCCACGTCGCTGGCGCCATATTTGCTCGCCTGGAAATTCCTGAGCTCTGCATCGTGATGTGTCCCAACCATACCGGCATGGGCCGCCCTCTGGCGATCATGAGCGAAGGAGGATGGGAGACCCCGCTTGGCCGCGTTTTTATCGACGGTGATCTCGCTGACGCGCTCAAGCAGCAATGTCCGCTGCTGGACGAAGATTCATCCGCCCACCGTTCCGAGCACGCGACGGAAGTCGAATTGCCTTTCCTGCAGCTTCGCCAGTCTAAACTGAGGTTTGTGCCAATCGTTCTCGGTACCGTAAATTTCGAACCTCTCGAACAACTGGGCCTGGCGCTGGCAGCGGTCATCGCCGCAAAAAATCAACCGGTACTCATCGTGGCCTCGAGTGACATGAATCATTACGAGTCCGATGCGGTTACCCGGGTCAAGGATCAGAGCGCAATCGAAGCGATTCTGCGCATTGACGCGTTCGCGCTTTACGAAGTGGTCACGCAACGACAAGTAAGTATGTGCGGATTTGGCCCCGCAGTCGCGATGCTCACGGCAGCCAAGTGCCTCGGCGCTATGTCTGCGGAACTTTTGAAGTATGCGACCTCCGGTGACATTTCGGGCGATCGCGACACGGTCGTGGGCTACGCTGGCATCATCGTTCGCTGAGAGTTGATAGCGTGAGAACAGTGGCGACGCTCGCCAAATCGGCATAGGGGGACGGGTCGCCCCGCCTCCCCTGCCACACCACCGGACATGCGGGTCCGCATCCGGCGGTTCGGCGGATTAAGCCGACCGCACGACCATAGGCGGA
>Ga0182015_10001950_pt1 | contig 26044 bp, 17 predicted proteins | sample 712P3MmetaG_FD_120478 | JGI IMG/M metagenome (GOLD analysis project Ga0182015, IMG submission 120478) | Permafrost microbial communities from Stordalen Mire, Sweden - 712P3M metaG | ecosystem: Environmental > Terrestrial > Soil > Wetlands > Permafrost | place: Sweden: Stordalen | collected...
GGCGGCCGATCTCGCCATCGCAGGAAGGAGCGCGAAGTTCACGCCGGCGTATACCGGCGTGGGGCTCACGCCCGACGCCGGATGCACGTTCCTGTTGCCGCGCGCGGTCGGCTACAAGCGCGCGATGGAGCTGTTGCTGACCAACCGGGTGCTCGGCGCCGAGGAGGCGCTCGACTGGGGACTCGTCAACCAGGTCGTCGATGACGAGAAGGTGGATGAAACAGCGGCCGCGCTGGCGGCACGCTTGGCATCCGGACCGACCGGCGCGTTCGGCCGCGTCAAACGATTGCTCGCGGAGGCCGAGCCCGGCCTCGAGGCTCAATTGGGGCGCGAAAGCCGTTCCATCGCGGCGTGCGGAGCCGGTGCGGAGGGGCGCGAGGGCATCGCAGCATTCCTCGAAAAGCGGGCGGCGCGTTTTTGATGGCCGATGAGCGCTTGTTCCTACTTGACGGTAGTATTTACTGAAGGGTAGGATCTACCCACAGGTAACCTAAGCACCGCGGCACCGCGGGGATGCGAGGCTTGATGAGGTCGGTCGGCAAATCACGCGCGGCAGTGCCCGACACCGAGAGCGCGTCGCTCGCTTCACCCTGGCCCGTTCGCAAGGCGACTCAGCGCAATCGGGATGTCAAGCGCGAGGCGGTTGTCCGTGCCGCCGCACGGGCATTCAACGCGCGGGGCTATCACAATACGTCGATCGACGAAATCGCGGCGGCCCTCAACGTCACCAAACCGACGATCTATTATTACGTCGCTAACAAGGAACAGCTGCTCCTCGAATGCATCTTGACCGGGCTCGATCGCGTTCTGGAGCCGTTCCGGCGGCCGCGCGAGGCTGGCGTGACTGCGCGTGAGCATCTGAACCAGATGATGCGCCATTACGCGGAGGCGATTGCCTCGGAGTACGGCTGGTGCATGGTGCGTGCGGAGGATCTCGGGCTGGCGCCCGCCTCCTTGTCTCATATCAAGCAGCTCAAATCTCAGATCGATCAGGGTATCCGCCGGCTGCTGCAAGAGGGCGTACGCGACGGCTCAATCCGGGCCCAGGATCTGAAAATGACGTCCTTTGCCCTGGCCGGTGCTCTGAACTGGATTGCCCATTGGTACCGTGAGAATCAGTCGATGACGCCCGGTGAGATTGCCGAGGCGTTCATCCGCATTTTCAATCTCGGTCTCGCGCCGCGCGCCGCGGAAGACCAGCCTCCCACCCGTCGTCCCCGCGTGCGCAAGGAGCCGATCCCATGAATGCCGTCTCCGTCGCCGCCAAGCCGGCCCCCTATCAGCCGAAGAACAAGGTGCGGTTCGTCACCGCGACCGCGCTCTTCGATGGCCACGATGCGTCCGTCAACATCATGCGGCGCATTCTGCAGGCCTCGGGCGCCGAAGTGATTCACCTGGGCCACAACCGCTCGGTGCAGGAAATCGTGAGCGCGGCACTGCAGGAGGACGCCCAGGGTATCGCCGTCACCTCGTATCAGGGCGGCCACATCGAGTTCTTCAAATACATGATCGATCTGCTCCGGGAACACGGGGGCGAGAACATCAAGGTGTTCGGAGGCGGCGGCGGCGTCATCGTGCCGGCGGAAATCCAGGAACTCATCGCTTACGGCGTCACGCGAATTTATTCGCCTCAAGACGGTGCGACGCTCGGCCTGCAGGGCATGATCGACGATGTCATCCGTTCGAGCGACTACGATCCTTCCGAGCTGGCGCCCGCCGAGTCCGATGCCCCTGAGGCGCTGAAGTCCGGCGACCGGCGCAAGCTTGCGCGCATCATCACCGCGGTCGAGAACCGGGCGTATTCCTCGCGCAGCCGCCAGGCGATTCTGCAGGCCGCGGCCCCGATCAAGGTTCCCGTGCTCGGCATCACCGGCACCGGCGGCGCCGGCAAGTCCTCGCTGACGGATGAACTGATCCTGCGCTTGCGGCTCGATCAGGACGACCGGTTGCGCATCGCCGTGATCTCGATCGATCCCTCGCGCAAGCGCACCGGGGGAGCTCTGCTCGGCGACCGCATTCGGATGAATGCGATCGACTCCGACAGGATTTTCATGCGGTCGCTCGCGACGCGGGACACGGGCAACGAGCTCTCGGCGGCGCTGCCGGAGGTGCTCGCGTGCTGCAAGTTGAGCGGCTTCGATTTGATCGTGGTGGAGACCTCCGGGATCGGTCAGGGCGAATCCGGCATCGTGCCGCTCGCCGACACCTCGCTCTACGTGATGACGCCGGAGTTCGGCGCCGCCTCCCAGCTCGAGAAGATCGACATGCTCGACTTCGCCGACTTCGTCGCCATCAATAAATTCGACCGAAAGGGCGCCGAGGATGCGCTGCGGGACGTGCGCAAGCAGTACCAGCGAAACCGCGCACAATTTCGTGAGGCGCCGGACGCGATGCCGGTATTCGGCACCATGGCCTCGCGCTTCAACGACGACGGCGTCACCGCGCTCTATCAGGCGATGTTGCCGCGCCTCCAGGAGAAGGGCCTCAAGGTCAAGACGGGCAGGCTTCCTCGGACCTTGGTGAAGGCATCCTCCCGCGGCCGGGCGGTGGTTCCCCCCGATCGAGTGCGCTACCTGGCCGAAATTGCCGGGTCGGTTCGCGATTATCACCGCCATATCGGCGCGCAGGCGCGCGCGGCGCGCGAGCGTCAATCGCTCGAGACCGCGAGGACCCTGTTCGAGCGCTCCGGCAAGCCGGTGGCCGAGTTCGGCGACCTCATCTCGGCAAAGGCGCATGAGTTGACTCCGGCCTCGGTCAAATTGCTGGGCCAATGGCCGAAGACCCGCGAGCTCTATGCGGCCGACGAGTACGTGGTGAAGATCCGCGACAGGGAGATCCGCACCAAGCTCAATTACGAGTCGCTCTCGGGCACCAAGGTGAGCAAGGTGTCGCTGCCGCGTTTCGAGGACGAAGGGGAGATCCTGCGCTTCCTGATGAAGGAGAACGTACCCGGCTCGTTTCCGTATACCGCCGGCGTGTTCGCGTTCAAGCGCGAGGGCGAGGATCCGACCCGCATGTTCGCCGGCGAGGGGGATGCGTTCCGGACCAACCAGCGATTCAAGCGCGTGTCCGAAGGCATGCCGGCGCACCGGTTATCGACGGCATTCGACTCGGTGACCCTGTACGGCTCCGATCCCGATCCGCGGCCCGATATCTACGGCAAGGTGGGCAACTCGGGCGTGTCGATCGCGACCCTCGATGATATGAAGGTCCTCTATTCCGGGTTCGACCTGTGCGCACCTACGACATCCGTCTCGATGACCATCAATGGCCCGGCGCCGATCCTTCTGGCCATGTTCATGAACACGGCGATCGATCAGCAAGTGGATAAATTCCGCGAACAGAACGCCCGCGAGGCCACGGAAGACGAGCTGCAGAAGATCAAGGCGTGGACGCTGGCGACCGTTCGCGGCACGGTGCAGGCCGATATCTTGAAAGAGGATCAAGGCCAGAATACCTGCATCTTCTCGACCGAATTCGCGCTCAAGATGATGGGCGACATCCAGGAGTACTTCGTCCACAACCACGTGCAGAATTTCTATTCGGTGTCGATCTCCGGCTATCATATCGCGGAGGCCGGCGCGAACCCGATCTCGCAGCTCGCGTTCACGCTGGCGAACGGCTTCACCTACGTCGAGTCGTACCTGGCGCGCGGCATGCATGTCGATGATTTCGCGGCCAACCTGTCGTTCTTCTTCTCGAATGGCATGGACCCGGAGTATTCGGTGATCGGGCGGGTCGCACGCCGGATCTGGTCGGTCGCCATGAAGAACAAATACGGGGCGAGCGAACGCAGCCAGAAGCTCAAGTACCACGTGCAGACCTCGGGCCGCTCGCTGCACGCCCAGGAGATGGCGTTCAACGACATCCGCACCTCGCTCCAGGCACTGTGCGCGATCTACGACAACTGCAACAGCCTGCACACCAACGCGTACGACGAGGCGGTGACGACGCCGACCGAGGAGAGCGTGCGCCGCGCGATGGCCATCCAGCTCATCATCAACCGGGAGTGGGGTCTTGCTAAGAACGAGAATCCTAACCAGGGCAGCTTCATCATCGACGAGCTGACCGACCTGGTCGAGGAGGCCGTGCTCAAGGAATTCGACGCCATCGCCTCGCGCGGGGGCGTCCTCGGGGCCATGGAGACCGGCTACCAGCGCGGGAAGATTCAGGACGAATCGTTGTTCTACGAGCACCAGAAGCATGACGGTTCGCTGCCTATCATCGGCGTCAACACGTTCCGCAACCCGAACGCCGACGCGGTTCCGGAGACCATTGAGCTCGCGCGGTCGAGCGAGGGGGAAAAGCAGTCTCAGCTCGAGCGGCTGCGGGACTTCCAGACGCGCAACGCCGCCGGCGCGCCCGAGCTGCTCGAGAGGCTGCGCAACGTCGTGATTGCGAACGGCAACACGTTCGAAGTGCTCATGGAGGCGGTACGAACCTGTTCCCTCGGGCAGATTACGCGGACCTTGTACGACGTCGGCGGCAAGTACCGCCGCAACATGTGATGGAGCAATGACGCAATGACGAAGACGTTGGAGAGAATCGGGGTGATTGGCGCCGGCACCATGGGCAACGGGATCGCCCAGGTGAGCGCCGCCGCCGGCCTTGAAGTGGTGATGATCGATGTCTCCGATGCAGCAGTGCAGCGCGGAATCGCGGCCGTGGGGACGAGCCTCGACCGATTGGTGAAGAAGGACAAGCTGAGCGCGGCGGATCGCGCCGCGACGCTCGGCCGCATTCGCGGCAGCACCGAGTATTCGGATCTCGCGGCACTCGACCTCGTGATCGAGGCTGCGACGGAGAATCTCGACATCAAGCGGCGCATCATGAAGCAGGCGGATGAGATCATGCGGCCGGAGGCGGTGCTCGCGACGAACACGTCGTCGATCTCCATCACGGCGCTTGCAGCGTCCACCTCCCGCGCCGAGCGCTTCATCGGCATGCATTTCTTCAATCCCGTCCCGCTCATGGCGCTGGTCGAGCTGATCCGCGGTCTCCTCACCAGCGAGGAGACCCATGTGCGCGCCGCGGAGTTCATCCGGCTCATCGGAAAGACCGGCGTCAGCGTCAAGAATTCCCCGGGCTTCGCCGTCAACCGCGTGCTATGTCCCATGATCAACGAAGCAATTTTCGCGTTGCAGGACGGCATCGCGAGCGCGGTGGATATCGACGAGGGCATGAAGCTCGGTTGCAATCACCCAATCGGGCCGCTCGCGCTGGCGGACCTCGTCGGCCTCGACACCTTGCTGTCCGTGATGGAGGTATTCCATCGCGACTTCGGCGATCCCAAGTACCGGCCTGCGCCGCTCTTGCGGGAGATGGTGGCGGCGGGCCTGCTCGGACGCAAGAGCGGGCGCGGATTTTATGGATACGGCCATGCATGACTATCAAGCGCCTCTCGACGACATGCGGTTTGTATTGCGCGAACTCGTCGATCAAGAGCTCATCGCCAAGCTGCCCGGGTCCGAAGATGCAACCTCGGAAGTAGCCGAGGCGATCCTCGAAGAAGCGGCAAAGTTCGCAGGCGGAGTGCTCTCGCCGCTCAATCGCTCCGGAGACATCGAGGGTGTTCGGTGGCACGACACCGAAGTGTCGACCGCGGCCGGCTGGAAGGACGCCTATGCGGCTTTCGTCGAAGGCGGATGGAATGCGCTGGCATGTCCTCGGGAATTCGGCGGCCAGAATCTGCCGCGGGTCCTGTCGGCGCTGGTCGAGGAAATGTGGAACGGCGCCAACATGTCGTTCACGCTCTGTCCGATGTTGACGCGAGGGGCCATCGAGGCCATCGATCTGCGCGGGTCGGAGCATCAGAAGAGCACCTATCTGCCGAAAATGGTCTCCGGCGAATGGACCGGCACCATGAATCTCACCGAGCCGCAGGCGGGCTCGGATCTCGCGGCGGTCCGCACGCGTGCCGAGCCCATCGGAAACGGCCGCTACAAGCTGGACGGGCAGAAGATTTTCATCACCTACGGCGAGCACGACCTTGCGGAGAACATCATCCACATGGTGCTCGCCCGCACGGCCGGAGCACCCGAAGGCGTCAAGGGCATCTCGCTCTTCCTGGTGCCCAAATTCCTGGTGAATGCCGATGGCTCGATCGGCGAACGCAACGACGTCCGTTGCCTGTCGGTCGAGCACAAGCTCGGTATCCATGCGAGCCCCACCTGCGTTCTGGCGTACGGCCTCAATGGCGGTGCGCTCGGCGAGCTGATCGGCGAGGAGAATCGCGGGCTCGAATACATGTTCATCATGATGAACGCCGCGCGGTTCGCAGTGGGTCTGGAAGGCATTGGCTTGTGCGAACGCGCCTTTCAGAGCGCGCTGGCCTTCGCCAATGACCGGGTGCAGGGCACGGAGCCGGGCGAGAAAGGCCGCGTGCCGATCGTACGGCACCCGGACGTGCGGCGCATGTTGATGCTCATGAAGTCGCAGACCGAGGCGATGCGCGCGCTGGCCGCGGTGGTCGCCGTGTCGCTCGATGCCGCGCGCCTGCATGCGGAACCCGCGGAGCGGCGGCGACATCAATCGGCCGCGGATTTGTTGATTCCCGTCGTCAAGGGCTGGTGCACGGAGACCAGCATCGAGGTCGCATCGCTCGGTGTACAGGTTCACGGCGGCATGGGGTTCATCGAGGAGACCGGGGTGGCGCAGCAATATCGCGACGCGCGCATCACGACGATCTACGAGGGGACCACCGCGATTCAGGCCAATGACCTGATCGGCCGAAAGGTCGCCCGGGATGCAGGCGCGACGGCGAAGGCCGTGATCGGCGAGATGCGCACGCTCCAGGCGAGCCTGCGGAAGGTGCCCGCTCTGTCCGGCGTCGCGACCGTGTTCTCCGATGCCGTGGACGCGCTCGAACGCTCCATTCAATACATCGTCTCCCAGTACGGAAGTCAGCTCAAGCAAGTGTCCGTCGGTGCGGTTCCGCTCCTCAAGTTGTTCGGCATCGTCGCCGGCGGCTGGCAATTGTTGCGTTCCGCGGCGATCGCGAGCGAGCGTCTTGCCGGAGCGGGCGAGCGCTTACTGCCTGCGGATTTCTACCGTGCCAAGATCGACACCGCGCGCTTCTATGCGCATCACGTGCTGTCCCAGGCGCCGGGCCTCGCGCATGCCATCGTTCATGGGGCGGCCGATGCACTCGCCGAGGGCGTCCTCTAAAGGATGGATCGCCGCTACCCGCATCGGATCGTGTGCCTCACGGAGGAGCCCACCGAGGTGTTGTACGCGCTCGGTGAAGAGGAGCGGATCGTCGGCATCTCCGGATTCACGGTGCGGCCGTCGCGTGCGCGGCGCGAAAAGCCCCGAGTCTCGGCATTCACCAGCGCCAAGCTCGACCGCATCCTCGATCTTGATCCCGACTTCGTGGTGGGCTTCTCCGACATTCAATCCGAGATCGCGCAGGCGCTGATCAAGGCGGGGGTCGAGGTGTGGATCAGCAATCACCGCTCGGTCGAGGGCATCTTGGGCTATGTGCGCAGGCTCGGTGCGCTGGTCGGCGCATTCGAGAGGGCGGAGCGCTACGCGCGCGAGCTCGAGGAGCACATCGAGTCGGTTCGCGGCCAGGCAACATCTCTCCTGCGCAGGCCTCGCGTGTATTTCGAAGAATGGGACGAGCCGCAGATCACCGCAATCCGCTGGGTGAGCGAGCTCATCGGCATTGCGGGCGGAGACGACGTGTTTCCGGAACGCGCCGTATGCGCGCTCGGCAAGGACAGGATCCTGGCCGACCCCAGCGAGGTGGTGCGGCGGGCGCCGGACCTGATTCTCGGATCCTGGTGCGGCAAGCGATTCCGTCCGAATCTCGTGGCGGCCCGGTCGGGATGGGAGGCAGTGCCCGCCGTGCGCGACGGGGAGTTGCACGAAATCAAGTCGCCGCTCATCTTACAACCGGGGCCCGCTGCGTTGACCGATGGGCTGGATGCGATCCGGAGCGTGATCCGGAACTGGAATGCGCGACAAGCAGTATGATGCGGCAATGACTACTGGAGGACACAGAATATGCGACAGGCAAACAAGGTAATCATCACGTGCGCGGTGACGGGCTCCATTCACACGCCTACGATGTCGCCGTATCTACCCATCACTCCGGATCAAATCGCGGATGGGGCCATCGCGGCGGCCAAGGCAGGCGCTGCAATGGTGCATCTACACGCCCGGGATCCCCAAACAGGGAAGCCCACGCAGGACCCGAAGCTGTTTGCACAGTTCCTCCCCCGTATCCATCGAGAATCGGATGCCATCATCAATATCACGACCGGCGGCGGTCTCGGGATGACCCTCGATGAGAGATTGGCGCCTGCGCTATGGGCGAAACCGGAAATAGCGTCGATGAACATGGGGTCCATCAATTTCAATATTTCCGGGGCGGCGTCCAAGATCGAACGATTCCAATTCGATTGGGAGAAGCCGTATCTCGAAATGACCAAGGATTTCATTCTCTCGAACACGTTCGCGCAGATCGAGCGTGGCCTGAAGGCCATGAGTGAAAACGGAACACGATTCGAGTTCGAATGCTATGACATTGGTCACCTGTACAACCTTGCGCATTTTGCCGACCGCAAGCTGGCGAAACCGCCGTTTTTTGTGCAAGGGGTCTTTGGCATCCTCGGGGGCATGGGTCCCGATCCGGAAAATCTGATGCATGTGAAAGCGACTGCGGATCGACTGTTCGGAAACGATTATTACTTGTCCGTGCTCGCGGCTGGCCGCCATCAAATGGTGTTGACGACGATGGCAGCAATTCTCGGTGGGAGCGTCCGCGTGGGACTAGAAGATAGTCTCTATGCGGGCAAGGGGAAAATGGCGACATCGAATGCCGAACAGGTCTCCAAGATCCGCCGCATCCTAGAAGAGCTCAGTCTCGACATCGCGACCGCCGATGAGGCGCGAGCGATGTTGGATACGAAGGGCCGGAACAATTTCGGATTCGGCTGATGGCGAGGCCTGATTTCGCCTGAAGCTTGCGCGAAGCGGCGCGAGTTCGCTCGTCTACCGCGGCTGCATGCGAATGGCGCCGTCCAGCCGGATGACCTCGCCATTCAATGTCGGAATCTCGATGATGGATTGCACGAGCTGAGCGAACTCTTCCGGCTTCCCGAGGCGCGGCGGAAACGGTACCTGGGCGCCGAGCGAGTCCTGAGCCTCCTTGGATAGGCTCGCGAGCATCGGTGTCATGAATATTCCCGGGGCGATTGCCACGCAGCGGATGCCGGCGCTCGCGAGCTCGCGGGCAATGGGCAGGGTCATGCCGGCGATGCCCGCTTTGGTCGCCGCGTATGCCACCTGGCCGATTTGCCCCTCGAAAGCGGCCACCGAGGCAGTGTGGATCAACACGCCACGCTCGCCGTCCTCATTAGGCGGGTTGTCGCGCATGATGGCGGCGGCAGCCTTGTCGCAGAGAAAGGTTCCGATCAGGTTGACGCGAACCACCTTCTCGAAAAACTCGCCCGCCATCGGTCCCTCGCGCCCGAGGAGCTTGCCGGCGCCGATGATGCCCGCGCAATTCACCAGCACATTGATGCGCCCCATGGCTTGGCGGGCGCTCGCCATGGCGGCATTCACCTGTTGCTCGGAGCTCACGTCGCATTTCACGAACGTTGCCCCGATCTCTGTCGCACAGGCCTGCCCGGCCTCCGCTTGGACGTCGACGATGGCGGCGCGGCCGCCTTGGGCGATGACCCGTTGGGCGACCGCACGTCCCAATCCGGAGGCGCCGCCCGTGATGACGGCGGCCGTATCCTCGATTCTCATTTCAAGCTGATGGTGGTGTTCACGCCGGTTGACACGGTGGCATCGTCGAACCATCGCGAGGTGATGGTCTTCGTCTGTGTGTAGAACTGCACGGCCTGCTTGCCGTAGGGGCCGAGATCGCCGAGCTTCGAGCCGCGCGAGCCGCTGAAGCTGAAGTAGGGCACAGGCACCGGGATCGGCACGTTGATGCCGACCTGGCCGACATCGATTTCGTTCTGGAACTTGCGGGCAGCGGCGCCGCTTTGCGTGAAGATTCCCGTTCCGTTGCCCATGGGGTTGTCATTGATCAGCGCAATCGCCTCATCCAGGCTGTTCACGCCGACGACCGCCATCACCGGGCCGAAGATTTCGGTCGTGTAGATCTTCATATCCGGCTTGACGCCGGAAAAGATGGTCGGCCCGACGAAATTGCCCCTCTCGTAACCGGCCACCTTGATGGAGCGGCCGTCGAGCTCGAGCGTCGCTCCTTCCTTCACGCCGTCATCGATGAGGCCGAGCACCCGGTTCTTGGCGGTTTTTGAGACCACCGGCCCAAGATCTGTCCCTTTCTCGATGCCCGCGCTCACCTTCAGGGTCTTGGCCTTCGCGACGATGTCGGGAATCCATTTTTGCGCCTCGCCGACCAGGACGGTGACGGAAGTCGCCATGCAACGCTGGCCGGCCGCGCCGAAGGTGGCGCCCACCAAAGCATTCAGCGCATGTTCCTTGTTCGCATCGGGCATGACCACCGCGTGGTTCTTCGCACCCATCATGCACTGCACGCGTTTGCCGTGCTGGGAGGCGAGATTGTAGACGAGCGTCCCGACGGTCGTGGATCCGACGAAGGACACCGCTGCCACGTCGCCATGGGTGCACAGCGCCTCCACCGCACGCTTGCCGCCGTGGACGATGTTGAATACCCCCGGCGGCACGCCGGCCTCGAGCGCGAGCTCGGCGAGCAGCATGGGCGTCATGGGATCCTGCTCCGAAGGCTTGAGGACGAACGTGTTGCCGCACACGATCGCCATCGGAAACATCCAAAGCGGAATCATCGCCGGAAAATTGAACGGCGAAATGCCCACGCAGACGCCGATGGGTTGCCGAATGGTGTAGGTATCGACGCCGCCGGCGACGTTCTCTGCGAACTCACCGAGCTGCAGCGTACCGATCGAGCATGCGTGCTCGACGACCTCGAGCCCGCGAAACACATCGCCCTCCGCATCGGCCAAGGTCTTGCCCTGTTCGGCGCTCAATGTCTGGGCAATGCGGCTCATGTGCTCGCGCACCAGGGCCTGCAGCTTCAGCATGATCCGAGCCCGCGCCGCGATCGGGGTGTGCTTCCAGGTCTTGAAAGCCGTCTTGGCCGAGACCACCGCCGCATCGATCTCCGCGTCGGTCGCGAACGGCACCTGCGCGAGCACCTGTTGCGTCGCCGGGTTGACCACGTCGTGCCACTCGGCGGACTTCGATTCGATGAACTTGCCATCGAGCAGCATCTTGACAGTAGGCGCTTGATCGGCGATGAACGCCGGTTTGCTGGTCATCAAAGTTCCCCTTCCGTGCTTAAGCGGCCGGAACGCGGCGGTTCGGGCCGGAACATCCATATATTAGGCTCTCTGCATCGCGTAAACTACCGCCTCAATGCGAGAGCCATCGATCGACCTAGTTCCGGGAGGCGCCGCCCAGTCCGGCCGGCCGGAGCCGGGCACGGTGGCCATCTGTTTCGTCGCCGCGGCGCTCGAGGCGGTGCGCGCGCGCCACATGGACGCCGACGAGATCCTGATTGCGGTCGGATTGTCGCCGACCTTGCTGCAAAGTCCCCATGCACGGGTCTCCGCCGAGCACTATGGAAAATTGTGGCGCTTGGTTGCCCTGACGCTGGATGACGAATTTTTCGGCCAGGACTCGCGGCGGATGAAGTACGGCAGCTTCGCCATGCTGTGCCATTCCGTGCTGAGCTGCAGGACGCTGGGGTCTGCGCTCGAGCGGAGCCTGCGTTTCTATGGGCTGATCCTCGACGACATCGGCGGAACGCTGGAGTGCGACGACGGTGGCGAGGCGAATATCGTCCTGCGTGAGCTGACCGCGGGGAAGCCCCACCGCGTGTTCGGCCAGGAGGTGCTTCTCCTTTTGCTGCACGGTCTCGCGTGCTGGTTGGTGGGTCGCCGGATACCGATCGGTCGCGCGCATTTCTGCTACCCGGAGCCCGCGCACAGCGTCGAGTACCGGGTGATGTTCTCGAACGACCTGTCCTACGATGCCCCGTTCACCGGCATCTCCTTCGATGCCAGCTACTTGAATCTTCCCATCGTGCAGGATGAACGCACGATCAAGGAATTTCTGCGGACGGCCCCGGAAAACATCGTGACCAAGTACAAGAACGGCAGCAGCGCAAGCGCGCGCATCCGGCGCCGGCTGAGGCAGCGGCTTCCGGGAGAAGTGCCGGATTTCGAGACGCTCGCGGCCGAATTGAACATGACCGCCGCGACGCTGCGCCGGCGTCTGCACGAGGAGGGGGCTACCTATCAGGGGATCAAGGATCAGCTTCGCCGCGACCTCGCGATCAGCTATCTGAGCGACTCCGACCGCAGCGTCGTGGATATCGCCCTCGAGCTGGGGTTCTCGGAGCGCAGCGCGTTTCATCGCGCATTTCAAAAATGGACCGGCGCCTCGCCCGGGGAGTTTCGACGCGGCCAGCAGGGATGACCGCGCATTTCCGGCCGGGTATCCGGCGGCGAATGGTGTGTTGCAAAATCGCTCAACCGCTTTGATCGGTTTTGTCATCCGGCCGGTGCGCCAATGCCTCTATAGTTTCAGCCCTGTAGGAATCAAGATCATGGCGAACCCGACCAGCCTTTCATCCGCGATAACCCCTGGCGCGCGATTGCGCGCTGCCGTTGCGGAAGAGCATCCCTTGCAAATCGTGGGGGCGATCACCGCATACACCGCCCGCCTGGCCGCGGCCTCGGGCTTCAAGGCGCTGTACCTCTCGGGCGGCGGAGTGGCCGCCAATTCCCTGGGCATCCCCGATCTCGGCATCAGCACCATGGATGACGTGCTGACCGACATCCGCCGCATCACCGATGCGTGTTCGTTGCCGCTTTTGGTGGATGCGGACACCGGCTGGGGCGGGGCGTTCAACATCGCTCGCACGGTCAAATCGTTCATCAAGTTCGGCGCCGCCGGCATGCATATCGAAGATCAGGTGCAGGCCAAGCGGTGCGGGCACCGCCCCGGAAAGGAAGTCGTCACCCAGGAGGAAATGGTCGATCGCGTGAAGTCGGCCGTGGACGCCCGCACGGACCCGAATTTCGTGATCATGGCCCGGACCGATGCGTTGGCGGTCGAGGGCATCGAGCGGGCGATGGAGCGCGCGGTGGCCTGCGTCGAGGCGGGCGCCGACATGATATTCCCGGAGGCCATGACCGACCTTGCCATGTACCGCCGCTTCAAGGACGCGGTCAAGGTGCCCATCCTCGCGAACATCACGGAATTCGGACACACGCCGCTGTACACGCGCGATGAGCTCGCATCCGTGGGGGTCGACGTGGTGCTCTATTGCTGCTCGGCGTACCGCGCCATGAATGCGGCGGCGCTCGCGACCTACGAGGCCATTCGCCGCGACGGTACCCAGAAGAACATCGTCGATCGGATGCAGAGCCGGGCGGATCTTTACAAGTATCTCGATTATCACTCGTACGAAGCGAAACTCGACGAATTGTTCCGAGGGGGGAAGGAGAAATGAGCGGAACGGAAGCTCCTGCGCCGGCCCAAGCGGCGGGACCCAAAGCAAAAAAATCGGTGGCCTTGTCCGGCGTTCCCGCCGGCAATACCGCCCTGTGCACGGTAGGAAGAAGTGGCAACGATTTGCACTATCGGGGCTACGACATCCTCGACATCGCCACCCAATGCGAGTTCGAGGAGATCGCTCATCTCCTGGTACACGAAAAGCTTCCGAACCGTGCCGCTCTTGCCGCATACAAAGCGAAGCTCAAGGGTTTGCGGGTCCCGCCGAAGGCGGTGTTGAACGCCCTCGAGCAATTACCCGCATCGAGCCATCCAATGGACGTCCTCCGTACCGGCGTGTCGGTGCTGGGATGCGTGGAACCGGAGGCCGACAGCCATCCCATCGAAGGCGCGCGCGACATCGCGGATCGACTGCTCGCCTCGCTCGGCTCGATGCTGTGCTACTGGCATCATTATGCCGTCGGCGGAAAGCGCATCGAGCTCAACACCGACGATGACTCCATCGGCGCGCATTTCCTGCATCTGCTGCATGGGAGAAAGCCGTCGGCAGAGTGGATACGCGCCATGCATACCTCGCTCAATTTGTATGCGGAACATGAATTCAATGCATCCACCTTCGCTGCGCGCGTGATCGCGGGCACGGGCTCGGACATGTTTTCCTGCGTGACGGGGGCGATCGGCGCTCTGCGCGGGCCCAAGCACGGCGGTGCGAACGAGGTCGCGTTCGAGATTCAGCGGCGGTATGCCTCGCCGGATGAGGCCGAGGCCGACATCAGGCGGCGGGTCGCCGGCAAGGAGGTCATCATCGGCTTCGGCCACCCCGTCTATACCATTGCAGACCCCCGTAACGAGATCATCAAAGAGGTATCGCGCACGCTCGCGGAGTCCGCCAATCGCACCAAAGGCTACCGGATTGCCGAGCGCATCGAGTCGGTCATGAAGAGCGCCAAGAACATGTTCGCGAACCTGGATTGGTATTCGGCCGTGTCGTACCATCTCATGGGCGTGCCGACCGCCATGTTCACCCCCTTGTTCGTGATAAGCCGCACGTCCGGCTGGGCCGCGCACATCATCGAACAGCGCGTCGACGGTAAAATCATCCGGCCGAGCGCCAATTACACGGGTCCGGAGAATCTCGAGTTTCAGCCATTGGATCGGCGTCCCTGAGCGGGATGCCCAGAAAGGGTTTTCATGTCACACGATATCAAGTCGGCCGAACGGCCGGCGCCCGACCCGCTGCTGGCGGCGATCGCGGACTACGCATTGAGCTACGAGATCAAGAGCGAACTGGCCTATGAGACTGCCGGCTATTGCTTGATGGATACGCTGGCGTGCGGCTTCCAGGCGCTGAAGTATCCGGCCTGCACGAAGCTCATGGGGCCGGTGGTTCCGGGAGCGACGCTCAAGGGGGGCGCGCGCGTGCCGGGCACCTCCTACGAGTTGGATCCGATCAATGCTGCGTTCAACATAGGCGCGATGATCCGATGGCTCGATTTCAACGACACCTGGCTCGCGGCAGAGTGGGGCCATCCATCGGATAATCTCGGCGGCATCCTCGCAACGGCGGATTACCTGTCGCGCAGCGGCAGCCTCGTGCGCGTGCGCGACGTACTCACCGGCATGATCAAGGCGCACGAGATCCAGGGCGTGCTGGCGCTCGAGAACAGCTTCAATCGCGTGGGGCTCGATCACGTGCTCTTGGTACGCGTCGCATCCACGGCGGTGGTGACGGCGATGCTGGGAGGCACCCGGGACCAGATCATCAACGCAGTGTCGAATGCCTGGATCGACGGCGGGGCGCTGCGCACCTATCGTCACGCTCCCAATACCGGCTCGCGCAAGAGTTGGGCGGCCGGCGATGCGACCAGCCGCGCAGTCCGCCACGCACTATTCGCACTCAAGGGGGAAATGGGCTATCCCTCCGCCTTGAGCGCCAAGACCTGGGGTTTTCAGGACGTGCTGTTCAAGGGCAAGGCGCTGGCCTTGCCGCAGCAGTTCGGCAGCTACGTGATGGAGAACGTGCTCTTCAAGATCTCGTTTCCTGCCGAGTTCCACGCGCAGACCGCGGTGGAGGCGGCGATGACGCTGCATCCTCTGGTGCGGGACCGTTTGGACCAGATCAGCCGGGTCACGATCGAGACCCAGGAGCCTGGGGTGCGCATCATCGACAAGACGGGGCCGTTGGCGAATCCCGCCGACCGGGATCATTGCATCCAATACATGGTCGCCATTCCCCTGCTGTTCGGCCGGCTCACTGCGGCCGACTACGAGGACGAGGTGGCGACCGACCCGCGAGTCGATGCGCTGCGCGCCAAGACCGAGGTGCGCGAGACTCCCATTTTCACCGAGGAGTACTACGCCGCCGACAAACGCTACATCGGCAACGCGGTTCAGGTGCACTTCAAGGATGGCACCGCGAGCGAGCGCGTGCAGGTCGACTATCCCATCGGCCATCGCAAGCGGCGCGCAGAGGGGATGCCGGTGCTCGTCAGGAAGTTCGAGGCCAGCGTTGCGGCGCATTTCGGCGCGAAACAAACCGAATCCATCAAGAAGATGTTCGCCGACCGCGCCGTACTTCAAGGTATGTCCGTCAGCGACTTCATGGCGCAAATGGTGAGCGCCGCGTGAGCGGAAAAAAATTGTTTGCGGCGCTTCCGGATTATGACGCATCGTTTGCCGAAGCGCTCTCGAAGCCGGGATAGTAGGTAGATGAGCTGCGTGCCGCCGACTCCCGACGAATTCGCCTCCCGCCAAGCGGGGCGACTGGGGGGGCGGGATCGGAGAAGCACGCTCGACCGCCGCAGGCGTTTCTGGTGGTCTCTGTTGTACGGCGGCATCCGTCCTCGCCGCCGCCATCCGGCCCGGCGCGTACAGGACGCCCGGTTCCACGCCCTCGACTGGCACGCCACTCATCTTTGGGCCGTATCGATCGGCATCTTGATAATGAGCGTGGTGGACGCATTCTTGACGGTGAGGCTGTTGTCCTTGGGCGCCGTCGAGGTCAATCCCTTCATGGATCTGTTCGTGCACGGCAATGTCGCCGTGTTTGCGGGCCTCAAGATGGCGCTCACGGGAGTATGCGTTGCGCTGATGGTGCTGCTGTCAGGCTACCGGTTCATGCGCGTGCTGCGAGTCGAGGTGATCCTGTATGGGATCCTCTTGGGCTATGGAATCCTGATCAGTCACGAGTGGGGCATGCTTCGGCAGCTCGCGGACGCCCACCTCCTGTAAAATCGGCGGCCTGCATCACATTCCATATTGCGCCGCATTGGGCTAAACTGCGGGTTTGATTTTGCGGCCCCTTTTGTGCTCATCACCTTGATGTACTTGAGGTTTTTCACCCGTCCGAAGGACCCATGAGCGATTCACTTGCCGACCAGTTGGCCACCACGGCTCTGTATGGTGGAAACGCCGATTTCATCGAGGATCTCTACGAACAATTCCTGAAAGACCCGGCGTCGATCGAGCCCGGTTGGGCGCGCTACTTCGCGGGCCTCCGGACGAGCGCGGCCGACGATAGCGCCCGCTCGGAAGGAACTCACCGGCAAATCCGTGAGCGGCTGGCGGCGCAGCTGAAAATGCCCATCCGCCATGAGTCGGCGGCGGCTTGCGACCCGGCAGGAGCCGCCAGCGCCAAGCAAGCGGCGGTGTCGCGCCTGATCCAGGTCTACGCGAACCGCGGACACCTGATCGCGAATGTCGACCCCCTGGGCCTGTCGCCTCGCACGATGCCCTACATTCTCGATCCCAAGTACTTCGGCCTGTCGGACGCCGACATGGAGACGGAATTCGTCACGGGGAGCAGGACCCCGGCGCTTCCCTCGCGTAGCAAGCTCAAGGATATCCTGGCGACCCTCAAGTTCATCTACTGCGACACCATCGGCGCCGAATTCGCACACATCTCGGACACCGAAGAGCGATTGTGGCTGCAGGATAATTTCCAGTCGGAGCGGATTCAGCATCGGTTCAGCGCGGAGGAGAAGAAGAACATTCTCTGGCAGCTCACCGCAGCCGAGGGCTTGGAGCGCTACCTGCATACCAGGTATGTTGGCCAAAAGCGATTCTCGCTCGAGGGCGGCGAGAGCCTCATTCCGCTGCTCGACGAGCTCGTACAGCGAGAAGGCCGCGCCGGCATCGAAGAGACCGTCATCGGCATGGCCCATCGAGGCCGCCTCAACGTGCTCGTCAACCTGCTCGGCAAGTCGCCGAAGGATCTGTTCATCGAGTTCGAGGGACAGTATGACCTCAAGAAGCTCAGAGGCTCGGGCGACGTCAAGTATCACAAGGGATTCTCGGCGGACTTGAAGACGCCGGCCGGCAACGTTCACGTCGCGCTCGCGTTCAATCCCTCGCACCTCGAGGTCGTCAACCCCGTGGTGGAGGGCTCGGTGCGCGCGCGTCAGGAACGCCGCGGCGACGTGAAGGGCGACAAGGTGCTCGCGGTGCAAATTCACGGCGATGCCGCTTTCGCGGGTCAGGGCGTAGTGATGGAGACGCTGCAGCTGTCGCAGGCTCGCGGCTTCTATACCGGCGGTTCCGTCCACATCATTATCAACAATCAGGTCGGCTTCACCACCTCGAACCCGAGCGATGCCCGCTCGACGCTGTATTGCTCCGATGTCGCGAAGATGGTCGAAGCGCCGATCTTCCACGTCAACGCCGACGATCCCGAGGCGGTGTGCTTCGTCACGCATTTCGCGCTCGCTTATCGGCGCAAATTCCACAAGGACGTGGTCATCGACCTCGTGTGCTATCGCCGGCACGGCCACAACGAGGCCGACGAGCCGGCGGCGACGCAGCCCTTGATGTATCAAATCATCCGCAAGAAGCCTACGGCGCGCCAGCTGTACGCGGAGAAGCTCGCGTCAGAGGGCGTGCTGAGCGCCGCCGATGCCTCGGCGATGATGGACCAATATCGCGCGGGCCTCGATGAGGGCAAACCGCAGGCGCGGGCCGCGCTCGGCCTCATCGGCAACAAGTACACGGTCGACTGGAGCGAGTATCTCGGGGCCGATTGGTCCGAGCCTGTGAAGACTTCGGTGGACATGCCGCGATTGCGCGCGCTCGGCAAGGCGATCACCACCTACCCGGCGGATTGGACCTTGCAGCCGAGGGTGCTCGCCGTGATGCAGGCGCGCGAGCGAATGGTGGCCGGCGAGCTCGCCCTCGATTGGGGATGTGCCGAGAATCTCGCCTACGCGAGCCTGATTCAGGAAGGATATCCGGTCCGGCTGACCGGCCAGGACAGCGGCCGCGGGACGTTCTTTCACCGCCACGCGGTTCTGCACGATCAGACCACCGGCAGGATCTACGTTCCGCTACAACACCTGGCGACCAATCAGCCGACCTTCACGATCACCGATTCGGTGCTGTCGGAAGAAGCCGTGATGGGATTCGAATACGGCTTCTCCACCACGGAGCCGCACTGCCTGACGATCTGGGAAGGACAGTTCGGCGACTTCGCCAATGGCGCGCAGGTGATCATCGACCAGTTCATCAGCTCGGGCGAGGCGAAGTGGGGACGGTTGTCGGGACTTACGCTATTCCTGCCGCACGGTTACGAAGGCCAAGGCGCGGAGCATTCCTCAGCCCGGCTCGAGCGCTTCCTGCAACTCTGCGCCGAATACAACATGCAGGTGTGCGTACCTTCGACGCCCGCGCAGATGTTCCACATGTTGCGCCGGCAGATGGTGCGGCCGCTGCGAAAACCGCTCATCATCATGACGCCGAAGAGTCTGCTCCGTCATCCGCTCTCGGTGTCGCGGCTGGAGGAGCTCGCAAGCGGCAGTTTCAAGAACATCATCGACGATGTCGACGAGCTCGACGCGTCGTCGGTCAGTCGGGTAATACTTTGCAGCGGCAAGGTGTACTTCGATCTGTTGAAGGCGAGGCGCGAGGCAAAAATCACTGCGGTGGCGATCGTGCGCCTCGAGCAGATGTATCCGTTCCCCTCGGAGGAATACGAGGCGATCCTGCGCAAATACGATAATGCGCGCGAGATCGTGTGGTGCCAGGAGGAACCACAGAATCAAGGCGGCTGGTATCAAATTCGCCACCGGCTGCAGGGGCCGCTCGGTCCGAAGGACGAGCTCCTGTATGCAGGGCGCGGCGGCGCCGCCGCGCCGGCCACCGGCATCTCGGCGCTTCATGATCAACAGCAGAAGAATCTGGTGACGGCGGCGTTGCAGGGCGTTCCGCCGGAAGAGATCTCACGACAGACGATGCGCCTCCCGGCGGCTCACAACAGGACGGGTTCATGACAATCGAAGTGCGGGTGCCGCAGCTGCCGGAATCGGTGGCGGACGCTACCTTGGTCGCGTGGCACAAACAGCAGGGCGATGCCGTCTCGCGCGACGAGAATCTCGTCGATCTGGAGACCGACAAGGTGGTCCTGGAAGTGCCGGCTCCAATGGCCGGAGTGCTTGCGGAGATCAAGCTCAAGGACGGCACCACCGTCACCAGCGGCCAGCTTTTGGCGCTGATCGAGGAATCCGCTGCGGTTCCGGGTGCAAGCGCGCCTGCAATCATGGCCTCCGCCGCCGGAGCGAGTACCGCGGCGAAGGATGCCGCCAAGCCGGCGACTCCCGCCGCCGCGGCGGCCACGACCGCCATCCATGCGGCGGTGGCCACCAATGCCGGCGCTGCGCCCGCCGCCGGCGCCGATACGGGCGTCAAACTCAGTCCCGCAGCCAAGCGAGTTGCGGAGGAAAACAAGCTCGATGCCAAGGCGCTGGCCGGGGCGGGCCGCGACGGCCGCGTGTCGAAGTCGGATGTGGTGAATTTCCTCGCGAACCAGGGCGCCACGCCCGCGACACCCGTCCCCGCAACCGGCCCTGCAGCCGCACCCGGTGTTGCGCCGATCCTGCGCGGCGGGCGCACCGAGCAGCGCGTGCCGATGACGCGGCTGCGTGCGCGCATCGCCGAGCGCATGGTCCAGGCGCAGGCGACGCAAGCGCTGCTGACCTCGTTCAACGAAGTGGATTTGCATGGCGTCAACGAACTGCGATCGCGCTACAAGGAGTCCTTCGAGAAGCAGCATGGGGTGAAGCTCGGGTTCATGTCCTTCTTCACCAAGGCCTGCGTCGAGGCGCTGAAGAAATTCCCATCGGTCAACGCCTCCATCGAAGCCAATGACATCGTGTACCATGAGTACTTCGACGTGGGCGTCGCCGTCTCGACGGACCGCGGATTGATCGTGCCGGTGCTGCGCGACGCCGATCAGCTCACGTTTGCGGACATCGAGAAATCGATCGGCAATTTCGCATCGCGCGCCCGCGCGGGCTCCATCACCATGGAAGAGTTGACCGGCGGCACGTTCACCATCACGAATGGCGGGGTATTCGGATCGCTCCTGTCGACGCCCATCGTCAACGCGCCGCAGAGTGCGATCCTCGGCATGCACAAGATCCAGGAGCGTCCCGTGGCGATCGACGGTCAGGTCGTGATCCGGCCGATGATGTTTATCGCCTTGACCTATGACCACCGTCTCATCGACGGCCGAGAGGCGGTGCAGTTCCTCGTGACCGTCAAGCAATGCCTGGAGGACCCGGCGCGCATGGTGCTCGGCGTATGAGCGACGCGTACGACGTGGTCGTCATCGGGGGCGGGCCCGCAGGGTACCCTGCGGCCATTCGGGCCGCGCAGAACAAGCTCACCGTCGCCTGCATCGACGAATGGAAGAACCGGGACGGCAGCTACGCATTCGGCGGCACCTGCCTGAATGCCGGCTGCATACCCTCCAAGGCCCTGCTCGAATCCTCGGAGCTGTATGTCCGGGCGAAGGAGGAGTTCGGGACCCATGGCGTCAAGCTCGGATCCATCGAGCTCGATCTTGCCCAGATGCAGAAGCGCCGCGCCTCGATCGTCAAGACCATGACCGGAGGCATCGGCGCGCTGTTCAAGGCCAACGGCGTGGTGGGCATTTCGGGACACGGCAGGCTGTTGCCGGGAAACCAGGTGCTGGTCAAGGCCTCCGACGGCTCGGAAAAGACCCTTCAGGCGAAGGATGTGATCCTGGCATCGGGCTCGGCCCCGATCCGCTTGAGCACGGTCCCGCATGACGGCGAGCTCATCGTGGATTCGTGGGATGCGCTCGAGTTCGATGCAGTCCCCCGACGCCTCGGCGTCATCGGCGCGGGCGTGATCGGCCTGGAGCTTGGCAGCGTCTGGCGCCGGCTCGGAAGCGAGGTCACGGTGCTCGAGGCGCTGCCGGAGCTTCTGACCTTCGCAGATCAGACCATCGCGAAGGAAGCGCAACGTCACTTCAAGAAGCAAGGCCTCGATATCAAGCTCGGCGCCAAAGTGGCGCGCGCCGTGGTGAAGGGGTCGGCGGTCGATGTGACTTACAGCGACGCGCAGGGCGAGCACACCTTGCAGGTGGACAAGCTCGTCGCGGCGGTGGGGCGGCGCCCGTTCACACAGGATCTGCTGGCCGAGGGCACTGGCGTCGCGCTCGATCCGCGCGGCTTCATCCAGGTCGACGAGCATTGCAGGACCGGCGCCGCGCATGTCTGGGCAGTGGGCGATGTCGTCCGGGGCCCCATGCTGGCGCACAAGGGGAAAGAGGAAGGCGTCATGGTGGCCGATCTCATCGCCGGCCATTATGGCGATTTGAACTACAAGGTGATCCCGTCCGTGATCTACACGGCGCCTGAAATCGCCTGGGTCGGTCAAACCGAGGAACAGGTCAAAGCCTCGGGCCGTCCCTACAAGGTCGGAGTCTTTCCGTTCGCGGCAAGCGGGCGCGCCCGCGCCATGGAAGCTGGGCAGGGCATGGCCAAAGTGATCGCGGCCAAGGACGATGATGAAGTCCTCGGCGTGCATGTCATCGGGCCGCTGGCGGGCGAGCTCATCGCGGAGGCGGTGCTGGCCATGGAGTACTCGGCGAGCACCGAGGACATTCAACGCACCATCCATGCGCATCCGACGCTGTCCGAAGCGATTCACGAGGCCGCTCTGGCGGCGGACAAGAAGGCCATCGACGCAATCAACCGGTGACAGGGTCATCGAGAAGGGGACTACTCATGGGTTTAGGAGAACGAGGCCGTTCGGGCGCCGTATTGATGGCGCTTGCAGCGGCGATGGCATGGTCGCTGGCGGCAGGCGCCGCCGACAAGGGATCGAAGGACGCTGACAAGACCCAGAGCGGCGACAGCGGCCGGAACGACAAGGGGCCCGGCAGTAAGTTCGAGCCCTTCAAGGCGGAGTCGAAGACGAGCAGCGGCACGGTAACGGTCGGTGGCCAGGCGATCTCCTACCAGGCGATCGCGGGCACGCTCATCGTTCATCCCAAGGGCTGGGACGACGTGCCTCGCGACCCCAAGACGGAGAAAGAGGACGGCTCGAGCGAGGGTGAGCCCAAGAATCCCGGCGCGGAAGCGTCGATGTTCTACGTGGCGTACTTCAAGACCGGGGGCGGCCCGCGGCCGGTGACCTTCCTCTTCAACGGCGGCCCCGGATCGGCGACGCTCTGGTTGCACATGGGTGCGTTCGGGCCGCGGCGGATCATCACTTCGACCGACGCCCACACTCCCGCGGCGCCCTATTCGTTGGTCAACAATGCCTCGAGCCTTCTCGATGTGACCGATCTCGTGTTCATCGACGCGCCGGGCACGGGCTTCAGCCGTATTGCGGGCAAGGACAAGGAAAAAGCGTTCTTCGGCGTCGATCCCGATGCCTATGCGTTCGCCGAATTCATCTCCGAGTTCCTCTCCAAATACGGCCGCTGGAATTCGCCGAAGTACCTGTTCGGCGAGAGCTACGGGACGCCGCGCTCCGCGGTGCTGATCAACCAGATGGAGGCGGAGCGCTCGATCGATTTCAACGGCGTGATTCTCTTGTCCCAGATTCTCAGTTTCGATTTGAGCCCCGATCGTCCGGTGGGAAATCCGGGCATCGATCTGCCGTATCAGACGGTGCTCCCCACGTACGCGGCGACCGCGTGGTATCACCACAAGCTGCCAGGGGACCATCCTGATCTTCCCACCTTCCTGACGGAGGTCGAGAGCTTCGCGATGGGTGATTATGGCCGTGCGCTCGCGGCGGGCTCGGACCTTCCCGCTCCGGAGCGCGCAGCGATCGCCGAGAAGCTGCACGAATACACCGGACTGCCGGTGGAGTACATCCTGAAGGCGGATCTTCGCATCGACGGCGGCGAGTTCCGTCAGACCTTGAAGGGCGATGACGGAATGACCACCGGCCGACTGGATACCCGCTTCGCCGGACCCGACATAGATCCCTTGAGCCAGCGTGCCAATTACGATCCGCAATCCGCCGCCTTGAGCTCCGCCTACGTATCGGCGTTCAACGATTATGCGCGCCGGGAGCTGCATTACGGCGAGGGCGAGATGTTCAAGCCGAGCATCGGCATCTTTCGAACCTGGAACTTCCAGCATCAATTACCGGGACAGAGCGGTCCGATTCCCTCCGAGCAGGGCACCAACGTCATGCCCGATCTCGCGAACGCGATGAAGATCAATCCCAACTTGAAGGTGCAGCTGAACGCGGGCTACTTCGATCTCGCGACGCCTTTTTACCAGGGCATCTACGAGATGCACCATCTGCCGATACCGGCCTCGCTCCAGGCCAACATCGAGTACAAGTTCTACGACTCCGGGCACATGGTGTACGCCAAGGATGCATCGCTCAAGATGCTGCACGACAACGTGGCGGGATTCATTCGGCGCACCAGCACCCCGGGCGGCGGTTAGCTACTTCCTGCGCCGCGCGCTCACGACGTTGGCGAGCTTGGAGATCTTCGCGAGCAGGCGCGAGAGCTGCGGCAGATCCGCTACGTCGATGCCGATTTGCATGCGGGCGAGGTGATCACGCGCGTCGGTCACCGTGGTCATCGCCCGAATGCTGATCTTCTCATCGGCCAGCGCCGCGCTCACATCCCTCACCAGGCCGCGGCGGTCGAACGCCTGGACCTCGATGTCGACCGGGAACGATCCCGTGGTCTTGGCGCCCCACGAGACCGGCAGCACGCGTGCCGGCGCCTTGATGGAAAGCCGTGCCAGATTGGCGCAGCTTTGGCTGTGGATGCTCACCCCGCGGCCGACGGTGATGTAGCCCGCGATGGGCTCGGGTGGCACGGGCTTGCAGCAGCGCGCATAGACGGCCAGCAGGTCGCCGACCCCCTGGACTGCGAGCTCTGGCTCCCGCGGCGACGGTGCGCGCGTCCTCGGGGCCTCTTCGGGACGGGCAGCACGGGAGTGCAGAAGACGCTGAATCGCCCCGGCCACCTGGGCGCCGCTGATCTCTCCCAACCCCATCGCCGCGTGCAGATCCTCGGCGCTCGATACCTTGAGTTCCGACAGTAGCTCGGGCATCGGCGGGATATTCACGCCGAGTCGATGGATCTCGCGCTCGAGCATGGCGCGGCCCTCGACCTTGTTCTGGGATTCGTCCTGTTTGCGGAACCAGGCCTTCACCTTGTGGCGGTTTCGCGGGCTAGCCAGATATCCCGATTGCGGCGACAGCCAATCGCGCGAGGGCTGGGGCGTTTTCGAGGCGATGATTTCCACCGTCTCGCCGTTCTTGAGCGGGTAGTCGAGCCCGACCATGCGGCCGTTGACCTTGGCGCCGCGCGTGCGGTGGCCCAAATCCGAGTGCACCTGGTAGGCGAAATCGAGAGGCGTCCCACCGACCGGTACGTCCACGATCTCGCCCTTCGGCGACAGCACGTAGACCCGATCCTGGAACAGCTCGATGCGCATCCGGTCGAGAAAGTCATGCGCGCTGTCCTGGTTCTCGGGCGCGAGCAGCGCCCGCAGCTGGTTTATCTTGCGCTCGTACGCCTGATCGGAGCGTCCGCCCTCCTTGTAGCGCCAATGCGCCGCCACGCCGCGCTCGGAATGAGCGTGCATGTCGTGGGTGCGGATCTGAATCTCCACCGGCTGAGTGCCGGGGCCGAGTACCGCGGTGTGAATCGAGCGGTACATGTTGTCCTTCGGGGTCGCGATGTAGTCGTCGAACTCGCCCGGGATGAAGGGCCAGAGCGAATGGACGACGCCGAGCGCGGCGTAGCAGTCGGCCACCGAGTTCACCAGAACCCGCGCTGCGCGGATGTCCATGATCTCCTCGAAGACCAGGTGCTTCATCTGCATCTTTCGCCAGATGCTGTAGATGTGCTTGGGACGCCCGTCGATGCGCGCCTCGACCCCTGCCGCGCGAAGCTCCCGCTGCAGGAGCCCCTTCAACTCCTCGATATAATGCTCGCGCTCGGACCGGCGCACCTTCAATGCCGCTGCGATGTGCTGATAGTCGGCCGGCTGCAGGTAGCGAAAGGCCAGATCCTCCAATTCCCACTTCACCTGCCAAACACCCAGCCGATTGGCGAGCGGGGCGTAGACCTCGCGGGTCTCCACGGCGAGCTTGCGCCGAAGCGCCGCATCGAGCGACTTCGCGGTGCGCATCCGCTGCAGCTGTTCCGCGAGCTTCACGACCACCAGTCGTACGTCCCCCACGACGGCGACCAGCATTTTGCGAAGCGATTCTGCCTGCGAGCTCTCGAGTTCCCGCTCGGGCGTCCAATCGGCCGGCAGTCCGAACCGTCCCA
>Ga0182015_10001952_pt1 | contig 26033 bp, 20 predicted proteins | sample 712P3MmetaG_FD_120478 | JGI IMG/M metagenome (GOLD analysis project Ga0182015, IMG submission 120478) | Permafrost microbial communities from Stordalen Mire, Sweden - 712P3M metaG | ecosystem: Environmental > Terrestrial > Soil > Wetlands > Permafrost | place: Sweden: Stordalen | collected...
AGAATGTCCCGTTTGCGGGCGCCGATCGCTTTGCGAACGCCGATTTCCCGCGTCCTCTCGGTGACGCTCACCAGCATGATGTTCATCACGCCCACACCACCGACAATCAAGCCTACGCTCGACACCGCGAACATGCCCACAAAGAGCGCGCCGGTAAGCTGATTCCAAACGTCTGAGATTGAGTCCGAGGTGAAGACGGAAAAGTTGTCCGGCTTGTCCGGCGGAATCTTCCGCCGCCGCCGCAATAGTTCGCGTATTTCATCGATGGCCTTCGGCACGTCGTTATGCGACGTGGCTTTGGCGCTGATCCAGTGGTCTTTCAGTTCGGGATGAAGCGTTTTGAATGTGCTCAGCGGGAGAAAGATGCGATTGTCGTTGGGATCTTTTCCACCGCCAAACACCGACTTGATCTTCTCCAATACGCCGATCACGGTGAACAATCGCCCATCAATGTTAATTTCATGTCCCAACGGACTTTCGCTGGGAAACAATTCCTCCGCCGTGTCGTGGCAAAGAATGATCACCGGTGCGTGCCTTTCATCGTCACTGTCGGTGAACCACCTGCCCTCCGTGATATGCAGGTCGAAAACGTCCTTTGCCTGAGAAGTAGCTCCTTCCAGAATGGTGTTCTTCACCTTGCGGTCCTGATACTTCACAGAATACGAGCCTACTCCCAGCTCCGGACGGAAAAAACGAATGCCCGCCGTCACTGCTTTCACGTGCGGCAATTGACCGATGGCTTGCGCGTCTTCAAAGGTCAGCTTCTTGCGCGTGCGCAGCTCCTGGGTCATACGCAAAGTGAAAGGCTCTAGATGGTAGGCAAAGATGACGTTGGAACCGATGCTGGCCACCAGATCGCGGACGTTGTCGTCGAGTCCGCGCCCGATGGAGGAGACGCTGATCACCATCGCGACTCCAATCACGATTCCCAGCACAGTCAGCGACGAGCGCAGCTTGTTGCCGCGGATGGTGTCGGTCGCCATCTGGACGATCTCGCCGAATTCATCTTTGTGAATCATGAAGAATTGAGTAATTTTGTAATTTAACCCCAACGAAGCGATTAGGGTTTTCAAATTACAAAATTACCCGATTACCAAATTACAAATTTTCCCTACGTTTCGAACCGTAACGCCACAATCGGATCGAGCTTCGCGGCTTTGCGCGCGGGATAGACCCCAAAGAACACTCCCACGCTTGCCGACACGATTAATCCGGAGGCGACGGCCCAGAGCTTGATCGCCGAAGGCATCCCGATCAGTAATGTAACGCTCATCGCGATGACCACGCCCAACAACACGCCCAGTGCGCCGCCGGCAAGCGCCAGAGTAACGGACTCGATTAGAAACTGCAGCAGCACATCTTCGCGCCGCGCCCCCAGCGCCTTCCGGATGCCGATCTCCCGCGTGCGCTCGGTCACCGAAACCAGCATAATGTTCATGATCACAATGCCGCCAACCACCAGCGAAACCGCGGCGATCCCGATCGTCGCCATAAAGAACGTATTGCTCAGGCCGGACCAGATACCGAGCAGGCTGGCGTTGGTTTCGATTTCAAAACTATCGTCGTCGCCGGGACGATCGTGCCGTCTTGACCGCAGTGCCACGCGAGCTTCGTCCATGGCTTCGTCCAGCGGAACACCGGTTGCCAGGGCCTTGCCAAAGATGCGGATGCTGCTGTTGTGAGCTCCGTATTGCTTCAGATAGGCGGTGATGGGAATCATCACGTAGTTATCGGCGCTCTGCCCTAAAGTTGTGCCCTTCTTCTTGCCGACTCCGATCACCTGGTAAGTCCAGCCATCGATGTTAATCTCTTTGCCCAACGGGTCGGCGCCAGCCATCAAATGATCCACAACGTCAGTGCCAACTACGGCAACCGCGGACCTGGTGTTCAAATCGGTTTCGTTCAGCATGCGGCCGGACGTCAGATCCGTATCCAGGATTTGCGCCATCGACGGCGTAATTCCCTGCACCGTAGTGTCACTGATGGATTGCTCGCCACGTTTCACGCCACCCGTGCCGCGCAGCACCGCGCCCAGATATTCGCAGTGCTGGCAGGCTGCCAGCGCCGCCTCATAATCTTCCATAATCAGGTTCTTGCGCTTCTCGGCCGCCAGGAAGTGGTCCACATTGGTCTCGACATCGGACATCTTGGAAACGATGAAAACATCCGCGCCCAGATTAAAAATTTTCTGAGCCACATAATCGTTGATGCCGGAGACGAAGGTGACCACCGCGATCACGGCAGCCACTCCAATCACCACGCCCAGCAGCGTGAGCACCGAGCGCAGCTTGTTCACCCACAGCGACTGCAGCGCGATTCGAATGGCTTCGGCGATGTTCATGAGTTTGGCGTCCGGCTTCGGGCGCTCGGCTCCCGGGAGTGATGCTTCTTGTGCGGAATCAAGTCTATCAGCGAGCTGCGCCGTTGGAGCCACAATGATTGGGAGGTAGTCATAATCCGGAAGCCGGAAACCGGACGCCGCATCGCGCACATCGCATATAATGATGGAGTTGGCAGCTGGACCGGACGGTCGCTTTCTGCGTTTTCGGACGCGGGGAGAGGAAAGTCCGAACTCCGCAGAGCAGTGTGCCGGATAACGTCCGGGAGGCCGGGTTCAAGCCCGTCCGACGGAAAGTGCCACAGAGAATATACCGCCCTGATTTTCGGAATATGTTTTTCGGGATCGGGGTAAGGGTGAAAAGGTGCGGTAAGAGCGCACCGCCGCCGCAGCAATGCAGCGGGCAGGGCAAACCACACACGGAGCAAGACCAAATAGGAAGGGAGCCGAGACTTGATTTTCACGAATCAAGTTTCGACACGTGCCGGCTCGGTGCGTCCAACCTTCGGGTAGGTCGCTAGAGCCCCGCAGCAATGCGTGGCCCAGAGGAATGACCGTCCAGCGGGAGTAATCCTGCAGACAAAATTCGGCTTACAGGTCCGGCTGTCATCATAATCCCTTCGCGTACTTCAACCATTTGAGGATTTCGGGTAGCGTCGGCCGCTTGCCATACATGAGGATGCCGATGCGGTAGATGCGCGCGCAGAGAAAGAGAAATCCCACGATCGTGGCCACCAAGAGCAATAGAGAAAGAGCGATTTGCCAAACTGGCGGCGTCTGAACCGCGATTCGCAAGTACATCAGCACCGGGGAGAAGAACGGAACCATCGAAGTCCACACGGCAACTGGAGCGTCCGGCGCGCGCATCACGGGCCCCATCATGAATACTGAAATGATGAGAGGAAGCAGGATGATGAACTGGAGTTGTTGCCCTTCCTGCTCGCTGGTAATGATGGCGCCGATGGCGGCGTAAATGCTGCTGTACAGCAAGTAGCCGAGCAGAAAAAACAAGGCAAAAGCCGCCAGGGTTAGAGGCGGAATCCGGATTTCTCCCACGCTCACGCTCGCCGCCAGAGCCGGAAACGCATAGACGGCGGCCATCACGATCCAAATTCCAATCTGCGTCAGCCCCACCGCGCCTATGCCGATCAGCTTCCCGGCCATTAATTCTGTCGACGTTGCGGAAGAAAGCAGAACTTCCATGACGCGTGAGTTCTTTTCTTCCAGCACGGCGCGCATAACCGAAACGCCGTAGAAAATGACGGCCGTATATAGCAACATCACCATAGCAAAAACCGCGAAGAACATGGCCTGACCGTTGGCTTTGGTTTCACGGCCCGCTTCTACGCGTATGGTCTCCAGCTTCACAGGCTTGAGCAACGCGTCGGCCTGCGCGCCGGTAACGCCCCGCTGGGCGAGTTCCTGCAGCAAAATCGCGTGATCCAACTGGCCGCTGAGCCACGACTTCTCCATAAACCCGCCAGCCTGCCGGCCATAGTACGTAACCTTGCGCGCCGCGACCGCATCATCGCTCAGCCACAGGTAGCCGTCGATGTCGCCGGCTTTCACTCGATTTCGCAGGTCTGTTCGTTCGGCTTCGCTGGAATTCGAATCTACCTCAATCGAGTAGTTGCGGCTGGGTTTGTCGTCGTCCAAGGTGTCTTTATCTTTTTCTATATCCTTGCCAGTATCGGTGCCAACTTTCTCGTCGCCCGTACTGGTGCCGGTCACAAGTTGCTGGCGTACAATCTCGCCGAACTGCGGGGTTGAAGTCACCACCACCAGCCGTTGCGTTTTACCGCTCTTCATGCTGGAAAGTTTTGCGGGGATGATAAAAGCGCCGCCGATGATCGCCGGCAGCAGCAGGGTGAGCACGAGGAAGGAACGGGTACGCACGCGCTCCAGATACTCGCGCTTGATGATGAGCCATGTGTTCATGAGCCCGAAGTTACGCATTGAAATTACGCACTGACTTCACGCATTGGCCTTACCCACGGCTTCGATGAAGATCGCTTCCAGCGAAGGCTCCATCAGCTCAAACTTGCTGAGCCGGGCGCGCGCTGCCGCCGCTTGCAGCAAGTCCTGAGGATCTGCTCCTGGAGCAAGCCGTACTTCTACGTAGTTTCCGTAGTCGTTGAACGACTGCACCAGTTTCGCATCGTGCAGAAAATGAGAATCGCCCTCATACTTGATCTGCACGTTCCTCTTTCCGTATCCCGTGCGGATCTTGGCCAAATCACCTTCCAGGACGGCTCGCCCGTGATTGATCAGGCAGATGGAATCGCACAGGCGCTCCGCGGTGTCCATGCGATGCGTGGAAAAAAGAAGCGTTTTGCCCGCTGCTTTAAGTTCGAGAAAGGCATCCTTGAGAACCAACGCGCTGGAGGGATCGAGGCCGGAGAACGGTTCATCCATGACCACGAATTGAGGATCGTGCACCAGCGCGCCAATGAACTGCACTTTCTGCTGCATGCCTTTGGAGAGCTCTTCCACCTTCTTGTCGGTCCAATCTTTCAAGCCCAGGCGCTCGCACCATTGCAGCGCTCGCTGTCCCGCATCGTGCCCAGACAAACCCTTCAGCTGCCCGAGAAATACAAGCTGATCCAGAACCTTCATCTTCTTGTACAGACCGCGTTCTTCGGGCAGATAGCCGAGCCGCTGCATGTGGGCCCGGCGCAGTGGTTCGCCAAAAAGCGAAACAACTCCGGAGTCGGGAACCGTAATGCCGATCATCATGCGCAGTGTACTGGTCTTTCCCGCGCCATTCGGGCCCAGCAAGCCGTAGACTTCGCCCGGCCGAATGATGAACGACAAGTCATCCACGGCCACGAATTCATCGTAGCTTTTGCGGATTTTGCTCAGCTCTACAGTATTCACCGGCATGTGATGCGGCTTCCGATTCGTCTGCGAAATGTTAAAGCCTATCACAGCGTTTAGCTTGACCCCAACCGATTCTGGGAATTTGTCGGCGAGCCCGCGCAGGCTTGCATTTCGTCGTACCATTTCCCTCAGGAGAATATGCCGATGCCGACCAACCCCCTCTCTGTTGTCTGCCGTAACGTTCTCGCTTGCTCGCTACTGCTGGCAGGTTTCCACGCCTCCGCACAGTTCGTTGGCAACAACTCTGCGGCTGTCGACAAACGTGTCAATGAACTAGTCGGCGCGATGACCCTCGATGAGAAGATCGATCTAATCAGCGGTGACACACCCTTTCGCACTCATCCTGTGCCGCGCCTCAAGATTCCCTTCTTCCAGATGGCGGACGGTCCGGTAGGAGCGCACATTCCGGCGCCGACGATCGCGTACGCGGCCGGCATTGGGTTGGCAGCTTCATGGGATCGTCCGCTCGCGCTCCGCATCGGCGAAGAACTGGGGCGCGATTGCCGCGCCCGCGGAGCAGTGTTTCTGCTTGGCCCAGGAGTCAACATCTACCGCGCACCGATGAATGGCCGCAACTTCGAATACTTTGGCGAGGATCCGTTTCTTGCCAGCCAGATCGCCGTCGGCTATATCCAGGGCGTGCAAAGGGAAGGCGTCTCTGCCACCGTCAAACATTATCTCGGCAACAATTCCGAATATCTGCGACACGATGAGGATTCCGTCATCGATGAGCGAACTTTGCGAGAGATTTACATGCCGGTCTTCGAAGCTGCCGTCAAGGTGGGCAAGGTCGGAGCGATTATGGACTCCTACAATCTCACTAACGGCGAGCACATGACGGAGAATCATCGCCTCAACGTCGAAGTCGCGAAAGAGCAGTGGCATTTCCCGGGCATCATCATGTCAGATTGGGTTGCAACCTATGACACTGCCGCAGCGGTAAAGGGCGGCCTCGATCTCGAAATGCCCTTCGGAGTTTACTACAACCAGCAGACCCTCGTTCCACTGCTCGATGCCGGGACGATCACGCAGGCTGAGATTGATGACAAGGTGCGCCGCATTCTCCGCGTTGCCGTCGACTTCGGCTGGCTGGACCACCCGGCGCTCGATACGAGCATACCGCGCTACAACTTGCAAGGCCGGGCCGCCTCACTGCAGGCGGCGATCGAAGGTACGGTGCTGCTGCAAAATAACAACAACGCACTGCCGCTCGATAAAGTAACGCTTAAGACGATCGCGGTGATCGGACCCACGGCAGCCCAGACCGTCAGCACCGGCGGAGGCAGTGGCCAGGTGGTGAGCTTCGCTAATATGAACCTGCTCGTCGGCATCAGCAACTACCTGGGCGAAGGAACCAACGTCCTTTATGCACGCGGCATTCGCAGCCTCAACCAGATGGCGCGGCTCACGCAATTCACTACGGATGGCCAAGGCGTAACCACGGGAGTAACGCATACCACTTTTGCCAAGGCCGATCTGCAAGGTGGAGAAACTGGCACGGTCGTGGAGAAGCTTATGCTGATCCCGGGCTCGACCCGCCGCGAACCCGAGGAGCAGGAGCTGAATGCTCTTACCACTCACAGGAATTCCAATCCTTACGTGCGAACGACGACGAGTGGCCAGTGGGTTGGCTACTATACGGCGGAAGCCGATGGCAAGTTTGCTGTGTTCGCTCAGACCGACGGCAGGTTCCGGCTTCTGGTCGACGATGCCGTCATCATCGACAGTTCCGTTGTACCGAAAGCTATCCTCAATCAGGCGACCATCGAACTTTCCAAAGGGCCGCACAAAGTCGTCATGGAGCAGCTTTCGACCCAGTTCGCTTCCGCCTCGGGCATGCGCGTTGGCATCGCTCCGCTTAGCGGTATCGTCGAAAACGATGCGCTCGAAATGGCATCGCGCGCCGATACAGTCGTGCTCGCCGTTGGCTTCGACTCATCCTCCGAGTCCGAAGGCGGGGACAGAAGCTTTGAATTACCCGTAGGGCAGCAGCAACTCATCGAGCAAATTGCCGCCCTCGGCAAGAAAACCATTGTCGTGATTACATCAGGCGGCAGCGTTGATGTCTCGGCTTGGAAGGACAAGGTTCAAGGCATCTTCGCCACGTGGTATGGCGGTGAAGAAGGCGGCAATGCCGTGGCTCGGCTGCTTTTCGGAGAGAGCAATCCCTCGGGACATCTACCCATCAGTTGGGAAAAGAAGCTGACCGATAATCCCAGCTACAACAACTACTATCCCGACGCCGGCACTAATAAAGTCGTTTACCGCGAAGGTATCTTTTTGGGCTATCGTGGTTACGAACACACGCATGTCGAACCGATGTTCCCGTTCGGCTTCGGGCTCTCCTACACGACGTTCGCGTTCAAGAATCTGAAGAGTACGCCTGCCGGTGACGGCCGCTTCTCCGTCAGCTTTGACGTTGCGAATACGGGCCAGCGCGCCGGAGCCACCGTCGCGCAACTTTATGTGGGCGAGGCCTCGCCCACCGTGCCGCGTCCGGCCAAGGAATTGAAGCAGTTTGAGCGGGTCATGCTGCAACCGGGAGAGACCAAGCATGTCACCGTTGAACTCAACCCACGCAGCTTTAGTTTTTATGATGTCGCTGCGGCGTCCTGGCATGCGAATGCCGGCGCCTATCACTTGATGCTAGGCGATTCGTCGGTGGACATTCAGCAGAAAGCTACGCTCCAACTGCCGAAGGCGATCGTTATGGCCGTTGGCAACTAGATCAAACTGCGCGAGAGCGGGTGACACGCGAGACCTGCTGGCTGCGACAAAGCTGACATCATTGACAGTTCTCGCTGGTTCAGATTGAATCAACTACAGTGGCTGTAGTGTGACCTGGCGAATCCGGCTTACGAGTACGGCTGCCATAAATTCATTTATTCAATTCACTTTCAGGAGCATACATAATGTCAGCACCCAGCCGCCGGCCGGAAATTCGCCGGCGCCGCGCCCGTCAGCACAAGATCACGACCCTCCGCAAACGTCTCGCCTCTGCCCAGACCGACGCCGACCGCAACCGCGTCACTGCCAAGTTGCACAAGCTCGCCGTCGCTTCGCCGGGTCAGCCCTTGCTGAAGTAGAGTCCCACTTAAGTTGAGATTGATGTCACAGTGTGACGCGCACGGCGGCCGAACAGTCCGCCTAATCACGCTACCCCTGCCGTCGTCTGGCGGTTCGCGGAAGCCGGTTGGCCGGGGGAGTCCGCGTCGCCTTTCCCGCTCAGGACTTCCTGATAGACGTCCATGATCCGGCGCACCGATTTCTCCCAGGAGAATTTCGTCGCCTGCCGGAAGCTGCGTTCCTTCATTTTCTCGCGCAACGGCTGGTCCATGAGAACCCGATGCAGCGCGCGCATGATCTCGAAAACATTTTCCGGGTGGACCAGCACCGCGGCATTTCCTACCACCTCGGGTAGCGACGATATGTTTGACGTGACCACGGGTGTGCCGTGTGCCATCGCTTCCAAGGGTGGCAGGCCGAAGCCTTCATACAACGAAGGAAAAACAAAAATCTTGGCTGCATCGTAAAACGTGCGCAGCACTTCGATGGGCACGAAGCCCAGGAAGCGCACATCGTTCTGCATGCCGCTTCGGATCACCGTCCGCCGCAGGTCGGGATTGCCGGAAAGGTCGTCTCCAATGATGATGAGCTTCAGGTCGGGAAACGCCTGATCTTTCTCCAGTTCGGTCTTCAGCGCGGAGAATGCCTCGATCATGCGCACGACATTCTTGTGCGGGCTGATTCTTCCCGCATAAAGTAAGAAAGGATACGTAACCTGGTAGCGCTCGACGATCAACTGGCGGTCCGCCGCGCTCGCGTGGCCCTGAAGCAGCCTCTCATCGATCGCGTTGTAGACCACCTCGATGCGTCCGGCGGGAATGTTAAACAGCTTTTCGATTTCTAATTTGGTGAAGTTTGAAACCGCAAAGATGCGCGCCGCGCCGCGCAGAACCCGCTTGGTCATCTGGAAGTGCACCGATCGCCAAAACCCGGTTTGCTCGCGCGCGTGCGACATATGTTCCAAAATATCGTGCACCGTCATCACGTAAGGACAGGGCAGCGAGCGCGGGACGGAAAACAAATTGGGGATGTGCACCAGATCGCATTCCAGCCGCTTCACAATCGTGCGGAACTCCCGGAAACCCTTCAGGGATCGCTCCGGCTCGTCCAGGGGAACCGTGTGGAAGCTGCGCGGCAAAGCACCGATTTCCTTAACTTTTGCAGGAGGGCCGATGAGGAAATACGTGGTCTCGTGGTCAAGGCGACCCAGAGTCCGGACCACATTGCGGATGTATGTGCCCACGCCGAACTCAGTCATCCGCCGGATGTCGATGGCGATCTTCATCGAAGGCATTTAACCATAGAGAGAGCGCGTCTTCACAGCAGAATTAAGGGTAGCCCGCAGCGGCTGAAGGCGCGCCAATCTGGCGGCCATGCGTCACGACTGAAAGTCGTGCCCTTTCCCAAACCTTGCCACGATGGATTTCTAGCGCAGTCTAAGCACGTACTTCGGCCTGCGCCTTAGCTCTGCGTTCCGCGTACAGCGGGAACGCCTCACAGAGATCAAGCACGTCCTTGCGGATTCTGGCCAGCACCACGGCATCGGTCCGCTGAAGGAGCGCTTCTGCGATCCAGCGTCCGATCTGCCGCATTTCGGCTTCTTTCATCCCACGCGTGGTCAGGGCGGGCGTGCCGATGCGGATGCCGCTTGGCTTCATCGGCGGATTGACGTCGAACGGAATCGCATTCTTGTTCACCGTGATTCCGGCCTCGCCGAGCGCCTTCTCGGCCTGACTCCCCAGCATGCCTTTCGAGAAAACATCGACCAGCATCAGGTGCGTATCGGTGCCGCCGGAAATGATGCGGAAGCCCTCGGCGGCCAGCGTTTCCGCCAGCACTTTCGCGTTGGCCACAACCTGCTTCGCATAGTCACGGAATTCAGGCTGCATCGCCTCCTGAAAACAAATCGCTTTGGCCGCGATGATGTGCATAAGCGGGCCACCTTGCATCCCAGGAAAAACTACTTTATCGATCGCCGCAGCAAATTCCGCCTTGGAAAGAATCATGCCCGCACGCGGCCCGCGCAAAGTCTTATGCGTGGTGGAGGTTACAATATGCGCGTGCGGCACCGGCGAAGGATGAGCCCCGCCCGCCACCAGCCCAGCAAAATGGGCCATGTCGACCAAGAAGAGCGCTCCCACTTTGTCTGCAATCTGCCGCATGCGGGCGAAATCGATAATACGAGGATAGGCGCTGCCGCCACCGATGATCAGCTTCGGCCGATGCTCTTCCGCCAGCTTTTGCAGTTCGTCATAGTCGATCGTCTCGGTTTCCTTGGTCACGCCGTAAGGGACGATCTTGTAAGTTTTTCCCGAAAAATTCAGATGAAAGCCGTGCGTAAGATGCCCGCCGTGCGCCAAGTTTAATCCCAGAATAGTGTCGCCCGGCTGCAGCACTGCTGCATAAGCTTCCATGTTCGCCTGCGAGCCGGCGTGGGGCTGCACGTTCGCGTGTTCTGCACCGAATAACTGCTTTGCGCGGTCGCGCGCCAGATTCTCGACAACGTCGGCGTATTCGCAGCCGCCGTAGTAGCGCTTGCCGGGATATCCCTCGGCATATTTATTCGTGAACACGGATCCCGCGGCTTCGAGCACAGCTTCGCTGACAAAATTCTCGGAGGCAATCAGCTCCAGGCCTTCGTGCTGGCGGCGGGTTTCATTGTCGATGGCAGCGGCAATCTGCGGATCGGCTTCGTACAGCGGGCGGTACATATTAGTAGGAGCTGAAAAATTCTTCATGTCGTTTTCCTAGGACTTCTCGTAAACGTTGGGTCGGTGAAGTTCCATGTATCGCTCCGGAGCCTCTATCGGAGTAAAGCCAAACTGTGAATAAAGTCCGTGCGCGTCGCGGGTCAAAAGAATCCAGCGCCGCAGATTCGCAAGCCGAGGATGCTGCACGACACATTCCATCAGCCACTTGCTCAACCCGCGACCACGATGCGACTCCAGCACGAATACATCGCCAAGGTAAGCCACGGTGGCAAAGTCGCTGACCACACGGGCGAAACCAACTTGGGCGCCGTTGCCGTCATAAATGCCGAAGCACAGCGAGTGCTCAATCGACCTCGCCACGACTTCGCGCGGAATGCCTTGGGCCCAATAACAATTGGTTAGAAAACCGTGAACCACATCCAGATGCAGGCGCTCACGCCCGGTGCTGATCAGGAACTCGCCGCGCCGGTATTCCACCGCCGTTTCGGGATCAATCGCGCCACTGCTCACCATGCCATATTCTACCGCTTCATCCGTAGCGTAGCGCCGCCGTCACGGCAGCTTTCGTGTTAGTCCTCAAACGCGGTTCGCAAGAACGAAGCCAGTTGCCAGCCATCCATGTACTTGTATGGCGTCTCGCCCATCGTGTAGTGGCCACAGGGCAGCACTACGACTTTGTGATCAAGGCCGTGCCGCTCGAATTCCTCCACCACGTTGCGTGAGAGTTCGGGCAGGAAAGTCAGATCGTACTTGGCATAAATGATGAGCGACTTCCGCGGCCAGCGCGAGAATTGCTTGAAGTACGCCATAGGACTCACCGCGAGCCACGACTGCCGCAAGGTCTCAAGCGTGATCTGCGACTCCATTCCCTGCCGGATGTGCCGCGTGGACTGTCCGTGCCACACGACATCGGCGACATAGGTGGAAGCATGATTGAATGCTGCCACGCGAATGCGCGGATCGTGCGCCACTGCGATGAATGCATAACACGAACCCAGGCTCGTGCCCACGATGCCTAGCTTGCTGTAACCCTGCCGCTCCAGCCAATCGAGACAGCAGCGTACATCCACCACGCCCTGCCTTACCGCATCGAGCGTGCGGCCGATGTTGGCGGAGACGGCATAATCCGCGCGGCTGGTCTCGGCGGGCATGCGGATGTCGTGATAAGGCATGCTCAGCCGTAACACCGCGATGCCCATCATGTTGAGAACTTTGCAAAGGCTCACGTAAGCAATCGCATCGGCGTTCCAGTGGGGCAGGAGAACGATGGCGCGCCGCCCGCGCGCCGGGAACCAGCGCGCATTCACCAGATTATTTTCCGCATACGGCGTTTTTACCGGCGCGGTGAAGCGCAAGAACTCCGCGAACGTTCCCTTTACCTTCGCTTCGAGCTTCGGGTCAGGGACTTCGCGGGTGGAGAAAACCTTCACCTCGCGCTTCTCCAGCCTGAAGTCGTTAGGTCGCGTGTAGGAATAAAATTCATCGCTGGCGGCGACAATGCGCCGGTTAAAATCGATAAAGAATTTCGCCGGATTATCGACCGCCTGTCCCGGGCGCGTGCCATTGCGGCAAGGCCAGTCCCGCGCCCACTCCACGCCCCACTCCAGTGGGCGCACCACGCGGTTGTTGTCCACCGAAGTAAGCCGGTGCTCCCAGTCGTACATCCATTGTGCATAGCGCGAGGGCATGTACTTTAAGGATAACAAACGGTCGGGCGGACGATCAGTCTCGTACAGCAAGCCGCAAGAACCGGCATCAGATGGGTGCTGGGAAGGGTCGGGCCATTGCGTGAAGGCCTTTATCCCGGCCTGCTATGATTTCTTCAATAGTTTTGAGCAAGAATAGCCAGGGTGAAGAGAATCGATTCGACCGGAACAGCCATCGTCAAGCAACTTCCTTTCGAGCGTTTTTCTCATGCATGGCGAGCGCTCCGGCATCGCAACTTCCGGCTGTTCTTTACCGGTCAAAGTATTTCGCTGATTGGCACCTGGATGACTCGCGTCGCAACCAGTTGGCTGGTGTACCGGCTCACAGGCTCCGCGTTGCTTTTGGGCTTGGTGGGCTTTGCCGGGCAGATTCCAACCTTTTTATTGGCGCCGTTTGCGGGGGTTTGGGTCGACAGGCTGGACCGGCGGAACATGCTGGTATGGACACAGGTATTGGCGGGTCTGCAATCCCTGGCGCTTGCAGCCCTGACACTTGCCAAGGTCATCAACATCCACGAGATTATTTGGTTAAGCGCACTCCAGGGCTTGATCAACGCCTTCGACATGCCGGGCAGGCAGGCTTTTCTGGTGCAGATGGTCGAGGACAAGCAAGACCTCGGCAACGCGATCGCGCTCAATTCTTCCATGGTCAACCTGGCTCGTTTAGTGGGGCCGGCCTTGGCGGGATTGGTTATAGCGGCGGCGGGGGAAGGATATTGCTTCACCATCGACGGCATCAGCTATCTTGCCGTTATCGCGTCATTGTTGATGATGCGCGTTAAAGTTGCACCGGCAAAGCGTGCTCTCACTTCGATGCTGGAACAACTCAAAGAGGGCTGGACCTATGTTTCCGGCTTCCCTCCCATACGAACCATTCTCTTGCTCTTCGCGTTGGTTAGCCTGATGGGAATGCCGTTCATGGTGCTCATGCCCATCTTCGCATCGAAGGTTCTGCATGGCGGACCGCATACGTTAGGGTTCCTGTTGGGAGCCTCCGGTGTGGGTGCGTTGATCTCTGCAGTCTCTCTTGCCTTGCGCAAGACAGTTCGCGGGCTGACAACGATGATCCAGATCTCCGCCGCGCTTTTCGGCTTCGGTTTGATCTGTTTTGGTTTATCGCGAATCTTCCTGCTCTCGATGTTTCTTATGCTGATCGTAGGCTTTGGCATGATGCAGGGCTTGGCGGCAAGCAACACGGTGATTCAGACTTTAGTGCCGGAAGATAAGCGCGGCCGGGTTATGAGCTATTACACCATGGCTTTCGTGGGCATGGCGCCCTTCGGCAGCCTGCTCGCAGGTGGCCTGGCGCACAGGCTGGGAGCGCCGCATGCAGTCATGATTACGGGGGCGTTTTGCATAGCAGGCGCAGTCTGGTTCTCGACGCAACTGAAGTCAATCCGGAAGATCATGCGTCCCATCTATGTCGAGATGGGTATTATCCGAAGCGAACTTGGACCGGCGCTGGAAGATCAGGTCGGACGCTGAAGGTGGGAGTGAGATCGGATTGCTTTCTTGATCTGGATCGATCTGCGGTCAGTTTCCGTACTTGCGCGGCACGCGCTTGGAAATGTTGCAGAGAATCTCGTACGGTGAGCTGTTGGCCAACCGGGCATGTTCGAGCGCATCTACGCTCAGCCCATCGCTGGTTCCGAGCAGGATCACTTCATCGCCCACGGCAATCCCAGGAATGCCCGTAACATCCACCAGAGTGAGGTCCATCGAGATGCTGCCGATGATGGGCGCGTAGTGGTCGCGGACGATCACGCGGCCGCGATTCGAAAGCTGCCGGTTGTATCCGTCGGCGTATCCCACGGGCAGCACGGCAACGTGCGCCGGCGCTTTGGTCACATACGTTCCGCCATAGCCCAGCGCCTGGTTGGCGGCGAAGTTTCGCATGGAGAGAATTCGCGTCTTCCAGGTCAGCACAGGCTTCACCGGAAGCCGCAATGTACCGCCGCTCACTTCTCTGCCCGCACGCTGGAACGGCAGATAATATCCATAGAGAGCGACGCCGGGACGCACCATGTTGTTCCAGGTCTCGTGCCGAGAGATCAGGGCGCTGGTGTTGGCCATGTGTACCAACCCCGGATCGAAGCCGGCCGCGCGCACCATGCGTTGCGCTTCCTCGAAACGGCGCTCCTGTTCGGCTACCGAAGGCGCGTCCATAATTTCCGAGGACGCCAGGTGGGTTGAGAGACCTTCGAGAACCAGATGCGGAGCCGTGCTGAGAGCTTTCAGCACAAGCGGAAGTTCATCCAGCGATACACCCAGCCGGCCCATCCCGGTGTCCACCTTCAAATGCACCGACTGCCGCACCGCTCCGGCCACTGCCGCATTTTCCAGCGACTCGATGTGCCAGGGCTCCCATACCGTGGGAGTGAGCCGCAGGCGGACGATCTCACTCTCTTCGCCGCGCCAGAAACCGGTCATCAACAGGATTCGCGATTCGATGCCGGCCTCGCGCAGCGGGATCGCTTCATCGAGCGAGGTAACACCCATCCACTTCGCGCCTTCCGACTGCAGCGCGCGCGAGCATTCCACGGCGCCATGGCCGTACGCATCGGCCTTCACCACCGCGCACACGGTCACGCCCGTGCCGGCATGCTTCACAACCGCGCGGAAGTTTTGCCGTAGAGTGGACAGCGAAACTTCCGCCCAGGTGGGGCGAGTAGCCACGCGGCTCAGAATTTCTACAGTGGTCGCCACTGGGCTCGATTATAGCGGGAGGAGAGCGCGTCCTCAGGTTACGCTTGGGCTACTCCCGCTTGATTCTTGCACCGGTATTTTCAAACATGCCCGACAGGCATAACCATCGAACGTATCCATCAAACCTGGCCAATCAGTTTCCCGCCAGCGAGAAGTTCACCGTGATTTGTGTTTCCACTTCGACCGGCTCATTGTTTAAGACGTAAGGCCGGTAGTGCCACTGGCGCACGGCCTCAATTGCCGCAGGCACCAGCAGGGGATGGCCAGTCAGCACCTGGAGATTCTCAATGCTGCCTTGCTTGCTGATCACCGCCTGCAGCACGACCACTCCTTGAATGCGCGCACTTCGCGCCAGAGGGGGATATGCCGGCTGCACCTTCCGAATCAGATTTCCCTCACTAATGTGCGAGACGCGAACGGGAGCAATTCTTGCCGGCGGCGCTGCTATTGGCAAAACAGGTCGCGAGCCGTCAAACAAGTTAGCCATGCCGCGCGGATCTCCCCGCAAGGCGTCCCCGGAAGTAGCCGGGCCAAATCCTGTAACTTGTGGCGGACCGTCATCGCTGGCGGGTGATATTTCATTCGGTATTCGCGTAGGCATTCTCAAAGTGATGTCAACAGGATTACTTGGCGCAGCCATAGTGTTCGCACCCGCACGCGTTCTAGGTGCAGGAGGCTCTCCCAAAGGCCGCCCCAAGCTGACCGGCGTCGAGAGCGAGTGGAACAGAGGCAAGCCCGCGGGCCGGAGCAGCGGCACGACGAGCAACACGCCGACAGCCAACACCTGCAAGCCAAGCGATGTCAAGGTGGTCAATCCGCGCCGCGAACGCTCATCCCATGACGAATGGATTGTGGCATCAAACATAGTGTCCTCCTGAGTGAAATGCGGTTACTGCTGAGGACACCAAAACCTGCTGCGCGGTACCTGCCGAAGCAAAGAAAAAAGGCCGCGTTGGACGCGGCCTTTTTGGAACTTTCCCGACACGTGCGGTGTCGTGAAAAAACTACTTGCTGGGTGGTGCGGCTGACTTGGGAGCCGCCGGCCTTGGTGACGCAGGCTTGACTCCAGCTCCGGGAGCGGCCGCCGGGGCGGGCACGCCTGACTGCGCATTATAGGCGTCCACTACGGCCTTGGTGATGTCCCCTTGTTCGCCGTACCACAGCAGCGGGCTTTGCGGCCAGGGGTTCGAAGTATCCATAACCATGGCGAAGCCATTTTGCTGCGCGTGTTTCACGATCACAGGGGCCATCTTCTGCAGAATGCGCTGAAAAGCTTCTTTCTGCTGATTCTGGTAATCCTCCTGAAAGTCCTGCCCGGCACGTTCGAGGGCCTTCTTCTTGGTCTCGATCTGCTTGACGAGAGCGGCGCGGGCATCCTCATTCAGCTTGTCGCCCTGGGTCTGCAGTTGTTTTTGCAGACTATCGAGTTCGTCGCTTTGACCCTTCAGTTCGTTGGTTTTTGGCTCCGCCTTCTTGCGCAGGGCTTCGAAGTCGCGCTGACCCTCGTTGCTGCCGAGCACGGCTTCCTGAATGTTGATGGTGCCGAGCTTGCTGCCGGTACCAGTCGCGATGGTCGTGGAGGTCGCCGGAGTTGCGGGCGAGCTGGCCGCACCCGCTGGTGCGGCGCTACCGGTTTGGGCCCATGCGGAAATCATCGAGAGAACCGCAATGGCCAGGAAAGAACGCACAAGCTTGCTTGTCATCGGATCGCTAAACTCCTTGGAACATGATGGTTCCGGGAACGAACTCGGATTTACCCTTTTCAGGCAACGCTGGGCCGCACTGATTGCGACGAACTTAACTGGGACGAGCTTGGATTGCCAGCGTCACACGCCGGGGTTGCGGACGTGTCGTCCACCCCTGGTCAGCTTTCTGCAATGGTGTGGATCGAAGTTATTATAGAGAGCCTCCTCAACCGCCGTCAAACCGTTCGCCGTGTACCGGCACCGCTCAGAAAGTCGTCGCCACTGTGAAGCGGAAAGTCTTGCGCGGCTCGCGCAACAGAAAGCTGGGCGCATATGCGTTCACAGCCAGGTGATACGTGTAGTCGCCAGCGGCTGTGTTGGGGAACATGGAACGCGTGATCGGAATCGGCGGAGTCGCCGGACTATCCAGCCGCAGCGGGTTATACGCCCAGTAGATGCGGAAGGGCGCGTTGATCACCGGCAGGAACATCTGGAGCTCAAGTCCGGTGGACATCCTCGGTCTCCAGTTCGTCGATCCCAGAACCGCAAGTTGTTGCTTCGGCAACGGGTTCAACAAACTGCCTGGAGTACAGCCGGTACCCGTGGCACTCGTTGAGGTCGCTTGATCCTGCGCGGGGCATCCAAAATACGTGCCGATCACCTGATCGTATTGCTCCGACGCAATCTCCAACTGTGACGGACGCAGAATGGGATCGATACCGGCGTCCATGAAAGGAGCGATGGCCACCGGGCCGTAGATCGTAATCCGGTACTCGAAGTTGGTAATCAGGCTCATGTCGCCGCCTGGGAACGTGATCTGATCCACTGGAATTGGTATGGTCAAATTCCCCAAGCCGGGATTTTGAGCGTTCTTGAGGACCGGGGTTCCGTCAGGATTGGTAAGGACAATCGATCCGACGCTGGGCAGGAACGCCACCGGAGACACCGAGCGGATGTCAAACCCACGCAGATCGTTCTCACCACCCAGATAAGACCGCTGGAACGGAGGCGCAACCAAGCCACCCCAGCCGGTGATAAAAGATCCCTGGAAGTTGAAGCCCAATGCGTTTCGCCGGTTCTGCACCGGGATGAACCGCTTGTACTGAACGATCGGCCGAATCGAACGAATGGTCCCTCCCAGCCCGGCGAATTCTGCGCCCAACGTGAACTGTTCTCCGTGGTGCGGCGAGATGGGACTATCGATCGTGTTGAAGGAAAAGTTGGGAAAGATCTTGCTGGTGATGATCCCGTCCAGCGCAACAGGCCCAGAAATGCCGCGGAAGGCCAGAAACTCGAACAAATTCCGCGATGCCGAGCTCACCGCCGCAAGGGAGGACCGGTCGAACGAATAGGTGATACCCACGCGTTTGAACGAACGGCGCCCTAGAGGATAGCCCAACGACGAAGTAAATCCGGCGCTCGACTGCGTGTAATTTTGCAGATTCTGCAACACGGCGTTGGGCAGGTCCAGGGTCTGACCGCGGAAGATGGAGAGCTGCCGGGCCTGGTTATAGCTGGTTTTGTTGACGTACACGTTAAAACCAAACTGCAGCGGCTTATCAAACATGTACGGTTCCGTGAAGCCGAACCGGGCGCTGCGCGCCAGGTTGCCGAGGCTGAGCTGCACCTGAAGTGTCTCACCCAGACCTAGGAAGTTGTTGGTCGCATAGTTGAGCCCCACAAAAGCGCCTTCCAAGCCGCTCACGCCGCCGTTCAGGCCGATGCTGTTCTTGCCTTTTTCATGGATCTTCAGGGTAAGGTCGACCAATCCGTCTTTCTCGTCCAGCTTGCGGTCGGTAACATTCGGGTCGTCGGGCTTCAACTGATCGAAGTATCCCAGCTGGTTCAGGCGCAGCAAGCTCAATTCCCAAAGACGCGAGTTGTAGATGTTGCCCTCTTCCAGTGCGATCTCGCGCCGGATCACCCGGTCACGAGTCGTCGTATTACCCTGGAACTCGATGCGGCGGACGTAGAACTGCTTCCCTTCGTCTACATCAACGTCAAGAAAAATGAGTTTCTTGTCGTCGTCAAACCGGGTTTCGGGCACCGATGTGAAGTTGATGTAGCCTTGCTCGCTATAGGCTTTACGCAGGTTTTCCAGACCCTTGCGGATCTTCTCCTTGCTGAAGACATCTCCGTCCTTGATCGGAAAGAGGTTGCGCAATGCCTTTACGTTCGACACTGCCTTATTATTCTTGAACGTGATCGAACCCAGCGTGTAGCGGTCGCCCTCATCGATAGGCATGGTAATGTCGACCGACTTGCCCGGCCCACTCTGCAGAAGCGGGATGCGGGGGCCTTTGTGCCCGGTGTCGTGAATTTGCGTCTTAGGCTCGTTCACGGTGACTTTGAAATAGCCCCGATTCCCATATTCATCCCGCACACGTTCCGTATCTTCGTCCAGTTTGGTGGCGTCGTAGGTTCTGGCGAATATGTTTTCCAGAAAGATCGAGTGGGGGATGCCGATGGGCCGCAGGTTCTTCATGGCGTAACGAAGCACTCGCGTCTTTACGTTCTTGTTGCCCTCGAACTTGATCTTGCCCACCTTGACCTTCGGGCCCTCTTTGATCACAAAAGTGATCCCGATGGCAGCCGGAGGAATCTGCCGTATCTCCGTACGGATCGTGGAGAACTGCCGGCCGTGTTCCGCAAGCAGGCCCTTGATCGACACTTCCGCCTTCTTGACTTTCGTCGGGTCGTACTGATTCTCCACGGTCAACCCAACCTTCGCTTCCTTGAAGCGATCCAACACGTCACTTGTGGTCACCGAATTCAGACCCACATAGTTGATCTCGCGGATGGTTGGCTTTTCCTTGACCGTGATAATCAGCCGCCAGCCTTTGGGAGTCTCTTCGCGGCTAAAACGGATGTCCTCGAAGTAGCCGGTGTTCCACAAGGAGTTGAAATCGCGCTCCAGGGCGGCAGGGTCATAAATATCACCGGGGTGAGTGAAAATGCGCGCCTTGATCGTCTCCGCAGGAATCCTGCGGTTGCCCTGAACATTGATTTCCGAAATGACGTCGGTCTGTGCCCAGCTTGCCGAGGCGAGGAAAAGCGTCAGCAGCACCATCCCCAGCGCCCACCCGAGCCGATTCATTCGGCGGCAAAGCCGTGCAAATGAAGAAGATTGGTTATGGGCGACGCGGGAAGGGCCGCAGCCGTTCTCGGGCACAACGATGTCCGGATGAATGCGAAGATGAATCGCTACTACCTCAGCCTCTAGGATGTGGGAAAACGATCATTATACGGTAGAAAAACAGAAAGCGTCCAAGCTTGCCACTCTTGCCGGTGGCTTCATGGAAAGGACTTGGAGGACTCCACCTCAACCAAGACGGAATAAAACGTGGCGGAGTTGCCTAGATCGGAAAGTTTTTCTGAGGTCAGCACGTTGATGTTCCGGAATCCAGGGCTCAGCTTGGCCCAACTGAGCCTCGCTGAAACCACCCCTGCCTGCACTGCGCCATCCACTCGAGCCTTCAAAAAGATTTCTCCCCGCCCGTTATATACCCTTACCATCTCTCCGTCGGCAATTCCACGCGCTCGGGCATCTACGGAGTGCATTTCCAGAAGATCCGTCTCCTCCATGGCTTGGACCGAAGCCATGTTCGAAAAAGTTGAATTCAGGAAGTTATCGGACTTGCGCGCCAGAAGTTCCAGCGGGAAAGTTGCCTTGTCCGCTCCGTGGCGTGATTCCGATGGAGGTGTGAACTCGGCCACCGGATCGAGCCCCAGCGCTCTCATCGCTTCGCTGTAAAGTTCGGCCTTGCCCGAAGGTGTGCGGAAGTTGCCGTTGGCGAATGGAAGGAATGGTGTTTGGGAGTCGTGCCCGTCTTGCTTCGTTTCTGATTGGCAACTGGCGACTGGCCACTGGCTATTGAAGTTCAGCCGCACCTGCCGTTCCCGCTCCAGCCGCTCCCGGCTGATTCCCTCCAACCATGGATTCTTCGAAGCCAGCGCGCCATCGATCATCTGGTCGACGCTCTCGCCGAAACACTCGTCCTTGAATCCCATGCGCTCGGCCAGTGCCCGAAAAACTTCAATATTCGCCCGGCACTCTCCCAACGCCTCAATCGCCTGATCCGATACCTGCAGGTAATAGTGGCCGTATGCGGTCTGCAAATCCTTGTGCTCGAAAAACGTCGTCGCCGGCAACACGATGTCGGCATAGTCGGTGGTATCGGTAAAGAACTGCTCGTGGACAACGGTGAATAAGTCCGGACGCTCGAGTCCGCGGACAACTTCATTGTGATTGGGGCAAACCGCCGCCGGATTTGAGCTGTACACGAACAACGTCTTCACCGGCGGATCGTTCAATGTATTCAGCGCTTCACCCAGCCGAACCATACTCACCACCCGCGGCGAACGATCGAGCCCCTCCGGCTTAAGATCGGGGCGCCTCAACGCGTCTTTATTTAGGTCAAACGCACCGCTGGTCGAAAGATGAATTCCGCCACCCACTTCTTTCAATGATCCAATGATGCAAGGCAGCATCGAGATCGCGCGCGTCGCCATCCCGCCACCCTCCGACCTTTGCACACCGTAGTTCACCCGGATGACCGAAGGCCGGACGGTGGCATATTCACGCGCCAGCTTACGGATATCTTCCGCTGCGATCCCGGTCCACTGCGCCGCCCGCTCCGGCGTGTAGGCTTTTACTTTTTCGCGCAGTGCGTCGAATCCCAGTGTGTACTTCGCAACGTAATCGGCATCGTGCAGTCCTTCGCCGACGATCACATGCATCATGGCGAGCGCCAGCGCGCCATCGGTGCCGGGATTGATGGGAAGATACCAGTCGGCGCACGCCGCAGTCCGCGTGCGGTAGGGATCGATCACCACTAGCTTTGCGCCCCTGCGCCGCGCCTCCACAATATACGGCCACAAGTGAACATTATTTCCATGAATGTTCGAGGCCCACGCGATAATGTAGCGGGAATGGATGAACTGCTCGGGCTCGGTACCGAGCTTCATACCCATGACAGACTCTAACCCGGCCTCGCCGGCGGAGGAACAAATCGTGCGTTCCAACTGCGACGCGCCGAGGCGATTGAAAAACCTGCGGTCCATAGAACCGCCATTCAGGGCACCCAGCGTTCCCCCGTAGGAGTAAGGCAGGATCGCCTCGCTGCCGAACTCGGCAGTGATCTTACGAAATCGTGCAGCGATCTCGTCCAGCGCTTGGTCCCAGCTAATGCGCTGCCAGGCCCCTGTCGTCTCTACTCCTGTGGGGACAGCCGCCCCCGGCTGTCCCTGCGGAGCGAAGCTCCGCTGCTCTCTCACTGGACCCTTGGCCGCAATCCGCCTCATCGGGTACAGCACCCGGTCCGGCGAATACACCCGGTCCAGATACTTCGCCACTTTCGCGCACAAAAATCCCCTCGTTACCGGATGCCCGGGATCACCTTGAATCTTCGTCGCCCGCCCATCTTCCACTGTGATCAAAACTCCGCAAGCATCAGGACAATCGTGCGGACACGCGGCGTGGACGACTCTTTTCATATCTGCAAGTCTTTTCGATTATACGGTGCGAACAACTGGGCAGTACAAAGGGCATCCGCAGGCCGGATGCCCTATTCGATTGGATGCGGAAACGAGGACCTTTACTTAATCTCCAGCACTTCTTTTTCCTTCGCCTTGCTCATCTCTTCCATCTTCTTGATTTCGTCGTCGGTGAGCTTCTGGATCTCATCGAGCGACCGCTTCTCGTCGTCCTCGTTGATCTTCTTATCCTTCATCGCCTTCTTGATGGCATCATTGCCATCGCGGCGAATGTTCCGCACGGCGGTGCGGTGCTCTTCGAGCACCTTGTGCAGATGTTTCACCATGTCCTGGCGGCGCTCCTGCGTGAGAGCAGGCACCGGCACGCGGATCAGCTTTCCGTCGTTCATCGGATTGAGTCCGAGTTCGGCGGTGCGGATGGCTTTTTCGATGGCTCCCACTTGCGATGTGTCGAACGGCTGCACTGTGATCATCTGCGGCTCCGGCGCGTGCACCTGCGCGATCTGGTTGAGCGGCATCTGCGAACCGTAATAGTCGACGCTCACGCTGTCCAGCATGTGAACCGAGGCGCGCCCGGTGCGCGTGGCCGCCATCGCCTTGCGAAAGTCTTCGACCGCCTTGTCCATCCGCGTCTTCAGTTGAACGTAAGTTTCTTTGAGGCCCGGAATTGCGGCCATTGTGGGTGGGGCCATTTCGTTGAGCTCCGTTAAGAAATTGAGTATCAAAACGCTGAATTATAAACCCAACAGAAAGCGGCCACGGATTTGCACGGATCGCCACAGAATCTACAATTCTTAGAATCCGCGTGAATCCGTATAAATCCGTGGCCAAAACCTTTTAAGCGCTTACCCTCGACCCGATCTTCTCTCCGCTTACCACCCGGCGGATATTGCCATGCTGATTTAAGTTGAATACGATGATGGGAAGATTATTGTCTTTGCACAGGCTGATGGCGGTGGAATCCATCACTTTCAGCCCCAGCCTCAGCACATCCATATACGTGATGTCGGTGAACTTCTTGGCGTCCTTCACCTTCATGGGATCGGCGTCGTAGATGCCATCCACTTTGGTGGCCTTTAGAATCGCGTCCGCTTTGATCTCCATGGCGCGCAAGGATGCCGCCGTGTCGGTCGAGAAGTAGGGATTTCCCGTTCCGCCTGCAAAGATCACTACCCGCCCTTTTTCCAGATGCCGGATGGCCCGCCGCCGGATGAACGGCTCAGCCACCTGTTTCATCTCAATCGCCGATTGCACGCGGGTGTACACGTTCTGCTTCTCCAACGCATCCTGCAGCGCCAGGGCGTTGATCACCGTGGCGAGCATTCCCATATGGTCGGCGGAAACTCGGTCCATCTCTCTGGCCTGGTCGGCGACGCCGCGAAAGAAGTTGCCACCGCCTACCACGATCGCGAGTTGCACTCCCAGTTTGTGCACGTCGGCCAACTCCGCCGCGACCTCGTGGATGCGGGCTGTATCCACACCAAAGCCCTGATTGGCAGCCAAGGCTTCTCCGGAAAGCTTGAGCAGAACGCGTTTGAAGGCAGGGGTCGTCATAGTGTAGCGCCCGGCGTTCCGCCGGCTTTCGCGAGCGCGAATACTTTCGCGCAGAACACAAAAAAGGGCACCCATCGGGCGCCCTCGAATTAATCTGCTTTCTGTTCCGCGGGCTTGGTGACGGCAATGGTCTCGCCCGCATCGCCCACTTTGAAGCGCGCGAAGCGCCGTACGCTGATGTTCTCGCCTAGCTTGCCAATCTTCGCCGCGATGAGCTGCGCAATCGACACGGTCTGATCCTTGATGAAGGGCTGCTCCAGCAGGCAGACCTCCTCGTAGAACTTCTCCATCTTGCCCGCCACCATCTTCTCCGCAATATTCTGCGGCTTGCCCGAGGCAACGGCCTGCGCGATGTAGATGTCCTTCTCGCGCTCGAAGTCAGCTTTGGTGACGTCTTCCTTGCGTACGAATTTTGGATCGCTGGCCGCGATGTGCATGGCGATATCGTGGACCAGTTCCTTGAAGTCGTCGGTTCGCGCCACGAAATCGCTTTCGCAGTTCACCTCGACCAGCACGCCGATCTTGCCGCCGGCGTGAATATAGCTGGTCACCGCGCCTTCACTAGTCACGCGAGCCGACTTCTTGGCCGCAACCGAAACGCCCTTCTTGCGCAGGATTACAACCGCCTGCTCCATGTCGCCCTTGGCTTCGGTCAAGGCCTGTTTGCAATCCATCATCGGAGCTCCGGTTTTCTCCCGGAGATCTTTCACTTGCTTTGCAGAAATGTTCCCGCGGCCGCTGTCATCTGGTTCAGGACTAACAATAGTTGCCATATCTATGAATGGTTCCTCTTCACTTCGAAAGATCACTTCTTACAAACTTTGACCCGCGCCGGACGACCCGCGCGGGTCTGACTCCCCTCAAGGGATGAATGCCCGGTTTTTCCTATCGTCTCTCGTCAGACCATCGCCGCGGTTTTAACTGGCAACTGGCCACCGGCAACTGCTCCTAAACAGTCTGGCTCTCGACCTTCGGGATGTCGGCATCTTCGTTCGCGACTGGCTTCTTGTGCGTCCCCGGACCCAGCACTTCTTCCATGCTGATGTTTTCGCCGATGTCCGCCAAATCAGACGCAGTCGCAGCTTCCTGGGCGCGAATCTCAATCGCGGCCGCCGCATCTTCCGCCCGTTGCGTTTCCCGAGCCTGCGCTTGTTCCGTAGCCGCCGTCATGTCGGCGACCTGCTTATCGGTCATCAACTGCGCGCCCTCTGCAATCGACTCCGAAATCTTCGAGGTAAACAGCCGGATCGCCCGCAACGCGTCGTCGTTGCCCGGAATCACATAATCCACTTCGCTGGGATCGCAATTCGTATCGACCACCGCGACCACTGGAATGCCCAGCTTGCGCGCCTCGCGCACTGCGATCTGCTCTTTGTTCGAATCGATCACGAACACCGCATCCGGCAACCGGCTCATATTCTTGATGCCCGCCAAGTTGGCTTGCAGGTGCTTGCGCTCACGCTCCAGCTTGATGACTTCTTTCTTCGGCAGCAGCTCGTAGCGGCCATCGGTAGCCATCTCATCGAGCTCCTTCAGCCGCTTTACCGACTTCTGCACCGTAACCCAGTTGGTGAGCAGTCCGCCCAACCAGCGCTGGTTGATGTAGAAGGCGCCGCACTTTGTAGCCTCTTCGGCAATCGCATCCTGCGCCTGGCGCTTGGTTCCCACGAACAGCACAATCCTGCCGTCGGTCGCCAGCTCCTGTACAAATCTCGACGCTTCCTTGAACATCTTCAGCGTCTTCTGCAGATCAATGATGTAGATCCCGTTGCGCTCTCCGAAGATGTATTCCTTCATCTTGGGATTCCAGCGCTTCGTCTGATGCCCGAAGTGAACACCCGCTTCGAGCAACTCCTTCATGGTGATAGTAGCCAATGAACCTCCTTATTTA
>Ga0182015_10001953_pt1 | contig 26030 bp, 22 predicted proteins | sample 712P3MmetaG_FD_120478 | JGI IMG/M metagenome (GOLD analysis project Ga0182015, IMG submission 120478) | Permafrost microbial communities from Stordalen Mire, Sweden - 712P3M metaG | ecosystem: Environmental > Terrestrial > Soil > Wetlands > Permafrost | place: Sweden: Stordalen | collected...
GTCGAATACGTAGAGTGCATATCGTTGTAGGTGCAGAGCATCTGTGAATGCGAGGATCGTTTGTGCAAGCGCGTCAAATGTGTACCTGTAATTGCGCTCTGCGGGCACCTCAGTAAATCCGAAGCCGGGCAAATCTGGAGCGATGACACGATACTTGTCTGCGAGGAACGGAATTAATTCCCTGTACTGAAACGAGGATGTTGGGAAACCGTGTAGCAACAGCACCACAGGCGCATCAGCTTGGCCGGCTTCTCGATAGAACACCTTGACGCCATCGGCCTCGACACGATGGATTGAAGTCAAAGGCAGATTGAGGTTCTCGTTCATGTCAGGCCTTTCACAGGGGGATTTTGTTTCTGTGCTCGACACTGGCGATGGTAGAGATGTAGCCAGCGTTAATAGGCAACCGTTTGAGATGAAGCTTCGCCTATCCAATAGTCACTCCGTATTGAACGAGCAGGGAAGATAATTCACTCACACCAATCCGGCCCAGGGAGGCAGAGTGCGCCTACAAACGTGGTGACAGGCCCCCTTAGCATTGGGACTTTCGCGCCTGAGTCTATTTGCCAGATCATTTGGCCCATAAATATTCATCAATTCCTCTTCCTGTCGCCTGAAAAGAGATTAGGCCGTTGATCGGCTGAGAGCCACCTTGTAAACAACAGAAATCGTCCTCCACTTTTCTTCAGGTTCTACTAGCCGGAGACACGATCGAGCGAAATTAGCCCCTCCTGTGATACGCAACAGATGTATGCTGATTAAACAGTTGAGGCGTATCGAGCGATCCGGTCAATTTTCCCGCGGAGGACTCTTTGGTTCGGACGGAATCAATTCGCATCCTAAGCGTGGAGGATCACCCGATCGTTCGCGAGGGACTGAGCACAGTCATCGGATCGCAGCCGGACATGCTCCTCGTCGCGCAGGCAGCTAATGCGACCGAGGCAATTGCGTCGTTTCGCCAACATCGGCCGGATATCACCCTGATGGATCTCCGACTTCCCGGGACAGACGGCACCGATGCGCTTATTGCGATTCGAGGTGAATTCAAGGATGCCCGCATCATCATGCTGACAACTTCAGATTGCGACGGCGATATACAGCGGGCCCTGCGTGCCGGAGCATCCGCTTACATTCTGAAGAGCATGCCAAAAGCTGAAATGTTGACAGTGATTCGATCGGTTCACTCCGGCCGGCGGCTTGTGCCCCCGGATGTTGCAGCACGAATCGCGGAGCATATGGGCGAAGAGGACCTCACCGGCCGGGAACTGGACGTTTTGCGGCTAATCCGTGACGGTCATCGCAACAAACAGATCGCGGACAACCTGTGCATTGCCGAAACTACAGTCAATTTCCACATCAAGAATCTCGTGGATAAGCTTGGAGCTAACGATCGTACGCATGCGGTTACGATTGCTATCCGGCGTGGACTGCTAAAGATATGATTTCTGCACACCTGAAGAAAACTACAGGCCGCGAACTGTTGGCCGCATGGTTTTGAGATTCGATGCATGCGTGCAAACTGGAGGCAGGTCGTCCGCTCTCATGTTTGCCCCGTGCATTTTCAGATGGTCGGAGACCCTATTACGCACCCACATGGACGCTTGCAGATGAGTGGGGCCTGCCCAGTGACCGAAATCAGCGAGTCGATCGAATGTTTGGGTTACCGCGTGACGAATCCGAGACCGCGAGCAGCCGCCCACCAGGATTCAAGGCAAGGGCCTCCATAAGAATCCCCTCAAAATCCATTGTTATCCCGATCGCCGTCGGGTGTCTACTTGTCTGCGGATACCTCTCTTCGGCCTTCGCGCTTGTCCACGACCGCACCATTGCGCAGTATGTCCACACGGCCTGGAGCCAGAAGGAGGGCGCTCCGAGCGGCATACTCGCCCTTGCTCAGACCACGGATGGTTTTCTCTGGGTGGGAACGGTGGACGCGCTGTATCGCTTCGATGGCGTCAGCTTTGAGCTTCGCCGTAGGGGCACCGTCTATGCGCTGCTGGCTCGGCCAAACGGGGATCTCTGGGTCGGCCGCAAGTCGGCGGTCAGCCTTCTAAGAAACGGCCAGACGAAGGACTACACCGTGAGCGACGGTGTACCGGACGGCAAAGTCGCGAGCTTTGCAGAGGATGGCGAAGGGACGATTTGGGTTTCCACGAATTCTGGCTTGGCGCGCCTCGAAGGAGATCGCTGGAGACAGGTGGGCGGCGATTGGAATTTCCATGAGGCTTATGCGACGGGAATGCTTCTCGACCGGCAGGGAACCTTTTGGGTCGCTGCCGGGAATACCATACTTTACCTGCCTCCCGGATCACACCGCTTCCAGACGACCGGAATCGCGACGACCCAGGTTTGGACACTGGTCGAGGCGCCCAACGGAAAGCTATGGATGTCTGAAACTTCGCGGTCTGTCCGGCCCATCCCGCTCGGGCGCGACCTTCCGCCGTCCGACAAGACGGAGTTCGTGCTTGGGTCGATAGGCATTCTCTTCGATCGCGAGGGCTCGTTATGGATCAGCACCATTGGTTCAGGCCTGCGGTGCGTTCCATCTCCGCAGCGAATAGATGGCAGAAAATTCAAAGAAGATGACCACGCCATGGAGAGCTTCATGGCTGCAGACGGGCTGACGGACAACCTGGCCACCGCTATTCTGGAAGATCGCGAAGGAAACATCTGGGTCGGAACCAACAACGGTCTCGATCGCTTCTACAAGAGTGCACTCGTGCCCCTCATTCTTCCCTTTCCGCTTGTTCAACCTGTCATGGGGCCTGGAGATGCTGGAAGCCTTTGGGTGAGCGCTTATTATCACAATTTTCAGGTCCAGGCGTCTGGCAGCATCACGATTCGGCCAGCCTCGAACAATTACTTCGGAGCCTATCGCGCTCCTGATGGCGCCCTCTGGTGGTCGGGGAGCGGCTTTGTCGATCGTCTCGAACCGGGAGCCGCAGGCTGGTCGCGGCCTCACAGGATCCGCGCGCCGCTCGACCCTGCAAGAAAGGTCGACCAGTGGATGAAGATTGCCGAGGATCGGAACGGCGTGATCTGGGCCGCGTCGGAAACCGCAGGCATCTTCTATTTGAGGAACAATCGGTGGCATCCGATTGCCGGAGTGGCCATCCCCGCAGGCTACGTGGGGCAGGTTGCATTTGCGGATTGGGCGGGGAGGGTCTGGCTCGGCTTTCAAGACGGCACTCTCGTCCTTATCGAAGATGGAAAGATCAAGCGGAGCTGGTCCGGACGCGACTCGCCCATCGGGCACTATGCTGCCGCAATCTCCGGCCGCGCGCCGCACGTCTGGCTCGGGGGCGACAACCTGGTGTACTTCGACGGAGAGAACTTCCATGATGCGGTTCCGGCAGATGGAACGCCCTTCAAAGTATGGGGAATCGAAGAGGCGGGGGATGGCGGTCTGTGGCTCTGCGAGAACCGAGGCGTCATCCACATTTCTCCTGATGAAGTAAACAGGTTTCTTCAGAACTATTCGTATCGTGTTCAATACGACCTCTATAACTCATTGGATGGACTTCCCGGATCCTTTGCGGACGCGGCTTCGCGGTCGCGGGAGATTCAGGGGACTGACGGCCGAATCTGGTTTTCATCAACTAAAGGAATTGCATGGCTGAATCCGGCGGCGATTTCAAAAAACACGGTTCCTCCGCCAGTTTCGATTCGCTCGGTCAAAGTCGATGGAAAGGAATATCCCTTGGCCGGCGTCACCTTCCCGCCGCTGACAACGGCAATCGAGATCGATTACACGGCGCTGAGCCTCTCCATCCCGGAGCGAGTTCAGTTCCGCTACGAGCTGGAAGGAGTCGACAAGAATTGGGAGAATGCTGGCACACGCCGAGAGGCCTTTTACACCAGCCTCGGTCCCGGCCAGTACACGTTCCACGTCGTCGCCTGCAACAACGACGGAGTCTGGAATGAAAGAGGGGCAGCTTTGAAATTCACAATTCGTCCGGCCTGGTACCAGACGTCCTGGTCTATGGCCTTCTGCGCCCTCCTTTTCTTGCTGGTCGCCTGGATGATCTATCGACTGCGTGTGCGTCAGATTGCGACCGCTCTCGGCGCCCGCTTCGACGAACGGCTCGCCGAACGAACCCGCCTCGCACGAGAATTGCACGACACCTTCCTCCAGACCGTGCAGGGAAGCAAGATGATCGCCGATGACGCCCTCGACGCCGATGCCGATCAAAATCGAATGCGTCAAGCGCTGGAGAAGCTTTCGAGATGGCTCGGGCAGGCAGTCGACGAAGGGCGCGCTGCGTTGCACTCGCTCAGAGTCACCACAACCGAGAAGAACCATCTTTCTGAAGCACTTCGTCGAGCGACTGAAGATCATCAACTACCCTCTTCGATGACCGTCGCGTTTTCCGTGATCGGCGATCCTAAAGATCTGCATCCGATCGTTCGAGACGAGGTTTATCGCATCGGCTATGAAGCTATTCGTAATGCTGCCGCCCATTCAAGGGCGAGCCGTCTCGAGATCGATCTTCGCTATGCGAACGATCTCTCATTGCGTATCAAGGATAACGGTTTAGGAATCGACCCCTCTATCCCAGAGTTAGGGCGAGAAGGGCATTTCGGATTGCAGGGAATGCGCGAGCGGGCTACCCGGATCCGGAGCAAACTTACCATCGTTAGTTCTGCAAATGCTGGTACCGAAGTCTCGCTCGTTGTCCCAGGCGCTGTCGTCTACCGCAACGAGCACCCTTCGCCGCTTGAAAGGCTTAAAGAAGGTATTCGTCGGTTCTTCCGATCTTCGAGGTCCGATGGCATCTGACGACTCAGCTGCGCAAATAACCGTTTCTCGGATTGCGGTGACAAACATAAACTGCACAGACCTGACCGCGCAGCCTGCCTGCTTGACATAAGCGAACCTTTGTCAAGCTATAGATAAAGAGGGGCCAGAAACTGCATGTCCTCTGGTTCCGCCTTGGCTCGTTGACCTGTAGCCTGCGAGTAGTAGTTTGATATCTGATCGAAGGCCTGCCGATCAGACCTTCCATGCCGCAAGATGCAAAGCGCAAGACCCGACTCAACCAGACGATTAGATGGAACTGAATAACCCAGTTTTGGGATTGAGCCAAAGGCGCCGAGGGACTCGTCATGAATTCGGACGACGAAACGGTCATCTCCTCTTCACTCGATCTCCTTCCGCCCTCGGAGGAAACCCCATTGTGCGCAAATTGTGCCGAGCGGACCTCTCTCAAGACTCTCGTAGCTGAGTTGTTGTACAAAAACCAGGCGCTCCGGTTCAAACTCCGCGATTTGGAAGAACAGTTTCGGCGAATCGCGTAACAGTTGGATCGCCTCTTGTGCGTTTACAGTCTCAAGAAAGTCTGCTCAATCAGCATTGCTGGCAGCACCGCGGTCTTTCGCAATAAATGGCGCGGTGCGTCATCCCTATTGAGAAATGCAGGGCAGAAAGCGTGAGAGCGGCAACTACACAATACAAGCTCTCAACTGAAGAAAACTAGGGGACAAATCCTATCGATCTTGAGGTTTTCGAAAGTCGAAACTCCTTGTAGTTTTGCAACTAGAACTTCACGGCATGTCGGCGTGAAAGCATCCCGAATCAGAAAGGAACATCAAATGCCATTTGTGAATATCAAGCTCGTGGAAGGCGTGTTTACAACGGAGCAAAAGCACGCGATGGCCGAAGCGATCAGCGATGTAATGGTTCAGTTTGAGGGTTCGGAAGCTTTCCGAGAAGTCGTCTGGGTGCTCATTGAGGAGTTGCACAAGGACGGATGGCACATTGGTGGGCGGCCATTCATGGGTCCGGCATCGCTCATGGAGACCTTGCGACACAGCAAGGCAGCCGTTGAAGATATTAAGGGTAATCCGACAACGCATGAGGCGCTAGCAGAAGCAATGCCCGTTGTGCCCAGGTAGTCGGCGCGCAAGATAGGTCCACAGTACTTGACTGGTCGCGCTTGTGACTGCCGGTGTGGATATGGACTTGCTGGGCATCGATTACGACACCTTCGAAGATTCAGAACGTGACGCCATAGTCGAGTGTTTTCCGAGAACGGCCCGCTTCAAGGAGGATATTCCCCAGGCTTTCTACGATGGCCTTAAGCACAAGCCGCTGACTGCCCTTGGGAACGTCAAGGCTGATGTATTCGCCGATAAGGATCCGACTTTTCAGCGGGTCAATTTCTGCTCAATCATTCGAAATCCACGGTGGGCCGCATAGCCGCTACCCCTGAACAATTCAATAGGAGGCTCCATGAAGAATCTTGGTTCGTCACCACTTTCACGACGTCAGTTTCTTACGGTGGCTGGTATCGGCATCGCCGCTGCGAGCTTCGCTCCCCGTTTGCTTTTCGGGCAGAGTAATTCGGCGATAGTCCCCGCCATGCTCGATGAGGCAGCTAAGGCAAAGATTGACACGCAACCGATTCGCCGCAGCATTAGCGTTCTGAGTGGTTCCGGCGGAAACATCGCGGTTCTTTCCGGCAAGGATGGCAAATTGCTAATCGATTCAGGGTTCAGGGTGTCCAAGCCACGCCTCACCGAGGCTCTTGCGCGAGTCAGCTCTGACCCAATCACCCAGTTGATCAATACCCACTGGCACACCGATCACACAGATGGGAACGCATGGGTACACGCGGCGGGAGCGCACATCACGGCGCACGAAAATACCAGGAAGCACCTGGCGGCGTCGACGCGGGTTGAGGGATGGAAGTGGACGTTTCCTCCGTCACCAGCATCCGCCCTACCAGCAACCGTGTTCGATAAGGATCACCGCATACACCACAATGACACCGAGATCGCATTGAGGTATTACGGCCCTGCCCACACGGATAGCGATATCTCGGTCGTGTTTCAAGATGCGGATGTGATTCACGTTGGCGACACCTGGTGGAACGGTATCTATCCTTTTATTGACTACTCCACCGGTGGCAGTATCGACGGGATGATTCATGCTACAGAGCAGAATCTCAACTTCATTTCAGAAAAGATGATCGTGATTCCCGGCCATGGGCCGGTTGGTAATAAGGCTGGTCTCGGGGAGTTCCAGGACATGCTTGTCACCATACGCAGAAACGTAGCGGACCTCAAGAACCAGGGCAAATCTGTTGAGGAAACAGTCGCCGCCAAGCCGACTCAACGCTATGATGCAAATTTCGGCCAATCGCTCATCTCTCCCGCATTTTTCACCAGTCTCGTCTATATCGGCGTCTAGGTAATCGGACGGACCACTCCTTGAGCGGCTTTGATCGCAGCTCGCAATGACTGCATCCATAACCAAGTCTCTGACTAATCCCAATAGGACGGAATGGAGAAATCGATGAATACGATCACTGTCAAAGATGGCACGCAGATCTATTTCAAGGATTGGGGAAAGGGACAACCAATCGTATTCAGTCATGGTTGGCCTCTATCCGCAGACGATTGGGACGCTCAGATGATGTTCTTTCTCAATCAGGGATACCGGGTGATAGCCCATGATCGCCGTGGCCACGGCAGGTCGACCCAGACGGGCGAAGGACATGACATGGACCACTACGCTGACGATCTTGCGGAATTGGTGGCACACCTTGATCTGCAGAGCGCGGTCCACGTGGGTCACTCCACGGGCGGGGGCGAGGTCGCACGCTACCTGGGCAGGCATGGAGAAAGCCGCGTTGCGAAGGCTGCACTCATCAGCGCAGTCCCGCCGCTGATGGTGAAAACGGAGGCGAATCCTGGTGGCCTACCGAAAGAGGTTTTCGACGGATTTCAGGCGGAGCTGGCTGCGAATCGCTCAAAGTTTTACCGAGACGTCGCTTCGGGCCCCTTCTATGGCTTCAATCGCCCAGGAGTGCAGCCTTCTGAAGCCGCCATCGCAAACTGGTGGCGTCAGGGAATGATGGGAGGAGCGAAGGCTCATTACGACGGAATCGTCGCTTTTTCTCAGACCGACTTTACCGAAGATCTCAAGAAGATCAAGGTGCCAGTTCTCGTCATGCATAGTGAAGACGATCAGATAGTTCCATATGCCGATGCCGGCCCCTTATCCGCGAAGCTGCTAAAGAATGGCGTTCTCAAGACGTATAAAGATCTCCCACACGGAATGCCGACTACACACGCGGAGACAATCAATGCCGATTTGCGGGCCTTTCTCCGGAGCTAGTAATATGGCATTGGACAGGTTGGAAGAGCACTCAACTGTCTCCTCATCGGCTGCGGTGACCGAGGCCATATCGTATCAACAAAGAGTTCCGCGCCGCTGACAGTCGTTGGGGATTTCAGACAGATTGCCGGTGTGAAAGACATCGAGTCTTCGGTCGCAATTTACGATTCCCGAACTGCGGCCGCTGGCGGAACAGTTCCAGAGTAAACGTTCCATGTGGTCGTAATGGTGCGAATGCCACCTGCACCCGATCGACGTATAAATGTTGAAGAGCACCTCGGCGTGTTGGGCGAGCGCAGGAGAATCGACTCATGCGTCCCCCAGTTCGCTCCGGTCAGCCTCTGCTTCTATGAACGGCACGGATTGCTTCCTGGGGGCACGGCGTTTCGGAGTGATCCCTGCGTCCTGCAACTTGCGTCCCAGAACATCGTCGACAGCCAGATGAGAGAGATCGCCTTCCAGTCGCAAAACCTGCATGACCCGGGTGTAAATGCCCATCGCAACTCCTGGATCGCCCTGCTCGACCTTGGAGAGCGTCCGCCTCGTGATTCCGGCGCGCTGCGCGACGGAATCAGCGGAGTATTTTCTTCGAAGCCGAGCGAGCTTGAGGTTCTCGCCAAAGCCTCCAAGAAGGCGCGCGACTCGTGGAAGCAGGGTTGGGATCCTTTTCCCCATAACAAGAATTATTATACCCATAAAGTAGGAATTTTGAGTATTTTTATTCCCGTTATGTGAGTCCTCGTAGTTAATGGATGAGGTCATCGGATCAATCCCCATCAGGTCCACCAATCCCCTCCCTTTCCCGACATTTAGATTCCCTTTTCGCCGGCTCAGGCGATTTTCTTTCCTTGACATAACCTGCCCACTGCGGAGACCGTGGATTAACGGCAATCCACTCACCTGGAAATGAATCCTCAGCCGCCCCATTGCGGCAAAGGGACTTGACACCTTGATTGTGTCCTGCCGACACCGCGAAATTTTTCGGGGGAGACCGCGGCTCGCAATGATCTTCAACTTCCGCCTGTTCTGGCGCATGACATTCCGAGCCCTCCACCGAACCGGCGGCACATATGGGCCGCTCAATCGCAATCGTTTCGCGTTCCTGGTTTGCTTCTATCCAATTTGGGGGGTCCTCGCGCTCTGCGCCTGGACCGGCTTTCTGCTCGATGAGATCCTCTTCCCCAGCTACCGGCGCCAGCCTGTCGAGAAGCCGTTGTTTATCGTGTCTGCGTTCCGCAGCGGCTCGACGTTTGTGCACCGGGCCCTGGCCCGTGATCCAAGTTTCACGACTATGAGGATGGGGCATATCTACCTGATGCCCTCGATCACTCAGCGGCGCATCTTCGGCCTGTTGGCCCGCATCGATGCTTTGTTTGGCGGGGGATGCGAAAAACTGCTGCGGAGACTCGACGCTCGAACGCTGCAGAGGCTCAAGCTGCACCCTTTCAGTCTCTTCGATCCTGAGGAGGACGAGCACATCCTGTTCTATGCGTGGTCCACAATGCTTGCCGGCTTCGTCTTCCCATACCTCGACGAGTTGCCGAAGTATCAGTACTTCGATACGGCGATTCCTCAAGCTGAACGGCAACGAATCATGGCGTTCTACAAGGCGTGCATCCAGCGCCACCTCTACGCCACCGGCGCCCGCTTCTACCTCGCTAAGAACCCTTTGTTCAGCGCGAAGATCGAATCGCTGCTCGAAACGTTTCCCGATGCGCGCGTGATTTACCTCGTTCGCGATCCTCTTGAGGTAGTGCCTTCCACCGTTTCGCTCTTCCACTACGCATGGCGGCTCTTCAGCCGGCCCCCGGTACGCTATCCGCACGCCGAAGAGATCCTGGAGTGGACGAAGTACTGGTATCAGCATCCGCTCAACGTCATCGATCGGGACCGATCGGGCCGCTGCATGATCGTCCCCTACGAGGACCTTATTCAATCGCCGAATCGCGTTCTTGGCAACGTCTACAGCGAATTCAACTATCCGGAAAGCGCCGCGGTGGAGTCGATCCTCCGCGATGCCGTGTTGGAGTCCCGAGCCCACACCAGCGACCACGTCTACAACCTGGAAGCGATGGGTTTCACCCGCAAACAAATCCTGCGCGAGTTCGCAGGGGTCTTCGAGCGATTTGGATTCGGAGAGCTCGCCTTCGAGCAGCAGAGACTCGCAGAAGAAGAGCATCGGGTCGAAGTGGAGATCGCCAGCTAGAGCATTTTGCCAACCATCCCGCTTGGCGCGTTCCGAATCCGCCGCGGCTGCCTCAGCTCGCTCTCCTCCTCAGCTATCTTGATGCCTGCTCACAGCCGGACCCACTCACTCGCAGCCAACAACCGTCAGTGTGTTTGGTCACAGGCTTCGCCGAATTTTCCGTGAGAGCATCGGCTGTATTCGGGATTCATTCCCGGGGGTAGGGCAAAACTGTTGAATCAGACCTCTCACGAAACAGCGCAGCGCGACCAGCTTCCATTGCCGGAGCGGCCGGAAATACGCGACGCATGGTTCGCCATGCGCCTGTCGCTGATCGTGGGCGTGGTGATGCTCACCGGCAAGGTCGCTGCCTGGTTCATGACCGGTTCCACCGCGATCCTCGCCGACGCGGCGGAGTCTGTCGTCCACGTCATCGCCGTTACCTTCGCCGCCTTCAGCCTGCGGCTCAGCCAAAAGCCCGCTGCCCCCAGGTTCCTCTACGGCTACGAGCGCATCGCCTTCCTCTCCGCCGGATTTGAAGGCGCGATGATCGTGCTCGCCGCCATATTCATCCTGATCACGGCAATTCAAAAGTGGCTGGCGGGTCTGCAGCTCGAGAATCTTGGCGTGGGGACGTTGCTGCTGCTCGCCGCTGGCTGCCTCAACGCGGCGCTCGGTTGGTACCTGGTCCGCACCGGCCGCCGTTTGAACTCGCTGATTCTTGAAGCCGACGGCAAACACGTGCTCACCGATTCCTGGACGAGCTTCGGAGTCGTGCTCGGCCTGGTGCTCGTCATCGGCACGCATTGGAAGCCCTTCGACCCGATCATCGCACTGCTGGTTGCGGTTAACATCCTCTGGTCGGGCGGAAAGCTGGTGTGGCGCGCGGCGGTCGGCCTGCTCGACTACTCCGATCCGGCCATCGGCCACCAGATTCGCGAGCGGCTCGACTCCATCTGCACCGAACTGGGGATCAAGTACCACGGCGTGCGCTTCCGTGCTACCGGGTACCGCCAACTGGTTGAAGTGCACCTGCTGTTTCCGCGAGTCACGGAACTCGGAGAAGCGCATGCGTTGGCAACTGCTGTTGAAGAGAGGCTCGCCGCCGAACTCGCGACGCCTACCGAAGTGATTACGCATATGGAGGCGGAAGAGGATCACGAGAGCGTTCACGCGCGCGAACACTACACAGGGCTGCCTGCGTAGTGCCTCATCCGTGCATTGGCTGGAATCGCTCGGCCATTGGGGGCTTTGTTTCCCGGCGTTACTTCTGCGATGTTGTCGAGACTGGAACCGTGCTCTTCGCCGGCGGATTCTTCCAGACGCCATAGCTGTTGTAGAGGAACTGCCCGCCCAGAATCAGCAGCCACACTAGAAGCGCGAACCGCAAGGGACGGCGCGGAATGCGCACGCTGAGAATCGTGCCGCAGATGGCGCCAAAGACGCCGCCGATGATCAGGTGCGTAAGCAACTCCGGATTCGACGCATGGGAGAACCAATGCGCCCCGCTGCCAACCAGCGAAACCAGAAAACCGAACGCAATGTCGGTGCCGACGACCTGCGCCGGCGACAAGGGAGTGAGGCTCAGCAGCGCGGCACTGCCCAGCGCGCCGGCGCCGGCAGAGGAGAATCCTACTTCCGCACCCACCGGAAACATGAGCCACGCAAGCAATGGGCTGCGATCGCGGCGCTCCAGGTTTTCCTTCGGCTTGTTAAAGGAAAAGAGAATCTGCCAGCCGGCAGTCGTCACCAGGATGAAGCCGAGCAGCGCGTTGAGCAGGTTCTGCGAGCCGGTCGTTACCAGGTGTCTCAGAAACAGGGAGCCAATCAGCACGCCGGGCGCTCCGCCAAGCACCATGAATCCCAGCGTCCGCCACACCACGTTGCGCCGCGCGATCTGCGCCGGAACCAGGATGAGCTTGACAGCGGTCGAAAACATCAGTCCGATGCCAACCGCAATCTGTGCGGGAACTCCGAGAAAAAGCACCAGCACCGGAACTGTGACCGTACCCGCTCCCACCCCCGTCAAAGCGATGAAGAGGGCGATGAAAAAACCAATGACGTAGTGCATTGTCTTTCCTCAAATGCTGCGAGTGTTTCGTCTTTGTTAGCCCGCTTACTGCGGGTCCGCTTCGATGTGAATGCCGCATTCGACCTTGCGGCCTGCCCAACGCCCTGAACGCGGGTCGTTTGGATCGATCGGAAGCATCGTACATGGCTCGCAGCCGATTGAGGAGTAGCCGCGCTCATAGAGCGACAGCAAAGGAATGCTGAGTTGTTCGCAGCCGTACCAAACCTCGCGCGTTGTCCACGCGGCCAGGGGCGCAAGCTTGAGCACCTGCTTGCCACCGGGCAGCGCAAACATAGCCGCTTCTTCAAGACCGGTCCGGCTCTTGGCCTGCTCCCTCCGCAGCCCTGTAACCCACACGCGATAATTCGCCACTGCCTTGAACAACGGCTCCACCTTGCGCAGTTTGCAGCACTGGTCCGGAGCCGTCTGGTTAAGGATGCCGAACTGCGACTCCTGCTGCGCAACGGTCTGCTCGGGAAGCAGATTGAACAGGTTCATATTCCACTCGCGCGCCATCCGGTCGCGATACTCATAGGTCTCGGCAAAATGGTAGCCGGTATCGAGAAACAAAACAGGAACCTTTGGGTCGATGTCGAGCGCGAGCCTTGTCAGCAGCATATCCTCGGCCTGGAAGCTGCAGGTAACACAGACGTCCCCCTTCCACCCCTCGGACGAAGACCTGTCCGCGGGTACCCCGGCCTTGCCCGTCATCTCGTTTGCAAGGGCGCTGCGCACCTCGTCGAGCTTGGCTTCCACCCCGGTGTTGATTGCTGCTGTACCCATTACAAACCCGCCTTTTCCGATGAAATAAAGATGCCTGCCGAGTGCAGCAATTGGTGCACCTGGGCGATGGCCTTGTTGGAATCCGTTGCGTCGAGCGATATCTGCTCACCCTCCGTGCGCGCCGTAGCTGCGCCCGACTCGTCCACACGCACCACCAGCGCAAGCAGACCCGACTGGAACTGAATCCGCGTGATGATCTCCAGCAGGCTCGGATGAAGGATGAATGCGTCGTCGTCCGCATCGATGCGGCATGCGACCACGCCGACCGAAAACAGAGAGCGCTCGACCGCGTCGAGAAGTTCGAGGGGGCCGGTTACTTCGAGCACACCGCCGCGATGACCCCATCGGGCATCCCGCTCGCCGGCCGTCACACGTCCCCAGCCATCCACCAGGCCCAATCCCGCGCTCTTGCCTTCATCGGTAACAGCCGAGGTGATCATGCCCGCGGCCACCGTGCTGTTGCTCTCGGCGTCGATGAGGATGAATGCGCCGGTCGCGCGATTCTCTCCGTAGGAGTCAAGTGCGATCGGCCGCAGGACGGTCAGGCTCACCGTGCCAATGTCGTTCATGTGCAGCGTCTGCGCGGGTTCGCGCGAAAGCGTGCCGACGTCGGTGCGGTAGTGCAGCGCGGAGACAATCACGGGCACTGTCTGACTGGTGTGCTTGAGCAGATAACGCCGGTTAAGCAACAGAGGCCGCTGATCCATCCACACCAGCGAAGCCTGTACGCTCCTGGCTACTTTCGCCGGACTCTCTACAGCAACAATGAGATCGCCGCGGCTGACGTCGACTTCGCGATCGAGCACCAACGTTACCGACAGGGGCGCATAGGCTTCCGCAAGGTCGCCATCAAAGGTCACAATGCGTTGAACCTCAGCAGTGCGGCCCGAGGGAAGAACGGCGATCGTGTCACCGGGCCTCACGGTTCCCGAAGCAATCTGACCGGCAAAGCCGCGGAACGTGTGGTTTGGGCGCAGGACGCGCTGCACCGGAAAACGGAACGGCGACTCCCGCCTGTCAACCGACGATGGCAGCGACTCCAGCAGTTCGAGCAGAGAGTGCCCCCTGTACCAGCGCATGGCCTCAGAGCGGTGGACGATGTTGTCGCCGGCAAGCGCGCTCACAGGCACAAACGCCGCTTCAACGGGGTTGTCTGTGTCGATGGCAATCTGCTCGAGCAGCTTGCGGAAATCCGCCTCAATGACCTGAAAGGTTGCCTCGTTGTAATCGATCAGGTCCATCTTGTTGACCGCTACAATCACGTGACGCACGCGTAGCAGAGAGGCGATGTAAGCGTGACGGCGCGACTGAATAAGCACGCCCTTGCTTGCGTCGATCAGCACAACGGCGGCATCGGCCGTGGATGCGCCCGTAGCCATGTTTCGTGTGTACTGCTCGTGGCCAGGCGTGTCGGCAATGATGAACTTCCGCTTGGCTGTGGAGAAATAGCGATAAGCCACGTCAATGGTGATTCCCTGCTCGCGTTCGGCGCGCAATCCATCGGTGAGCAGCGCAAAATCGATCTGCCCAGGCAGCGTGGTGCCTTTGCCTTCAATCGAGCGCACCTGGTCTTCGTAGACCGACTGCGTGTCGTAGAGCAGCCGGCCGATCAGAGTCGATTTTCCGTCGTCGACGCTGCCCGCGGTGGAGAAGCGGAGAAGATCTTTCTCTCGCTCTTCGGCAAGGAATTCCTGAATGGAGAACACTGAAACCAGGGGGGCAGACATTTAGAAGTAGCCCTCCCGCTTCTTGATCTCCATTGAGCCCTCTTGATCGTGATCGATCACCCGGTTTGCCCGCTCCGAATTGCGGAACGAAATTAGCTCGGCGATGATTTCGGGAAGCGTCTCCGCGTCCGAACGGATGGCGCCCGTACAGGGGCTGCATCCCAGCGAGCGCAAACGGCACTTGACCATCTGCGGTTTCTCGCCCGGAAGCGCCATGAACTCCTGCTCGATCGGCAGCAGTACATCGCCGCGTACGTACATCGGGCGTTCCTTGGCAAAGTACAAATCGACAACCGGAATCTTTTCTTCGTGGATGTACTGCCACACATCCATCTCGGTCCAGTTCGACAGCGGAAAGACGCGAATCGACTCGCCCGGATGCACTCGCGCGTTGTAAAGGTTCCACAGCTCGGGTCGCTGGTTTTTCGGGTCCCACTGGCCAACACTGTCCCGGAACGAGTAGATGCGCTCCTTGGCGCGGGACTTCTCTTCGTCGCGCCGCGCACCGCCAAATGCAGCATCGAAATTGTAATGGCGCAATGCATCGAGCAGCGCCTGCGTCTTGAGCAATCCGCAGCAACGCTTGGTGTCGAGCACAATTGGATTGGTGCCCGCCGCGATGGCCGCTTCGTTGCGCCACACCAGAAGCTCGGCTCCGATCGAGCGCGCCATCTGATCGCGAAACTCGAGCATCTCCCGAAACTTGAAGCCAGTGTCGACATGCAATAGGGGGAACGGAATGGGGGCGGGATAAAAGGCCTTCTGCGCCAGGCGAAGCATCACCGACGAGTCCTTGCCGACCGAGTAGAGCATGACCGGGCGCTCGAACTCCGAAGCGACTTCGCGCAAAATGTGGATGCTTTCGGCTTCAAGCAAGCGCAAATGGCTCAGGCGCGGCGGACCGTTGACTGGCGATGATGGGGACGATGTTCCGCTTGCGGCTACCGGCATGAGGCCTCTTCAACTGGTGCTTGACTGCTGAAGGCCGGAAGGAATCGAAGACAAAACCCGGCAAATCAGCTTCGGGTGCGTCTTCCGGATCAGTTGCGCTTGGAGATCACAGACTAGGCGTTCCACCCGTCGAAGGTATTCGAAAGGCGACAACACAAACGTCTTAGGGAAGCGCTAACCATCTCTGGATTCATAGTAACAAAACGGACCTGCGGGCACAATTCCCGCCTGCTCCCGGAAACAGTATGTTGGTGCGGCTGGACCACAGGTCCGGCCAGGGACGAATTCAGCGCCCGGCATCATTGCATGGGTTGGTCCTTCCCCTGCATTCTCCACATTCGCTCCGGTAGTCTGGTTCTTGTTGGGCGCAAAACGCTCATCGGGAGGCAGTACCGCTCATGTTCACGCCCCAGCCGATTGGATTTGTCAGAACTCCCTACAAAGAGACCGCCTCCGTCCCCAAGGGCCTCGGCGCGAAACACGATGCCGAAGGCATCCTTCACATCCTCCCCGAATTCGATTTGGGACTCACCGACATCGAAGGTTTTTCGCATCTCTACGTGCTATGGGTCTTCGATCGCGCCGGCGAATTCCAACTGATCGGCGCGCCGCCCACCGACAACCGGCCACACGGCGTCTTCGCCACGCGCTCGCCCCGTCGTCCAAACCCCATCGGGCTCACCGTTGTCGAGTTGCTCCGGCGCGACGGGGCCCTGCTCCACTTGAGGGGAGTCGACATGCTTGACCACACGCCCGTGCTCGACATCAAGCCCTATCTTTCAAGCGTTCCTACCGAAATTCTGCGGCGCGGATGGCTGGCCGAAGCAGAGCAGCGTACCGAATAGCCCATCGGGCTCCGCCTTCTTCCGGCCAGTCTTCCGACCCTTCTTTTCATGCACCGTCTTTCCTTCAAAAACGACCGCAATCTCCTGCCGCGGACCGTGTGGTACATTTGCGCCATGATCGTTCGGGCCGTTGCTTCGTTTGTCGTGCTGCTGTCCCTTGTTCAAGCCAATTCGTTTGGACAAGTCTCCGGATCGTCTTCCAAGCCAGCCGCCGGAACCGCTGCCGCGGCCACTCAAGGTGCCTCCGCACAGCAAACCCCCAACGCACAGCAAAGCCCCGCCGCCCAGCAAAGCTCTAGCCCGTCCGAATCAGAGACCCCATCGCAAAGCTCAACCGTGAAGGCCGACTGCAATGGCGAACCCTGCGAAAAGCAGCAGCCGCCCTTTGTTGTTACTCTTCCGCCGCAGCCGGTGCAGCCGTGGCTGCTCCGTGAGCGAATCAGCTGGGGCGCAACGCTGGTGTTGGCACTCGTCGGTTATGTCGGAATCATGCTCGCAATCTCGACCCTGAAAAAAGTTGAGCGCAACACTTTGCTGGCCGAAACCACTGCTCAGGCGGCGCTCGATGCTGCGACAGCCGCTTTGGCCACCGCGCAGGCCATTCTGCTCTCTGAGCGCCCTTGGATTCTCGTGTCGATTGAGCCTGCCATCAACAAGCCCAGCAGCTTTACCATCACCGCAACCAACAAGGGTCGAACGCCCGCCACCATTACGGCGATGTTTGAGCAGGTTGGCATCAAGTCCGATGAGGCACATCTACCCACAAGCCCGGAGTACGAAGAGCAGCAGGAATCGCAGCCGATGATTCCAGTCACTCTGGTCCCCGGCGAGTCGACACCGATCAAGGCCTTCTCGCGCGACGATGTGCCGGCGATTTGCGAGTCTGAGGAGCGGCTCAAACGGATTGAGAACTGGGACGAGAAGCTTTTCCTGCACGGTCGGATCATTTACCGCGACCTGGTTGCGCCGAACGGAAGCAACGAACACGAGACCAACTGGTGTTGCTGGTACATCCATGGCCGCCAGAAGAGCGGCATGGTCATCGCCGGGCCGCCCGGCTATAACTCGCACACGTAGAGTTCTGGATTTGCAGCTGATTTGAAGGATCCAAATTCGAATATTCTCGGCGGGTACCGCGCTTTAGCCGTTCACCGTTTGCCGCAATTCGGGCTCAAAAACGGGATCGGCCTCGGCAAGACGAATCAGTCGGTGCAGATAAGCACGGGAGATGCACAGGCTGCGCGCTGCCAGGGTCTTGTTCCCGTTGTTGTCGCGCACCGCACTCACAGCGAGCTTTACCTTGTAATCGCGCAACTGGCGTTCGAAAGAGCTCGCCGGATTGTAGTCGCTGATGTCGACTACATCTTCAAGATCCCCGCCTTCGGTCTCTTCGTTATTCAGCGACAGATCTTCTGCGCGCACCATCTGCCCGGTGGCCAGAATGATGGCCCGCTGCATAACGTTTTCAAGCTCGCGCACGTTGCCCGGCCAGCTGTAATTGTGCAGCAGCTCCATTGCCTCGGGTTCGATGCCAATCATCGGCTTCTGGAATGCAGCTGAATACTGACGCAGGCAATGATGCGCGATCCTGGGAATGTCTTCCGCATGATCCTGAAGCGCAGGCGAATCGATACGCATCACGTTGATGCGGTAGAAGAGGTCCTGGCGGAACTTGCCTTCAGCCACAAGTTGGGTCAGATCGCGGTGAGTCGCGAAGACGAGGCGGGCACGCAAAGGAACCAGTTTGTTGCTGCCCAGGCGGTTGAACTCCATCTGCTGCAACACACGCAGCAACTTGACCTGCGTAAACAGGCTCAGGTCTCCGATTTCATCCAGGAACAGCGTTCCATCGGCTGCCTGCTCAAAATATCCTTCGCGCGAACCGACGGTGCCGGTGAATGCGCCCTTCTCGTGCCCGAATAGTTCAGCTTCGATCAGAGTTTCGGGAATCGCGCCACAGCTCACGGCGACAAACGGGCGATTGGCCCTCGCCCCCAGATTATGAATGGCGCGCGCGATAAGTTCTTTGCCGGTTCCGCTGGGCCCGCTCACGAGCACGGCGGCGTTCAGATTGGTCACGCGCTGGATCAGCTCGTAGACCCGCTGCATTTGGGGACTTGAACCGATTAACCGGTCGCACGTCCCCGGTTCCTCGAGCCGCTGCTGAACGCTGTGGAGTTGCCGTTTCAGCAGCGAGGTCTCATAGGCCCGGCTCAGCATCGTCTTCAGTTCGCGAATGGAAGGTGGTTTGCGACAGTAGCCGAACGCCCCGGTTCGTACAAGTTCGAATGCCGTGGAACGGAGGCCGTCGTCGGCCATCACGATGGCGGGGAGGTTCAGTTCGATGAGTCTGCGGGAGTAGTCAATCCGCTCGCGGAGGGAATTATGGTCGGAACTCAGGTCGAGGATCACGACATCGCATGCGCCCGCTGCAACCCGCGTATTCATCCCTTCCTGGTCGGATTCCAGAAAAATCTGGAACTCCTTCCCCAATGCGGAGGAGAGAAGTGGGTGGATCGTTCGGTCTTCGGAGTAAAGCCCAACTTTGATCATCCCCGCGCGGCCTTTTCCAGTCCTTGAAGCCTCATCGATTTGAAATCAATTGGCGACGTAACCTTATGTTCGTTATCGGCTGTTGCCGCGCCAATGCCTGTTTTGCGTTAGGGTTGTGCAACCTTGGTAATCGGTCGATCCATGTGACCAGCAATGTTTTTGCAAAGGATTCCCGGCAACCCGGAAATCCTTGAGGTACCCCCCCCTTTGTTCCCGCGCTTGATCGTCGTTTTGATTGTTCATGGAACCGTGCTTCCGAAAATAGCGACGAGAATCTACACGGTCAATGCCACCTCCGTAACATAAGCACACGATTTCTCGCTTGGTACGAAATGCCAAGCCGCACAATGCATGCAATAACTCAATTCATGCGGCGTACTCAGGTTGACATACACTGCTTGATACCCGGCTCATTCCGATCAAGTTAAGGGGTCTGCTCGAGTGCGGAACCAGGTCAAATTTGCAGCCCAGTCTAGCCATGCCTGCTGAAGTTCACGGCTAACACATTTGTGTTAGTACCCTTCACCCGAGGTAACAGTACGACAGGTGCCTTTCGTATCTTGATTTCTTCCAAAAAGGAAAATGGCATCGCAGTTGCTACGATTCAGAAAGTGACCGCGCGACAAAAACTAGAGATTTCGCTCCTGGTTGGCGCTGTCGCCATCAGCCGCCTCGCATTTCGGAGCCGCGATCTCTACGACCTCGACTCGGTCAACTTCGCCCTCGGGATGCAGCGTTTCGATACACGCGTCCACCAGCCCCACCCGCCCGGCTACTTCCTCTATGTCTGCATTGGCAGGCTCGTCAACTTCGTGGTCCACGATGCGAACCTCGCCCTTGTGCTGGTCAGCGTCGCGGCCGGCATGGCCACCGTGGCGCTAATCTATCTGCTCGCGCAAGAGTGGTTCGGGCCGCGCGCGGCCCAATTCGCCGGAATCCTGTTTCTGATTTCCCCGCTCGCCTGGTTCCACGGAACCGTTGCACTCACTTACAGCGTTGAAGCGGCGTTTTCGGCTCTGCTCGGGTATCTGTGCTGGCGTATCCATCAAGGGAATGCGGTTTTCGTGGTCCCCGCGGCCATTGCCCTTGGAGTTTCAGCCGGCATTCGCCCGTCTTCGCTGGTCTTTCTCGGGCCCCTGTTTCTCTTCTCGCTGTGGTCTGTCCCGATCAAAGCGGTTCCAGGGTTTCTGTACCCCGAAGCCACCACACTCAAGTCGATGCGACCCCCAGGGAGCGGCGACCTTCAAGACTCTCGAAAATGGGAATACCTACCCTGGAACCGCTTCAGGAAAAGCCTCCTCGGCCTAGGCGTTCTTGCACTCACGGGCGCCGCGTGGTTCCTGCCGATGATTTACGTCAGCGGCGGCTTCGCCAAGTACTTCGACGCTCTGGCTTCGCTTTGGCGCATGGTGCCCTCGAAAAACACTGTCTTCAATTCGCCGCCGGCCACATCTCTTGCTCGAGCCTTGTTCATCGCGTTCATCTATTTTCTCTGCTTCGGACTCGCCTCCTTCGCCCCGCTGCTCGCGCCGCGTCAACCCGATCCTTCGCATAAGGCACGCACCCTCTTCACCGCCATCTGGGTTATGCCTGCGCTTTGCTTCTTCACCTTCATCTTTCTCAAGTTCGTCAATAGCGGCTACCTGCTGCTGGTGGCTGTGCCCGGTTGCCTCTGGATTGGCCACTGGATCGCCGACTGGTACGATCGCGCCCGCTGGCCGCGTGCGGTCAGGCTGGCCCTCATCGCCGTCTGCGTTGCGGTCAATGTCACTATCTTTTTGGCCTTTCCCGCCTACTGCTCCTTTCGCTCGGTGCGTCACTTTGAGGCGGAACTCGATGGAGTCGAGACCGCGCTGCCGCAAGTGGGTGCGCCAAGCGATCTGTTGGTAGTGAGCTTCGACAATCACTTCCTTGGATACCGCCACGCCGGATACTACCTTCCCAGCTACATGACCCTCGAATATCCCGAAGCTCATTTGGCAGAGGGCACCCGCATATTCTCGATGACGGGCCGAAGCACCGAGCTCTTGTCGTCGTTGCCCTCAGGAGCGTGGTCGCGCTTTGTTCTCTTCCCGCTTCCTGCCGGCAATTCGGAATACGCTCACTACATCGACGATGTGGTTAAACTTTTGCCCGCAAAGGACTTACAAACCGTCTCTCTGAACGGCCACACATTTGTGACCGCGCCCATCCGCGATCTGCCGCTGCTGTTCCCTCCCGGCCCTCTGGCCGCACGCTAAGTACAACTTTTGAGTGTGTATACACCCCGCTCCACTCCCCCGAAATTGCGTATACACCCGTGTACACCCCTGGGTCTGGTAAAGGCTACATCCCTCATTCCGCGCTACTTGGGAGTGGGTCATTTTGGTTGAGCGATTGCACTGTTCCCTGTGTTCCTGGCATGTTCAGAACCCAGAGGGAGTTTCAAGGCATGCACTCATTCGCCTGGTGGCCGACATTGATTGTGCTCGCAGTGGCCACGTTCACTGACCTGCGAAGCCGCCGCATCCCCAACTGGCTGGTGCTTCCTTTCATGCTGGCGGGTCTTGTGGCCTCGGCATGGATGGGAGGGTGGAATGGGCTCGGACACAGCTTTGCCGGCCTCGGCCTTGGGATCCTCATTTACGGGTTTCTCTTCTGGGTGGGCGGCATGGGCGCCGGCGACGTTAAGCTGGCCGCCGCGATTGGCGCATGGATTGGTCCCGACCAGCTCTTCATTGCACTCATCGTCACCGCCATGGCAGGCGGAGTGATGATTCTTCTCTGGGCTCTTTGGGCATTTGTCATCAAGAGGCTCGTGCGTCGGAGCAAGGACTCCGAAGGCGAGCAGAAACCAGCACTCAATACTTTCCTCAAGCGCAAGATGCCGTACGCACCGGCCATTGCGGTTGGAACTCTCATCTCCTTCTTTTCTCACTGAGGTTGCAACAGAGAAATGTCTGAGACCGACAAAATCTACCAGTACTTCAGCGATCCGGTCAGAACGGCGCAACAGGCGGCAGGTAGCGATTCCATGACCAGCAACACGAACTCGTCCATCGACGCAACATTCGCCGACTCGCTTTCGACCGAAGGGCTGTCGATCGCGCTCATCGGGCCAGACGAGCTCTCCCGTCGCGGGGTCAGCGATGCGATCCGGCAGGGCCGAGGAAATGAAATCCGCGAGTTCGACGCTTATCCGGCCGATCTGGACGAAGTGCCCAAGATTCTCGACCAGCAATACGACGTTATTATCATCGACCTCGACACGAATCCCGAGTACGCCCTCGAATTAGTCGAAAGCCTTTGCGCAAACGGCTCCGCAACCGTAATGGTCTTCTCCTCCAAGCCCGATTCTGAAATGCTGGTTCGCTGCATGCGCGCCGGTGCCCGCGAGTTTCTCACTCCGCCATTCGCACAGGCCACAATGGCCGAAGCGCTGGTGCGCGCCGCTGCCCGCCGTCCTGCCAGCCGCATGCAGAAAAAAACCCGCGGCAAGCTGCTCGTATTTCTTGGCGCTAAAGGTGGCGCCGGCGTCACCACGCTGGCCTGCAACTTCGCCGTGGCACTGGCACAGTCTTCAGGCCAAAGCACGCTGCTTATCGATCTCGACCTGCCCCTCGGTGACGCTGCGCTTAACCTCGGCATCATCGCCGAATACTCCACCGTCAACGCGCTGCAGGACTACGTCCGGCTTGACGCGGCTCTGCTTGAAAAGCTCATCGTCAAACACAGCTCCGGTGTGTGGGTGCTGGCCGCTCCGGGCAGGTTCCCGAGCTTCAACGCCTCCAACGAATCCATTGACAAGCTGATCACTGTCGCGCGCCAGGGTTTTGACAACGTGGTGGTCGACGTCGGCTCCAAGTTCGACTCCACCGGGACACTGCTCTATCGGGAAGCCACATCGGTCTACCTGGTCACTCAGGCGGGCATCCCTGAATTGCGCAATTCAAACCGGCTCATCTCACAGTACTTCCCGGCCGGCGACAAGAAGCTTGAGATCGTGCTGAACCGCTACGAACCCAAGTCGCTCGGTGTCACCGACGAGCACATCACCAAGGCGCTCACCCGGCCATCCCAATGGAAGATCCCCAACGACTATCCGGGTGTGCGCCGCATGCAAAACACTGCAACGCCGCTGATCGCTGTCGATTCGCCGATTTCGCGCCTCATCAAGAAAATGGCCAGAACCGTTTCCGGCGTGGCCGAAGAAGAACCAAAGAAGAAAGGCTTCAAGCTGTTCGGAAAGTAACGCCGGCAAAACCGGCACAACTGCAAGGTCGGATGGGACCACGTGGAACTTCTTAATCTTGAAAACTACAAATCGGAAATCCATCGAACGCTGATCTCAAAGCTCGATCTCGAAAAGCTTTCGCGGGTGAACTCCACTCAGGCGCGACAGGCCGTCTCAGGCATCGTCAAGGAGATCATCGCCGACCAGCGTGTTCCCTTGAACTACGACGAGCAGGAGAAGATTCAGTCCGATCTTCTTGACGAAGTCTTCGGACTTGGGCCTCTCGAAACCCTTCTGCGCGACCCCAAGATCTCCGACATCATGGTCAATAACAAAGACCATGTCTTTATTGAAAAGAGCGGCCTCCTTTCCCGCGCTCCTGTTTCATTCCGCGACGACCGTCACCTGCTGCAAATCATCGACCGCATCGTCTCCCGGGTGGGCCGCCGCGTCGACGAGTCTTCGCCCATGGTCGACGCCCGCCTGCCTGACGGATCCCGCGTGAACGCGATCATTCCTCCGCTGGCGCTCGACGGCCCGTCGCTCTCCATTCGCCGCTTCGGCACCGGCCCCCTCGGCGCAAACCAGCTGGTCGAAATCAAGACCATCTCTGCCGAAATGATGGAAGTCCTTGCCTGCGCCGTCAAAGCGCGCATCAGCATCGTCATCTCCGGCGGCACCGGCTCTGGTAAAACGACGCTGCTGAATATCATGTCCCAGTACATTCCCAATGGAGAGCGCCTGGTCACCATCGAAGACGCCGCCGAACTTCGCCTTGCGCAAGAGAACATCGTCCGCCTTGAAACCCGCCCGGCCAACATCGAAGGAAAAGGCGCCATCATGCAGCGGCAATTGCTCATCAACTGCCTGCGTATGCGTCCTGACCGCATCATCATGGGTGAGGTCCGCGGCGAAGAAGCCTTCGACATGCTCCAGGCCATGAACACCGGTCACGAAGGATCGATGACCACGGTCCACGCCAATACGCCACGCGACGCCATCTCGCGCCTTGAATCGATGGTGGCGATGGGTTCCATGAACATGCCCGAGAAGTCGATCCGCCAGCAGATATCCTCGGCGATCACCATCGTCGTTCAGGCCACGCGACTCAGCGACGGAACGCGCAAAGTTACCAGCATCTCTGAGATCACAGGCATGGAAGAGAACGTCATCAGCATGCAGGAAATCTTCGCCTTCAACAAGAAAGGCATCGGTCCAGACGGAAAGGTAATCGGCGTATTCCAGCCCAGCCGTATTCGCCCCAAGTTCCTCGAACGGCTGCGGGTTTCCGGCATCATTCTGCCGCCCACGCTTTTTGAGAAAGAAACACCGGTCAATTGCTAGCACGAAAGGAGGATCGACAGTTATGGGAATGATCATCATCCTGGTTTTTGCGGGCGTCTTCGCCGTCGTCGCGTTGCTGCTGATCGCCACAGGCAGCGGGGCCGCGCAGCAGCAGAAACAAGTCCTGGCTACACTCGACTCAGCGCTCGCCACTGAAAGCAGAGAGACTCGCGAACAGATCCTCAACCTGCGCAAGAGAGACGCCATGAGCGGTATTCCATGGCTAAACAAGAAGCTCTTGACCGCGGAGCTCGGGCCCCAGATTCAGAATCTGCTTCATCAGGCCGACCTCAAATGGACAGTCGGCGGCCTGCTCTCGATGTGCGCCGCCAGCTTTCTGGTTCCGGCCATTCTCGTCAACATGCGGTTCGGCTCCCTCATCATTGCTTGCGGGGTGGGCCTCGTTACCGGCTCACTGCCCTTCGGGGTGGTCTTCTTCAAGCGGGGTAAGCGCTTCGGCTCCTTCCAGGAGGGACTGCCTGAGGCTCTCGACCTGATGGTGAGCGCGCTGCGCGCCGGACACAGCCTGATCGCCGCCATGGGCCTGGTTTCGCGTGAGTGTCCTGATCCGGTCGGCAGCGAGTTCAAGGCGTGCTTTGAAGAACAGAACTTCGGCCTCGAGCTGAAGAACGCACTCGACAACCTGATCAAGCGCGTCCCGCTACAGGATCTTCGGATTGTCTCCACCGCCATCATGATCCAGAAGGAGAGCGGCGGCAACCTCGCAGAGGTGCTCGACAAGACCGCGCACGTGATTCGTGAGCGCTTCCGGCTGAAGCGGCAGGTTTCAACGCATACGGCGCAGGGCAGGCTTACGGGATGGATCCTCACCCTGCTGCCCGTCGCTCTCGCATTCGCGCTCTACACAGTGAACCCCGAGATGATGAGCATCCTGTGGAAACGCGATATCGGAATCAAGCTTATGGAGACCGCGATTGGCATGATCATTGTCGGCGGCCTCATCATCCGCAAGATCGTCAACATGGACGTTTAAGGACGCACTATGGGATTTGCAGTCACAGCGTTTCTCGTCATCTTCGTTCTGATAGCCAGCGGGGGCCTCCTGCTGTTCTATCGCGAAGCCATGTTGCAACGCATCACCGATGTGATCAATCCTTCGGCAAAGAAAAAAGGCCTGATCGGCCAGATTCAGGATTCAGGCTTCTCCGTCGGTAACCTCGTTGAACACTTCAACAGTGTGATTCCCAAATCGCAGGCTGAGGTCTCGGTGGTCAA
>Ga0182015_10001954_pt1 | contig 26027 bp, 24 predicted proteins | sample 712P3MmetaG_FD_120478 | JGI IMG/M metagenome (GOLD analysis project Ga0182015, IMG submission 120478) | Permafrost microbial communities from Stordalen Mire, Sweden - 712P3M metaG | ecosystem: Environmental > Terrestrial > Soil > Wetlands > Permafrost | place: Sweden: Stordalen | collected...
CCGATGCAGGACCTGTATCTCCACCTGAAACTCCTTTTGCAGCATGCGAACGTAGTTCGCTGAGGGGTCAGGTGGGTCAATTTTCAACCGGCGGGGTGGGTCAATTTTACTCCGGCGCTAACACCACGATCCGATCCAGACGAAAAATGCCGAGACGACCTGCAAACGGCCGGGCACGTCGCGGCGTTGGTAAAACAGGGCCCCCAGAAAGATCGACTCGAGGAAGAACGCGAACAGGCCTTCCATGGCCAGCGGCTGTCCCACGACCGACCCGGCCTTTGCGGAAAATACCGCCCAATTCGTGCCAAACTGAAACTCCATCGGAATACCGGTAACGACGCCCATCGCGAAGTTCACCGCAAATATCTTTGCCCAAAAAGTCGCGGCCCTCGCCATCATCGGATCGCGCGTTTGCGCGGCACGAAGCATGAACCACGCGACGAACGGCGCCAGCCCCATGGTGGTAATCGGAAAAAGGTAATGAAACATGACCGTAAATGCGAACTGGATGATATCGGCGGTCGCCACGTCCACGGAGTCAGCCCCCTTCGCCTGTGAAGGTTGAGTCCTTTGAAATCACGGGGCGCACTCCCTTGGCCTGGTGAACGATCGGGCCTCAGCGAGGGGTCGTCGCTCGGCTCTTCTCTCCGGAAGTAAACCCCAGCGAAGGCGTTACGAGCGGTAAGCCGTATCAAACGCGCATGTGGGCACAACTCTATCGGACTATTGGAAGTCTCACCGACTCTGAGCGCGACTTCGGCCTGGCGGCGCAGCGCATCCAAGAAGCCCTCCTGACGGTACACGTACCCACTGTTTCAGGACTTGATCTTGGCGTGAGGGCCTCGCCGGCCAGGCAGGTTGGTGGGGATTATATCGATTTGTTTCCCTTCGGCACAAAGCGGCTGGTGTTTGCCATGGGAGACGCCTCCGGGAAGTCGCTATCAGCGGCCCTCAATGCATTGATGCTCCGCTATTTGGTTCGCGGCCTCGTGCGCGTCATAGGAAGCGATGACTTGGAGTCGATTACGGCACATACCAATGACATCGTTACGGAAGATCTGCACGACGGTGACCAGTTCATTACTTTCGTAATAGGGGAATTGGATGTTTCTTCAGGCTCGCTGAAGGTCGTCAACGCCGGGCACGAGCCTCCTTTGATTCTCCGCCAAGACTGCAGCATCGTCGAAAGCATGTCCAGCCCAAACCTCGTGCTGGGAGTGAAACCAAACCTGGGATTCAGGGGAGAGCAAACCCCGCTTGGCATTGGAGATATCGTAATCGTATATACCGACGGACTCACCGAGGCGACCAATAAGAAGGGCGAGCTTTTTACCATTGAATCCTTGCAGGACACGATCGTAGAGTACCGCCATTTGGGTTCGCAGCAACTGGCCGAGGCTCTGTTCGATACCGTAAGAACGTATGCAGGTGGGGACCTGCGCGACGACGCGACCGTTTTGGTTATGCGTCGGATTCGCTGAGTCAGCAGCCTTTTATTTTCCCCGTCAGCACGTAGTTGAGCGACTCGAGTATCTCGTCGTAACAGGGGCCGTCGGCGCCAAGGGACTTGTACTGCTGCCGGCTCTTGCCGTTGGACGGCGAGAAACTCGACCCCGTGAAGGTTAGGAGGTCGCTCGAATGAACGGTGTTGAGCGACGACCACGAGGATGCCTGGCGGCGAGTCTGATCCAAGCCGTTGCCGTTCTTCGTCTGCAAAATGCTGGTCGTCTGCGTGGCGGTGCTGGCACCGGCGACGTAGTCGTACCGAAGGCTGAGCGGGTAGCTCCACTGGCTTTGCGCCTTGACGGTCCTGCCGCGCGTCGTGGTCCGCGTGTTTGACGAGATCGTCGTCGCCTGCGTGATGTCTTGGAGAAACTGGTTTGATGCAACGTTGATCCGTTGTACGTTTGAGAACGAAACGTTCTGCGTCACTTGGGTCGTGATGCGTCCCTTGGAAGTCAGTACGTAGCCCTTGAGGCTCACCGGGTGCGTTGCCGAAACGTCGATCGTTCCCTTGGCGTTGGAGCCATTGACGTGTACGCGCTCGACGACTTTTTGCGCGGGTGCGGCAGCGGTGCCGTTCTCGGTCAGCGCACCGGTTACTTGCGTCGAGCCGTGATCTTCGTAGACGAGCAGTGCGGCATTTGCCGCGAAGTAGTCGTCATCGTTGAAGACCGACACCGCGATCGTGTGCGGGTTGCCGTCGTCGAGTTGGGCGGCAAAGGGCGTAAGGTCGATGCGGTAGGGCTTGAAATTCAGCGTTTCCACGCCTGGAATCGGGATCCACAAGTAAGGGTCGATACCGCCGGTGTAGATCCAGGGATAGATCGGGGCCACCCCGGCGGGCTGGCTGTCGAGCGTCACTTCGCCCTCGCGAAAGGCGGTGTTACCGCAGTTTTGGAGCTTCTTGGCGAGGTCGTTCGGGAAGCACGTGTACCAGAACTCGTCGGTGGACTGCGATTCGAGGAAAACGTCGAGATACGCCGCTTCGACATTGGTCGGAAATGTAAATGTGCCGGTCATTTGGTCGGTCGGCCCGTCAAGATCGACGTACCCGCCCGTGGGGCCGGCCGACAACGGATACACCGCATCCGCACTCAGCGCAGCCGGGTACTGTTTGGTTGCCGGATAGAAATCTAGCTCGGCCGTGCCGTAGATTATGCTCGTGTACTGCGAGTTGACGATATTGTAGACGGATGCTTGGCCGATCGAAGCTTGGGCGAAAATAGGAGCATATTCGGAGACATCGCGTTCGACATTCCACTGTGGACTCGCGTTCGGGCCCGGCTCGGACGTCGTTCCGAAATAGACGTTGGTGGCGCCGATCCAAACGGCACCCGTGCGGTCGTATTGCACGCCCGCCGAGACGCGGAAGTGCATCTTGAAGATGATCTTGGCGTACGGGCCGGGACAGTTCGACGGCGGCGAGTAGTTGAACGGGTGATCGCTGTAGTCGCCGAATTTCCCAACCGGTAGCTGGCCGGACTGAAGCGGCGGAGTATGCGGATTGAAGAGCTTGTCGATGCAGGGAGCTTCGTTGGGGTGCGAGACCGGCGGATCCGCGGTTACGGGATATCCGGCACCGCCGCGTGAATTGTTGCTCTTCAGGACGCTTGCCATTTTCGAACGGAGCTCGTGGGCGCTGCGTTCCAGCGAAAGCGCGCCCTGCAATTGCGGCGCGTTCGCTCCCGCCGGAACGGTACCATCGAATGGCGCGTGGCCCGCGCACCCGCAACATATGAGCGCGACGACGAGTGCTGTGTGACGCATCTCCAACCCTCCTCCGTGGTTATTCGTAATCCGGTGCGAAGTAATCGTCGGGGAACTGATGCATGAAGAAGTTTGGCTTATAGGGCGCTTCGATCCGAACGAACTTGGCCGGGCTCTGCGTAAAGTCGAAACAGTCGCTCGCGGGAGAGGTAGCGCGCTTATCCGCAGGCGCCAACTGACCCAAACCGTAGAGATCTTCGGCAAAACGCAACACGCTCGCCGTTTCGTATTGGATGTGCGAAACGTGATTGTGTTTGGCGTAGGGAGACATGATGACCAGCGGAACGCGGAACCCGAGGCTGTCGCGGTCCTTATACGGTGGGGGAACGTGGTCGTACAGGCCTCCCCAATCGTCCCATTGGATAAAGATCGCCGTTGAATCCCAGAACTTGCTCTCGCCGACGGTGTTGACGAGTGCGGCGACCCATGACGGGCCGTACTTGCCGGGGCAGTTGACGTGATCGGAGTCGTCGCATACGGGCGTAATCCAGGTGAAGTTCGCCAGCTTCCCAGCTTTGACGTCGGTGATGAACTTCCAATTGGGCGAGATCACGTCTTTCTTCCAATCGGGGCCTTCGTAGATGTGTTTGACTGCTTGATAGCTCGACCAGGTACCGCCATCGCCGCTGGATACGCTGCCGTACTGACTCGCGTAAAACCGCCACGACAGCTTTGCCTTATCCAGTTCATCGCCTAACGTCTGATAATCGAAACACGCCGGCTCATAGCCGCCATACGTTCGACTCGTGGTGATGGTTTGGACCTGTGCCGCGCCGTTATTCTCGCACCCCCAATAGCCGCCGGGAAGATCGACGCTCCAGGCGGCCTGAGCGGCGATGATGTACTGGTGCGCGACGAAGCTCTCGTCGAGTTGCGATTGGAACATGTCGTCGGCGAGCGAGCCCTCACGAGCCATGTCGAAATACGGCTTCGATTCGCCGTGAGGAACGTAGACATACTGGGGATTAGCGGGGCCGCCTTCGGAAAATTCGTTATCGAAGCCGTTCATGCGGCAGTGCGTCCCGGGGAGCTTCCCAGTGCCGTTGCAGGCCGCGAACATTGCCATGGCGGAGTGATCGATCTCGTAATGGGTGCCCAGCGACGAGGGCTGCAGCGTGATGGTGTTACCCTGGGAATCCTCTCCTTTTGAAACCGTGTTCGCCCCGGGGTAACCTTGGAACAGGTTATCGAAGCTGCGATTTTCTTGGACGATGTAGACGACGTGCGTAATCTTGCCTGCGCCGCTTCCCGTCAACTCGCGCAACGGCGCACCGCCTTGCATGTACGGCAGCGAGCCCGAGGCGCATCCGGCGAGGATCGCCGCGTCCCCCAAAAAGGCCAGTGCGCGGTGCCAACGACCTCTATTCCTCATGATGCTTCGCTCCTCGACTGCCTAGTGGTGAGTGGTCCGGACGTTCTCGCTGACGCCTTCGCGCTCCCTCGGGCGGCCGCCGCGTCGGCGTCGGCTTACTGGACGCACGCCGTGATCGCCTCAATCACGCGCTTCGTCTCGTCCGGGTCTCGGACCGCAATGCACGCGACGCCGGTGCTGCGTACGGGGTAATCGTTTCCCCCCGGGAACAGGGCGTCGCCCACGTAGATCATTTCCGCTATCGTTATACCGAGGATATCCCGCAGTTTTCGAATGCCGTACGCCTTATCGATCCCTGGAAGCGTGATGTCGATCGACGTGGTCCCGCCCAGCCGGACGGAGAACTCGGGAAGCGCAACGTCGAGGAGCGCCTTGATCTTCTGGCGTTTGGCAAAATCAGGATCCCATGTACTCTTCTCGTCAAGCGGGGCTTCCTGCCCGAGCGCCGAGTAGGTAATTTGGCTTCCACGATCTTCGATCGTCTCGCCCCAGGTCGTCGTTGCCGCAAATCCAGATGAAGCCACCGCCGCGTTCAATGCGGCGACGATTTGTTGCTTCTGCGCGTCGCTTAGGTCCTCCGAATAGAGCTTTCGCCAGCCAGCCTCATACTGATAGAAGATCGTCCCCGACGTCGGTAGGATGGATAAATTGCTAAGGCGCGCTTCGCGCGGAAGTCTGGCCAGAACCTGCGTTTCAAACTGATCCCAACTGCCTCCTGAGATAATGGCGACCTTCAGTACCGCGAGCAGAGAGGTCAAGAGCATCGCCATCTCGGGATCGATCGTCGCTTTGCTTGGCGCCAGCGTACCATCAAGGTCAAAAACGATCAGTTTATTCATCGCTGCGCCCCACCGATCTTTTGCTCTAGCTCGGCTTGGAGGGTTTCGAATGCGTTGGGATCTTTTCCGTACACGTACTGGCGGGTATTGACCAAGAAGGCGTAGTTGCTCCCGTTGGGAAGCTGCTCGGCCCACGTATTGGTTCCGGGCATGGACCCCTCGCGCGCCCAGTCCGCTCCGGGCTCGGGCGTGCCGACGCCCCAAATGAGGTACTTCTTCATGAGCTTGAGCATGGACTCGGCGTTGGTCGCGATCGCCGCTGCGCCGCCGGCGACCTCGAGCGCCATGTCGTCGCCGCTATAGGGGAAGGGATAGCGTCTATTCGACAGCACGTACACCGCCGACAAGCCAGCGTAATCCGAGTAGTACTTCGCGACTTCATCTTTGAGGCGTCGCCCGACGGTGGGCGAGATCGACACGTTTTGGGCATCTAACGGTGCGGCGACCTCCTTCGCGATGTAGTCGGCAAAGCTCATCCCTGACGCCTTGGCAATGACCATCCCGAGCACGGTGTAGCAGAAGTTGCAGTATGCATACGTCGTGCCCGGCCGTTCTTGCAACGGTTGCGGCAGCTGATAGCGCACGTAATCCACTTGACCGACGGTCTTCTTGAGGTTCAGCGCCAATGCTATCTCCCGCATCTTGAACGTTGGATCGTAGTGCGGCGGTTTGGAATCATCCCATCCCGATTCGTGAAGGATCATGTCCTCGATGGTGATGTCGTAGACGCGCTTGTCGACCTTCGCTCCCTTCGGAAGCGGTGCGGTGATGCCTAGATAGTTGAAGACTTTAGCGTTTGGATCGACCTTGTTCTCCTGGATCAGTTCGTAGAGCGCCGCGTCCACCCACGCTTTGGTATTGCTCGCCAGCCGCATGATCGTCTTGGTCGTCGTCGTCGACTTTGCCAGCGACTCATACGTGTATGCATGCGAAAAGGTCATTCTCCCACGCACGGAAACCGCCAGCTGAGCATTGGGTACCTGCTGCGCGAGCATAAACTGCACGACGAGCCTATCCAGCGTCGCATCGCGGCCGGGGCCGCTTATTGAGATCTTTGCGTCGAATGGCGCTGCGGCAAAGCGACCCAGAGGCGGGACGCCGTAGGAAGCCGGAGCGTTCGACCGATCCGCGCATGCGACGAGCCCCGAGGCGCTGAGCAGCAAGAAAAGAGCGCGTGCCGAGCGTGCGTTCATCCCCGATACGTACGCTCGAGGAGAAGGATGGCCTTTTCGTTCGCCGGAATACGGCACGACAACTTTCAAGCTAACGGAGGCGTCGATGAAAACTTTTACTCGAAGCGGCCTTGGTATTCTCGTTGTTGCCCTCGTCGCATGTTCCGGAGCCGGCGGAGGGGCCGCGACGCCTTCAGCCGCGCGCGGCGCGCAGGCGCCCGATGTCGCCGGCGGTCACGAGATATTCCAGAAACTTGACATTCATCCGATGGCGGGCGCGCCACCCATTCTGATAAATTTCGTGGCCAACGGACCTTCACAAGGCGGCGTGCCTTGCATCAGTTGCGTCAACGGTGCCTCGTCGGCCGACAACATCGGAATGACGGGCCCGTCGAGTTACGTTCCGTCGGGAGCGACGTGGCAGTATGCGTTATCGTTTACCGACATCAGCTATAAGGGCAAATGCAAGCTTGCCTGGGTCATCACGGGCGGTAAGAAGACGATCGACAGTTTCTCGGCGACGCTCAATATCCCCAACTCTGCCGCCGGCGGCTTCATTCTCTACGCTCTCAATCGGGGACGGCCGAGCTATTCCGGGGCGGCGACCCTCACCGGAAAAGTGACCTGCGGGAAGAGTACGCCGTCGCTTCAGGTGCCGCTCGAGTTTCAGTAGCAGGCGGCGCTAGCTCGAGACGTCGGCGCGGACGTCGATTGCGAAGTTGACCGAGCGTGCGACGAAGCAGAGCCGATGGGCCTCGTCGTGCAGGCTGCGTGCCTTCGCAACGTCGTCGGTCTCGGAGATGCGCACCGTCGGGCGCAGTTCCACGCGAACGAACTGCCCCGACGCCGCGCCGTTCTCTTCCAGCGTCCCGGTTGCATCGTCGCGGTAGTCGATCACCGTGACCCCGTTGACGGCGCAGAGGTGCAGGTACCATAGCATGTGACATGAGGAGAGGCTGGCGACCAGCAGTTCTTCGGGATTATAGCGGGCCGCGTCACCGCGAAACGTGGGATCGCTCGACCCGTCGATTTCGGGCTTCCCTCGCGTCCCGATGGTGAAATCGCGGCTGTAGTTGCGGTACGTCATCGGCGGAACGCCGTCGAATGCCCACGACACGCGCGTTGCATACTGGTGCTCGGTCACCCTTGGATGATAGCATGAGCGGCGATGCGGGTGATTACCCTCAACGCTAACGGCATCCGGTCCGCCGCGCGACGGGGCTTCTTTCCCTGGGCAGCCGCTCAGGACGCCGACGTCATCTGCCTTCAGGAAACGCGCGCACAAGAGCATCAGCTCTTGCCCGAGGCGACCGCCCTGGCCGGCTACACCGCGTTCTTCGTGGACGCGGCGCGGCGCGGCTACAGCGGGGTTGCGATCTACGCGCGGCATAAACCGGCGAAAGTCCGGCGGACGCTGGGCTGGGACGAGATCGACTCGGAGGGGCGCTTCGTGCAAATCGATCTGGGGGACGTAACCGTGGCATCGCTCTACGTACCGTCGGGAATCAGCGGTCCTCCGAGACTCGCCTTCAAGATGGACTTCTTAGAGCGGTTCTTGGCGGTGATGGCCCAGCTGCGCGGCTCGGGAAAATCTCACATCGTCTGTGGCGATTTCAACATCGCGCATAAGGAGATCGATACGTACAATCCCGTGCGGAACGGCGGCGTCACCGGATTTCTTCCCGAGGAACGAGCCTGGCTCGATACGCTCTTGGAGCGCGTCGGCTGGATTGACGCCTTCCGCCTCGTCAATCGGGAGGAGCGGCAGTATACGTGGTGGTCGAACTGGCCCGCGGCGTGGGAACGCAATCTCGGATGGCGGATCGACTATCAAATGATCACGCCGGATTTGGCACCGCTGGTGCGGCACGCGGAGATATACAAAGGCCAGCGCTTTAGCGACCACGCGCCGCTCACCGTCGATTACGATCTTTCCCTAACGCGATCAGCACCTTTGGCGGAAGCAGAAAGCTGAGCGTCCCGTCCAACGACGCCGCATCGCGGACGCTCACGGCGGCGAGTGCCGCTTTCTTCATCTCGACGGCGGCACCGCCGATGAGGCTGCCGACGACGATGCTGAACGACGGTTCGTGTCCCACGAGCATCAAAGCGCTCGCGTTTTTGTAATCGTGCACGATCTCGCGGAGGCATTCGAAGGTGAAACCGGCGCCCAGCCGCGCGTCGAGCGTAACGGCATCGTTCAAACGCACCCGCTCGGCGACGATCTCGGCGGTCGTGCGGGCGCGCAGCAGCGGACTGCTTACGATCGCATCGAGCTCGAGCGATAATCCAGCGATCCCCCGCGCCTCACGCCTCATCCGCGCGATACCCTCCTTCGTCAGCGGGCGATCCTCGTCGGGCCCCTGCCATTCGCCGGGCTCCACGGCGATGGCGTGGCGGAGAAAGTAAAGGTTCACAACGTCATGCTTCGACAGGGTCACCATGACACTCCTCAGGATGACACCGAGGGTGGACCGGGTAAAACGGCGGGGATGACCAGTTGGCAAACGCGGGTGCTTCACTCGCAGGCGCGGATTCCGCAAGGATATCGCTCACTTTCGACGCCGGTCTATCGCGGCTCGACGACCCTGTTCGAAAAGGCGGCAAGCGTCACCGATGCCTGGGATCAGGAGCGCGTGGGCTACACGTACGGGCTTTATGGTACTCCGACAGCGCTCGAGCTGGCAGCGCGCATCTGCGAGCTGGAAGGGGGGCGTCACACCATGATCCTGCCTGGCGGCCAGGCGGCGATCTCGCTGATCGACTTCGCGCTGCTCAACGCCGGGGATCACATCCTCATTCCCCACAGCGTCTACGGTCCCAACAAGCTGCTGACGAACAAACTGCTGGCACGTTTCGGCGTCAGTTCGACGTTTTACGAGCCGATGATCGGCGAGGGCATCGCCGATCTCTTCCAGTCCAACACGCGGCTCGTCTGGACCGAGAGTCCCGGCTCCATCACCATGGAGGTGCAAGACGTTCCGGCGATCGCGCGCGTCGCGCATGCGCGCGGCGCGCTCCTCGTGCTCGACAACACCTGGGCCGCGGGCGTGCTGTTCGACGCGTTCGCGCACGGCGTCGACGTGACGATGCAGGCGATAACCAAGTACATCGGCGGTCACAGCGACGTGCTGCTCGGCTCGGTAACCGTGCGCGACGCCGAGCTCTACCGGCGCCTCGGCGACGCGCGCCAGGTGATCGGCGCAGCCGTATCGCCGGACGAGTGCAGCCTCGCGCTGCGCGGTCTGCAAACGCTCGCGGTGCGGCTGGAATCGGTCGAACGCTCCGCTTTGGCGATCGGGAACTGGCTGGCCGAGCGCCCTGAGGTCGAGTGCGTGCTGCATCCCGCATTGGCGTCGTGTCCGGGACACGAGTTCTGGGAGCGCGATTTCCTCGGCTCTTCCGGCGTCTTTTCGTTCGTCTTCGCGCCGGGGCCGACGCGCGCGCAAGTCCAGGCCTTCGTCGATTCGCTCGAGCTGTTCGAGATCGGCTACAGCTGGGGCGGCACGCACAGTCTTGCCGTCGCCTACACGATCGGTCGGCCGGAACGGCCGGCCTACGACCACCGGCTGGTGCGCCTAAGCATCGGGCTCGAGGCCACCGCCGATCTCATCGCCGACCTGGAACAGGCGTTGGACAAACTCCGGATGTGATTCGGCGGCCGGTCCGAGCGAATAACCCAATGCGGCGCAGAAACGTCGGTCAACCCTCATTATCGGTGCTTAGTGGTTTCAAGCCTATGGCCGCGATCGCGGCGGCGACAAAACAGAGAAGCGCGGAGATAGCCATGGCATCGCGAAAACCGTTAAGGTACGAGGCAGCGGCGGTGACGACCAGGCCCAACGCCGCGATGCCGATCAATCCTGCGGTTCGAGCGATCGCGTTGTTGATGCCCGAAGCAACCCCGGCATGCTCGACGGGCACGGCGTTCATCACGGTCGTCGTCAGCGGCGCGACGAACAGTGCGCCAGCGCAGCCGAGAATGATGCTCGCAGGGAAAAACGTCGTCCAGTACGAGCCGCCGGCGCCCGGCATCGCGTAGGCGAGAAAGCCGCAACCGGCAAGGATTCCGCCCACGAGCAGCGGCGTTCGTGCTCCGATTCGGACGACCAGACCGCCCGACCACCGCGATGCGGCGACCATGATGAAGATGACGGGCAGCAGTGCGCCGCCGGCCGCCGAGGGCGAATAGTGGTGGACGTTGATTAAGACGAAGGGCACAAAGTACATGCTTCCGCCGAGGGCCGCATAGAGAAAGAACGTGTAGACGTTGGAAACGCTGAAGGCGCGCACGGCGAACAGATCGCAGCGCACCATCGGATCGGGCGTTCGGCGTTCGAAGAACACGAACAGGACGAGCGCTAGCAGGCCGGCGACGACCGTGCCGATGCCGGTGAACGAAACGTGCGCGGCGTTCATCGAGATGAGGCCGTAGACCAGCAACCCCAAGCCAACCGTCGCCAGCGTGGCGCCGACGACGTCGATGCGCCGAACCGCGGTGTCGTCGCGGCTCTCGCTGACGTGGCGAGCGATGATGAGGAGAACGATCGCGGCGATCGGCAAGTTGATGACGAAGACGTAACGCCAGGAGAATGCCTGCGTGAGCCAACCGCCGATCACCGGTCCCAGCGCCGCGGTAAGCGAGGAGAAGCCCGACCACAGGCCAATCGCGCGGCCCCGCGCCTCGCCCGAATACGCGGCGCTGAGCATCGAAAGACTTCCCGGCGTGAGCAGTGCACCGCCGACGCCTTGGACGCAGCGCGCGACGACGAGCATCGCCGGATCGGTCGCCAGCGCGCAGGCCGCCGATGCGAGCGCAAAGAGCGCGATACCGCATCCGAAGACGAGGCGGCGCCCATAGAGGTCGCCGAGCGATCCCCCCAAGAGGATCAGCGCCGAGAGAAAGAGCGAGTAGCCCTCGATGACCCACTGGGTCTCTCCCGTGGTCGCGTGGAGCTCTCGCTGCAGTACCGGCAGCGAGACGTTGACCGCGGTCCCGTCGATGAAGCCCATCGCCGAACCGAGAATTGCGGCGATCAGTACCCACGGCACGCGCGAGGCCGTCATCGAAGCGGACTGAGGGCATTGCCGCGAAAAACCCTTTTCATGAGCGCCCTCCTCGAGCGTCCGCTGCGCAGCGCCATCCTCGCGGCGGCCGACAATCCCCTCGTGCGCCGGGGGGTTACCCGCTACGGTATGCGTCTGGGAGCGGGCCGGTTCGTCGCCGGAGAGAGCATCGCCGAGTTTTTGCCGATCGCGCGCACCGCGAACGCGCGCGGGTTTGCAGTCGCGGCCACGCTGCTGGGCGAGAGCATCGCCGACGTTCGTGAAGCGCAAGCCGTCACGGACGAATACTGCGAGCTGCTCGATGCCTTTGCGTGCGAGCAGATCGATGCGAACGTCGCGTTCAAGCTCACCCACGTCGGACTCGACATCGGCGACGATGTGGCGATGGAGAACGCGGGGCGCATCGCGGCGGTGGCGCTGGCGCACGGCAACACGATCCGCACCGACATGGAGCAATCCCGGTACGTCGATCGTACCTTGGCGATCTACCGGACGCTACGCGAGCGCTGCGGCTGCAACGGGCTCGTGCTGCAGTCGTATCTGTACCGCAGCGAAGCGGACCTGCGCGCACTGCTGCCGCTCGCGCCCAACGTCCGCATCGTCAAGGGGGCGTATCTCGAGCCGCCGGAGATCGCCTACGCGCGCAAGGCCGACGTCGACGCTAACTACCTCAGGCTGGCAGAACTCGCCCTTTCGCACGACGGTTACACCGCCATTGCCACCCACGATCCGAAGATCGTCGCGCATATCGAGGCGTTCGCCGCCGCGCGGGGGCTGCCAAAACGCGGGCGTTTCGAGTTTCAGTTGCTCTACGGCATCGCGGAGCCGATGGCGCGTGGCCTCGTGGAGCGGGGCTACCGCGTGCGGCTGTCGATCCCGTACGGGTCGTTCTGGTTTCCGTACCTCATGCGCCGCTTGGCGGAACGGCCCGCGAACCTCGCGTTCTTCTTGCGCAACGCGATCGCGCCGCGATGAGCGAGGCGAGGCTGGCCGTCGGCGGCATTTGGGCGGCGGTCATTACGCCGGTCACGCCGGATCTCACACCTGACGCGCAGCGCGCGATTCCATACTACCGCGATCTGCTCGCGAGCGGCTGCGACGGCATCAACCTGCTGGGGACGACCGGCGAAGCGATGTCGTTCAGCGCCACGCAACGGCTGCAGTTTATGGAACGCATTGCGGCCAGCGGCTTACCGCTGGAACGCGTGATGGCCGGTACCGGCGCAGCCTCGCTCGACGATGCCGCGCGCCTGACACGTTTCGCGCTCGAACGCGGGTTTGCGGCGGCGCTGATCATGCCGCCGTTCTTTTTCCGCGAGGCGTCCGACGACGGCATCGCTGCGTTCTACGAAGCGCTCCTCGAACGGGTGAACGCGCCGGCGCGCAGCCTGCTGCTCTACAACTTCCCGCGGATGGCCGGGGTCACGCTGCACGCCTCCCTAGTCGAGCGCATCGCGAGGAGCTCGAAGGGAGGTGTGTTCGGAATGAAGGACAGCTCGAACGACGCCGCGTTGCAATCCGACGCGCTGGCGCGCCTGCCGGAGTTCGTCGTGCTTCCCGGTTCCGAGAGCGATCTGGTCGAGGCGAAGCGGCGCGGTTGCGCGGGCTGCGTTTCCGGCAGCGTCGCGCTCTGGGCGCCGCTCGCGAAGCGCGTGTTCGAACGCGAAGATGAGGGCGAAGCTGCTGAGCTGCGCCAACTGCGAGCGTCGCTGGAGGGGTTATCGCTGGTTCCGGTGATGCGCCGCCGCATAGCCGAGCTGCGCAACGATCCCGAGTGGGAGCGTGCGGTGCCGCCGTTGCAGCCGGCATCAAGTGACGCATTTCGTCTGGCCGGCGTCTACACGCTGGCCGAACGGGTGCTTGAGGATCCGGCGCGCGCGCGTGCTTGGTTCAAAGAGCGCAATCGCGCGCTGGATGGAGAGAGGCCTCTCGATCTGCTCGACACAGAGGCCGGCGTGCAGCGCGTCGTCGAGGTCCTGAATCGAATCGAGTAACGCGAGGCGCTGTCGCATCGTCGCGCTCACTCGCGCCTCAGTGAGACTCACCGCGTGGGTTCCTTTCCGGTCCAAACTTGTTCGATGATGAGCCAGCGTCCGGCCTCAAGGCCGTAGAGCGTTAGATACGTGCCCTTCAGCCGCTGCGTCCCGCCGGTTTTTGGATTCGTAAGGACCTCGTCAAAAGCGCCGGTATCATAGGCGAGCGAACCCGAAGCGGCTTGTGCGAGGCTGTGGAAGTGGATGTCGCTCGTGAATGCGCTCGTCATTGCGCGGTAAAGGGATCGTATCGCCGCTCGTCCGACGAAGCGCCGGCCATCCGACGTGACGAAAATAGCGTCGACAGCATAAAGATCGGCGGATTGCTCCAGGCGCTTTTCATGCAGGTCGGCGGCCCAAGCGTTTCTCAATGCCGCAAAGTCGGGGCGCATTTCAATTGCGGTCGCGGCGCTAGGAATAACGCTGCTCAGGATGAGGCAGCATAGGGTTACGCAGACTGTCATGCTTCGTCCTTCGACTCGCTTCGCTCGCTCAGGATGACACAGCGCTAGTGCAGTGCGTATGCGGTGAGGTTGCCGTTTTCGTCGGAACAGTAGACCCAGCCGTTCACGACGATCGGACTCTCCCAGTGTATCCCGCCGATATTGACCTTGGAACTCCGTTGCGCGCTGCTCCAAAGCTCTTTACCGGTCGACGCGTTGAGCGCCACGAGCGCGCTGTTGAAGGCGACGAAGAGCATGCCGTTGGCGACGACGGGCGACGAGCCCTCACCGTTGCTGTTTCCGGGACTCATCTGCCAAATGCCGACGAGCTGGCTAACGCCCGAGCGATTGGTTTGGAGTTGGTACGCCTCGACTTCCTCGCTAAACCCCACGAAGACCCAGGCGTTGTTCGAGGCGTCGCTCCAGATCGCGGGAGCCGAGAACAATCCGCCCGGAAGATCGACCTCCTGCAGTTCGCCGCCGATGCCGGGAAGCGTTGCGCGATTGAGCAGCTTGAGGATGGCGTCTTTGCCGCCTTCGACGATCATGTAGGGCGTCGAGCTGCTAGATTGCGTCGGAAGAATCCCCGGTGACGAGCTTCCGAGATCCGTATCGCCGTTTTCGAGCTGTTGATAATCGGTGGGCGTGTAGCTGCCAATGCGGGTCGAGAGATCGGCGCTGAGCGAGAGCAGCGTGTCGCCGTAGTTGTCGCCGCCGGAGCCGGCATCGAACTGGCCGTTGCCGGTGGCCGCATAGATTCGGCCGTTCATGGACGAATCCGGATCGACGACGGCGCCGCCACGCCCCCAAATGCCCGAACGCTGCTGCGAGCAGGTGTTTGCGTGAATGAGTTTTCTGTACTTGCTACAGAGCGAGTTGAAGACCGTCGTCTTACCGTCGCTCAGTCGTACCGCGACCACGTGACCGTCGTAGGGCGGCGCATCTCCGTAGTAGCCGGAGGTCGTGGCGTAGAGATAACCGTTGGCGACGTTGAGCGGCGATGCGTCCTTCTCGCTGAGCGGCAGATGCGTGATGCGCAACGGGAATCCCGGCGCGTGCTCCTCATGCCCGGTGGCGGCGGAGAGCTTGTGCACCTTGCCGTCGATACCGGGAACGTAGATGGATCGTCCGGACGGATCCGCGGCCGGCGTCGAGTTCGTCACGGTGGAACCGTGGGTCGAGAACTTCCACATGATCTTTCCGGTCGTGGCCTCGATGCCGAGCGTAACGCCGCTCTTGGTCGTTTGAAAGAGCATGGGAACGGTGCGCCGTCCGACGCGCGTGTGTTCGAGGAGAATCGGCGTCGAGTCCGCGACCTCGCCGAGCGCTAACTGCCATCGTTCGCGCAGCCGATGCACGTTGCCGGGCGTCAACATCCTCTCGGCGGTGTTGAAGCTGCTGCGTGCCGGATCGAAACCGAAGACGGGCCAGTCGGTGGCCCCCGCGGGAAGTAACGTCGCGCCGATCAGGCCGGCGACGGCGGCCGACGTCGATAGCAGTCTGGCCATAACGGGCGAGGACTTCGCCGGAGCGGGCGGCAAGCTCTGCCGGATGAGCGAGCCTGGCGAACTCTCGCACCTCTCGCCGGCGGTGCAGCAGGTCGTGGTGGATGTTCCCGGCTGGCAGCAAGTGACGCCGCGCATTCCCGACACGCTGCAGCGCCGTCGCCTCGAGAAACGCCGCAGCATCCGCGAAGTCGTCTTTGGGATGCAAGACGGCATCCTCACGACGCTGGGCATCATCACCGGGGTCGGCGTCGCCGAAGGCGATCGCGCCGCCGTCTTCATCAGCGGTTTCTTGGCGCTGCTCGCCGGGGCGCTCTCCATGGGTGTCGGCGAGTATCTCGGGCGCAAATCCGAGCGCGAGGTCGTTCAGGCGACGATCGACATGGAGAAGCGGGAGATGGCGGCCGACCCGCAGGGCGAGTTCACCGAACAGGTTGCCTACTACAAGCTCAAAGGCTTCAGCGCGGAGGAGGCCGAGATGATCGTGCGGCGGCTCACCCAGCATCCGGAGATCTACCTCTACGAGATGGTGCGCGACGAGTTCGGGATCGATCCGCGCGAGGCCGACGATGCCGGACTGCGCGCCCCCTTTGCGATGGGCGGCTCCTTCGCCATCGGTTCGCTCGTCCCGATCGTCGCCTTCATGTTGCCGCTGCCGATTATGGCATCGACGGTGACCGCACTGCTCTTCGCTCTCGTCGCGCTCTTCGGCGTCGGTTTTTACGCGGGGACGCTGAGCGAACGCAATCCCGTCGGTAAGGGCGGCGAGGTCGTGCTCTTCGGCTGCGGCGTCTTCGCGGTTTCCTATCTTGCAGGACACTTCATTCCGCCGCTCTTCGGTCATCCGCCGGTGGCCGTCGGCGGCTAAATGCTTGACGAACTCTTCCGCGCTCTGGCCGCGGGCATCGTTGCGGCAGCGTCCTTCTTTTGGGATAGCCTCTTCGGACTGATCTTCGGATTTCTCATCTCGGCAATCGTACAAGTGCGGCTGACGCCGGCGGCGATGGAACGGTATCTCGGGCGCGGCATGCGCGGGCTGCTCAACGGTGCCGGCTTCGGCATCATCTCGTCGTCCTGCTCGTACGGTTCGGCGGCGGCGGCGCGGGGCTTCTATCGCAGCGGCGCGGACGTGCGCGCGGTCTTCGCCTTTTTAATCTCGTCCACGAATATGAACCTCGCCATCCTGATCCTCTTTTGGTCGTTGCTCGGATGGAAGTTCGCGTTTGCCGAGTTCTTCGGCGGAATCATCATCATCGCGGTGGTGACGATCGGGTTCTCGGTTTTGATCGGGGACCGCGAGCTGCAGCGGCTGCAGCGCGCCTACCGGGAGAAGCTCGACGACGACAGTGACGCCAACCATTGCGGCCACGACCATCACGCAGCGGCGGCGGAGCGCAACTGGAGCGCCGTGGCGACGACCGCCCTTGCCGACGTGAAGATGCTGCGCACCGAGCTTTTGGTCGGCTATCTCGTCGCCGGGTTCGCAGCGGCGCTGATTCCTACCGGCGCGCTGGCCGCGGCCCTGCGCAGCGTGGGCACGGTGCCCGCCATCGGCTACGTTCTCTTGCTCTTCGTCGGGTTGCTCATCGCGGTTGCGACGTTCGTTTGCTCGATGGGAAACGTTCCGGTAGCCCGATATCTCGCCAACGCCGGCATACCGCTCGGCGCGAACACGAGCTTCATCTACGGCGATCTGCTGATACTGCCGCTCATCGCCATCTATCGCAAATCGTTTCCCCCGCGTATCACTTGGACGTTCGTCGGCCTCTTTGCGATCGGCGCAATGCTTGCCGGGGCCGTTATGGAGCGGGTCATCGGGAATGCCGGCGGCGCCGCATCGGCGGCGGCAATGGCGATCAACGACCGCTTCACGCTGATCGCGAACTTCGCTGCGATCGCGGCCGTCGCGGCGCTCGCTGTGGTCCAAGCCGTTCCGAAGGGACGGCGGAGCGCCGATTCGTAGAGCCGGACATGCGTAGACTCGTCGCCATTGCGTGCGCGGCGCTGCTTACCGGCGCGACGGCGCGTCACGCGATGGTCGCGACCGCGCAGCACGATGCGACGCGAGCCGGTCTCGCCGTGCTGCGCAGCGGCGGCAACGCGGTCGATGCAGCCGTCGCCATCGGCTACGCGCTCGCCGTTACGGATCCGTGCTGCGGCAACATCGGCGGCGGCGGCTTCATGCTGTTGCGTTGGCACGACGGCCGCGAACGCTTCATCGACTTCCGCGAAACCGCGCCGTTGCGGGCGACGCGCACGATGTTCCTCGACGCCGGCGGCAACGTGCGGCCCCTGGCCTCGCGTAAAGGGTGGCTGGCGGTGGCGGTTCCGGGTACGGTCGCGGGATTGGAAGCGGCCCGCCGCGAGTTCGGCACGATGTCGCGCCCGCGACTCATGGCGCCGGCGATCGCGTTAGCCCGCGACGGGTTCGTGCTTACCCGCGGCGATCTGTTTCCGTTCGCGAACTTTGCGGGGCAGTCCAACGCCGCAGACATCTTTCTGCACAACGGGCAGCTTCCGAAAGCCGGCACGCGGCTCGTTCAGCCGCAGCTCGCGCAGACGCTCCAACGCATTGCGCGCGATGGCGAGGGTGCGTTTTATCGCGGACCGATCGCGCGCGCCGTCGTCGCGGCCAGCACCCGCGGCGGCGGCATACTCTCGATGGACGATTTTGCGCGCTATCGGGTCGAAGAGACGGCGCCGCTGCACTGCGCGTTCGAGGGGTATGAGGTGTCGTCGGCGCCGCCGCCCAGCTCCGGCGGCGTAACGCTCTGCGAGATCCTCAACGTGATCGCACCGTATCCGCTGCGGTCGTGGGGCTGGCACGATCTGCGCGAACTCCACGTCGTCACCGAAGCCGAGCGCCGTGCATTCGCGGACCGCAACGCGTATCTTGGCGATCCCGACTTTGTGACGAACCCGGTCGCGCAGCTGCTCTCCCCGGCCTACGCGCAAACGCTGCGCGCGCAGATCCAGCCGGATCGCGCGACGCCGTCGGTCGACGTTCATCCCGGTCTCGGGGCCGCCGGTGAAGGGCAGGAGACCACTCACTACTCCATCGTGGATCGCTGGGGCAACGCGGTGGCGGTGACGTATACGCTCAACGACTGGTTTGGCGCGAGTGTCATCGCCGGCGACACGGGATTCTTTCTCAATGACGAGATGGACGACTTCACCGCCAAGCCCGGTGTCGCCAACATGTACGGGCTGGTGCAAGGGCGGCGCAACGAGGTCGCCGCGGGTAAACGTCCGCTCTCTTCAATGGCGCCGACGATCGTCACCGCGCAGGGGAGGCTGCGCATGGTTACCGGCAGCCCGGGCGGCTCGCGGATCATAACGACCGTGTTGGAAACGTTGCTGAACGTACTGCTCTACGGCATGAGCGCGCAAGCGGCGGTCAACGCGGCGCGCACCCACATGCAGTGGCTGCCGGACGAGCTGCAGTACGAGCCCGGCTCGTTTGGGGCGGCCACCGCTCGCGCGCTGCAGCGAATGGGCTACTCCTTGGAGGAAGTGCCGCAGTGGGGCTCGGCCCAGGCGATCGTCGTGGATCCGCGCAGCGGCACCCTCGAAGGCGGCAGCGACCGGCGCACGCCAGCCGGGTCGGCCGGGGGTTACTGAACGGGAAGCCTTCCGTATGCCGCGAAGGTGGCGGCAGATGCTTTCAAGATCGTTGCCGCCGGTTTTCGTTCTCCTCATACTTGCGTTTGCAAACGGCTGTTCATCGGGCGGAGGCACGCTCGCGCGCGGCCTGCAAGGCGTGCTTCCGGCGGCATCGTCGCCGACGGGCAGTACGGGCGGAAAAATCCAACACGTCATCATCGTCGTTCAGGAGAACCGCTCGTTCGAAAGCTTCTTTGCCGGCTATCCGGGCGCGAATGCGCCGATGGTCGGGTGGGGAAAGAACTCGCAAAATCAACGCATCAAGATTCCCCTTAAAAAGATCACCTTTGGGCAGTCGGCGAATCTGCTGCACTCGTGGTCGGCGGCCATGCGGATGTGGGACAACGGTCAGATGGATGGCTTTAGCGCGTTCGGCCAACCGGGGGCGCACCAAGCCTACTCGTACGTCAACCAAACGCAGCTCGCGCCCTATTGGACGATGGCCAAGCAGTACGTGCTGGCCGACGAGATGTTTCCCACCGAGTTCGGCCCGAGCTACACGGCACACATGACGCTCATCGCCGGGACCGATAATCTCAGCCGGACGCAGGCGCTCGTCGATTTTCCCAGCCATCCGCCGATGGACTGCGACGCGCCGCCCGGCACGACGAGCACGTTCGTCGATCAGTATCGCATCGTCTATTGGCGGCTTGGACCGTTTCCATGCTACACGCAGTTCAAGACGATGGCAGATACGCTCGATGCGGCCGGCCTTTCCTGGAAGTACTACGAGACGAGCATTTTGAATGCGGGAATCTGGGCGCCGTTCGAAGCGATCGCGAACGTACGGTACGGACCCTACTATTTCAAAGACATCAGCGCGCCTCCGTTTAACGTGCTCAAAGACATTCAAAACGGCAACCTTGCCAACGTTAGTTGGGTCACGCCGACCAAAGAGGATTCCGATCACCCTGGGTTGGGCACCGATCGCGGGCCTTCGTGGTCAGGCGCGATCGTGAACGCCGTCGGGCAGAGCAAGTATTGGGATTCGACGGCCATCGTCATCGTGTGGGACGAGTGGGGCGGACAGTACGACAACGTACCGCCGCCGCAGCTAGATTTTCGCGGTCTCGGCATTCGGGTTCCGTGTCTGATCATTTCACCGTACGCCAAGCAAAACTACGTGTCGCACACGATCTATGAATGGGGCAGCATCTTGAAGTTCGTCGAGCAAGTCTTTGGCCTGCCGGCGCTCGGCTCCGCGCAAGACGGCTACACCGACGCTCGCGCGAACAGTCTCATCGACAGTCTCAATTTCAACCAATCGCCGCGGAGATTCAAGACGATACCGACAAAGTATAAGATTCAAGATTTCACCAGCGAGCCGCCATCGGTGATGCGCGTCCCGGTGGACGACGAATGAGACGGCTTGCCGCGCTCCTGTGCCTCGCGTTCCTTTGCGGCGCGCCGCTCGTCGCGCCGGCAGCGCCCGGCGGCACGGCCTACGATTCGGTTACGAAGATCGCGATGGGCGCCGACCCGTCGAGCCTTCAGCCCGGCTCGTTCGACGACGATTACGCCGCCGCGTCGGCGGAACAACCGCCGGCGGCGAGCGGCGGGGGCCTTTTCGCGCATATGAAACAGGCCATGGCGATGGGGCAGAACGTCGGCAAGTTGATGACGACCGGTATGGCCGAGCGGCACTACGTTGCGGGCTCGAAAGAGCGTACGGATTACATCGCGATGGGAACCGCGTTCATCACCGATTGTGTCGCGCGCACCATCACGACTCTCAACCTTCGTGACAAAACGTACCGCATCGAGTCGATGGATCACCCAAGCTCTGCGACCAGCAGTGCTCCGGGCGCGGGCGCGCCCGCGAAGGACGACGGCACGAGGGTCGCGATTTCGATCGCCAACAGCTCGCTGGGGTCGCGGGTGCTGGCAGGCCAGCCGACCAATGGCTTCCGCTCGGTCATGACAATGACGGAATCGAAACCGGCCGGCGAGTCGAGTACGCAGAACTTGGACCTCATCGCGTACTACAGCGCGCTGCCGATGCCGTTCCCAACCTGTTTTCACCTTGGCAGCGCGAGCGGAGTGTCGCCCGGCAACGCGATGGCAATGATGGGCGCCGCCATGCACGTCATGCAATCGCTGGCGGTCGCCGGTCTCGACAAGCGGTTCAGCCTCAAGCAGAGCGGCCCACTGTTGCCGGCCGGCAATATTCCGATGTACGAAGCGGTTCTCTACGGCCAGAACGGCAGTGCGGCGTTCGTCACCGAGTTGGGCAACGTTCGCCCGATTAGCGCGAACGATCCAGTCTTCAGCGTCCCGGCGGATTTCACCCGACAGCAGTAGTTATAACCGATACCGTAACCGGATGAGCGCGCTGCGCGCCAACGGATAGGTTTCGGGGACATATCCGGTGGTTCCGTAGTTCCACGGCACGGCTGGATTCTGGCCGTCGTTCGTTGGTACGCCATTGCCGAGCGTGTAGAGGCATTTCTTGCAAAACTGCGAGCCGTAGGCCTTCTCGTAGTAGAGGTCGCCGCCCGCGTACCCCGGCGGCCCGATAAGATAGGGGTTTCCCTGCAGTTGCGTCGGCGCATCGACTCCCAAGAGGTTCATGACGTCGAACATCACGGTCAAGTGCGGCGAGAGGTCGTATTCCGTGTGAAGCGACGCCAGCGACTGCGGCGGTGCGTGCAGCGTATTCGGATCGGCTCCTTCGCTCGTCCCAAGCGTTGCGATGTACCGGTTCGTTTTCGCGTTGAACGGCAGCGACGGATTCTTCAGGAAATAGTAGTTGTAGCCGGGGTTTACGTAGTTGTCGTTGGGCACCTGCGTGGGTACGCCGTTAACGATCTCCCAGACCATCGTGCCGTTGCCGTATGGATAACCGCTCTCGTACGAGAGCAGCGGGGTAATGCGCACCCGATGATCGTAGAAATCGAGCTCGTAAGACGCGGATGCGGTGAAGTTAGGAATGTAGTTGGCGGGGAAAAGGTGCCCGGCGAGAATCGCCGGGGCGTTCAAATCGTTGAATGCGAACTGATAGATACTCGATGAGAACGTGCGGTTATAGTTCGCGTTGAGCGTGAATCCACCGGCGTTCGCCCAGAGCTCGAGGCCATGCGAACGGAGCTGGCCTGCGTTGGTGGGAATGCCGATAGCGTTGGGGTTCTGCCCAGCGTTGCTGCGGTAGTTTTCGGGCAATACGTCGATGACATTTTTCTCGTTCTCGTCGAAGTACGTGAGTCGAACTTGAGTTGGGCCGCCGTGTTCGTAGGAGACGGCGTAGTCATCGGCGGTCTCCGGGGCCAGCGGAAAGCTTGGTACGGAGTTGGCGCCTTCGCTGCAGTCGCTAGCCGGCGCGCACGTTCGTTGCACCTCCAGCGGCAGCGGTGGCGTCGACGTGTGGTCGAAGTTGGCCCGGAATCCGTTGAGCCCGGCGAGTGTGTAGGCCAGAGCGAGATGTGGATCGACTGCACCGTCACCATAGATGACGTCGTTACTGGTTTGAGAATGCTGCCCAACGTAACGCAGGGAGCCCATCGCTGAAAAATGCGGCGTCATGCTCCACGTGTCGCTCAAGTAGACGAGGTATTGGTTCAGCCGCGGCGCCGCGGTTATGATTTGCGGAACCGTTGGCACGATTTGATAGATGCTGCTCGTATTCACGTCGTACTGCGCCCCAGCACGAATATCGTGCTTCTCGCCGGCTTGGTCCTCAAAGTCGTAGCCGAGGCCGTCTTCGCGCTGGGATTGCGTAGAGTAGAGCGAGATGACTCCGTCGGGAAAGGAGAGATCGTCCCACTCGGGGCCGTCGGCTACGGCGCCGATCTGCGACTGAAAGAGCTGCAGGCGCCCCAGCGAGTGCTGCCAATTATGAATCCACTGGACTTTCTCGATGCTGTAGGTTCCGCGGGCGATCGACGGCGTGTCGACCTGTTGATTCGGGTTCGAAGGCTGGCCCGGGAACGCAACACCCGGAGCGCTGAAGGTCGACCACTGCAGGCCCTGATACGGGGAGTCGTACTGCTGGTAGGCTGCCGCACCGGTGAGAAACGTGGCCGAGAGGTCGTCGCGCGGCGTCGCGGCGTAGTGGACGTTCCCGGCAATCGCGTACTGGGAGCGCGTCTGAAAGCCGAGTCCGTACGTGCCTTGCTCGGCGGGGTAGAACGTGTATCCGTCGCCGTAAGCAAAATATTCGCTGCCGACGGTCGATGAGAGCGCATACCGCCATTTCAGATCGGGCGTCGCTTCCTGATCGCTGAACTTCAGCTCACCAAGTTGCGCGCCGATGCCGTCGGCAACTTCAACGGTCATCTTACCGGGATAGGTCCCGACGAGCGGGATCTCGTTGACGACGCCGCCGAGGGCATTCTGGCTCTCGTCGCTGTAGCCGCCCAACGTTACGGTGTCGGCGCCGACTCCAGTGGTGCCGAGTTGCGCGCCGACGATGTTTCCGCCCGGCTCGGCAATGAGCCCCTGTGGAACAGGGACGGAATCGTAGTCGTACACCGTATCCAGCACCTTCCCGCCGCGAACGATGATATTGGCGAACGAGTCCTGCTGCACGCCGGGCACGTTGGAAATCGCTCCCTGAATCGTATCGCGCGAGTAGTTGGCGAGTCCGGAGGAAGAGGCTTGCGGCGTGCCCGCCTGTGCCTGTTCGCCTTGCACCGTGAAGATGTCGCTGGGGTTTCCGACGGTGAAGGCTTCGCCTTTGGCGCGCACCTGCGCGATCTCTTTGAGCGCCGGGCGCAAGACGAACCCGAGGAGCTCGTGCTCTCCGGGCAGGACGACGACCGTCATGCTCGACGACTCGTATCCTTTGAGCTCGACGCTTAGCACGTACGTATCGGGCGAGAGACCCAGCATCGTGAAGTGTCCGCCGGCGTCGCTCGTACTCGAGTAGCGCCCCGAAGGTGCGCGCGCGGTTACGATCGCGTCGGGTAGCGGCTTCCCGGCCGTCGTCCGGACGCTGCCCAGGACGGCTCCGGTTGTCAGCTCGGCGCCGTGTACGACGGCACCGGCGGCGAGCATCGTGGCGACGAACACGCAGAGTGAGCGCGTGAAAGTACGCATACGTTCGATCTCCTGTCGGGGAGATCGCGCCCTGCGAACTCCCCGGGCTTATGCTATGAAATAGCCAGCGAGAATCGAACGAGGCGGCGCGCGAAAGCCACGAGAGCCGTCGGCGATCGCCAATGGCACGTGAAGGACGTAGAGCACGAATGCCGACACTCCAACCGTGCGAGGCATTGCACCGACGCCCAGAAGTTTGCGGAGAAACTCTGCGAAAATCCCGGCGACAACGCCGCTCGCGTGGCTTGCAACCCGAATCGCCACCAGAAGCGCGCAGTAGACCATTACGCCGATCACGACAAAGGCGATGAGCAGCGCCAACGAGTGCGAAAGAACGACCGAGCGCGGGTCGAACGGCGACAAGCCGCCAAAGCGCGTCTCGTATCCCTCCATCGCGATGATGCACAGCACGCTGCCGCAGAACGCGCAAGCAACATCAACCAAGCGCGTGCGAAAGTCGCTCATACGCGACAGCAGAGGGTCACCAGCAGTTATCCGCGCGAGGAGGACATACAGCATCAACGCCAGCGCGATGGCGGCACCGAGAAGCAACGCGGGAACGACGGCCTCATGCTGGTTGTCGCGGAGGCTGCCGCCGAGCCAGCCGCTATTTTCGGCAAACTCAGTACCAGCGTCGGCGGCTGCGCCCGCGAGAATGGCAGTCGCAAACGCAGCCCAGCCGCGGACAATCGCAAAGCGCATCCCCTATTCCTAACACGATCGCTCGATTCGCGAAAGGGGGGTGCCTATCCGGACGGAAGAAAGATGATCGCCAGAATCAGTAGTGCTAAGAAAGCCACGCCGACGGCGCCGGCAACGATGCGGCTGATACGGTTCCAGAACGGTCCACCCCAAGGGTGTCCAAAACTCAATCGGTCATAGAACCAACGGATCGGTGCTGGGGAGTTGGCAATCATGCGAGCGTTCATCATCCCCAACTGCTCGCTATAGAAAAACTGAGCGATGCAGGCGGCGACGACAATAGAGAGCATCGCAATCACCAGGATTTTCGGTGTCACTCCGGCTCCTTCGTTAGGCCTATCTGCGGCCGATTACTCCCAGGTGCGTATGCGCGAACGAATCAGAATACTTCAGTCCGTAGCCGAGCCACTTCAACTGCGGCTGCTAAGGCGATGACCGGGCCAACATAGCTGTGGAGCGCATTGTACGACCATGCGCCAACGCCTGTCCCGCGAAGATATCCAATCATCCCCACATCTGGTGCTAGGATCAGAACGATGAAAGCAGCCAACTCGCATGCATTTGATAGTATGCGATCAGAAGCGCAGCAAGCAGCGCTGCCGCTTCAATACGCAGGATTACCCTAGGGCAGGTCTGATTTATTCGCGGGCTTCGCGACGTGTCACCCTGAGCCTGTCGAAGGGCGACGTTACATGCATGCGGCGATGCATTGTGGTACAATTTTCGCATGAGTATGAAAGAGCAGCTGTCGTTAGCCGCAACGGGTTTTGAGCGCCACTCGAAGACGACGAGGCGAACGAAGTTTCTGCTGGAAATGGACCGGATCGTTCCCTGGAAGCGCCTGCGAAAGATCGTGAGGCCCTTTTACTACCAAGGGGAAGGCGTCGGGCGCCGGCCGATCGATCTGGAGCGGATGCTGCGCATCTA
>Ga0182015_10001955_pt1 | contig 26025 bp, 20 predicted proteins | sample 712P3MmetaG_FD_120478 | JGI IMG/M metagenome (GOLD analysis project Ga0182015, IMG submission 120478) | Permafrost microbial communities from Stordalen Mire, Sweden - 712P3M metaG | ecosystem: Environmental > Terrestrial > Soil > Wetlands > Permafrost | place: Sweden: Stordalen | collected...
CCGCCGATTTCCGGTGTCCCCGTTCCCGGCGTGTAGACCGGATCCAGGCCATCGACGTCGAACGAGATGTAGGTGGGGCCGTCGCCGACGACACGGCGGGCCTCCTCGATGATCTCATCCACACCGCGCCTGGCGAACTCGTCCATGAACACCACGCGCATCCCGCTTTTCTCGGAGAATTGAATCCCGTCCATTTGGTTCTGGCCGCCGCGAATGCCGATCTGGATGGTACGCTTCGGATCGAGCAGGCCGTCCTCGACCGCCAGTCGAAACGGCGCGGCATGCGTGAACTTCGAGCCGAACACCTCTCCCCAGGTGTCGGTGTGTGCATCGATGTGTATCATTCCCACCGGCCGCTCGGCGGCGATCCCCTTGAAAATGGGATAGGTGATGAAGTGATCGCCGCCGGCCGTCACGGGCAGGACCCCGGCCGCGTGCACCGAGCGATAGAAGCGCGCGATGTCGTCGACCTGGGACTTCAGGTCATAGCGGCTGGCGAAGCGTACGTCGCCGAGGTCCGCAATGCGGCATAGCTCGTAGGGATTCATGCGCATCCCGAGATTGAACGCGCGCATCAGGCTCGAGGAGTTGCGTATTTCCCGCGGGCCGTGGCGCGCGCCGGGCCGATTCGTCACGCCGAGATCGGTGGGCACCCCGATCAGGCCGATGTCGAGGTTGTCGAGACTTGCGGCCATCGGAGCGCGCATGAAGGTGGCGAGCTCCGCGTACCGCGGCTCCTTCATGGGATCGTACTCGACTCCGTCGACCGCGCCGCGCTTCTTGTAGCTCATCGCTTCACCCATGGTGTTGATTGATCGACTATACCGGAGTCCTTTCAGTCCCGCTGTTGCCCCGGTCCAGGCGCAATGGCATTCTCGAATTCGCCCGAGCTCGGCGATGGCCCAGCGGTATGAATGGCGAGTCACCGGTCATTGGCGCAATTTCCGCATCAACAGATCCTCAAAGCACAGCCGATGGAAGTCAAAGCACAGCCGATGGAAGCCAATGCATTGCAATTATCAGAGCTGCTTGCCGTTTACGACCGCGCCATCGCCATCAGGGCCGATCATGCCGAGGCGCACTTCAACCGGGGCAACATCCTATCGGCACTCGGTCAATTCGAAGCCGCGCTCGCGAGCTATGATGCGGCCATCGGGATCAAGGCCGCCTATGCGGAGGCCTGGTGCAACCGCGGGCTGGCGTTGGCGGAGCTCAAGCAGATGACCGCGGCGCTGGCCAGCTTCGATCGGGCCATCGCACTCAAACCCGGCTTTGCGGAAGCGCATTGCAACTGCGGCAATGCGTTCACCGCGCTCGGGGAGTGGGAAGCGGCGCTGGCCAGCTACGACCGGGCCATAGGTATCAACGCCGACCTCGCCGAAGCTCATTCCAACCGCGGCAATGTGCTCGCCGCGCTCGATCAATGGGACGCGGCGCAGGCAAGCTACGAGCGGGCCGTTGCCATCAAACCGGATTTCGCGGACGCCCATTTCAATGCTTCGTGCCTCCTGTTGCTGCGCGCGAATTTTGAAAAAGGCTGGACCGAGTACGAGTGGCGCCGCAAGAGGGAGCAAGCGGGCGGCGCCATGTACAACGTGCGGCAATTCCCGCAGCCGTTGTGGCTCGGCCGGGAATCCCTGCCCGGCAAAACGATCTTGATCCACAGCGAGCAAGGCCTGGGAGACACGATCCAATTCTGCCGGTACGCAAGATTGGTCTCAGCACTGGGCGCGAAAGTGATCATGGCCGTTCCGGGATCGCTGATTCGTCTCCTGTCCTCCCTGGAGGGCGTATCGCAGGTCGTCGCGCAGGAAAGCGTCCTGCCGGAATTCGATTATCAGTGCCCGCTGCTCAGCCTACCCCTGGCGTTCAACACCCGCCTGGATACGATACCCCAACCGACCAAGTACTTGAGCAGCTCCGACGATGCCGTCGACCAATGGCGGCTGAAGCTTGGCGAAAAAAGCGCTTTGCGGGTCGGATTGGTGTGGAGCGGCAACAGGGCGCACAAAAACGACCATCGCCGCAGCATTCCGTTGCAAGAATTGATCGCGGCCCTACCGCTGCAATGTCAATACATCAGCCTGCAGAAGGACTTGAGCGAGCGGGACCTGCGCACCCTGGAGTCCAATCCTCAAATATTGAATTTTGCGCACGAGCTGAATGATTTCCGGGACTCAGCGGCCTTGTGCGAATGCATGGACGTGGTCATCAGTGTGGACACGAGCATGGCGCACCTGAGCGCCGCGCTGGGCAAGAACACCTGGATATTGCTGCCGCGGAACTCCGACTGGCGATGGCTCACGAATAGAGGCGACAGCCCGTGGTATTCCTCGGCGACGCTTTATCGGCAGGCACACGCGGACAGGTGGAGCGAAGTATTTCAACGCGTCCACGCGGATCTCGTCGGGACTGCGGAGTGTCTCGCCCGAGCGATTCCACCGAATTCATCGCCGAAAGGGCGCGCGAGATCGCCGAATGAGGGCGCGCGCTTGCCGAGTGGGGGCGCGAGCTTGCCGAGTGGGCGCATGAGGCCGAAGACGCCTCATCGCCCGGGTCCAAAGCCTGCCATCAATCAGGGAAAAACGCCGGTGCCGTCGACGCTGCGCCAGGCGCTCGCGCTTCACCAAGGGGGCCAATTGGCGCAGGCGCAAACGAAGTACGAGGAGATCCTCGAGCTTCAACCGGAGCATTTCGATGCGTTGAATATGCTGGGCGTGATCGCGCTGCAGACCGGGAACCACGCGAAGGCCCTTACGTTTCTCGGCCGAGCCATCGAGTTGGATCCCGGCAATGCCGCGGTGCATTTCAACCGCGGAGCGGTACTGCAGGCACTCAACAAGCCGGACGAGGCGCTGGCGAGCTACGACCGGGCCGTTGCGATCAAACCGGACTATGCGGAAGGCCACTGCAACCGCGGCCTGGCGCTGGCGGAGCTCAAGCGCTGGGATGACGCATTGGTCAGTTACGATCGGGCGCTGGCCATCCACGCGAATTTTGCGCAGGCTCATTACAATCGCGGCGTCGTGCTCAAGGAGCTTGGGCGTTGGGACGAGGCATTGACCAGTTATGAACTGGCAATTGGGCTCGAACCGGGCTTTGCGGAGGGTTACTGCAACCGGGGCCTCGTGTTGGCCCAACTCGATCGATGGGAGGCCGCTCTTGCCAGCTACGATCAGGCCATTGCCATCAAGCCGCAGTTCGCCGAAGCGCATTTCAATCGGGGGCTGGTGCTCTCGAAACTCGAGCGAGCCGACGCGGCGCTGGCCAGCTTCGATCGGGCGATCGCGCTCCAGCCTAAGTTTGCCGAGGCCTGGTACAACCGTGGCCTGGTATTGGCGCACGTCAAACAGGTGAATGCGGCGTTGGCGAGCTACGACCGGGCCATCGCCATCATGCCCGGCCATGTGGAGGCCCATCAGAACCGGTCGTGGTTGCTGCTGTTGAGCGGCGATCTGGCGCGGGGATGGATCGGCTACGAATGGCGCTGGAAGGAGGCAAACGGCGCGGACATCAAGCATAAGCGCAACTTTCGCCGGCCCCTGTGGCTGGGCGACGGCGCGATCGTGGGCAAGACGGTGTTGCTGCATGCCGAACAGGGACTGGGGGACACCATTCAATTCTGCCGCTACGCGAAGTGCGTCGCCGAATTGGGCGCAAGCGTGATTCTGGAAGTTCCCTCACCGCTCGCGCCGTTGCTGGAACATCTGGAGGGAGTATCGACATTGATCCGGCAGGGAAACGCATTGCCGGATTTCGATGTTCAATGTCCCTTGTTGAGCCTGCCGCTGGCGCTCAAGACGACGCTCGATTCGATTCCCAGTCCGCAAGGTTATCTCGGCGCCGCTCCCGCCAAGGTCGCGCATTGGCGCAGTATGCTTGGGGAGAAGACCGGCGTGCGAGTGGGATTGGCGTGGCGCGGCAGCACCCTGCACAAGAACGACCATAATCGCAGCATTCCTCTTGCGCAGATCGTCAAGCATCTTCCGGCCGGATTCCAGTATGTCAGCGTGCAAAAGGATCCGAGCGGCATCGATCGCCGGGTACTCGAGTCCAGTCCGGACATCGTGAATTGTGCCGATGCCCTGGATGACTTCAGCGATACGGCGGCCTTGTGTGCATGCATGGATGTGGTGATCAGCGTGGATACGAGCGTGGCGCATCTGTGCGGCGCATTGGGGAAGAGGGTCTGGATACTCCTGCCCTACCATGCCGATTGGCGCTGGCTAATGGATCGAGAGGACAGTCCCTGGTATGCATCGGCCCGGCTCTATCGACAAAGCGGCATCGGCGATTGGGATGGGGTGCTGGAGCGCGTCCAGGCCGATTTAATGGCGTGGCGGAGACAGCGGGAAGGCGCGAAAACTAGTCGAACTTGACGACGTAGTCGAGCTTGAGGAGATTGCGCCGCTCCAGCGCCCCCAGCGCCCGGTCGGCGGCGGCGTCCCAGCTGAAGCGTTCGCGCAGCGCGATGCTGTTGGTGCGCGCATGCGCAAGATACCCCGGATAGTTGCCGTGCACCTCGCTCATGCACCGCGCAAGACTCGCGACGGACGGCTTCGCCCAGCGGCCGATGTCGCCGTCTTCCGAGGGCCACGCGCGGTGCATTTCGGGATCATCGATGGCTTCGAGGGTGAAATCCACCTTCAGCAGGGAGCTCTCGAGAAGCGCGAGAAATTCGCTCTGCCCGCTGTAGAAGGTGCTGATCACCGGCATCCCCGTAGCCGCGGCCTCCATCAGCGGTAGACCCCACCCTTCCGCCCGCGACGGCAGAACGAATGCATCGCAGCAGTTGTACAGGGCAACCACATGCTCGGTCGCCCAATTGCCCCACAAGGGTTTGATGTTGCGAATTCCGAGCGCCGCGATGCGCTGCTCGAGCGCCTGCTTTTTCTTCTCGAAATCCAGGAAGTAGTCCGCCTTGAGCACGAGTTCGACGGCGTCGGAGTTCCCGAATGCCTGTTTGAACGCCTCCAGAACTTGAGGATACGCCTTGCGCTCCTCGTACTTGCCCAGTATCAGAAATCTGAACGGCTGGCCGCACCGGTTGAGCGCGCTGCGCAGGTACGGATGGAAGGTGCCGGCGGCGATCCCTTCCGGCACCACATCGATGAGGGCGCGGCCGATGCCGTTCACGTCGAGGACGTCGCGTCCCCAGGCGCTCGGCACCCATACGAGGTCCGCATGGTCACGCAGAAATCCGACGAAGCGGGCCGGCAGCTTCTCGACCTCGAAGATGGCCCAGACGACGTGGACGCCCTTGAAGTGCCGGATCCGGGTGTCGATGCAAAACCAGATGTTGACGTCGGACTCGGTGCTCGAACGTGCCGCGTCGGTGAGCTCGGCCACCTTGAACGCATCGACTTCCTCGATCAGGGCGTCGAAAAAATAGAGCTTCCTGAACGCGTCGACGAAGTTGGCAAAATGAGTGCCGGGACCCAGGTGATTGCGCTGGCCGATGAACCTGATTTTCAACCGGATGCCGGAATCATTGCGGAGCCTGGATCTTCATGCGGCGGCCGAGCAGCGCCGTGGCGACCCCGATCCCGTCAGCGGCCTTCCAAGCCAGAACAGACCGTCGCATCATGGATATCGGTGTTCCAACTATTGTCGTTCGCCAGGATGTTGTCCTCGATGGCCGTGAGGAATCCGTTGCCCGTGACCGCTTTCAGGGTGACGAATCCGTTGGCGTTCTGAATCGTGTCATAGGCTTTATTGCCGTAGTGATCCTTCAGGAACGCCACCACGCCCTTGCCCACCGCGGCACTGCTGTAGCACTGGGTCAGCACGAATTGGGTATAGCCGACAATCGGATAGCCGGTCGCGACCTCCGGAGTGACGGGAACCCACAGGGCCGGGTTGGCGCCTTGCTCCGCGTTCGCCGGCGGAGTCAGGTTCTCTCCGGTGCCTGCCACGGGAGAAAGCAGCCCCTTGGCGACGTTCTGGTACGTGGGTTGAAATTTCGCGCCGCCGTTTTTCAGGGCCGCGACCAGCAACTCGCTGTGCGCGCCGTTGGACAGCGCCGTCTGCGAATCCGGATACAGCGAGGTCCATCCCGTCGAGGTATAGCCGATCGCCTGCGGGACCGCCCCATCGGAGAGTCCCGACAGGTAATTCGCCACTCCGGCATCGCCAACTTCGCCAATGGCGTTCGGAATCCAGGTGTTGATGCTGCCCGAAAACACGCCGGCGAAGGTTGGGGTGGCTGTGAAGGTCACTCCGGCTTGGGTGTTGCCGGTATTGCAAACTGCGTTGAGATGATTGGTGAGCAGGAAGCTCAAGCCGTTGGCGTCGGTGCGATAGACCAACTGGAATTGGCCCGGCGCCGGCTTGGAAGTGGTGTCGGTGATCTGACTGAAATCGGTGATGAGTCCTGAATATATGCCGCACAGGTCATTGTCGGTGAGCTCCAGCTCGCCGTTCTTCGTGATGTTGGTGTCGTTCACGACGATGGCCGGCGCGATGCCGAAGGCCGGAATCTGGATCAGGTTGCCGGCGGCCGCTTGGCCGAACGAGCTCGTTGCCCAGGACGAGATTTGAGATGCGGTAAGCGTGTCCTCGGCCAGCGCGTAATCGACGGTATTGTTCTTCCCGCCGTCCGGCCCCACGCACGCCCCGCCGTTCGCCCCCGTGACCGCGTCGATGTCGCAGGTCAGATCATCGTAAATGAAAGCCTTTTGCGCAGTCCCGCCTCCCGCGGCCCAAAAGGTGCCGAACACCGCTTTGGGCAAAGTCGTGTTGTACAGCGCAAACTCGCCGGCGCTCCCGGACAGGACCTCGCCGCCCAAGCTACCGCCGCCGCCGTTCATTGTAGCGGCGGCAGGGGGTACCGGCTGCCCGGACTCGGAGACGAAACTCTCGGGGCTTGCAGTCGCGGCGCCGTCATCGAATGCACGGGCGCCGGCGACGGCATCCGCGGCCTGGCTCGCCGGAACGGCGCTCGCCAGCAGCGCGCAGGTCAGCACCGCTTCGGGATGTTTGGTCTTGCGGCGTTTCTTGGAGCTCATGATCTGATATCCCCATTATATTTTGCCGGTATCCGGCGTACGGCAGCGACTCGGGCGCAGGGTGAGTTTACTCGATCCCTTGGAGAAGGTGGAAAACCCATTCGCTTTCCGATCGCGCCATTGGGGTCAAGAAGCTGATGCCGATCTCGAGCGGCAAGACCGTCGACGAATCGATCAAGAGACCGGTTGTTGCCGCATCGAAACTGGGGAAACTGGGCGATGAGCTCGGCTGCGCCCTAGGACAATAGGCATATGTCAAATCAGTTGCGCGGCACATGCACTGGTCGGCTGTGAGCTGAATCAAAGCTATGATTCACATAGGAACAATCACTCAGTGCCATATCGCGGAGTCGCGTGAGGGCGCTCCTTTTCGCTCCCGTTGACGGCCAACGCAAGTGCCTTCTCGAGGCGGGCCCGATCGACCAGCCCACAGTTCAGTCCAATGCGCGTCAGTGCGCGGCGAATGCCTTGCCGCGCACGGTTGTGTAAACGGCGTCGAGAATTTTCAGGCGATCGATATTCGGCACTCCACCAGTGGTGATCGGGTCGCCAAGATACTGGACCTTTTCGTCCGCGGTGCCGTATGCGGGCCAAATGGGCAAGCCGCCGCCATTCGGGTTGCCGGAGCGCGCGAAATTGACCCAGTATCTCGACATCGCCGCGGCCACACGCCGATCCGCCCGCGTCCAACTCCACGAAACCTGGTCCAGATGATCGAAGACATACCAGAGCTCCGCAAAGTGACTCGCGCCCCAGCCTTCGTAAACCGACCCGATCGGGAACGGCGGCTGCTGCGTGAACAGGTAGTAGTACACGGGCTCGTGTCCGGTTGCGGCTTGCAACCTGGCCCAGGCCCACATGTCCCAGCCGAAGCGCAGGTCGCGCTCCAGTTCCAGGCGCGCTTGTGGCGCTTCCGTGTCCGTGTCGTGAGGATAGGCGGCGGTGATCGCGGGCGGCAGTTGTCCGAAGCTGTGTTCAACGTCGGCATCGAACGTGGCGGCCTTTACATGGGTGACGTCCGTCAGCGCACGCGCTTCTTCGGCATTTGAACCGAGCAATAGCGGGACATCGTTTTGCGCCGCTGCAGCGAAGGCCTCGCTGGGCGAAAGCGGGAGCACGTAAGGCTCAATGACGGGATGGGTGATTCCCCCGGCGTTGTCGCCGCCGAGCAAGGCTTCGGCCGGCAGCAGGCGAAGCTCCTCAAGCGAGGCGGCGTGCAGCGAAGACACATACTTTTCGCCGTCGCGCTCGGCATTGGCCAAAAGGTAGCCAGGTGCAAGTTGCAACGGTTCAAACAAACCGCCGCTTTCGCCAATCGCCCTTTGAAATAGGCCCTTGGCCCGCGGCGAAGCCATCAGCACACTCACGGATATCGCACCGGAGGATTGACCGGCAATCGTCAGGCGTTTCGGGTCGCCGCCAAAGGCGGCGATGTTCCGCTGAACCCATTCAAGGGCCGCGATCTGGTCCATCAGTCCGTAGTTGCCCGACGACGCCTTTGGGGATTCGCGAGTAAGCTCCGGGAGCGCGAGGAACCCGAGCGGACCCAGACGGTAGGCGATGGTAACGACGATCACGCCTTCGCGTGCGAGCCGGTCGCCCCAATACAGGGGCATCGCGGCCGACCCGTTGCGGTAACCACCGCCATGGACCCATACAATCACGGGGAGGCGTGTTTGAACACGCGTTGCCGGTGTCCAGATGTTGAGGTAGAGGCAATCCTCACTAATTGCCGGCGGCGTTTCTCCAGGCATGGATACGCCTTGTTGCATGCACGCCGCCGAGAACACCGTGGCGTTGCGTGTCCCCGTCCAAGCTGCGTGCGGGGCGGGTGGACGCCAACGCAGGTTGCCGACCGGGGCTGCGGCGAATGGGACGCCTTTGTAGCTCAACACCCCATGATCGGATGCTCCCGATATCGCTCCGGATTCCGTCAGGACAATTGGATTGGAGGCGGCAAAGGACGCCTGAGCCGCCGCGATAATCACAATGATCAGTCGCCATTGATTTCGCATATTGGATCTCGGGTGAGCCGCGGACGCACGCGGGATGACTGGGCGCCAAGACCTCATTATCACCGCATTCGGGCGCCTCACGGGGCTTTCGCGACCCAGGGAGTCGAGGGCAGCCGCTACGACGCCAAGGCCGCCGAGGATGCCTGGGCCCGCACGGCCGCGATGCTCAAGCAATATCTCTCTGATTCGCCATAGGAGCGCCGTCGAAGCCGCGTCATTGCGCCGCTCATGCAGCCTTCTTGAAATCTCCAATTTGCGCATCGAGTGCGCGCGTGAAGGCGGGCCGCGCGGTGCAGCGCTCGACATAAGCCGCCAGACGCCGGTCGCCGGAGACGATGTCGGTGTGATTGAGGATGCGCAGTACCGTCGTCATCATAAGATCGCCGGCCGTAAAGCGCTCGCCATCGAGAAAGGACTTGTCGCCCAGCGACTTCGAAAGGGCCGACAGGCGCCGCTGGACGAATTCCACGGCACCGGGGCGCCGCAGTTTCGCCCATTCTTCCTGCGCGTAAAAGAGATCGATCAACGCGACATTCATCACGAACGGCTCGATCGAATTGAGCGCAGATATCAGCCACTGCACCGCGCGCGCACGCGCGCCGGCATCTTTCGGCAGGAGGTTCTCGCTGCGCTCACCGATGTGCAGCACGATGGCTCCTGACTCGAAGAGTACGAGGCCGTCTTCCTCGAGGATCGGCACCTGCCCGAAAGGTTGCATGGCACGGTATTCCGGCTTGTCTTGATCTCCCTGGCCGAGGAGGCGGGTCTTGTACGGCAACCCCGCTTCCTCGAGCGCCCAGCGTGCGCGCAAGTCGCGCACCTGGCCGCGGGCAAAGTCCGGAACCCATTTGAACGCGGAGATCGTGATCATGTTCCATGCTCCTCGATGAAATGTGCTGTGAATCTAAGAAATGCGCTCCGTGGAAAAGTGGCGCGCGAGCTTGTCGAGCGCTCCCGCCCAGCCGCGCTCGTGGCTCGCCCTCGAAGCCTCCGTCCTGAGGCGCGTGTGAGTGAAGGTGATCTCGGTTCCGGCGTCGATGCCTTTGAGGTCAATCTCGACGCGCGACACCTCGCCGGCCTCTTCGGGCTCGCCGCCGCTGGTCCATTGCCAGCTCATGACCAGGCGTTTGGACTCGGCGACCTCCAAATACTCGCCCGTGCTCTCGTGTTCGGTGCCATCGAGCATGCGGAAGCGCACCCGGAATCGGCCCCCGATGCGCACATCGGTCTCGGCAAGGAGTACCGGGCCGGCGTCCGGTCCCCACCACTGAGCGATCCCATCCGGCGCGGTCAGCGCCTCGAACACGATCGCCGGGCGCGCGCGAATGCGGCGCACGAGGGTAAGACTGGTCATCGTCCTTTCTTCCGGGCGTCGGCTTCGCGTCTTTCGGCATAGGCGGCGAGTCGATCGAGGCTCGTCGACCAGAATCGCTCGTAACGCCGCAGCCAATCCATCGCTTCCCTCATCGGTTCATGCCTGAGCCGCACCGTGACGACGCGTCCCGCCTTCGACCGCGTGATGAGACCGGCATCGTGGAGAACGTCCAAGTGCTTCATCACAGCGGGCAGCTTGATCGCGAAGGGCTTCGCGAGCTCGCTCACAGACGCGCTGTGATCGCGCTCGAGGTGCGCGAGGATCGCCCGACGAGTCCCGTCCATCAGCGCCGCGAAGGTACGGTCGAGCTGCCGGTCCATATGGTTCACCATATGGTGTACTATGCTGATTGACGCGCGCGGTGTCAACCGCGAAGGCCCGGCGATTCTCGATGCGCGGCGCATCCTTTGCTAGACTGCCGCCATGAAATCCCTGGGGAAGCGCGCGGATGGTGCGCGCCTTGAACGCATGAAGGCATCGCCTCTGTGGGCGGGTGATCGCTTTCAGAACGTGCATCCGATACTGCCGAATCTGCGCGATCCCACGGTGCCCATGCCGTCGATTAAGGACTTCATGTGCGGCGGTGAACGGCGCGTGCCACGGGGGCCGTTGCCGTCGATGAGTCCGCTTGACGCGTGGACTAAGAAACCGCAGAGCGGTTTGCGGGTCACGTGGCTCGGACACTCCACGATGTTGCTCGAGATCGACGGCGTACGCATTCTGACCGATCCGGTGTGGGGACCGCGTGCGTCTCCATCGGCGCTTATCGGACCCAAGCGTTTTCAACCAGTGCCCATATCGCTTCGCGAAATGCCGCCCGTGGATGTCGTGATGGTCTCGCATGATCACTACGACCATCTCGACTACCCCACCATTCGTGCCCTCGCCAAGACCGGCGTGCCGTTCGTCACATCACTCGGCGTCGGCGCGCATCTGGAATATTGGGGTGTACAGGCCGAACGAATAACTGAACTCGATTGGTGGGAATCTCATACGCTGCCAAATTCGGGTGTTGTGTTGACAGCCGCGCCGTCGCAACATTTTTCCGGGCGCGGGTTGAAGAGTCGCAACACAACGCTGTGGTCATCGTTTGCGATTCGCTCGCCAAGACACTCGGTGTTCTTCAGCGGAGACACCGGGTTGACGACAGAGTATCGGTCAATTCGCGAACAACTTGGACCATTCGACGTGGTGATGCTGGAGATCGGCGCCTTCTATGCGGCCTGGGGCGATATTCATTTAGGGCCCGACAACGCCCTCGAGGCGCATGCCATGCTCGGCGGCGTATTCATGCCCGTGCACTGGGGTACGTTTGCATTGGCCATGCACGCGTGGGATCAACCGGCGGAAAGATTGCTGGAACTCGCGCCGCACACCGGTGCCCAGTTGCTCATGCCGTTACTCGGTCAACCGGTCGAGCCTGTGCACGCCGAGATCGTCAAGCCCTGGTGGCGGGATGTCGAAAACGCCATGGTCGGGCCGGCACCGGAAACGGACGGTGAAGTCACACTATCCGCGTCGGTGCCCTGGCCGTTGGATTAGCGGCGTTTGGAGATACTTCGATCGGAGTGATCCAACGATGCATAGTCTGTGTCTTGGTCATGGATCCGATGGGTGTGCCGCGGGAGTCGCTGCCGCCCGGCGCTTAACCTCGGCCAGCAACCCCTGAAATCGCTCGCTGCTTCGTATGGTGTTCCATTCTTGGTCATGCGACAGATTGTCGACATCGCTGAATCCGGCGCCGACGGCTTCCTGGATGTGATTCATCGCGCCGTCGGGATCGTCCGCAGCGAGCGCAACGCCGGCAAAGTTCATCCACAGTTCGGAGCGAACCTCGGGGTTGGTCTCCTTGGCGATGCTGTCCAGGAATAGATCCTTGGCAGCAGGATACCGACGCAATCGCGCCATCACCATCCCCTCGACGCCCATCGCCGTGACGATCGTTGATCGATTCTGATTCTTGGCTGCGAGATCGAGGGCCTCCCGGGCCAGTGGCTCAGCCTCCGCGAAGCGACCCTTCTTGATCAGAATTCGGACGAGCCAGGTCTGCGTGAGGAGGGTATCGTTGGCGCCGGCGCCGATCACGCGCCGCTGCCCTTGCAGTGCGGCCCTTTCCAACTGTTCTGCGGTATCAAGCCTCCCGAGCTGCAACAGATCCAATCCCACGTACGATTCGGACAGCAGGCTTCGGGGATGATCCGGACCCAACGTTCGCGCGCGCACCTCCCAGATCTCGCGATCCATCCTTTCTGCCTCCGCGATCCGCCCCTCGCTCTGCAGCAGAGTCGCCAGCTGTTCCAGCGTATGCACGGTCATGTCGTGTTCCGGACCAAATACGCGCCTCAGTTCGGCGAGGTTTTGACGGTAGATTGGCTCCGCCTCCAAGTGCCGGCCCTCGGAATCGATCACGCTGGCCAGATTGGTCGTTGCGTCCATTGTCTCCGGATCGTCGGGTCCCAGGATCCGCCGATCGATCTCGATCAATCGGCGATAAAGCCGCTCGGACTCCGCAAATCGCGATTGCTCCATGAGAGACCCGCCGAGCCGACTCGTGGCGCGCAACGTGAGCGGGCTTTCGGGCCCGAAGCGTCGCGTCGCAATGTCTATCAGCTGCCGCGCCACCCGTTCTTCCCCCGCATAGTCCCCCACCCGGTACAGCGTGAACGCGTAGTCATCCATGGTCTCGAGTGTGAGTGGATCCTCCGGCCCAAGGACCGTGCGCTCGTCGGCGAGCGTCTGCCGCTCCAGCCCTTCGGCATCGGAATACTTCCCTTCTCGTTCCGTCACGCGCGCGAGCAGGGCGCGAGAGGCCAATGTGTCCCGGTTCTCGGGACCCAGCGTTGCAAGCCGCGATTTCAGGGCGCCCGTGACCAACTCATGCGCGCGGCCATAGAGCCCAAGGTTCAGGTAGCTGTTGGCCATGACGTGCATCAGTTGAGATTGCGACTGCGCATCTTGCACAAGGTCGGTTTGAATGGTTTGGGAGGCGTGATCCAGAATCTCGCGCGCGGTGACGCTGCGGCCCCGGGCTTCGGACGGATCCGCGACCTTGAACATCCCGATCATGAAGTCGGTGATGCGCGAGGCGTGGTCGCGTTCACGGTTCGCGCGGTCGCGCTCGATCGCAGTGCGATGCAACTCCAGGCCCTCGAGCAGTGAAAACCCGGTCAAGAGCAGCACCATTCCACAGCCGATCGTCACGGCGAGGCGGTTCCTGCGCAGGTATTTCCGCAGTCGATACAGGGTGCCGGCAGGCCGGGCCAACACCGGCTCATTGTCCAGATACCGCCGCAAATCCGCAGCCAGCTCAGCCGGCGTCGTGTAGCGCAGCTCGCGGTTTCGCTCCAGCGCCTTCAGGGTGATCCAGTCCAGGTCACCGCGCAGCTCCTGAACGAGCTGTTTGGGTGCGATGCCCCGCAGCTGCGCGCTCGTCATGGTGGTGTCGCGATCACCGCTCAGCTTGACGCTGGGCAGCGGCGGCTCGTCCTCCCGCAGCTGTCGCAACCACACGTCGAGCGGGGGCTTGTTCTTCTTCTTCGTTTCGAAGGGCTGCAGTCCGGTCAACAGCACGTAGAGAAGCACGCCCAGCGAATACACGTCCGTGCGAGTATCGACATCCTGTCCGTCGGCGCCGAGCTGTTCCGGACTCATGTATCCCGGCGTGCCGATGAACAATCCGAGGCGCGTATTATCGTCCCCGGATTGAGCCTCCGGCGGCCGGACCGCCTTGGCGAGCCCGAAGTCGATGATTCGCGGCACGGGTTTGCCGTCGATCTCCAGCACCAGAACGTTGGGGGGCTTGAGATCCCGGTGAATTACCGCTTTCAAGTGAGCATGCTGGACGCCTTCGCACGCCTGGATGAACAGGTGCAGCCGCGCCCTGATTCCGAGCCGCATTTGATCGCAGTACTCCGTGATCGGTAAGCCCGGCACGTATTCCATGACGAGATAGGGCTCGCCCTGCGGTGTCGTGCCTGCCTCGAACACCTTGGCGATCGCCGGATGGTCCATAATTGCGTGCGACTGGCGCTCGCCGATGAAGCGGCGCACCACCGACTCATCGAAAATTCCCGGTCTCACGAGCTTCAGGGCCACGGGCCGCTGGACTGGCATGATTTGATCGGCGAGCCAGACCTGCCCCATTCCGCCTTCGCCCAGAAGGCGCGTCAGTCGAAAGCGTTCCGCGAACAGTTGCCCTTGCGTCAATCGTGGCGCGGCGGTAGCTGTGCCGCGATCGCGCACGTGCATGGTCAGGAAGCCCGAGTCCATCCGTGTCTCGGCGGCCAGCATCGAATCAACCTCGGAGCGCAGCTTTGCATCCGCTCCGCATGCCTCGTCCAGGAAGCTCGCGCGCGCCTTAGGGGAGCGCTGGAGCGCCTCGTATAGCAACTCGCTGATGCGCTTCCAAGGGGCGGCGGGCACGTCGGCGCCGCTCATCAGGGAGAATCGCGCATGTGCCGGTACAACCAGTTGCGCGCGGTCGACCGGTGCACCAAGGGAATCAAGTCGCTGAGAGCCTTCATCATCGCCTCGGATCCAGTGCTGCAACCGCGTCGTAACTTTGCCGGGAAGGTTTTGCCGCACGCGGTTCCTTGGCTGCCATCACGCGACGTGAGCTAGGGTACCTGTGCTCTTGTCGGAGGGTCAATTGAGGGTTTTTCGCCGCCGTCTTCGCAATCTACAGTAAGGTATGCCTTCGTCGGTCGACACGGCCCGAATCGTCTGCCTCGGACGCGCGAAGCATATTACATAAGCAGAGCGGATTATGCGCATTTACAGCCGGCTGGGGCCGATCGTAAACATATGGGAAAATGCCTGTTCGTCCGCGGCCCTACGCGACGCATGCCATGAACTTGCAAGACGGGTGATAATTTGCAATGAGGAATAAAAGGGTCTAAAGCTTCAGGCATGGTTGGGTCGATATATAAGAAGGAAGGGGGCAGCATGAATTCGATCCCGAAGTGGCTGATGTCGCTGGCGTTGCTGTCGGGATCGATGGCCGCGAATGCGCAGACGTATACGCCGCTCTACACCTATCCTCAGACCAATCTCGGCGACACGGGCATCATCTGGCCAAGTGTGCTGTCACAGGGCCGGAACGGCAATCTCTACAGCACCATAGAATCCAACGGAACCTATAGTCTCGGCAGCGTCTACGAGATGACGACCGCGGGAGCGTACTCGACGGTGTATAGCTTCTGCGCCGAGGGCAACCCCTGTGCCTCCACCGGGGCCGATCCCGAGGGCGGCGTGGTCCTTGGCTTCGACGGCAACCTCTGGGGGACAACCCTGAACGGCGGCAAGGACAGCGCGGGCACCGTATTCAAAGTGACACCGGCGGGAACGTTGACGTTGGTCTATTCGTTCGCCAACGGGAAGGATGACAGCGCTCCGATCTACAGTGTCCTGCAGGGGCAGGACGGCAACATGTACGGCGTCTCCGAGGAACAATACGTAACGCAGTATGGATCGTTCTTCAAACTAACGCCCAAAGGAGCTATCGCTCCTCACCCGTTCGACTACACAGACGGCGAAAGCCCCAACCTCCCGGTGCTGGGCACGGATGGAAATTTTTACGGCACAACCTCTTCCGGCGGGGATGCAACCTGCAATTGCGGAGTGATCTACAAGGCGACGCCGGCCGGCAAGATCACCGTCCTTCACACGTTCACCGGCTTTGATGGCGCCCCGTATGACGGGGAACACCCTTATGGGATTCTTGCCGAGGGCAACGACGGAAATTTCTATGGGACGACCTACGAAGGGGGCAACAACGGCACACTAAATGGGGGAATCGTCTTCAAGATCACGCCCGACGGCGATTACACGATAATCTACAGCTTCGACTGGAATCCCGGCGGGACCCCTCCGATCTATGATGCGCAGCTTCCCGAGTCGGGCTTGACTCTCGGCACCGACAGTAATTTTTACGGCACGACCACCCGGGGCGGAACCCAGGGCGGCGGCGCAATTTACCGGATCACTCCCTCCGGCACAGAGACGGTCCTCTACAGTTTTTGCACCATCTCTTGCTATGACGGATTCGTTCCGACCACACCCCTGGTGCTGCATACGAATGGAAAGTTCTACGGCAATACATCCGGGAACTCAAACGGCGGGTCTGTGTTCTACAGTTTCGATGTGGGCTTGGGGCCATTCGTCAAGCTGGAGACCTGGTCCGCTGAGGTTGGCACCACGGTGGAGATACTTGGCCAGGGTTTGGCCGGTGCAACCGCGGTGTCGTTCAAGGGTGCGGTGGCGGATATCTTCGACATCGTCTCCGGCACCTACCTCACCGCGACCGTGCCCGCCGGGGCACTGACCGGCCCGGTGACCGTGGTCACGCCCACCGGCACGCTGACCTCTGATCGGAGCTTCCTCGTCAAGCCGCAGCTCTTCAGTTTTACCCCCCCGAGCGGTGTGGTGGGCACGACGGTGACGATCAAGGGTGTCGGCCTGACGCAGACATCGAAGGTGACCATTGGCGGCAAATCCGCCAAATTCACCGTGATCTCCGATACCGAAGTGACGGCGAAAGTGCCCGCAGGCGCGAAGACCGGTGAGACGATCGGCGTCACCACGCCTGGAGGCTCGGCAAGCAGCGTCGCTGAGTTCGTTGTCGAGCCTGAAGTCACCGGCTTCAGCCCGACGAGCGGGCCAGTGGCAACGCCGGTCACCATTACGGGTCACGGCTTCACGGGCGCAACGGCAGTGACATTCGGCGGCGTGGCCGCAAGTTTCACGGTGGCCGGCGACGCCACGGTGCAAAGCCAAGTGCCCACCGGCGCCGTGAGCGGGCCGATCGCGGTCACCACTCCGGGCGGTACGGGAACCAGCAAGACCAACTTCACCGTCAATTAGTCGGACAATCAGTCGACTCCGATCATTACGTTGGACGCTTTGACGATTGCATACGCTTTGGTGCCCGGCCTAAGCCCCAGCGTTTCCGCGGACTGTTTGGTGATGATCGATACCATCTGGATTCCCGGAGCCAGTTCGACCACTACTTCAGTATCGACCGCTCCCGGTGTCACCACTTTGACGGTAGCCGGCAGAACGTTGCGCGCGCTCACTTTCATCTTTGTGCTCCTCGGAAGATTGTCGTGTTGGTACCGGACAATTGTATTCCTCGAACGGGCGCAAGCTCTAGTGCAATGGGGCCGAAGCCGCATTTCTGGATGAATCCTGCCGCGCGGGAGTCTGAATTAATTTGCGACTTTGCAGGTAATCCATCCAATCGGCATCCGCGGAGGATCGAATTCGGAGGTTTGTCCGGTATCGCATAGATCTCGAGGGGGCGCTTGCAAGATGATTTGCGTGGGCTTACTTTCGATATGATGTTGTGAGGAGGGATTTCCATGGCTGCTGCCGTTGTCCGATTCAGGATCGATTTCGCGGAACATTCCAGCGTTGGGCCTGGGAAAATCCGTCTTCTCGAAGCCATTCGCGATTCCGGTTCTTTGTCACAAGCGGCGCGCAGCATTGGGATGAGCTATCGTCGTGCCTGGCTTTTGGTGGAGAGCTTGAAGCATTCCTTCCGGGAGCCCGTGACGGTGGCAAGCACGGGAGGCAAGGACGGAGGCGGCATGCTGGTCACCGAATTTGGCGATGCCTTGATCAAAAACTTTCGCGAATTGGAACGAGACTTTGCGGCGTTGGCAGCTCGACGTCTGCACTCCGTCATCCCAACGGTTATCCGGCATTCCAAGTCCGGCGCGAGGACATCGGTACGCACCAAGCTCGAATAACGCACCATATGGCATGACCGCCCGGGAACACGCCCGTGACCAGGGCCGTGGCGATTGGCGGAATTGGTCCGCTCCACTTGGAGGGATCGGCCCATGCAACATGGATGTAACGATAGAAGCACACCATTGCGCGCAGCATGCGCTCTCAACCCAAGGGAACTGCACCCATGCAGGACATTCTGCTGAATCGCCGCGAAGTCATCACGTCGATAGCCGCGGCCGCCCTGACGGCACTCCCCGGCGCGGCGGGGGCCGCCTGATGTTGCGGCACGGTCCCGGCGGATGTGAGGACGCCGGCATCTGATCATTGCCGGGAGAACGCGCCGCGCTACGCCGCCGTGGCGGAGTGGAAAAGGACCCGGGCGCGGAGGCCGCCCAGTGCTTCAGAGGAGTCCAGAACGATCGAGGCGCCGTGCCGAACGGCAATTTCCTTTGCGATTGCGAGGCCCAAGCCATTGCCGGTCACCATGGTGTCGCGGCGCCGGTAAAAGCGGTCAAACACCCGCTCCCGCTCCGCGACGGGGATTCCCGGACCGGAGTCCTCGATTTTCAGTTCAGCTCCCGTGGATGCGGGTCTCAAGCTGATCAGCAGGCGGCCGTCGCGCTCCGTGTACTTGATCGAATTGTCGAGCAGATTCGAGACGAGAGTCGAAAGCGCCTCCTCGTTACCGATGACGACGGCGCTTTCCTGAATTCCGACCTCCGTTCGCAAGGCCTTCTCGGTTGCGAGTGGCTGATGGATGGATACCACCCGTTGGATCACCGCCGCCAAATCGACCTGAGTCGTGTCCGCCATTTCACTGTCGGCATCATGACGGGCCAAGGTCAGCAACTGCCCCGCCAGTTGCAGCGTTCGGGACACCCCGTCCTGCAGCTCCGCCATCGCCTCCCGCCGGCGGCTCGGAGTTTTCGCTCGGGAGAGCATCTGCGCCTGTAATCGCAGCGCGGTCAGCGGAGTCAGCAGCTCGTGAGCGGCATCGGCAATGAAGGTGCGTTGTGTCGCAATGATCCCCGCCAGTCGCCCCATCAGGTCGTTGAGCGCCTCGGCGAGCGGCGCGATGTCCGGCGGCAAGCGGCGGACGTCGAGCGGCAAAAGATCCCGATGCGATCGATTCCGCAGATCTTGCGCCATCCTGACGAGCGGTCGCAGCCCGTAGGAGACGGCGATCCAGATCATGAGAGCCGCCAAGGGCAGCGCGCCGAGAGAAGGGTAGAGACTGCGCAACGTGATTCGCCGTGCCGCCCTGTCGCGCACCTCTGCCGGCTGGGCCGCCACCACGAACTGACCGCCCGCCTGGCTCCCGAACAGCCGCCATTCTCTGCCGTCGAGCGAGAGCTTGGAAAAACCGGTGGGGGTCGAGCGCGGTATTCCGCGCAGCGGATGGGTCTGATAGCCGGGCACGCCGTTCGATGCATGGAAGATACTGACGACCATCTCCTCCTGCGGATTCTCGACCTTGCGTACCGGTGTCGGAATGAACGTCTGCGGCGCCACGGAACCTGCGCTCTGCGCGCTGCGCTCCAATTCACCATCGAACAGATCGTCGATCTCATCCTCGATGCGGGCATAAATCAGCAAATACATGATGAGCTGCACGGCGAGAACGCTTGCCAGCAGTCCGATCAGCAGTCTCGCGCGGATCGACCTCATGCCGGCGGGACCCGATAACCGACGCTGCGAACGTTTTCGATATAGTCATGACCCAGCTTGCGCCGCAATGAATGAATGAACACCTCGACCGTGTTGCTGCCGACGTCGTCGTCCCAGCCGTAGAGCTTGTCGCGCAGCTGGTCGCGGGTCAGGACCACCCCGGGACGTTGCAGCAATATTTCCAGGAGAGCGAATTCCTTCGCAGATAATCCAAGCAATTGACCTTTATAGGCGACGCGGCGCGTCGTGGGATTCAAGCTCACATCGCGATATTCGAGAACGGTCGACGCAAGACCCGCGCGCCGTCGCATGACAGCCCGCAGCCTCGCCACGAGTTCATCGAAATCGAACGGTTTGCACACATAGTCGTCGGCGCCCGCGTTGAGTCCCTTGATCCGGTCGGCAACGGATTCGCGCGCCGTGAGCACGACGACGGGCAACGAGATGCCTTGATGTCTCAATTCGGCGAGCACTTTGAGCCCGTCGCGATTGGGCAGTCCGAGATCCAGTATGGCGGCATCATAGCTGTGCTCGGAGCAGGCGACGACCGCCGCATCGCCGTCGTCCAGCCAATCCACGGCAAACCCTTCGTCGATGAGTCCGCGACGCAGTCCCCAGCCAATCATTCGATCGTCTTCGACCAACAAGATTTTCATCTGCCCCTCCAATGAAGATGGCCGGAAGGTTCTTAACGCTATTTTAATTTTCGGGCGTTTAGCATGGGAGCCTCCAACCCGATGAGCGCTTTCGCATGAACAAGTCGATCCTCTGCGTCGCCTGCATTGCCGCTTTGGTCGCGAGCACCGCCGAGGCAAGTGCCGCGTCCTATCGCATCGCGGACCGAATTCCCGTCGGCGGAGACGGCAAATGGGACTATCCGAGCGTGGATTCGACGACGCACCGGCTTTACCTGTCGCGCGGCACTCATGTGGCCGTCGTCGACACCCAAACCGGACACATCGCCGGTGACATCGCCGACACGCCGGGCGTCCATGGTATCGCCCTTGCACCGGAGCTTGGCCGCGGCTACATCAGCATGGGCAAAGCGGACCGGGTGAAGATCTTCGACTTGAAGACGCTGGATGTCATCGGCACCGTCGAGGCAGGCGCGAAACCCGATGCCATTTTGTATGAGCCGCAGACCCGGCAGGTACTCGTCTTCAACGGTCATAGCGGCAACGCCACCGTGATCGACGGCGCGACCGGCAAGGTGGTCGGCACCATCGCGCTCGGGGGTGCGCCGGAGTTTGCGCGTGCGGACGGCGCCGGCAACGTGTATGTCAACATCGAAAGCACGAACGAGCTCGTGGCGTTGGACGCAAAACAGCAGAAGGTGACGGCCCGCTGGCGCCTTCCGGGCTGCGATGGACCCACCGGGCTCGCCCTCGATGCCGCGCATCACAGAAGCTTTTCGGCCTGCGCGAACATGAAAATGTCGATCCTGGATTTGAATACCGGGCGATCCGTCGCCACGGTTCCCATCGGCGCCGGCGTCGACGGCGCCGAGTTCGACGCAATCAGCCAGAATGCGTTCAGCGCCAATGGCGAGGGAACGCTGACGGTCGTGCACGAGGAAGATCCGGAGCATTTTTCGGTCGCCCAGATCCTTTCCACGGCAAGCGGCGCCCGCACGATCGCCCTCGATACCAGCCAGCATAAACTCTATCTCCCCACGGCCCGCTTCGAGGAGACTGCGTCCGCGCGGGCGGGCGAGCCCAAGGGCCCCGTAGTGGCGGGCAGTTTTTTCGTCCTGGTGGTCGATGCGGAGATTCCCAAGCAGCCCTAGGAGGTCGCAGGGGTCAAGCGCAACACGAAGAGCTTGAAGCTCTCGGTGAGCAACTGCGCGCGCCTGTTGAGTACGTTGTGTCCCACCAGCCCCACCAACGCCACCGCGATGCCGACGGCGGTTGCCGTCAGCGCGAGACCGATGCCGCGACTCACCTCGGCCGGGTCGGATACGCCGCCCTCCGAGAGCGCCGTAAAGGTCTGCATGATCCCGAAGATGGTGCCCAGCAAACCGAGCAGCGGAGCCGCGGTGATGATCGTGTCCAATATCCACAGGCGGGCACTGATTTTCTTATCCACTTCGATGTAAAGAGCCGCTGAATAATCCTCCAACTGTCCCCGGGTGACTCCCATATGCGCAGCGGCATCGAGATAGCGGGCCACCGCCTGCGTGATCGGATCGCGGGGGTTTCGGTCGGGCATCGCGGGCACCGCGTCGGCGATGGATCTCGGCCCAATCTCGCGCGCAATTCGCGCGGAGCGTACCGCGAGATAGCTCAGGTAGAACGTTCGTTCGAAGATGACGAAGACCAGGATGCACGCGCAGGCATACAGAACGTCGAACGTCAGGGCGTGAAAAAGCGGGTAATTCATAGATTGAACTCGAGGGTGACCAGGAAGGAATGGTGCGACTCGCCGCGAAAGGCGGCTTGCGGAAAAGGTGGATACCGGCCGGCCCTGACGATCTTGATGGCTTGGTGATCGAGAATATCCGATCCGGAGGTGCGTGCAACGTTGGCCGCCAGGACCGAGCCTTCCCGATCGAGCATGAAATTGATCCGCGTCTCGCCTTTCGGCCGGCGCAGACGATACTCGATGGAATCCGGAACGACCGTGCGGGCATCGATATTCGTGCGCAAGGTCGCCGCGTATTGGGCCTCGATGGTGCCGGCGGCCGCGCGGTCGGGGGCCGCCGGCGCCTCCGACTCGGAATCTTGAGAGGGGGCGGACGTATCGTTCGCGGCCGGCGTCTCGGCGACTTCCGTCATTAACGGCAGTGATGCGGGAACCACCTCACGGTGCTCCGGCTCTTGCTTGCGGACCGGCCGGGGCTTTGGAGGTTGCGGCGCCGGGGGGTCGGGGACCCGAGGCGCCGGAGGCTCAGGGTCAGGAGCCAGCTCGACCAGTATGGCCGGATTATTCATTGCAGCTTCACGTGTAACGTTCCTTTCCTCGAGGATCACCGCCGCCATCACCGCGACCGTGAACAGCAGCCCCAACGCATGGCTCACGGCTTCGGGAGATGGCCGGCGCAATCGGTTACTTCGCCTTGGTCGTGATGGACGTTGCCGCGATGCCGCTTCTTTGCAACGCGCCGAGCACATCGACCAGGATCTGCAGGTGGCTGCGTTCGTCGCCTGCAATGATGACCGCTACCTTCGATTGGGCACTGAGGTTGCGCAATTGATCCGGCAGATCCTCGGCGGTGGTCGGATTGCCATCCAGGTAAATGCCGCCATCCGTCGTCAAGGTGACCGTAACGTGCCGCACCTCGTCGAGCTTTGCCGCCACGCTGGAATGCGGAAGCGCGACCTTCAGGCCGAGGGCGGGCAGCACGTGGATGCTGATGAGCACGAAAAACACCAGCAGAAACATCATTACGTCGACCATCGGAATGATTTGAATTCGCACCGGCTTGTACGGACGGGTCGGCCAGGAGCGCATTATCGAGACACCGGCAGTGTTTGGCTGACCGCGAAAAGCGCAGCCATATCGACGACGCCCGCGGCGGTGTTCGCGGCGTTATGCAGGTGTTCCTCGATACCAAACGCCGTTTCGGTGGTCCGCAGCAGCGAATAATGGTTATAGGGGGTGGCGTCGGTAACACCGCGGACCCCGTGGTTCGTGATCACGATGGTGGGAATCCGGCCGCCCCCGAAATTCGCCGCACTCTTCGGATCGTACCCACAGCAACCCTGGGGCCCCCCGATGCGCTCCGCCTTGCCGTTCTCATCGAAGGTGATGACGATGGCACTGTTGGTGGGCATGCTCCAGAGGCGCGACTGCATGATCTTGTCGACCAGTTCCCCGACGATCTTATCGCCGCGCCGGATCAAGCCTTCGACATTCGATTTGCGGCAGTCCTCGGGAGTGGTGGGGATGTCGTCACGGCCGTGCATCTCATTGCATTGGTTCGGCACGATGTGCGCGTAATTCGGCAAGTCCCCCGACGCCAGATCGTGTTCCAGCACGTCGAAACCGACGATCTTTTCGGCGCGACGAGGATCGTCTTGAACACGCTTGAACGTCATGAAGCCGTTATGCTTGACCGCATAAACCTCGGCCGGAACACCCGGCACTGGTTTATCGCTCGTGGGCCATCGTGCCGCACCCGAGCCGGGCGCCGGGATGCTTTCCATGTAAGCCTTCCAGGTAAGGCCATGGTCCTCGAGTTGGTCCATCAAGCTGCGCTCGGAGACGGTGTGATCCACGTACTCTGCACGGCCGGATGCGGGGCAGAACGGATCGCTCGACTTCGGCTTGCAATAATAGGCATCATCGTCGTGGATGCCGAAGGTATCGCCGCCGAGCATGGCGACGTAATTGCCTTCACTCGGATGTACCTCGGCATAAAATTCCGTCGCGAGGCCGTACTGCTTGGCGAGTCGATTGATGTTGGGCGCGACCGACAGGTCGCCGACAATCTCGGTGTAACTCTTGTTCTCCTCGATGATGAGGAAAATGTGTTGGTAATGCGCGACGACCGGCGCGCCTCCCCGGTCGGCGCCGTGGGTGGCGACGGTTCCCGCGCAAGCCGTGCCGAGCACCACCAGGGTCCTCGCCCACCACGACGCGGTCGATGCTGAAGCCATGCTGGGTGTGGTCATCACGTGTTTTCCCTCACAGACTCACGCGCACGCCTGCCAGCAGCGTGATGTCGTAGAATTCACGCTGGATGGGGCGCGATTGGCTGGGTCCCTCGGTGAACTCGAGCGGGGTGTTGAGCAAGTTCTTCGCATCGAAATACAGCTTGACCTGATGGGCGATCGTGTAGCTGCTGCCGAGATCCATGGTCAGGCGCGGACTGGAATAGTCATCGATTGCGTTGCCGATCACGCCTCCGAAGGCGAATAGATTCTGACCGACGTAATCGGCGGCGAGCCGGATTTCGATGGGCGAGCGCTCGTAGAAAATCGCGGCATTCCAAGTCCGCTTCGACGTCGACGGCAGGAGACCGTAAATGCCCGGGTGAATTTCGGCGCGCGAATCGACCAGCGTGATGTTGCCGCTGTAACCGAATCCGTTGAGCGGCGCCGGGAGGAACGTCAGCTGCTGCTGGTATTGCGCCTCGAAGCCGTCGGCATGCGCGGGCCCGTTCGAGTAGCTCTGCACCGCCGTTATCGTGTTGGTGAGTCCCGGGAAAGGATAGCTACCGACAATCTGCTGCGACAGAAGAATGTAGTTCTTGAATTGTTTGTAGAACAGACCGGCCGAGGCGATCTGGCCGTCGCCGGGGTAGTATTCCAGAGTCAGGTCGAAATTCTGGCCTATGGTGGGCTTCAGACCGGGGTTGCCCACCGTGACCGACGCATTGATCACGCTCACCGTCGCGCCCGGGTCGATCTGGCCGAAGCCAGGGCGCGCGATGCCCGACGAGTACGTCGCTCGCGCGATGAGGTTGTCGACAATGTCATAGCGGCTCTGCAGCGTGGGAAAATAATTCGTGTAGGAGTTCCGTACCGCGGTCGGCGCGTTCATATCCGTATCGGCGTCGTACAGGTTGCCGCCGTACCTCGCGCGAGTCGACTCGACGCGCAAGCCCGCCAATACCCCCCACTTGCCATAGCGGGCGGTGAATTGGCCGTAGCCGGCGTACACATCCTCCGTGTTGTCGGTATCGGTAGACGCATCGGCCGCGGCATCATCGGTAATCGTACCCAGGTTACTGTTGGAAAGGACGCGCACCGCCGGCAGATTGATGGTGGGTCCGATGTTGTAATGATTGCCGTAATAGATCTGATCGGGGCCGTAGGTGTAGCCCGCGAGCGAAATCGTCCCGGTGGGGGTGAACACGGGGTTGTATGAGTCATTGGTTTTGTGGCGGTCCCGCAGCGACAGGCCGAACTTGAGCTGACCGGTATTGTTCCCCGTGGCCATCGGAATCGTCGCGTCAATTGCCGCGGCGGTCTCTCCGTCGTGCGCATACGAAGATCCCAAACTGATGTTATTCAGCACGTAGTTGCTCGGATTGGCGGGGTTGACCCCCGGTGTGCTGAATGACGGGTAGTTGGGATTCGTGTTGTTGTCGTAGTTGATGGTCACCGCGTTGAGATCTAGCCATTGGCTGCCGTAGCCGGTCGAGACCAGATCGGTGCCGAGCGCGAAGGAAGCCCGGTAGTCGAGCTTGAAGGCCGGGAAATCAGTGCTGCCGCCGATGATGCCGAGGTCGTTTTGGATGCGTTCGAGCGAATCGGTCGAATCCTGCTCGAGCGCGCCGACGCCG